>Ga0208735_100004_pt1:315000-349298 | contig 349298 bp, 348 predicted proteins | sample Subbio12Aug_8Aab_FD_184829 | JGI IMG/M metagenome (GOLD analysis project Ga0208735, IMG submission 184829) | Serpentinite rock and fluid subsurface biosphere microbial communities from McLaughlin Reserve, California, USA - CR12Aug_8Aab (SPAdes) | ecosystem: Environmental >... | reverse complement strand
GGGGGGGGGGGGGGGGAACGAAAATGACGAAGAAAAAGAAGGTCGCAACGGCAAAGCCGAAACCCAAAAAAAAGCGCTCAATCGTCGAGGCGATGAACCAGCCAAGCACGACCGTCGTTGACGACGTCGCCGGCCACCTCAATCTCGACTGGGGCAAGGCGTGGATCGGAAGTCTCGTTTTCTACCTCGCAATCGCTTTTTCAATCTTCCAGATCATTACTTCGTTCGGCGTTCCGCTCGATAAGGATTTCTTCGCGTCGGTGAAGGGGCTCGACCTTCTCTTCCTCATCCGCGCCGGTCTTTTGATCTGGCTCGCCTATCTCGCCTACCTCGCATGGCACAGACGCTTTGGAGTTGTGCACGCCTTCGGCTTTCTCGCAGTCCTCGGCGCGGTCGAGCTCGTTGCCGAGTTCGCAGGCGGCGTTCCAAGCCAGGTTGTGCGCGCGATCCACGTCGGCTTTCTGACGCTGCTCGCCGGAGCGATGCTCGCGAACTCGTCCGAAAATCCGGTTCTCAAAGCAGCGATGTGGGTCATCGGAATCCTCGGATTTCTCGTCGGCTTCTACCAATGGCAATTCTATCTGCCGCTGATCGACCGCTCCGGCTTCCTCAACGAAATGGATCTCATTGTCGGCACGATCTCGATTGCGATCCTGTTCTTCATGGTGTGGCGCATCATGGGCTCGGCGATTGCCATCGTTTGCGGGATCGCTCTCGCCTACACCTTATTCGGCAACTACCTGCCCTCGCCGCTCAACCATCGCGGCTACTCCTACGAGCAGGTGATCGAGCACATGGCCTTCGGCACCGAAGGCATCTACGGCGTGCCGACGCTCGTTTCCGCGACTTACATTTTCCTCTTCATCCTGTTCGGCTCCTTTATGGAGCGCGCAGGCGTGATCCGCTTCTTCAATGAGCTGTCGATGGCTGTTTTCGGCGGCTCGCAGGGCGGCCCCGGCAAGGTCTGCGTCGCCTCATCGGCGCTGATGGGTACCGTGTCGGGCTCCGGCATCGCGAATGTCGTCGCTTCCGGCCAGTTCACGATTCCGCTGATGAAGCGTTTCGGGTTCCCCTCGGCCTACGCCGGCGGCGTTGAAGCGACTTCCTCGATGGGCGGCCAGATCATGCCGCCGGTGATGGGTGCGGTCGCGTTCATCATGGCCGAGACCATCGACCGTCCTTACTCGGACATCGTCCAGGCCGCGATCATTCCGGCACTTCTCTATTTCGCTGCCTGCTTCTGGTCGGTGCATCTCGAAGCAGGCCGCCGCGGCCTCAAAGGCCTTCCGCGCAACGAACTGCCGAGCGCCTGGCATGAAATCAAGAACAACTGGTTCCTGATCCTTCCGCTCTTGGTGCTCGTGTATCTGCTCTTTGCAGGCTACACGCCGCTCTTCGCCGGCGCGGTCGGGCTTTCGCTGACGGCCCTTTTGATGCTCGGCATGACCCTTGCGACCGGCATGCGCGAACTCGCAATGCGCGTGGTGTTTTGGGTTGTACTTGGCGTACTTGCTGCGATCGCGCTGTGGATGAGCGTCGTTTTCGTCCTGGTTCTCCTCGCCGCGATGATCCTATGGAGTGCATTTCAGGCGCGGGGACGTGAGGCTTTGCTTGCCTGCCGCGAAGCGATGGCTGACGGCGCGCGTCAGGCGCTTTCGGTGGGCCTCGCCTGCGCGGTCGTCGGCATCGTGATCGGCACCATGACGCTTACGGGCCTCGGCACCATCGTCGGCAACTGGATGATCTCGATCGGAAAAGAGAGCCTGTTCCTTGCGCTCGTGCTGACGATGATCTTCAGCCTGATTCTCGGAATGGGCATTCCGACGATCCCGAACTACATCATCACGTCTTCGCTCGCAGCACCCATCCTGCTGAAACTCGACGTGCCGCTGATCGTCTCGCACATGTTCGTCTTCTATTTCGGAATCATGGCGGACCTTACTCCACCGGTGGCGCTAGCCGCATTCGCGGCGGCGCCGATGGCGCGTGTAAGCGGCTTTGAGGTCGCCATGAAGGCAATCTTGATCGCTCTGCCGGGATTCATCGTGCCCTACATGGCGGTCTATTCTCCCGAGCTGATGCTGCAACCTGTGGCCGGCCTCGAAGGCCTCAACTACTGGCTTGCGGCCGTATACATCTGCGTGAAGGCAACGTTTGCGGTTGCCCTATGGGGCGTGACGGCGGTGGGCCATCTGTTTGCACCGATTCCGTTGTGGCAGCGCGTCTGGACGTTTGTCGCCGCCGCTTTCCTCGTGGCCGCCGTCCCGCTGACCGACGAGATCGGCTTCGCGCTCGGTATCGCCTTTGTCGCCTATCACTGGTGGACGACGCGGCAGCAAACGGCACCTCGAACCAGACCGGCGCGCTCGAAGACCGCATGAGCCTGATTTGCCTCTCCGGCGGCGGCATCGTCGTGAAACTTGCCGCCGCACTCACGCTTTCCTGGACGCACTCCGTCGAAAAGGTGAAGTGGGAAGAGGACTGGCGCGCGCATCCCGCGGGCATCGCGATCGTGGAATCGCGCGTGAGAGGCTCGGGTGCGGGCATGGAGCCGCCGCCCGGCGCCAAGCTGAAGGACGGTTTCTACAGCTACCGCCCGCACTGGGTTCCGCAGAAGGAGATCGTGCTGCGCCGCTCCGGCGCCACCGCCGACTGGAATGTCTGCATCAGCGGAACCTGTAAACCGATGGGCGATTATCTGCCCGCCAACGCCGATCCGGTTACGCTTTCGCTCTGCAAATAATCAGCCGAGCGGACCGTTTTTCAGCCGCTTCAAATCGAAGCGCTGCACATCTTCAAGCAGCGCAATGAAAGCCTTCGCTCCGAAGCCTGCGGCCTTATCGCCTTTTTCTTTCGTGGCAAGCTTTGCGTTTCCGATGGCGCCGGTCTCCTGGAGGTCCTGCGTCATCCAGCCGAATCCGGCAGGAACCGCCGCGCGCAGCACCTTGAACTCGCTCTCCATGGACTTGGTGACGGGCTCGAAATTCTCTAGCCGGTCCATTCGCACCTTGTCCGGCGCAAAGGCGAGCATCAGCGAAGTTTCGATCTCGCCGCCATGAATGCCGTGCAGTTTCTCTTCGGCACTGAACAGGCCTTCCGGATAGCCGAGGCGATGCCATGAGGTGAGCACGGCGAACATACCCAAGCGTTCGCGCAACTCGCGCGTCACGATATCCAGTACCGATGAATTTCCACCGTGCGAGTTCACGAACACGATTTTCCGGAGACCCGCGCGATGCACGCTCTCGCCGATCTCGATCCAGGCGCGGATTACCGTCTCATAGGAAAAAGTCAGCGTACCCGGAAAATCGCGGTGCTCTCCGGATTTTCCGATCTCCTGCAACGGCAGAAACGTCACTGGCAGATGATCGGGGAGCAATGCATGGACGCAGGCGAGATAGCCCTCTGCAATCGAAGCATCGACCGAGAGCGGAAGATGCGGCCCGTGCTGTTCGATCGCCGCGACCGGAACGACCACAATCCATTCCACAGGCTTTCCATTCCGGAAATCCTGCCAGGTCATATCTCGCCAATATCGCTTCGGATTCATGCCCAATTCCGCGCCAGCCCGGGCAACCTATTGAGCGCAGATAAAGGGCGCAAGCAGGGCTGCGGACTGCCCGTCTATCGCGTTTGGCATTATGGTTACGATCCCTTATGCGACTGCCTTCCCGTGCACTGAACAGCTAGACTGGACACATGCTCCGCCGATCCACAGCCACGCTGCTTGCCCTCGCTGCTTTCGCCTGTCCGGCGGCGGCGGCCGACAAAATCCGCTTCGGCACCAACTGGGTCGCCGAAGCCGAACATGGCGGCTTCTATCAAGCGCAGGCTGACGGCACCTATGCGAAGTACGGCCTCGATGTGGAGATCGTTCCCGGCGGGCCGCAGATCAACAACCGCATTCTGCTTTCCGCGGGCAAACTCGACTTTTATATTTCCGCGAACTTCCTCCAGGCTTTCGCAGCCGTAGAGCAGAACGTTCCCACCATCGTGGTTGCGGCGATCATGCAGCGCGACCCGATCGCGATCCTCGCGCACCCCAACACCGGCATCGAGAAATTCGAAGACCTGCGCGAGAGAAAAGTGAGCCTGCTGCTCGGCGCCGACGCGATGGTAACGTCGTTTCGCTGGCTGAAATCCGAACACGGATTTCGCGACGAACAGGCGCGTCCCTACACTTTCAACCCGCAGCCGTTTCTCGCGAACAAGAACTTCGCGATGCAGGGCTATGTCACCTCCGAGCCCTTCGTGATCGAACAGGCCGGCGGCTTTAAGCCGAAGATTTTTCTGCTCGCCGATCACGGCTTCGACGGCTACGCGACCACGCTGGAGACGAGGACCGAACTCCTGCGCAGCAACCCCGATCTCGTCTCGCGCTTCATCCGCGCATCGATCGAAGGCTGGTACACGTATCTGTACGGCAACAGCAAGCCCGCGAACGATCTCATCAAGAAACACAATCCGGAAATGACCGACGCGCTGATCGCCTTCTCCACTGCAAAGATGAAGGAGTACGGCATCGTCGATTCCGGTGACGCGCTGAACTTCGGCATCGGCGCGATGCAGGAAGTGAAGATCAAGAACTTCTTCGACAAGATGGTGAAGGCCGGTATCGTGAAGGCAGACGTAAACTGGCGTAAGAGCTTCGACGCAACCTTCGTGAACCGCAAACACGGCGTCGATATGTACCGCCTGAAATGACACGCAGGCGCGCGAACCCGGCCGCGAGAAGGCCGCCAAATGCGGCGAAGGCCGTTCCGCTCGCGGATGTGCGTGGCGTTTCCAAGACGTTCGAGAGCGGCGTCACCGCACTTCGCGACATTTCCTTCGCGATCTGGCCGGGAGAGTTTCTTTCGCTCCTCGGCGCCTCCGGCTGCGGCAAGACATCGTTGCTTCGCATCATCGCCGGATTGCTTTCGCCGGACGCAGGCCGAGTTTCATGGAAGCAGGGCCGCAGGCCGCGGGAAACCGGCTTCGTGTTTCAGGAGCCCGCGCTGATGCCATGGGCAGATGTGCGGACAAACGTGCGGCTGCCCTTGCGGCTCATCGGGGTCGAAGGCAGCGATGCCGGCCGGCGCACGGAAGAAGCACTCGCGGCGGTCGGGCTTCGGGATTTTGCCGACGCCTATCCGCACGAACTTTCCGGCGGCATGAAGATGCGCGTCTCGCTCGCCCGCGCATTGATCGTGAAGCCGAAACTGCTCCTGATGGACGAGCCCTTCGCGGCGCTCGATGAAATCTCACGCTTCAGGCTGAACGATGAGCTGCTCGCGCTCTGGCAATCAATCGGCTGCACGATCGTCTTCGTCACGCACTCCGTGTTCGAGGCGGCATATCTTTCCAGCCGCACTCTCATCATGTCGCCACGGCCGGGAACGATTGCGGAAGAAATCGCCTTCCTGCCCGCTACCGGACGCTTCGATCCGCAATACCGCACGTCAGCGGGCTTCACCGCGCGGGTACGCAAACTTTCCGAAGCGCTGGAGCGCGCCGGATGAGAAAGCGCGATCTCGCGGCACCGTTCATGGCCATTGGTCTCCTGATCGCGATCTGGGAGATCTCGGTACGATTCTTCGCAATCGCTCCGCAGATCCTGCCTGCGCCATCCCTGATCCTGCGGACGCTGTTTGTGGACGCGGGCCTGCTGTCCGGCTCTCTCGTGGTCACGTTGCGCATAACGCTGTCTGCGCTTCTTGTCGCGACAATCGCCGGCGTGCTGCTCGCGATCCTGTTCTCCGCGTCGCGTTTCGCCGAACGCGCGCTGTTCCCGGTTGCGGTGATCTTTCAGGTGACGCCCGTGATCGCGATCGCGCCGCTGCTTTTAATCTACATGGAACCGGGCAATGCCGTGCTCGCCTGTGCGGCGCTGGTCGCATTCTTTCCAATTCTGTCGAATACCGCGCTCGGGCTCGCGTCGGCGGATCGTCAGTTGCGCGATCTGTTCGCGCTTTATGATGCGGGCTGGCTGAAGACGCTGCTGTACCTGCGGCTGCCCGCGGCACTTCCCAACTTTCTCGGCGGCTTGCGCATCGGCGGCGGTCTCGCGCTGATCGGCGCTGTGGTCAGCGAAATCGCGGCGGGCTCCGCAGGCGCGGGCTCGGGTCTCGCTTGGCGGATCGTCGAAGCGGGTCACCGCGTGAATATCCCGCGTATGTACGCGGCACTCGTGCTGATCATGCTTGCAGGGATCGCGCTCTTCGCACTGCTTTCGTGGTTGCAGCATCGGGTGCTGCACCGCTGGCATGCGAGCGCGATGAGCGCCGAATAATCAGGCTGCTTTCTGCAGCTTTCGTTCGCGCAACTTACGCGTCAGGCGCCGCCACGCGCGCCGATAAGGGTCAGCAGTCAGAAGATGCTTCAGCAATCCCGACTCGCGAAACTTCTTTTCCAGTTCTGCGGCGTGGTTCGGAAAGCGGAACCAGTCCGGGTTCGGGGTCTCAAGACGCCGGAACACCTGTGCCGCGCGCTGCGCATCGCTCGGCACCCATTCGAAGCCGGCTTTCTCGGCCATCATGCGCAGGCTTTCATAGGCGAAGCCGTGTACATGCGCGAAATGGAACATCCCGGTCGGCGTGCGCTTCTCGGCCATGTTCGGCACGGCGACGAAGAAATACCCGCCCGGCACCAAAATCGAGTGCACGAGCTTCATGCTCGCAAGCGGATCGCGAAGATGTTCGAAGACGTGGAAGGAATGCACGAGATCGAACTTGCGGCCGCCGAAGTCGATCTTGTTCAAGGGCGAGATATGAACTTTCACGCCGTAAGCGCGCTCGGCATAGCGCGCGAAGCCGACGCTCGGCTCGACGCCTTCGACTTCGTAGCCGAGCCGCTTGGCCTCCGCGAGAAACTCGCCGCCACCCGCGCCGATATCGAGTACGCGCCCACCCGGTTTAACCAGCTTGGAGAGGAATGAAAGCCGAGCCTCCGCGCCCTTCCTGCCGCGCTCAATCGTCTTCGGCGTCGGCTCCATCGTGCTCTGGTAATGCAGGCGATAGTGATCGCTGTAGTAGCGGTCGAGTTCCGCGTCGGTCGGCATGGGATCGACGCGGATCAACCCGCAATGCGTACAAATCACGTTGGTCAGCGGATTGAACCAGCGGTCGCGCGTACCGAGCACCGAATGGTCGCGGCTGCCGCAGAGATTGCATGGGACCTTCTCGCCAACGTAGCGAAACGGGCGGTAGCCGGGCACAATTCTGCTGAGAAAGGACATCGGCAGGCGGTACTCAATCCGGAAAGAGGCGCCTTCATAAAGGGGATTGCGGCCCTGTCAAACCGCCCCGTCGAGCCATGCGAGAAAGGGGCTGCCCCCGGGAGCCGCATCATTCTAGGTTCCCTGTTCCAGAAGGGTTCCCGAACCGTATGCCTTCCAATCCGCGCCCGCTCCGCGAGCTTCCCGCGCTGGGCGACACCCGAGCACGCTTGATCGGCATCGCCCTGATGTGCGGCGCGCTGTTCTGCTTCGCGATCCTCGATACCACCGCAAAATGGCTCACGGGCCATCTGCCGACCCTGCAGGTGGTCTGGGCGCGCTACGCCAGCCATTTCGCAATCGGATTCCTGTTCGTGAATCCGTGGACCGTGAAGGGCCTGTTCCAAACGCGCAGGCCCTGGCTGCAGCTCGGCCGCTCGGCGCTCCTGTTTCTCTCGACCGCAATCAATTTCATCTCGCTGAACTTTCTCCAGCTCGACGAGACGACGGCGATCATGTTCACGACGCCGTTCTTCATCGCGCTGTTCGCGGGTCCGATTCTGGGCGAGTGGATCGGCTGGCGGCGCTGGATCGCGATCCTGATCGGGTTTGCCGGCGCGCTCGTCGTAATCCGGCCCGGCACCGGCGCGCTGCACCCGACCGCATTCCTCTCGCTCGCTGGCGCCTGCTGTTACGCGCTCTACAACATCTCGACGCGCGCGCTCGCGCCGTACGATTCGACACAGACAACGATCACTTATTCCGCACTGGTTGGCGTGCTGGCCGCATCGCTGCCGCTACCGTGGGTCTGGCAGACGCCGACCGATCCGCTTGTCATCGGCGGCATGGTCACGGTCGGTTTGTTCGGATTGATCGGGCACACTTTTCTGATCATCGCGCACCGCTACGCGCCCGCGGGCGTGCTCGCACCGTTCATCTATTTCCAGATCGTCTGGGTTTCGGTCACGAGCTTCGCCGTGTTCGGGCACATCCCGCACTTCTGGACCATCGTCGGTGCGCTGATCGTGATCGCCTCAGGCCTCTACCTGCTCTACCGCGAAAAGAAGATGAAGGCCGAAGCCTCGCTGGAAGCGCAGATCGACAAATAACTCACGGCAGCGCGATGAGCGTGGGCAGCACCCCGGTATCGTGCAGATACTCGAACACTTCGGCCAGCGGGATCGAAAGCAGGAAGATGCTCGCGTCCAGCGCCGTGACGCGCACAAGCCGGGGATTGACTTCGACTTTGTCAACGTCGCGCCATCGCGAAAAATCCGGGATCAGGCGCGGAACGGAAGCCAGATAGTCTTCGTAGGTCTTACCAAAGCGGAGAACCAGCATCTGCTCCTCTTTCAGGATTACGAGGAGAAACACCAGCGCGGCGACCGCGCCAGTCACGACCGCCAGCACGAAGCTACCGAGCTGTGCGCCCACGCCCACCGCACCGATGATCGACAGCGTATAGAGCGGGTTGCGGACCACCGAATAGGGACCCGCAACGACGAGGGACTCGATCTTCCTTCCCCCGATATAGAGCGTGCAGATCATTCTTCCGCAGATGCACAAAACGATCAGCGCGAGGCCCAGAAACTCGATTCCCTCATGCAAAAAAGTACCGCTGGGCCAGCGGGAATCGCCGACCAGCACGAACGCAATGCCTGCTACGATGAACGCAAGCAGTACGCCCTTCCGGATCGACTGCACCGAGGTAAGATTGATAGAACGCTGACTGGAAGACATGCGGCCTGCCCCTTGAATGACGGAGCCTTCGAACCGCTTTAAGGTTTTCTTTGGGCGGGCAGGCTCCCACCCTTTACGAACAAGAAACAAAAACGGAAACCACGCCAACATGACCAAGCCAGAATTGCTGATCGCAAGTCCGATGATGCCGATGATCGAGGAGCAGCTCGACCGGCACTTCACCGTCGAGCGCCTGTACAAGGCCGCCGACAAGGAAAAGCTCCTCTCCGAATTCGGACCGAAGGTGCGCGCGCTAGCCGCGACGCCGGGCGCGAAAATCGACGCCGCGCTCATGGGCAGGCTGCCGAAACTGGAAATCGTCGGAGCCTTCGGCGTCGGCTACGATTCCATCGACGCGAAGTGGGCGGGTGAGCGCGGCATTGTTGTCACCAACACGCCGGATGTGCTGAACGAGGAAGTCGCCGACACCGCGCTCGGACTATTGCTCGCGACCGTGCGGCAGTTCCCGCAGGCCGACCGCTACGTCCGCGAAGGCAAATGGAAAGCCAAGCCCTTCCCGCTCACCGTCACCTTGCAGGACCGAACCGTCGGTGTCGTCGGCATGGGCCGGATCGGTAAGGCGATCGCGAAGCGGCTCGAAGCTTTCAACGTGCCGGTTGTCTATCATAGCCGCAACAAGGCCGAGGGAGTCTCCTACAGGCACTACCCCGACCTGAAGCAGATGGCGAAGGACGCCGATGCGCTGATCGTAATCACACCCGGCGGCGCTGCGACCAGACACATGATCAACAAGGAAGTGCTCGAAGCGCTCGGGCCGAACGGTATCGTGATCAATGTCGCCCGCGGCTCGGTGATTGACGAGCAGGCGCTGATCGACGCACTGCGCGACAAGAAAATCCTTTCCGCGGGCCTCGATGTGTTCGAGGACGAACCAAACGTGCCGCAGGCGCTGATCGAGATGGATCACGTGGTGCTTCTGCCGCATGTCGGCTCAGCTTCCGTCCATTGCCGCAATCTCATGGGACAGCTCGTGGTCGACAATCTCGTCGCCTGGGCGAACGGCAAACCGCCGCTGACGCCGGTCGCGGAAGCCCCGTGGCCGCCGAAGAAGAAGTAGGTGGGCGATACCGCAGACGCGCTTAAGTTATGAAATCAGCCGCAGGCTCTTCAGGCTCGCGTGGCCATCCTTGCCGACAATGATGTGATCGTGCACCTCGATACCGAGCGGCCGCGCCACATCGATGATCGTCTTCGTCATCTGAATATCCGTGCGCGACGGCGTCGGATCTCCCGACGGGTGGTTGTGAACGAGCACGATCGCGGTCGCTGACAATTCGAGCGCGCGTTTCACGACCTCGCGCGGATAGACCGGCGTGTGGTCGACTGTGCCCTTCTGCTGAACTTCGTCGGCAATCAGCTGGTTGCGCTTGTCGAGAAAGAGAATCCGAAACTGTTCCTTGTCGGCGAAGGCCATCGAGGTCCGGCAATAGTCGATCACCGCCGACCATGACGAGAGCACCTTCTTGCTCCTGATCCTGCCTTTGGCGAGATGTTGCGCCGCCGCCTCGACCACCTTGAACTCAGTGATGATGGCGTCGCCGACGCCGTCGACCTCCTTCAGCCGTGCCGACGGCGCGGAGATCACCTCGGCGAAGGAACCGAACTGCTCGATCAGTACTTTCGCAAGCGGTTTCACGTCCCGCTGCGGCACCGCGCGGAATAAAACGAGTTCGAGGAGTTCGTAGTCGGCGAGCGCCGCAGGGCCGGATTCGCGAAAGCGCGAACGCAGCCTTTCGCGATGGCCGTGGTAATGCGGCGCTTCCTTGAATCCGGAACCGCGCGCCTTGGCCATGCGGGATCAGGCCGCTTGTGTATAAGGCGGTTTGTGGAAGCCCTTCGGCGAGAGCGTGAAAATCTCGACGCCGGTTTCGGTGACACCCACTGAATGCTCGAACTGCGCCGAGAGCGAACGGTCGCGCGTCACTGCGGTCCATCCGTCGGACAGCACCTTCACATGCGGTCGCCCGAGATTGATCATCGGCTCGACCGTGAAGAACATGCCGGGGCGCAGCACCACGCCCTCGCCCGGCGAACCGACATGCACGATGTTCGGCTCGTCGTGGAACAGACGGCCGAGCCCGTGGCCGCAGAAGTCGCGCACCACGCTCATATGGTTCGGCTCGACCACCGCCTGAATGGCGGCGCCGATGTCGCCCGTGGTCGCGCCGGGACGGATCACCGAGATGCCCTTCATCATCGCTTCGTAAGTCACCTCGACGAGGCGCTCCGCGCGGCGCGGCACTTCGCCGACGAGATACATACGGCTCGAGTCGCCGTGCCAGCCGTCGAGGATGACGGTGACGTCGATGTTGACGATGTCGCCTTCGCGCAACGGCTTATCATTCGGAATGCCGTGGCAGACAACGTGATTGATCGAGGTGCAGACCGATTTCTTGTAGCCACGGTACATCAGCGTCGCGGGAAGCGCGCCGTGATCCATCGCATAGTCGAACACGAGCCGGTCGATCTTGTCGGTCGGCGTACCCGGCTGCACGTGATCCGCGAGCATGTCGAGAATTTCGGCAACCAGCCCTCCCGCGCGGCGCATTCCGGCAAAGTCTTCAGGCCCGTGCAGACGAATCTGCCCTGTTTTCCGGAGCGGTGCGGTGGCGGCGTCGACGTAGGTCATGTGAAAGCCTCGCGCCCGAATGTAGGCAATAATCCGACGGGCGCAAGAATGGTTTCGGGCACAGGTCCCGCCGGGTCAACCCTCATTTTCGTGAGGCGGCCCGCGCGGTTATGCGCCGGCCTTGCCGCCCAGTTCGTCCTCGACATGGTGCGCTACGATCTCGTCGAAGTCCCTGTCCGGCACGAAGCCGAGCGCGAGCGCGCGCCTCGCCTCGAACTCGTGCGGCCAGCCGGATACGATCCGCTCGATCAAGCTGTCGCGCACGCGCTGAATGCGCGCGACCGCCCTGTCGCCGCCGACCTTGCGCAATGCCTCGATCTGCTCCGCGATCGTGCAGGCGACCGCAGGCATCATCAAGTTCGGGCGTTCGCCGAGCTTGTCCATTTCCAGCGTCGCGGCATGCAGGAGATAACCGATGGCGGCGCGGGGGCTTGCGTGCGAATGCAGGAGCGCGTCCGAAACCGGCAGGATCGCAGTCTCGCCTGCGAGCGGCTCGCGAATGATGCTGGAGAAAAATCCAGACGCCGCCTTGTTCGGCTTTCCGGGCCGCACCGTGATCGCGGGAAGCCGGATACCGACGCCATCGAAAAATCCGCGCCGCGAATAGTCCGCGAGCAACTGCTCGCAGACCGCCTTCGCGACACCATAAGAGCTGTGCGGCGTCAGATGAAAATCGTCCGTCACCGGCCCTTCGAACGGCCCGCCATAGACCGCAGCCGAACTCGTGAACACGACACGCGGCCTGTAGTCATTGCGGCTCCTGATCGCATCGAACAGAAAGCGCGTACCGTCGATGTTGACGCGGTATGCCTTTTCGAGATCGGTCTCCGCCTCGCCCGAGACCACGCCGGCTAGATGGAAGATGCACCCGGGCATATCGGCGACCGCCGCCGACGCCTCGCCGGGCAAAGACAGGTCGCCCGTGCGCGAAGAAACCTTGAATGGAGCGCTCTTTGGCACTTGCGGCTCTACCACATCGAGGAGCGTCATGCGCTCGACCGGAACGCCGCCGAGCCGCGGCTCCCTTACGAGGCGCGCGAGCAGCTTTCGGCCGATCATTCCCGCAGCGCCGGTAATAAGTACGTGGAGACTGTCGCTCATGAGATTTCGCCGCCTTGGATTGAGGCGCTATCCTGCACGGGAGAAATGGCAAGGCAAACGCCGGCAAGGCAAACACAATGAACAACCCGGACAAAGACCGCCTGTTCCGTGCGCTGCGGGGTGTCCCGACCCCTGCCCTCGTGATCGACGAGCAAGCGCTCGACCACAACGTCGCGGCTATGGCGGAGCTCGCGCGGCGGGCAGGGCGATCGCTCCGTCCGCACGCGAAGACCCACAAGTCTGTCGTCATCGCAAAGAAGCAGGTCGAGGCGGGCGCCATCGGCATCTGCTGCGCGACCATTCCTGAACTGAAGGAGATGGCCGAATCCGGTATCGGCGGGCTCCTGCTGACCGCCGCTATGCAGGACGCGGCGAAAGTCGAAACCCTGATCGGTATCGCGAAGCAAACGCCAATCACGATTGCGGCCGATCATCCGAGCCAGGTCAATCTTCTTCTCTCGAAACTATCTTCGGACGCACCGCCGATCGTCCTCATCGTCGATGTCGATGTCGGTCAAAAGCGAACGGGCGTTTCGAGCGTCAAAGACACAATCGCGATTGCGAAGTGTATTGCGGGCGACAAGCGGCTCAAGTTCGGCGGATTGCAAGGCTACGCAGGACATGTGCAGCACATTCCGGATTTCTCCGAGCGGACACGCGAAGCCGCGCGCGTATCTGCGCTGCTTGCTGAACACATCGCGGCGTTGCGTGAGAGCGGCATAGATGTGCCCATCGTTAGCGGCGGCGGCACCGGCACGCATGAGATCGATCTTGTGCATCAGCCCTTCACGGAGATTCAGGCGGGCTCCTATGTTTTCATGGATGCAGGTTACGCGCGCATTCAGGGCAGCAGCGGCAAGAGCCTTCCCTTCGAATGCTCGCTGTTCATCCTGACGACGGTGACATCCGCAAACGTGCCGGGACAGATAACCGTCGACGCGGGAACGAAATCGCTCGCCGTCAACGGGCCAACGCCGCACCTGATCATCGGCGCGCCTGACGGCTCGAAATTTCAGTTTGCCGGAGACGAGCATGGAATTCTTGTGTTGCCGGAAGGCAGCAAGCCGCCGGCGCTCGGCGATCGTATCCTGATGAGTGTCACGCACTGCGATCCGACCATCAACCTCTTCAGCGCCGTGCACGCCGTAAAGAAATCGGGCGCAATCGAAAAGTGGCCGGTCGTCGGCCGCAACTGAACCGTTAACCGCGAAAGGCTTCGAGCTTCTTTTTTTGCCGGCCCTCGTCGTCGAAATTTGCAGGCGTAAGCCAGGCTTCGAACGCAGCCTTCCGCGCCGGCCATTCGTGATCCGTCATGGCAAACCATGCGGTATCGCGGTTTCTGCCCTTCACGATCATGTGTTGCCGAAAAATTCCTTCGAAAGTGAAGCCGAAGCGCAACGCCGCGCGCCGCGAAGGTTCATTCAACGAATTGCACTTCCATTCGTAACGGCGATTGCCGAGTTCCTCGAAGGCGTAGCGCGCAAGCAGGTACTGCACTTCTGTCGCCAGCGGCGTTCTTTGCAGCTTTGGCGAGTAGAGGATGTTGCCGACTTCGACAACCCGGTTCGCAGGACGAATTTCCATGAGCGTCGCGAAGCCGGCTGTCCGCCCTTCCCTGTCGATGATCGCGTAAGCGTAGGGATCTTCGCGCGCCGCAAACATCTCGACATAGGCATCGAAATCCCTGCGCTCGGAGAAGGGGCCGTGAAAGAGGTAGGCCCAGACCTCGTCGTGACCGCGCAACGCTTCCCATAGCCCGGCGGCATGCCTGGCGGCATTCAGCTTCTCCAGACGTCCGTAGCGGCCCTGCAACGTAACCGGCCCGGGCTTCTGCGCCGGACGCGCATCGACAGGATCGCCGACAGGCTGACTCACGCGCCGCTCCGCGCTTTCGAATCCTTGTAGAAGAACTTGTTGATCTCCATGCCCGGCGCGCCTTCGCCGAGCGCGTCGAAGCGGCCTTCTTCCACGATCTGCTTCGTCATGCGCAGGAACGCGCCCCAGATACCGCGCGAGAGCGCACCGCCAACCGAGATGCGGCGAACGCCGAGCGCTTCGGCATCTTTCACGGTCAGACCGATCGGCGTGCCGATCAGCAAGTTGAACGGCTTCGGTGCCACCGCATCGACCACGGCTCTGATCTGGTCGGGTTTCGAAAGACCCGGCGCAAACAGGCAGTCCGCGCCCGCATTCGAGTAGGCTTTCAGACGCGCGATCACGTCATCGAGGTCGGGCTTGCCTGCGATAAAGCCTTCGGCGCGTCCGACGAGCAGCGTATCGCCACCCTTCTTATCGATAGCCTGACGCGCGGCCTTGATTCGCGCGACGGCGTCGTCGAAATCGTAAACCGGCTTGTCTTTCTGCTTGGCCGAATCCTCGATCGAGAGACCTGCGACGCCGGTATCACAAGCGAGCGAAACACTCTCGGCGACGCCCGCCGGATCGTGCGCAAAGCCGCCTTCGAAGTCCGCGTTGATCGGAAGATCGGTATTCTCGACAAGCTCGGCAAGATGCTCGAGCAGCATATCGCGCGTGACGCTGTTATCCGGCAGCGCCTTCGACCATGCGAAGCCCGCGCTGGTGGAGGCGAGCGCCTTGAAGCCCATCGCCTGTAGCCAGCGCGCGCTCGGCACATCCCACGGATTCGGAATGACAAAGCAGCCGCTCTTATGCAGCGCGTGAAAGGCAGCGCGCTTCTCGGAAACTGTAGGCATTTAATGATTCTCCCGCGGGATTCCCATTTTCTCGGCGACGTTCTGAAACTTGATCGCAGGCTTCAGTACCATGCCTTCGGAAAGCTGATCGACCATCTGCCGCTGGATTTCCTGCCATGGCGTCTGGCTCGCCGGATACTTGTAGCCGCCGTCGGCAGCCAACTTCGCGCGGCGCGCGCTAAGCTCCTTCTCGTCGATCAGGATATTCGCCTCGCCTTTCCTGAGATCGATGCGCACGCGGTCGCCGGTCATGAGGATTGCAAGCCCGCCTCCCGCCGCCGCTTCCGGCGAAGCGTTCAGGATCGACGGCGAGCCGGACGTGCCCGACTGCCGCCCGTCGCCGATGCAGGGGAGCGACTTCACGCCGCGGTTCAAGAGCGCCGCCGGCGCAGTCATGTTCACCACTTCCGCCGCGCCCGGATAGCCGATGGCGCCGACGCCGCGCATGAACAGCATGCAGTGTTCGTCGATGTTGAGCGCGGGATCGTTGATCCGCTTGTGATAATCCTCCGGCCCATCGAACACGATGGCGCGGCCCTCGAACGCCTCCGGATCTTTCGGATCGGAAAGATAGCGGTCGCGGAACTCCTTCGAGATCACCGACGTCTTCATGATTGCGCTGTCGAAGAGATTGCCCTTCATCACGATGAAGCCGGCGTCCTGGCGCAGCGGCTTGTCGTAAGGCCAGATCACGTCGTGATCCACGACCTCGCGGCCGCGGCAGTTCTCGCCGATGGATTTGCCGTTCACCGTTTTCGCGCCCTCGTGGATCTTCTTCTGCTTCATCAGTTCAAAGATCACAGCCGGAATGCCGCCCGCGCGGTGAAATTCCTCGCCGAGATATTTTCCGGCCGGCATCATGTTCACGATCAGCGGAATCTTGTGACCCAGCTTCTGCCAATCCTCGACATCGAGCTTAACCCCGATGTGACGCGCAATCGCATTCAGATGCACCGGCGCGTTGGTGGAGCCGCCGATCGCGGAATTGACGACAATCGCATTCTCGAACGCCTCGCGGGTCAGAATGTCGGAAGGCCGCAAATTTTCTTCGACCATCTCCACGATGCGCTTGCCGGTCTCATACGCGATCTGCCCGCGCTCGCGATAGGGTGCGGGGATCGCGGCACATCCCGGCAGCGACATGCCGAGCGCTTCGGCGAGACCGTTCATGGTCGAAGCTGTGCCCATGGTGTTGCAGTGACCGGCGGAAGGCGCGGAGGAGGCTACAAGCTCCATGTAGCCTTCGTAGTCGATCTCTTTCGTCGCGTAGAGTTCGCGCGCCTTCCACTTAATGGTGCCGGAACCCGTGCGCTCGCCCTTGTACCAGCCGTTCAGCATCGGCCCGCCGGAGAGCACGATCGCCGGAATGTTCACGGTCGCAGCAGCCATGATGCAGGCTGGCGTGGTCTTGTCGCAGCCCGTCGTCAGCACTACGCCGTCGATCGGATAGCCGTAGAGCACCTCGACGAGACCGAGATACGCCAGATTGCGGTCAAGCGCCGCGGTCGGGCGCTTGCCGGTTTCCTGGATCGGATGCACCGGAAACTCGAAGCAGATGCCGCCGGCCGAACGGATGCCCTCGCGCACGCGATGCGCAAGCTCGAGGTGATGGCGGTTGCACGGCGACAGATCGGAGCCGGTCTGCGCGATCCCGATGATCGGCTTGCCGGATTGCAGTTCTTCGCGCGTAAAGCCGAAATTCAGATAGCGTTCGAGATACCCGGACGTCACGTCCGGATTGGTCGGATCGTCGAACCATGCCTGCGAACGCAGACGGCGGGCGGGCTTCGCTCCGTTATTCTTCATCGTTTCCTCGCTTGAACCTTATTCGGCAGCCTTCACCGGCTCCAAAGGATTGAAGATCAATTTGTCGATGCGTTTGCCGTCCATGTCGATTACCTCGACGCGCCAGTCGCCGACGACGAAGCTGTCGCCTTCGACCGGGATACGCGCGAGCTTCTCCAGCGCGAGGCCGGCTGCCGTATGATAATCCTCCGGCGTTTCCTCGATGCCGAGTTCTTCTTTTAACGCGTCGATCGATGCGCGGCCGTCCACGAGCCATGATCCGTCGGCACGCTTCACGATTTCTTTCGCCTCGCCCTCATCCCCTTGCGTGATGTCGCCGGCGATGCCTTCGAGCACGTCATGCAGGGTGACAACCCCGGTGAAGTCGCCGTACTCGTCGACGACGAGCGCAATATGCACATTTGCGCTGCGGAACATTTCCAGCAGCCGCAGCACGGGCAACGTCTCGGGCACGAACATCGGCTGGATGAGATGCTCCTCGATCCGCAACGGCTTGCCTGCGAGCAGGCCGGTCAGAAGATCCTTCTTCTGCACGATCCCGATCGGACGGCCGATATCGCCGCCGCGCGCGACCACGATGCGCGAGTAGGGGCAGTCCGCGATTTCCCGGGCGATCCGATCCGGCTCGTCATCCAGATCGATCCAGTATACGTCCGTGCGCGGCGTCAGCACCGCTTCGACCGAACGGTCGGCAAGCGCGAGCACGCCGTGGATCATTTCCTCTTCGACTTCGTCGATCACACCTGATTCGGTGCCCTCGGCGATCGCGAGCTTCACTTCTTCTTCCGTCACGCCGCTGCGCTTGTCGGTCTTTACGCGCAGAAGCGCGAGCACCGCAGCCGTGGTGATTTCAAGGAGCCACACCATCGGCCGCGCAATCATCACGACGACCTGCAAAGGTCCGGCGAGCGTGGATGCGATCGTTTCCGGCTTATTCAACGCGATGCGCTTCGGCACCAGTTCGCCGATGATGAGCGACACATATGTAATGGCCACCACGACGGCGCCAAAGGCGATCTCGTCGCCATAAGGCCCAAGCACCGGGTACTGCTTCAGCACTTCGCCAAACCGGGCGCCAAGCGTTGCGCCGCCGAAAGCGCCGGAGAGAATACCGATCAGCGTGATGCCGACCTGCACACCGGAAAGAAAGCGGCTCGGATTTTCCGAAAGCGCAAGCGCCCGCGCGGCTCCCCGGCTACCGCTCTCGGCCATTTGCTGGAGACGAATGCGGCGGGACGAGACGATCGCCATTTCCGCCATAGCGAAAAGACCGTTGAGGACGATCAGGCCCACAACAACGGCCAGTTCCAACCATATGCCCATAATGGCGAGAATTTCGCATGGGCGGGGCTCGCCCGGCAATGGCGTCCGCGCAGGTCAGCCCCTAGCGGTTTGAAACTACGTGGGAAATAGGCTCAATTACCGGCCAAGAAACGGGGGAAACGCCATGCTGCAGACGATTTCGGGCTTCAGTCGCATCGGGGAAGAAAATGCCTTCGCCGTGCTTGCCCGCGCCGCGGACCTTGCGGCACAGGGCCGCGATATCGTGAGCCTCGGCATCGGTCAGCCAGATTTCCCGACACCGCCACATATCGTTGAAGCCGCAATCAAGGCCTTGCGCGACGGCCATCATGGCTACACGCCCGCGACCGGCATCGCGCCCTTGCGCGAGGCGATTGCGGGCGATCTTCACAAGCGCTTCGGCGTCGAGGTTTCTCCCGGGCTCGTCACGGTCGTGCCGGGCGGCAAAATCACGATGTTCGCGGCAATTCTGATGTTCGGTGAGCCGGGCGCGGACATTCTCTATCCCGATCCGGGATTTCCGATCTACCGCTCGATGATCGAATTCACGGGCGCGAACCCTGTTCCGATTCCGGTGCGAGAAGAGAATGGCTTCGCCTTCTCCGCGGACGAAGCGCTCTCGCTGATCACACCGAAGACGCGCCTCGTCATCATCAATTCTCCGGCCAACCCGACCGGCGGCGTCACGCCGAAATCCGAAGTCGACAAATTCGTCGCCGGCATGGAAAAGCATCCGAACGTCGCGATCCTGTCAGACGAGATCTACGACCAGATGGTCTATGACGGCGAGAAGCACGTCTGCCTGCTGACCTATCCATCGATCCGTGACCGTCTGATTCTACTCAACGGCTGGTCGAAGACCTATGCGATGACCGGCTGGCGCATGGGTTATTCGGTATGGCCGCAACCGCTGTACGAAAATATCCGCAAGTTAGCCGTGAACGCATGGTCCTGCGTGAACGCGCCGTCGCAATTTGCAGCGCTTGCGGCGCTTACCGGCCCGCAGGATGCCGTGCATCGCATGGTCGCCGAATTCGACAAGCGCAGAAAAATCGTGGTGAGCGAACTGAACAAGCTTCCGGGGATTTCCTGTGCCACGCCGAAGGGCGCGTTTTACGCGTTTCCCAACATCAAGAACACCGGCTGGAAGGCGAAGAAGCTCGCGTCGTCGCTGCTCGAAGAGTCTGGTGTTGCGATCATCGGCGGCCCCGACTTCGGAATCTTGGGCGAAGGCTATGTGCGACTGTCTTATGCGAACTCGACCGAAAACATCCTGAAGGCCATCGGCCGCATGGGCGAGTTTCTAGCGAGCCGCAAGGCGGCGTAATCACGGAAAATGCGCGCGAAGATTTCCGTACTCCTCCTGCTGCTCGGAACTTCGCTCGGTCTCGCGCAACCCAAGCGCCCGTCGCTCGAAGCTTGCGACGCGAGCAAGCTCACAGGCCGGCCTTATTTTCTGTGTCTCGAAAAGGCGGCGCGCGACACGAACGCCGAACTCGAAGCGCTGGTCGAACGCATCATGGGATTCATCGAAATGCGTGCCGATCTCGCTCCACCGCAGAAAAGCCGTTGGAAGAGTTCGCTGGAAGAAGCGCAAATTCTTTTCGTCCGCTTCCGCAATCACGAATGTCAGGCGGTCGCGCCTTTCGAAAGCTCCAAACCTCCGCCAGCGCCCGGCGGCGGCCGCATCGGTTCTTTCGAGGAGCGGTTGCTTTGCCTGATCGACAAGAACATCACGCGCAGGCAGGAGCTCGAAGCTCGCTATGTGAAATAGGGAATCGGCTAGCCGGGAGGCAGGATTTCGTCGAGTCGGCTCGCTAGGTCCTGTATCTGAAAAGGCTTCTGCAGCGTCGGTGTGCTGCGCCACGCCGGCTCGAGACCGGCATTTCCGTAACCCGTTGAAAATATGAAGGGTATGCCGCGTTCTCGCAGTACCGTTGCGGCGTCATAGATGTACTCGCCATACAAATTGACATCGAGGACGGCGAACTCGGCATCGGTAGTCTCCGCGATCTTTATCGCCTCCTGCCTGGTGCGCGCGACCGCAACAACCTCGTACCCGAGATCAATCAACATCCCTTCAACGAGCATGGCGACCATTGCCTCGTCTTCCGCCAGCATGGCCCGACGTGGCCTATTCACCCGGGCGCCCACAGCGTCTCATATCAGCGCTGCCTGGATTCGTAGCCGACCGTTGCCCGCCTTCCGGTAAATACGCAGACCACCCCCTCGGGTGCATATTTGATCTCGGCTTCGCCCGCGAGGTCATGCGCAAGGCTGCGCTCGATCAGAAGCGAGCCGAAGCCGCGGCGATTCGGCGTCGAGACCTTGGGACCTCCGCTCTCCCGCCATACCAGCTTCAACATCCGGTCCGGTCCTTCGAGCGCCCACTCGACGGCGACTATTCCCTCGCTGCTCGAAAGCGAGCCGTACTTCACAGCGTTGGTCGCGAGTTCGTGGATACCCATTGCGATCGCGACAGCCGCCCGCGATGTGAGATGAATTTCGGGACCATCGATCCGGAATCGGTCGGCACCAGCATGGGGAAGCAGGGCCTGTTCGACGATCTGACGCAACTCGGCGCTTTCCCAGCTGCGTTCGGTCAACACGCTGTGCGCATTGGAAAGTGCGATCAGTCGCGATTCGAAGGCATGTTTCGAATGATTGACCATGTCATCGCCGCCGAAGGTCTGCGAAGCGATTGCCTGCACCGTTGCCAGCGTGTTCTTAACCCGATGATTGAGTTCGTTGATCAGCAGCGTGCGCTGCTCGTCCGCCACTCTGCGGTCTTCTTCCGCGCGTTTACGCTCGATTCCGAATCCCAACTGTCTTGCGATCGTCAGGGCAAGATCGATCTCGGTCGGCGCGAAGTCGTGACGACGATCGTAGTACGTCATGAACTTTCCGACGAGACGGCCGCCTGAAAGAAGCGGAATGAACGCAAGACCGGTAATTCCTTCAGCCTTTACGGTCGCCTTGAGCGCGTCCGACTCGTCGGTCTCGGCAATGTCGCTGACGCAAATCGGCGCAGGATCGGTCTCTTCTGCCGCCCACGGCGAGTGACCCTCGACCGCAGCGCGATAGCCCTCCGAAAGCCCGCGCGACGCGGCGAAACGCATGACGCCTGACTTGTCGAGGAGCAGAATGGAAGATCGGGTTACCTGGAGCGCTTCGGCGATCGCATCAAGTGCAGCTTCAAAGATCTGCTTCAACGATTCCGCGCGATAAAGCCGGTCCGTAAAGCGGTATAGCGCCGCCTGTTCTTCGAGGCGCCGGGCGAGTGCATGTTCCGTGATTCTGATGCTGCTGATGTCCACCAGCATGTTGAGCGCGCCCAGCATATTGCCGTCGTCGTCGAAGAGCGGCGTCGGATAGGGCAGGAAAGGAATGCGCGTGCCGTCGGGTCTCTCGGCTACAGCCTCGGCACCGCGTACCGCCCGCCGCTCCTTGAGCGCGACCGCCATCGGGCATTGATCGTGCGGAAGCGGCTGCCCGTCCGGGGTATGCAGGCGCCAGGTTACGCACCACTTTTCGCCGAGTTGCGGCGTTCGTCCGGCGAGCTCTACTGCCGCCTGATTGAAGTATGTGATCTGACCGTCCGGGTCGGTCGTGTAAAGCGCGGCGGGCAAGGCGTCGAGCACCTTCCAGGACAATAAATCCCTAGCCTTGCCGCTCATTGGAAACAGCCTCCCGAACCTAACTGCATTAAACTAGCAGGACGGCAGATGGTTCCGAAATTTTCGCCTTGGTTGCGGGGGCAGGATTTGAACCTGCGACCTTCAGGTTATGAGCCTGACGAGCTACCGGGCTGCTCCACCCCGCGCCAGAGGCAAAAATGCCGGCAAGTTCCCGCCGGCGACGGGTATGTAGCAATCCGGTGACGCAATTGGAAGGCTCGAAGACCCGCAAAATGCCCGAAATTCGGGCCAAATTGTCCCGTCGCGGCTCAAATCGGTTCCCTTGCCCACGCGCAAGCCTCCTTGCCTCCGCAGGCAGACCCGCGGGATTTTCCCCGGTTCTGGAACGTGCGAAGGTTTGCTCCTGGGACGTTTAAGAGCCCGCACAGGTAGAGGACAACATGCAATCTAGTAAGTCAGGGTTTCGCGCATTGGCCGGAATTGCCGCACTGACCGCGCTCGTTTTCGGCGCCGGTCTTTATTCGCTCAACGTCTCGGCGCAGCCCAAGCTCGACATCCATTTCGTCCCGACGCCGCACGAGGTCGTGAAGCGCATGCTGGAACTCGCGAAAGTGGGTCCCGATGACATCCACTACGATCTCGGCTCCGGCGACGGGCGCATCGTAATTGCCGCGGTCAAGGACTTCAAAGCGAAAAAAGGCGTCGGCATCGATCTCGACCCGCAGCGGATCAAGGAAGCAAACGAGAACAAGGCGAAGGCTGGCGTCGGCGACAACGTCACTTTCCGCGAGCAGAACATCTTCGAAACGGATCTCTCCGAAGCGAGCACGGTCTCGATGTACCTGCTCACCTCGATCAATATCCGGATGCGGCCGAAGCTCCTGAAAGAGCTCAAGCCTGGCACCCGTATCGTCACCCACGCCTTCAACATGGGCGAGTGGAAGGAAGAGCACAGCGAGAGCGTCGAAGGCTACCAGGTCTATCTCTTCATCGTTCCCGCCAACGTCAACGGCAAGTGGGAAGTGTCCGAAGGCGAGCGGAAGATCTCGCTCGATCTCAAGAGCGAGTTCACAGAACTTTCCGGCACCGCAACCGTGAACGGCAAGTCTTCGACGCTGAAAGACAGCAAGATCACCGGCACGAAGATCGAGTTCACGATCGACTTGGATGGAAAGCCCGTGAAGTACGAGGGCAACGTGGACGGCGGAACCATAACGGGCTCCGGCGCATCCAAGTGGTCCGCCAAAAAGTCATAACCGGTTTACAATCGTAACTTCGAGCACGGCCCCTTGGCGAACGCCAAGAGGCCGTCTGCTTGAATCGAGAATGCAAGAAGGAAAGACACCGATGTTTTTGCATCGTCTCCGCAAACCCGTCCTGGCACTCGCTGCCATCGCCTTCGCGGGAAGCGCACTTGCGCAGAGCTACACCACGAGCGACGGCAAGAAGCTCGATATCTTCTTCGTCCCGACCCAGCATCAGGTGGTCAAGCGCATGCTTGAGCTGGCCGAAGTCGGCCCGAACGACGTGCATTACGATCTCGGCTCCGGCGACGGACGCATCGTGATTGCCGCAGTCAGGGACTTCAAGGCCAAGAAGGGCGTCGGCATTGATCTCGATCCGCAGCGCATTGCGGAGTCGAAAGAGAACAAAGACAAGGACAAGCTGGGCGACAACGTCCAGTTCCTGAACCAGAACATCTTCGAAACCGACCTCTCCGAAGCCACCGTCGTTTCGATGTATCTGCTGAATTCGATCAACCTGCGTCTGCGCCCGAAACTGCTCAAGGAACTCAAGCCCGGCACGCGCATCGTGACGCATGCCTTCAACATGGGCGAATGGAAGGAAGAGCACAACGAAAGCGTAGACGGCTATCAGGTCTATCTCTTCATCGTTCCCGCGAATGTCACCGGCAAGTGGGAGCTTTCGCAGGGCGAGCGCAGAATCGCACTCGATCTGCAGAACGAGTTTACCGACCTGAACGGCACCGCAACCGTCGATGGCAAGCCGGCTGAAATTCGCAACGCCCGGGTCACCGGAACGAAGATCCGTTTCACGATCGACCTGGACGGCAAGCCGGTAGTCTTCGAAGGCACCTCGGACGGATCCACGATCTCCGGCGCCGGATGGAGCGCGAAAAAGTCCTGACCCACAGGAAGGGTGCCGCTGGTGCAATGCGGCACCCTCGGCATGCGCCGGCGAGACCCCGGCGCATATATCTGCTAGAAGCAGGACAAGCTGCGGCCCTTTGGTTTCCACCAAGGGGCCGCACGCATGGATAGCGCGGTGATCCCCGGCACAATGTCCCCCAGCTTCGCGAACATACGCGTACCCGCTGCGGCGGCGCTGTTGCTATCGAGCATCTTTGCCGCGCAGGCATGGAGCGAACTCAGCGATGAATGGCTCGACGTCGTCTATGTTCCGACGCCGCATCAGGTCGTGAGCCGCATGCTCGAAATTGCCAAGGCCGGACCTGACGACATCCTCTACGATCTCGGCTCCGGCGACGGCCGCATCGCCATCGCCTCGGTGAGAGACTTCAAGGTCAGGAAGGCCGTCGGCATCGATCTCGACCCGCAGCGCATCAAAGAGAGCCTCGCGAACCGCGCGAAGACGGTGGTCGGAGACGGCGTGACGTTCCTGGAAGCGGATATCTTCAAGACAGACTTCAGCGAGGCGACCGTCGTCACGCTTTATCTCCTGAACCGGCTGAACATCAGGCTGCGCCCGATCCTGCTCGGCATGCGCCCGGGGACCCGCATCGTGACCCAAAGTTTCACGATGAACGAGTGGGAGTCGGATTACTCCGAGAAAGTCGAATTCGAGGAGAACGGCACGAAGGGAACGCGGAATGTGTTTCTCTATATCGTGCCTGCCCATATCGACGGCAATTGGACGCTCGACGACGGAACAAAAAGCTGGTCCCTTGCCATCCGGCAGCAGTTTCAACGCTTCGAGGGCACGGCCACAATCGGAGAGCGGAGCGTTGAGATCAGGAGCGGGCGACTCTCCGGCGCCGCGATCGGCTTTACCATCGAGATAGAAGGGCGTCAGGCCCGATACGAAGGCAAGACAGACGGAAACACGATCGCGGGACCCGGCTGGACCGCGAAAAGAAAATACTAGATCCGCGAGAGGGGAACAGAGATGGCAAGCAATTCGAGTACGGTAGCGGCGAAATCCGCGGGACTTTCGGTCTTCGGCGGCGTCATGATGCTGATCGGCATCGTGGTCGGCACCGGAATTTTCAAGACGCCGGCCGTGGTCGCGGCGAACGCTACAAACGATATCAGTTTCATCGGCCTCTGGGTCGCCGGCGGCGTTATCGCCCTGATCGGCGCGCTCTGTTACGCCGAGCTTGGCAGCTCGCATCCGAATTCCGGTGGCGAATATCACTTTCTGAGCAAGGCCTACGGCGAGAAGCTCGGCATGCTGTTCGGCTGGGCCCGTTGCACGATCGTGCAGCCGGGCGCGATTGCGGCCGTCGGTTTCATCTATGGCGAATACGTTTCGGAAGTCATCAATCTCGGAACTTACAGCTTCGCGATTCATGCCTCGATTGCGGTGATCGCGCTGACGGTCGTGAATCTCATCGGGCTTCGCGAAACGTCCACCATGCAGAACGTCATGGCGCTGCTTGCGATCGGCGCTCTCATTCTGGTGGTGCTTGCGGCTTTTTCCGTAGGCCACCAGCCCTCGGCGGCAGCTCCGGCCGCACCGCTTCAGAAGCCGTGGTTTGCGGCGGCGGGATTCGCCATGGTGTTCATCCTGCTGACCTTCGGCGGCTGGAACGAATCCGCATATCTCTCCGGTGAGCTGCGCGACGTGAAGCGCAACATGGCGCGGACTTTGATCTGGTCGATTGCGATCATCACCGCGCTCTATGTGCTCGTGAACCTAAGCTATCTCTGGACCTTCGGTCTTCAGGGCCTCAGGGACTCGAAGGCAATAGGCGCGGACCTCATGCGTCTTTTCGCCGGAGACAGCGGCGCCGTCGTCCTCAGCCTGATGATTACGGCCACCGGATTGAGCACGATCAACGCCACGATCTTCACCGGTGCGCGCGGCTATCAGGCGCTCGGGCGCGACATGCCCTGGCTCGGCTTTCTCGCCGAATGGAAGGGCGACAAGCCCGCGAACGGCCTGATCGTGCAATGCGTGCTCTCGCTGATTTTGATCGGCTTCGGTGCGCTTGCGCGCGATGGCTTCGAGACCATGACCGGCTACACCGCGCCCGCCTTCTGGGGCTTCCTCTTCCTGGTCGGCCTAGCCGTGTACATCTTCCGGATCCGCGGCGATGTCGCAAAAGACGGATACCGCCTGCCGTTCTATCCGGTATTGCCCGCGATCTTCTGCGCGAGCTGCCTCTGGATGTGCTGGTCCGGCATCAACTACGCGCTCTTCCTGTGGAGCAAATCGGGTTACGGCTTTGCTGGCATCGGATCGATCCTCGGCATTCTCGTCATGCTCGCGGGTATTCCGATCGTGCTGCTGACAAAATCGAACAAGCGCTGACGCTACGAAATCTAATCCGCCGGGCAACGCGCTGATCTCGTCTCCAGCCGCCTTGCCCGGCGGCAGCGTCTTATGACCCTTCAGCCCCCGGCTGCCAGCCGGATTCTTTGATTTCGCACATTGCACTGCCGCTTCCGCGACGGTTTTGTAAAACTGTCATAGTTTCTGGCGAAAAGCCTTTCCGGATGAACAAGCGACCGGCTCTGCGCCCCGACACGCCGCTGGATCAGGCTCTGGCTGCGGTGGCGCGCGGCATGCTGACGGATGCGCGCGACGTAATCTCCGACCCGGCCCTTCAGACGGACGCCGCCATCCACGACTTCCGCAAAGCCGTGAAGCGCTGGCGGTCTTTCCTGCGCCTCGTGGAGCCGCACTTCGGCGAGGGTGCCGCCAATCTCAGAAAAACTGCCCGCGATACGGCGCGAAAACTCGCAGGCGCTCGAGACCTGAAGTCCACGCTCGACGCTGTCGACGATCTTCGCGAAAGCGCCTACGAGTTGAACGACCGCTCTTTCGATACGATCCGTACCCGCATCGCCGCGATGCAATCCGCCGCCGAAAAGAGCGGGATCGGCGCCGGCGACCGCGCCCAGATTGCACAGGATGTGTCCGGTTGGCTGACGACGATTTCACTCTGGCCGTTCAAGAGCGTGCGCTTCGACGAAATTTCAGATTCGCTCACCAACGGCTACCGCCGCGCACGCGCTGCTATGCCGGAAAACTGGCGGGAGGCGAACGACGAAGAGCTGCACGAATTCCGCAGGCGCACAATCGATCATCGCTATCAGCTCGAATTGCTCGAGCCGCTTTGGCCCCGCATGGCAAAAATCTGGGTCGACGAAGCGCAACGGCTGCGCGATGCGCTCGGGCAGCATCGCGATCTTGCGCTGCTTCAGGCAATGGCCGGACCTCATCAGCCGCTCGCCCGCTTCCGCTCGAAGCTTCTGCCCGCCATCGCGCGCCGCCAGGAAGCGCATCTTTCCCGCGCCGCCAAGATCGCGGCACGCGTCTTCGCCGAGAAGCCGCGGGCGTTTCAAAACCGTATCGAAGAACTCTGGCGCGCAGGCACCGACAAGGAGAACGGCAAGGAATAGGAGCCCGCCAAATGAAACCGCCGCGCCTCTTTCGAAGCGCGGCGGAAATTTTCGGAAGCCGAAGACCGCTTAGGTCTTCTTGTCCTTGCGGACGGCCAAAAGCAGGTTCGAATCGATACCGCGATGGCGATAGCCGATGCCGAAGTCGAGTTTCGGCGGCTTGTTCTTCGGATGCCACAGCTGCACCGCAGCCGGCTCCGGGCCCATGCCGAAAATCGGGATCGGTCCGATGTAGACACCGTGCGGATTCAGCGCCCACTCGTCCTGCTTGAAGAGACGAACCGGAACGCCGGTGTCGTCCTGCACGATGAAGTCGGCATGTTTCAGGATGAAGTCGCGTACCGTCGAGAAGCCGCCGTTGTGCGGCAGGTAGGACGCGCTCTTGAACAGGGCGTTACCCTGGCCGAACTTCTCGGCGAACTTCAGAAAGCCGCTCGCGGCCACGCCGCCGTTCGAGAGATCGGTCGAGAAGTAGTAGAGCGTACGCTCGGTGCCGTCCTTCGTGAAAAGGATCTTGGTGCCGGAAGCGAGCACACGGCCCTTGAAGCCTTCGGCCGGATGAACGTTGCCGTCGCTGTCGAGCTGGATCAGCGTGGTTTCCTTCAGCGTCGCCCCGTTGCGCGCCATGTAGACATAGAGCGCGGGCAGCACGCCGTTCACGGACTGACCGCGCATACGCGCGTTCATGTCCTGCGTGATGAAGTAGCTGAGCTTGAGCGAGTGCTCGAGCGCCGCGCGAACCGCAGGCAGCGAGTGCACCGTACGCGGATCCACCGTCGGCACGCGGCCGACCGGCTCGAGACCTGCTAGAATGTAGGTCTTCGCGTTCGGATAGAAGTGATTGGCGTAAAGGAAGTCAGGACCGCTGAAGAAGTAATAGAGCGTATCCCGCGACTCCTTCATGTTCGCCGCCGTCCAGGCACGAACCTTCACGAGCTGCTGCTTTTCGACCTGATCCCAGGTGTTGTCGAAAGCCTTGGCATAGTTCTGCCAGGCCGGGTCCTTCGTAAATTTCTCGAGTGCCGAGTCCGCCGGGACGGACATTCCCGCATAGAAGCGGGCGACCTCGCCTGCATTCTGGGCCGGAGCCGGTACTTGCGCCTGTGCAGGCGCCTGAGCGGTCGCTGCCGTAGCTGTCGCCGCGACGATCCCCGCGGCCAGCGCCACGCCCTTTACAAAAATTCGCATGTTTTTACCTCGCGCCACTCCCATGGCGCCCCCAATCTGAATGAGACCTGAATTCCCAGAACGCGCCCGGAGCCCCATCTAGGTCGCGCGGGGCGGCTTATACCGCAACCCGGGCGCGGGGAATACTGGTACTGTCCGCAAGCGGCGGCGACCACGATCCCGTCGCGATTGCGATTTATCGGCTAAAACCTTTCGTGATTCTCCTTCCGTGCCAGAGGGCCTTTCTACAAGCCCGCCGGCCCGGCAAGGAACCCGAAAACCGGCATGGATGCGGCCTCCCGAGTGACCTGTCGCGGCAGAAAGTATCTTCGGATCTGGCTCTTGATCTGGCTCTTGGCCGCCACCACCGCGTTGCTTTCGGGGGGTGCCGTCCAGGCGCAGCTCCGTGCCGGAAAAACCAGCATCTCCGAGTTCGTAACCAGCCCATTTCCGCTGGACGGTTCTTCGGCCGCCGCCACCGAATACTTCAATGAGAAGGACGGCACGAAGCGCGGCCGCAAGACCGCGACCGGCAGGATTTATTGGGAGAACGAGACCTACAACGACCAGCGGGTGCTGCTGCACATCCCCGCGAAGTTCGACATCCGCAAGCCCGGGGTGATCCTCGTCTATTTCCACGGGCATGGCGCGATTCTCGAGCGCGACATTCGCGACCGCCAGCAATTGCCGGAGCAGGTATCGGCCTCCGTCGCCAACGCCGTGCTGGTCGCGCCGCAATTCGCGGTGAACGCCGCGGACTCGAACCCCGGCCGCTTCGCCGAGCCCGGCGGATTTACGCGTTTCCTCAATGAAGCCGCGACGCATTTAGCGATCCTGCACGGCGACCAGCGCTCACTGCGCCAGTTCCAGTCCCTGCCGGTCATCCTCGTTTCCTACAGCGGCGGATACCGCGCGGCGGCACTCGCCATCACGCGGGGCGACACCACAGGCCGGGTGAAGGGTGTGGTCCTGCTCGATTCGCTCTACGGCGAAATGGACAAGTTCGAGAGCTGGGTCACTTCCGACCGCAAGCGCTTCTTCGTCAGCACCTATCTGGGCTCGACCAAGGCGCGCAATCTCGAGCTGATGAAAACGCTTAAAGATCGCGGCGTTCCGGTGAAGGCGACGCTGGACCGCAAGCTCGTGCCCGGCACTGTCGTCTTTATCCCCGGCGGCACCGAGGAAAATCACCGCGACATCGTACAGGACGGCTGGATTCCGAACCCCATCACCGACATCCTGAACCGCCTGCGCGATTTCCGCGCCGCACGTTAAGCCGCGTCACGCCTTCCTGGCGGCGAAGCGGAACGCTTCGTCGCCGTCGAACAGGGTCGGAGCGTGATCGCCATGACGGCGCTCGATCGAAAGCAGTTTCATCTTCGTATCGACACCGCCTGGCGCCGAGAAGCCGCCGGTCTTGCCGCTTGCCGCCACCACGCGATGGCAAGGCATGATGACCGGCGTCGGATTCTTCCCCATTGCCTGCCCGACTTCGCGCGACAGCGAAACATCGCCGAGCTTTTTGGCGATTTCGCCGTAGGTCAGCGTGTGACCGATCGGAATCGTGCGCACGATTTCATAGACGCGCCTGGAAAATTCCGGCAGCGGCGCGTGATCGAGCGTAACATGCGAGAATTCGACCTTCTCGCCGACGATCAGCGCCGCGACATCATCGATGATCTTTTGAATTTCTGCCGGAGGTAGAGCCTCGATCGCTTCCGGGAAACGCTTCTCCACCCGCGCGCGCGTCTTTTCTTCCGTGCCCTCTGGGAGGTTCACCCCGGCGATGCCGCGGTCTGTCCAGACGATGCCGCAGGGGCCTAACGCTGTTTCGAAAATCGCCAAGTATTGGGCGTGCATGACTTCAATCTAACAAAAGGAGGAGTTCGCGCGACCCGATTTCACGGATTTGTCACCGCTGAGCGGCTTGGCGATCCGCCGCCGGAGCGCTTAGATCGCTGATATTTCAGGAGAGATTGCCATGCCCGGCGGTAAACCCTGGTTCCTTGTGATGACTGCGGCAGACGCGAACCAACCCGGCTCGGAATGGAAGCGCGTTGGCGCGGCTTCGTATGGCAAGGTATCGGTGCGGCCGGTCGCGCCCGAAGGCTGGCTCGCGCTCGCGATCTTCATCGTGATCTGGATGATGGGGCCGCTTTTGATCTGGGGTGTGGGGTTCGGTCTCGGAAACCTTGCGGCCGTGCCGGCCGTCATCGCAACGGTCGTATTCGAAGTCGCCGCGGTCGGCGGGTTCGTCTTGCTGGTCTGGGCGAAGTCGACGCGGCTCGGCGCTTAACTTCTCGAAAGCGCTACGCGCGGTCTAAATGCCCGATCGCGCAAAAAAGTACGCGCAATCAATGACGCAAATTGAAGTCGGATACATCCGTACTTCAACTCAAAAAAAGAAAAAGCCGCCCGGGATATTTCCCGTGGCGGCTCTTCCGCGTCGAGGCATTCGACATCGTGAAGAGAGCAAAACTGTTCTCGGCAGGTCTGGCAGCGACTTACTCTCCCAAGCCTTGAGACTTAGTACCATCAGCGCTGAGAAGATTAACGGCCGAGTTCGGAATGGGATCGGGTTTGGGCTTCTCGCTAAAACCACCAGACCGGCCGAAAACAGTTTTTTGAAGCAAGCGTCGTTTGTCTTGTTAGGTTGTAGTTTGGTGTCGTCTTGTCTTTTCTCTCAAAGAAATCATCCGTCATCGCGAGCGATGGACATAGATGATGAGAGCAATCAAGCCGATCGAGCTATTAGTACCGGTAAGCTGAATACATTGCTGTACTTACACACCCGGCCTATCAACGTGGTAGTCTTCCACGGCTCTGATAGGGAGAACTCGTTTTGAGGTGGGTTTCCCGCTTAGATGCTTTCAGCGGTTATCCCGTCCGTACATAGCTACGCAGCACTGCCGCTGGCGCGACAACTGCTCCACCAGAGGTACGTTCATCCCGGTCCTCTCGTACTAGGGACAAATCCTCTCAATTCTCCGACACCCACGGCAGATAGGGACCGAACTGTCTCACGACGTTCTGAACCCAACTCACGTACCACTTTAATCGGCGAACAGCCGAACCCTTGGGACCTGCTCCAGCCCCAGGATGTGATGAGTCGACATCGAGGTGCCAAACACTGCCGTCGATATGGACTCTTGGGCAGTATCAGCCTGTTATCCCCGGCGTACCTTTTATCCGTTGAGCGATGGCCCTTCCACGAGGGACCACCGGATCACTATGGCCGTCTTTCGACTCTGCTCGACTTGTCAGTCTCGCAGTCAGGCAGGCTTATGCCATTGCACTCAACGAGCGATTTCCGACCGCTCTGAGCCCACCTTCGCACGCCTCCGTTACTCTTTGGGAGGCGACCGCCCCAGTCAAACTGCCCACCATGCACTGTCCCGGATCCGGATAACGGACCGCGGTTAGACATCCATATTAGTAAGGGTGGTATTTCACATTTCGGCTCCACTCGAGCTGGCGCCCAAGATTCAAAGCCTACCACCTATTCTACACATGCCGATACGAATGCCAGTGCAAAGCTACAGTAAAGGTGCACGGGGTCTTTCCGTCTGACCGCAGGAACCCCGCATCTTCACGGGGAATTCAATTTCACTGAGCAGATGTTGGAGACAGCGGGGAAGTCGTTACGCCATTCGTGCAGGTCGGAACTTACCCGACAAGGAATTTCGCTACCTTAGGACCGTTATAGTTACGGCCGCCGTTTACCGGGGCTTCGGTTCAGAGCTTGCACTCCTCGCCTTAACCTTCCGGCACCGGGCAGGCGTCAGACCCTATACGTCCTCTTCCGAGTTCGCAGAGCCCTGTGTTTTTGATAAACAGTCGCCACCCCCTGGTTTGTGTCCCCCCTACATACTTGCGTACATAGAGGGCCTCCTTATCCCGAAGTTACGGAGGCAAATTGCCGAGTTCCTTCAACATCCTTCTCTCAAGCGCCTTGGTATGCTCTACCAGTCCACCTGTGTCGGTTTAGGGTACGGTCTATGCGGGAGCTATTTCCTGGGACCCCTTCACGGCCATCTCAATCCAATAAGAGATGACAATTTACGGAATCCGTCACTACCCGCTGGCTCAGGAATGTTCGCCTGATTCCCATCGACTACGGCTTTCGCCCTCGCCTTAGGGGCCGGCTGACCCTGCGAAGATTAGCTTTACGCAGGAACCCTTGGACTTTCAGCGACAGTGTCTTTCACACTGTTTTTCGTTACTCATGTCAGCATTCGCACTTCTGATACCTCCAGGATCCCTCACGGGTATCCCTTCACAGGCTTACAGAACGCTCCGCTACCGCTCACGCTTGCGCGTGAACCCAAAGCTTCGGCTCGTGGCTTGAGCCCCGGTACATCTTCGGCGCAAGGTTCCTAGACCAGTGAGCTGTTACGCTTTCTTTAAAGGATGGCTGCTTCTAAGCCAACCTCCTGGTTGTTTAAGGAACCTCACATCCTTTCCCACTTAGCCACGAATTAGGGGCCTTAGCTGTTGGTCAGGGTTGTTGCCCTCTCGACGACGGACGTTAGCACCCGCCGTCTGTCTCCCGTGCAGTGCTTTCAGGTATTCGGAGTTTGGTTAGGTTTGGTAAGTCGGCGAGACCCCCTAGCCCATCCAGTGCTCTACCCCCTGAAGCATTCACACGAGGCACTACCTAAATAGTTTTCGCGGAGAACCAGCTATTTCCCAGTTTGGTTGGCCTTTCACCCCTAACCACAAGTCATCCGAGACCATTTCAACGGGCACCGGTTCGGTCCTCCAGTGAGTGTTACCTCACCTTCAACCTGCTCATGGCTAGATCACTAGGTTTCGGGTCTAATCCATCGAACTTGTCGCCCTATTCAGACTCGCTTTCGCTACGCCTCCGCCTATCGGCTTAAGCTTGCTCGATAAATTAAGTCGCTGACCCATTATACAAAAGGTACGCCGTCACCCAGAACGAATCTTGGGCTTCGACTGTTTGTAGGCGTCCGGTTTCAGGAACTGTTTCACTCCCCTCGTCGGGGTGCTTTTCACCTTTCCCTCACGGTACTTGTTCGCTATCGGTCGGTAAGGAGTACTTAGGCTTGGAGGGTGGTCCCCCCGTGTTCAGACAGGATTGCACGTGTCCCGCCTTACTCAAGGATAATCGCTCGCATTACGTGTACGGGGCTGTCACCCGCTATGGCCCAACTTTCCAGAAGGTTCCACTTGTCTCACGATTATCACTGGCCTGGTCCGCGTTCGCTCGCCACTACTAGCGGAGTCTCGGTTGATGTCCTTTCCTCCAGGTACTGAGATGTTTCAGTTCTCTGGGTTCGCTTAAAACCTCCTATGTATTCAGAAGTTTTATCCCTTCTTGTGATAACGGAAATCCGAAACCTCGTTTCGCCC
>Ga0208735_100004_pt1:0-310000 | contig 349298 bp, 348 predicted proteins | sample Subbio12Aug_8Aab_FD_184829 | JGI IMG/M metagenome (GOLD analysis project Ga0208735, IMG submission 184829) | Serpentinite rock and fluid subsurface biosphere microbial communities from McLaughlin Reserve, California, USA - CR12Aug_8Aab (SPAdes) | ecosystem: Environmental > Terrestrial... | reverse complement strand
ACTTCGGAACGCTTGCCGGCCGTGACTGCGATCTCGCGCTCGGTACGCTTGTCGTCCTTGGTGATCACCACGACGACATACTTGCCTGCATTCAGCGCGACGTTGACCTCCGCGTCGTAGTGCGTCCCGACCCACTTGCGCTGGCCGTTGATGTCGCGCTCGGCACTGTAAATTTCGATCGTATTTCCTTCAGGCACCTTGATCGCCGCGATACCCGCTTCGATGTTGAAGTTCGCGCGGGTGGTGTCGCCCGACTTCACCTGAACCGGGAACGTACGTCTCGCATAGCCCACCCCGACGACCACTTCGTAGTGGCCCGCCGGCAGGTCGAACTGCGAAAGCTCGTCATAATGGGTTGCAATCCATTCCCCCTTCACCGTATCGCTCTGGGCGGGGCGAAAAACCTCGACCGCAATGCCGTCTTCGACTTTGGGGCCACCTTCGGCATAGACCGCGCTGACCGCGAGCCTGCCGACATCGAGCGTCATCGAAACGTTGATGGAATCGCCCGCCGCAACGGAGAACGTCTTCTTCGTTTTCGACGCGCCTTTGGTGAGCGTAATCACATAGTCGCCCGCGGGGAGCACGAAACGCGGCACCGGCTCATATTCGGTTGCGACGTACTTGCCGTCTGCGGTGTGAACCTCCCACGCCACGCGATCGGCCTTGTCGCCGGAACCCGCAATAGAACCTTCGCTCGTCACGTAACCCGCATCGAGCGATACATCCAGCCCGGCGAGCTTGCCCTTTTCGACCTTGACAGGAAATTCGCGCTTCACCTGGCGATAGGCGACTTCGACGACGTATTCGCCGGGCGGCACTTCGCCGATGCCGGGAGTGCCGTAAACGCTCGCAGCCAGTTCGCCCTTCTTTCCGTCGCTGCGAACCTTGAAGAAAATCCACCCGACGCTGTTCTCGCCGGAAATCGGATCGCCGCCTTGCGCCAAACGCACGACGCCGCGGAAATTTCTCCCCTTCAACGTATCGGGCTCGGGTTCGGGCTTGGCGGGCGCCTGCGTCTGCACCTTCTCGCCCTGCACGGCCTGCACGGCTCTGCCGAGCGCGGTCTCCAGGGCTGATGCATTGCTCGCATCGAGATAGACCCCGTTGGTCGCACGCGCGATGCATTGCAACTGGCTCTTCGCAGCCGGATCGGTGATGTTGAAGCCGATCACATGTGCGGTGAAATTCACGCCGGCCTTCGTCAGTTCGGCGGCGACCGCGCAGGGGTTGGGCGAACATGTTTCGATGCCGTCGGAAACGAGAATGACGGTCGCCTTGTTCTTGGTTGAGCGGAGCGCCTGCGCGGCCGCGCGGAGCGAATCCGCCATCGGCGTCTTGCCTTTCGGATTGAGCGCGCGAACCGCGGAACGAATCTTGTCCGCATCGAAATCCCCGACCGGAACGACGAGTTCGATATCCCTGCAATCGCCCTTGGCGCGATGGCCATAAGCCATCAGGCCGAGCCGGTCGGTGTTCCTCCATTTGGACAGAATGGAATCGACCGCCTTGCGAGCAGCCGTGATCTTGGTCTGTCCATCGACCTGTCCCCACATCGAGCCGGAGGCGTCGAGGATCAGGATGGCATCGCCCTGCGCGGAAGCAGCGCCGCCAAATCCGAAGACCGTAACGAATAGCGAAAGAATGAAACGGCGCATTGTCATTGTTCAATTCTTTCAAACGGCCGGAACCAGCGGCACCGACGGACAAGACTTCACCGGCATCGCGCCTGCGCGAACAGAAAAACTAGCGCCGCCGGAATGCCGCAAGAATATCGTCGAGAAAATCATCGGCGCTTTGCAATTTCGGGCCGCTGACGACGAAAAAGATAATGCCCTGATCGGGCAGACAGCGGATAGCAGCGGTATTTTCCCCGTGATGGGCGAAGATGGTGAATTTCTTTGGGTCCACTTCACGAACACCCACGCGGCGAAGCGAGTCTTCGACGCGCTGCTTGCAGGATTCCAGCGGCATGCGCGCTTCGATCCATTCCGTCGTGACGGCCGGTCCTGCAACTGCGGACTGGCTAAACAAAGCGGCCGCTCCGAATAGGACGGCAGCGAAAGTGTGTTTCATATACGGCCCCGATTTTCGATGAACGCTGGGCCAAATCATAACCATGGAGCGCTGCAAGACAACGCTACCCCTGGGCACATTTTCGTCATCGCAATGGAATTTGAACCATTGCGGCAACGACCGCCGGTTAAGCTTATTAAATTGCAAAACCTGAGCGGGAAGAGCCGGATCATAAAAAAAACGGCCGGGCAGGTACCCGGCCGTTTCCGTTCTATCAGGCAGCGCGCCCGACTGCGCTCTTGCCGGACGTATCGAAAAGCAGCCGGTCTGCGCTCGAGCCGACCTTCACCTTCGTGCCGTCCTTGATCTCGCCGCCGAGCAGCTTCTCGGCGAGCGGGTCCTGCAACATCTTCTGCATCGCGCGTTTCAAGGGACGCGCCCCGAAAGCCGGATCGTAGCCCTTCTCCGCGAGCAGCGCGCGGGCTTCGGGCAAGAGCTCGATCTCGATCTTGTGCTCGTCCAAGAGCTTCTGAAGACGCGCCATCTGGATGTCGACGATCGCGCCCATCTGCTCCTTCTTGAGCCGGTGGAAGAGAATGATCTCGTCCACACGGTTCAGGAACTCCGGACGGAAGCTTGCGCGCACGACGCTCATGACTTGCTCGCGCACCGAGTCCACATCGTCCTTCTCGCCGAGCGCGACGAGAAATTCCGCGCCGAGGTTCGAGGTCATGACGATCAGCGAATTCCGGAAATCGACCGTGCGGCCCTGCCCGTCGGTGAGGCGGCCTTCGTCGAGCACCTGGAGCAGCACGTTGAAGACATCCGGATGCGCCTTCTCGATCTCGTCGAACAGGATCACCTGATAGGGCCGGCGGCGCACCGCTTCGGTGAGCGAGCCGCCCTCCTCATAGCCGACATAGCCCGGAGGCGCGCCGATGAGACGCGCGACCGAATGCTTCTCCATGTACTCCGACATGTCGATGCGCTGCAGCGCATTCTCGTCGTCGAAAAGAAAGCGTGCGAGCGCCTTCGTAAGCTCGGTTTTGCCGACGCCCGTGGGGCCGAGGAACATGAACGAGCCGATCGGCCGGTTCGAATCCTGCAGGCCCGCGCGAGCGCGGCGCACCGCGGTCGAAACCGCATGCACGGCTTCCGCCTGTCCGACCACGCGTTTCGCGATCTCGTCTTCCATGCGCAGGAGCTTCTCGCGCTCGCCTTCGAGCATCCGGTCCACCGGCACGCCGGTCCAGCGCGAGACGACCTGCGCGACATGGTTCGGCGTCACCGCTTCTTCCAGCATTGCGCTCTTGCTCTGCTCTTCGACTTCCACGAGCCTCTTCTCGAGACCCGGAATGATCGAGTAAGTCAGTTCGCCCGCGCGCTGGTACTCGCCCTTGCGCTGGGCGATCGCGAGTTCGTTTCGCGCGCTTTCAAGATCGGCTTTCAGCTTCTGCGCAGAACCGAGTTTTTCCTTCTCGCTCTGCCAGCGCGACGTCAAAGACGCCGACTGCTCCTCGAGCGAAGCGACTTCCTTCTCGATTTTTTTCAACCGGTCTTTCGAGGCCGAGTCGGTTTCCTTCTTCAGCGCCTCCTGCTCGATCTTGAGTTGCATCAGGCGGCGATCGACTTCGTCGAGTTCTTCGGGCTTGCTGTCCACCTGCATGCGCAGCCGCGCAGCCGCCTCGTCCATCAGATCGATGGCCTTGTCGGGCAGGAAACGGTCAGTGATGTAGCGGTTCGACAGCGAGGCCGCTGCGACCAGCGCCGAATCGAGAATGCGAACGCCATGATGGAGTTCGTATTTCTCCTTGATGCCGCGCAGGATCGAGACGGTGTCTTCCACCGTCGGCTCGCCGACGAACACGGGCTGGAAACGCCGCGCAAGCGCCGCGTCCTTCTCGACGTGCTTCCGGTATTCGTCGAGCGTGGTCGCGCCGACGCAATGCAGTTCGCCGCGCGCAAGCGCGGGCTTCAGCAGGTTCGATGCATCCATCGCGCCGTCGGCCTTGCCGGCGCCAACCAGCGTGTGCATCTCGTCGATGAACAGAATAATCTCGCCGTTTGCGGCGGTGACCTCCTGCAAGACGCCCTTCAAACGCTCCTCGAATTCGCCGCGATACTTCGCGCCGGCAATAAGGGAGCCGAGATCGAGCGCGAGCAGCTTCTTTTCTTTCAGGCTCTCCGGCACGTCGCCATTGACGATGCGAAGCGCAAGGCCCTCGACGATCGCAGTCTTGCCGACGCCGGGCTCGCCGATCAGCACCGGGTTGTTCTTGGTCCGGCGCGAAAGCACCTGCACCGTGCGGCGGATTTCCTCCTCGCGGCCGATCACCGGATCGAGCTTGCCGTTGCGTGCCGCCTCGGTGATGTCGCGCGCATAGCGCTTCAAGGCATCGTAGGCGTTTTCTGCGGAAGCGGAGTCCGCCGTGCGGCCCTTGCGAATCTGCTCGATGGCGGCATTGAGATTCTGCGGCGTGAGCCCGCCGCGCGCGAGCAGCTTGCCCGCCTCGGTATCCTTTTCGAGGGTCAGCGCGAGCAGCAGGCGCTCGACCGTGACGAAGTTGTCGCCCGCCTTCTCCGCGGCCTTTTCAGCGGTCGCGAACACGCGCGCGAGCTGCGGCGTGAGATAGATCTGGCCGGCGCCCGCGCCTTCCACTTTCGGCATCTTGCCGAGCGCGATTTCGACAGCCGCGAGTATGTCCTTTGCGTTGCCGCCCGCGCGGCCGATCAGGCCCGCCGCGAGACCTTCGGGATCGTCGAGCAACACCTTCAGAAGGTGCTCGGGCGCAAATTGCTGATGCCCTTCGCGCAGCGCGAGCGACTGCGCCGACTGCACAAAACCCCGGGCGCGCTCGGTATATTTTTCGAAGTTCATAGGCTTTCTCCTTCGGCCTGCCGCCTCTCGTCCCGCCTGGGCCCGGACGCGGCATCCGTATGATCAGATGGGGGCTGTCCGATGAGCGGAAAAGACCCCAAAAGTGAAAAATCGGGTTCTGTTAACGCTTGCCCGGCGGGGCCGGTTCGGGGGAAATGCCGCCCATGTCCGATCCCGCCCGCGTCGTCTCCCTGTACCGCTATCCCGTTAAGGGTCTCTCCGGCGAACTCCTCAAAAGCGTTTCGCTTACACCCGATGCGACCTTCCCGGCCGACCGCGCCTTCGCGATCGAGAACGGCCCCTCGGGCTTCGATCCGGCGGCGCCAAGCTGGCAGCCCAAAATCAAGTTTCTGTGCCTGATGCGGAATGCGAAGCTCGCGGCGCTGGAAACAAACTACGACGACGCGAGCGGCACCTTGACCGTGATCAAGGACGGCATGCCGCTCGTCGAAGCGAGCCTGAAGACCGAAGCAGGCCGCGGAGCGATCGAATACTTCTTCGAGGAGTTCATGGGGCGCGAAGCGCGCGGGCCGGTAAAGGTGCTGGAGGCGCCCGGACACAGCTTTTCGGACGTCGCCGCCAAAGTCGCACACATTGTGAATCTCGAAACGGTCGAAGATCTCGCGCAGACGATCAACCGCGAGATTCACCCATTGCGTTTCCGCGCGAACATCTATCTCACCGGCTGGAAGCCGTGGTCCGAATTCGAACTGATCGGGAAAACGATCCGTGCCGGCGGCACGGAGCTGAAGATCACGAAGCGCGTGGTGCGCTGTGCTGCGACCGAAGTAAATCCGGAAACCGCCGAACGCGACATCGACATTCCCGAAGCGATCTGGCGCAAGACGGGAGAGACCGATCTAGGCGTCTATGCGCGGGTCGTCACTGCCGGAAAAATCTCGGCAGGCGATAAAGTCGAAATACTCGGCTGATTATTCGGCGGGATCGGGCTTCACTTCGGCGGGCAGCGGCTGACCGGTACCCTGCTCCCGGTTGTCGCCACCTTCGTTGCGCGGACGATTGTTGAAACGGCCCCTGCCGCGATTGCGGTTGAAGCGATTGCCCTGATCGCCTTCGCCGCCCTGTTGCGGCGCACCGCCGGTGATGAAGGCCGGCAATCCGTTTTCCGAAATATTCGGCTGCGGCATGTTCTGCGGCTGTGGACGCGGCGTGTTCTGCTGGGGAGCTTCGCTCTGGTAGCTCGGCGGGCTCTGAAAACGCGAGTCGCTGTTATCGCTATCGTCCCCCTCGTCGTCGCCGTCGTTTTCCTGATCGCTGCGCTGGATCGGCTGCTGCTGATAGTTCGGATTGCTCTGCGCCACCTGCTGCTGCGCGGCTGCAATCAGGCGGAAGTAATGCTCGGCGTGCTGGAGATAGCTCTCGGCCGAAACCGGATCTCCGCCGGATTGCGCGTCGCGTGCCAGCTGCAAATACTTTTCCGCGACGTGATGCGCGGTGCCGCGAATCTTCACATCAGGGCCGTTCGATTCATAAACGCGGGTCAGCGGATTATGCCCGCCGCCGCCGCGGCGGTTACGCCCGCGCATGCGCTTATGATTGTTATTGTGGTGCTGCTGTCCGTTTCTCATCAGAAACTTTCTCTCTTCTCGCGACGGTCAATCCGTCTTTCTCGGTTTGCCTTTAGACAAGCCGGACATATGGCCGGACGTGGCGACACGCCAAGCGATGTTGGTTTTGGTCCATTCGACCGGAAATCTCGCGCTTAAAACGCGGATGCTTCGCCCTCGGCTCTGCGCGGAAGAACTCTTCGTCTCGCGCTTCGTTTGCTGATGCGTTGGACCCGGTCTTGGCGGCCGTTTGGCCAGCCCTGCTTCTGTGAGCCCTTGCTCTGAAAGCCCTACCAGGTCGAATCTGGAAACGACACTAGTGCCTCTTGCGATGCCTTCCAAGCGCTTTTTTGCCTCACCTTTTGACCTGGATAACGAGCGCGCGGGGAATACCGGCAAGGTCCTTTCGCGCGGGCCCCGCAACCGCGAGCCTCCCGGTCTTATGGATTAGCTCGCCGACCGCCGCTTCCTGACCTTGTCCCAGCTCGAGAACCGCTTTGCCGGAGCCTGCAAGGCGATCGCCAAGCTGAACCGAGATGGTCCGATAGGCGCCGAGCCCGTCAGGACCCGCTTCCAGCGCAAGCCTCGGATCATGGTCGCGCACTTCGGGCGACAATAAGGCCAGCTCTTTCGACGCGATGTAAGGCGGATTGGAAACGATCAGATCGAAAGTTCCGCCAATCGCGCTCGCCCAATTGCCGCACAGGCAGGAAACGCGGGATGCCAGCGAAAGGTTGCCAAAATTCTCGCGCGCCACGCGTAGCGCAGCTTCGCTTCGGTCCACGGCGATACCTTTTGCGTTCGGCAATTCGGTAAGAAGTGCTGCGAGTATCGCTCCCGTGCCCGTGCCGAGATCGAGAATGGCAAGCGGCGCACCTCTATCAGCAATCAGATCGAGTGCCGCCTCGACGACAGTTTCGGTTTCGGGCCGCGGGACGAGCGTTTCCTCGCCAAGCGCGAAACGCAGACTCCAGAATTCCTTCTCGCCCACAATGCGCGCCACCGGCACGCCGGACAGACGGCGCGAAACGAGACGCTCATAAACCTCGATCAGGCCCTCGTCGGCGGCCTCGTATTCGGAGGAAATGAGGCGGGCGGCATCGAACTTCGCCGCATGGAGAAGCAGCAGGCGCGCGTCGGCTGCCGCGCTCTCGATCTTCGCCGCTTCGAACTCTTCCGCCGCCCAGCGTCGCAGGTCGCCGAACGTGACAGAGCGCTCGGATGCGGCATTCATGCCGAAAGCTTGCTCTCTTCGTCGGCGAGCAACGCCGCCTGATGTTCGGCCACAAGCGCATCGACGATCTCGCCGAGTGCGATCCCTTCCATGATCTGCGGCAGTTTGTGCAGCGTCAGGTTGATGCGGTGATCGGTGACACGCGCCTGCGGGAAATTATAGGTGCGGATTCTCTCGGAACGGTCGCCTGAACCCACCTTGCTCTTGCGCTCGGCGGCGCGCGAGGAATCCAGGCGCTGCCGCTCCATGTCGTAGAGCTTTGTTTTCAGAAGCGTCATGGCGCGGGCGCGATTCTTGTGCTGCGAACGCTCATCCTGCACGGCAACGACGATGCCGGTCGGCAGATGCGTGATACGAACGGCGGACTCGGTCTTGTTCACGTGCTGACCGCCGGCGCCGGACGCACGAAATACGTCGGTCTTCAGATCCGCTTCATTGATATCGATATCGACATCTTCGGCTTCGGGCAGCACCGCGACGGTCGCCGCCGAGGTGTGGATCCGCCCCGACGCCTCGGTATCCGGCACGCGCTGGACTCGGTGCACGCCTGATTCGAACTTCAGCCTCGCGAAAGCGCCCTTGCCGCGGATCGCAGCAATGATTTCCTTGTAGCCACCGGCGGTGCCCTCACTCATCGAGAGCACTTCTACCTTCCAGCCTTGCAAGCCCGCGTAGCGTTCGTACATGCGGAACAGATCGCCGGCGAACAGCGAGGCTTCGTCGCCGCCGGTACCGGCGCGCACTTCGAGAATCGCGTCGTGCGAATCCGCTTCGTCTTTCGGGATCAGTGCGAGCCGCAGCTTCTGTTCGAGTTCCTCGATCTTGGTCTGGAGTTCGCGCTTTTCGTCGGATGCGAGGCGCGCCATCTCGGGATCGTTTCCTGCAAGCAGCTGCTCGGCTCCGGCGAGGTCGTCCTGCGCCTGCTTCAGGGCCTTCACGTCCTCGATCACCGGCGAAAGCTCCGCGTGTTCGCGCGAATGCTTCACGAAACTCTCGCCGCCCGCGCCTTTCGACAGTTCGGCCTCAAGTTCGGCATGACGTGCGATGAGCGCCTCAAGGCGCTGAATGGGCAGCATGGTCGACCCTTAAACCGGAATGCCGGTTTCCTGTGCGAAGGCACGAAGCTTTTCGCGGCCGGAAGCGCCGCCTTCCATCAGCGGTTCGATCGCTTTTGCCGCCGCACCGGCATCCAGCGCAAGCACCATAGCCTTCACCGGGCCGATCATCGCAGGCGACAGCGACAACGAGCGGAAGCCGAGCGCGATCAGCGCCATAGCCTCCAGGGGCTTCGCGGCAAGTTCGCCGCAAAGGGTGAACGGTTTGCCGTGCTTCTGGCATTTTTCCGCGATCAGCTTCAGCACGCGCAGGCCCGGCGGTGACAGCGGGTCGAAACGGTTCGCAACCTGCGCGTTGCCGCGGTCGGCGGCGAACAGGAACTGGATCAGGTCGTTCGATCCGACCGAAAGAAAATCCGCGCGCTCCAGAAGTTCGTCGAGCGCAAAAAGAAGCGACGGCACCTCCAGCATCGCACCGACCATCACCTGATTGGGCAGCCGGTGGCCGTGACGGCGCAGATAGGTCAGTTCACGCTCGACCAGCGCGCGTGCGTTGTCGAACTCGGTAACCACCGCCACCATCGGAAACATGATGCGCAGTTCGCGTCCCGCGGCGGCGCGGAGCAACGCGCGGACCTGCGCGCGGAGCAACCCGGGGCGGTCGAGCGAGAGCCGAATCGCGCGCCAGCCGAGCGCCGGATTTTCTTCTTCGACCGAACGCAGATAGGGCAGCACCTTGTCTCCGCCGATGTCGAGCGTGCGAAAGGTAACCGGCTTACCCTTCGCCGCATCCAGCACCGAACGGTAAAGCTGATACTGCTCGCTCGTGCGCGGCAGCGCCGCCGCGATCATAAACTGCAGCTCGGTCCGGAACAGGCCGATGCCATCCGCGCCGGCTTCCGCGAGATGCGGAAGGTCCACGAGCAGGCCTGCGTTCATGTGCAGCGCGATCTTCACGCCATCCTTGGTAACCGCCTCGCGGTCTCGAAGCGCGGCGTACTGCGCCTGTCTGCGCGCACGCAGCTTCACTTTTTCTACATAGGCGCGTTCGAGATCCGGCGGCGGCCGCAATTGCACCTCGCCGGTTTCGCCATCGACGATGATGGCATCCCCCTGGTCGGAAAGGGCAGTCGCGTTCGCAATCTGGCCGACCGTCGGCACGCCGATCGCGCGCGCGACAATCGCGACATGGCTCGTCGGCGCGCCTTCTTCCAGCACGATGCCGCGCAGCCGGGTGCGGTCGTAATCCAAGAGCGCCGCCGGACTCATGTTGCGCGCGACGAGGATTGCGTTATCCGGAAGATTGCTCGTGCGCGCCTCCGCATCGGCGCCCGTGAGTTCGCGCATCAGGCGGTTCGCGAGATCGTCGAGATCGTGCAGCCGCTCGCGGATATAGGGATCGGTCTGTCGCAGCATGCGCGCGCGGGTATCGGACTGCACGCGTTCGACCGCGGCCTCCGCGGTGATGCCGGTCTGCACCGCTTCCTGGAGCTTCTTCATCCAGCCGCGGTCCTGCGCGAACATGCGATAGGCCTCGAGCACGTCGCGATGTTCGCCCGCGCGGGCCATGCCCTCGTCTTCCAGCATGACGTCGATGGAGGAACGCAGTGTCTCCACCGCCGCATCGAGGCGCGCAAGCTCCGCCGTGACGTCGTCCGCGATCACGTTCTGCACGTGAATGCGCGGCTCGTGCAGCACGACGCGGCCAAGACCAATGCCTTCGGCGAGCGCGAGTCCTGTGAGTTGAAGCGCACGCCGCGCAGCGGGCTCGTGCCCGGGGGTCGCGAGCGCGGTGAGCTCGCCGGACGCGATCATCTCGGCGACCACCATCGCGGTCGTCTGCAACGCTTCCACTTCCTCTTCGGAGTAGGTTCGCCGCGCACGATTCTGCACGACGAGCACGCCGAGTGTATTGCCGCCGCGCAGGATCGGCACGCCGAGGAAGGAATTGTAAATTTCTTCGCCCGTTTCCGGCTTGTAGGCGTAAGCAGGGTGGTTTTGTGCGTTCGGCAGGTTCAGGGGCTCGGCTTCTTTCGCGACGAGACCGACGAGACCTTCACCGGCACTCAGCACCGTGCGGTGAACCGCCTCGCGGTTAAGGCCTTCCGTCGCGTAAAGCTCGAGCGTGCCGTCCACGCGCAGCACGTAAACAGAGCAGACCTCCGCCACCATGTTGGCGGCGATCAGCACGACGATCTTGTCCAGACGCTCCTGCGCGCTGATCTGTTCCGCCATGGTCTCGCGGAGACGTCTCAGCAATACGCGCGGACCGCCGAGGGAGCCACGCATCCGGCCCTGCCCTTCGTCCGGGCGCCGCGCGGGCCCGGTGCTTGAGTAACGACTGTTTACGCGAAAGCGGGGCGCGGGGCGCGCCTAGCCGTCGAGTCCGTATACCGAATGCAAAGTCCGGACCGCAAGTTCGGTGTAGGCCGCGTCGATCAGGATCGAAATCTTGATCTCGGACGTGGAAATCACACGGATATTGATGCCCTTCTCGGCCAGTGCGCGGAAGGCGGTCGCGGCGACACCCGCATGGCTGCGCATGCCGACACCGATTACCGACACCTTCACGACGTCGCTATAGCCTTCCATTGAGGCAAAGCCGATCTTGTCCTTGGCGGCTTCGATCGTCTTCTTGGCCTTCTCGAACTCGGCGACCGGCACCGTGAACGTGATGTCGGTTTTCTTGCCGTCGGACGATACGTTCTGCACGATCATATCGACGTTGATATGCGCTTCGGCGAGAGGCCCGAAGATGGCAGCAGCGACGCCGGGTTTGTCCGCGACTTCGCGAAGCGCGATCTGTGCTTCGTCCTTCGAGAAGGCGATGCCGGTGACGACCTGATTTTCCACGATCTCCTCCTCGTCGCAGATGAACGTGCCCGGCGGACGACCCATGTTGTCCACCTGCGGCGCCTCGGGCGCGTCGAAACTCGAGCGCACGAACAAACGCACTTTCTGTGTCATCGCAAGCTCGACCGAACGAACCTGCAAAACCTTGGCGCCGAGCGACGCCATCTCAAGCATTTCCTCGAACGCGACCGCCTTCAGGCGCTTTGCCTTCGGAACGATGCGCGGGTCGGTCGTATAGACGCCGTCCACGTCCGTGTAGATATCGCAACGGTCGGCATGGATCGCGGCGGCAATCGCAACCGCGCTGGTATCGGAGCCGCCGCGGCCGAGCGTCGAGATGCGGCCGGTCTCCTGATTGATGCCCTGGAAGCCCGCGATGACTGCGACTTCCTTGCGCTCCTTGAAACGCTTGATCAGTTCTTCGCCGTTCAGGCCCTTGATGCGAGCGGCCCCATGCGTACCGTCGGTGTAGAGCGGCAATTGCCAGCCCTGCCACGAGCGCGCGGTGATGCCCATGCCTTGCAGAACGATGGCGAGAAGGCCGGACGTAACCTGTTCGCCCGAAGCCACCACCGCGTCGTATTCGCGCGCGTCGTGCATCGGCGATGCTTCGCGGCACCAGGCCACGAGCTCGTTGGTCTTGCCCGACATCGCGGACACGACGACCGCGACCTCATGGCCGGCGTCGACCTCGCGCTTCACATGCCGCGCGACGTTCCGGATGCGCTCGATGTCGGCGACGGACGTGCCGCCGAATTTCATGACCAGACGGGCCATCGTTTACTCTTGAACTGCTCTTGCTTCACGAAAGCGCCGGGACGAAACCTTCGCCCCGGCGGAAAAGGCGCGTATAGATACAGTCCGGGGCGACCCCCCGCAACGGCGGAAATGGCCGAAAATTCTGGAATTTCTCTATGCCAGAGGCGACAGCAAGAACCACCATCGACCCCGCGGAAGTTTCGCGCTTCGCGGCGATGGCCAAGGAATGGTGGGCGCCGAACGGCAAGATGCGCCCGCTGCATGCACTGAACCCGGTGCGGATCGCCTTCATCAAAGAAATCGCCTGCGATCTCTACGACCGCTCGCCGCGCAAGCTCGATTGCCTGAGCGGCCTGCGCATTCTCGACATCGGCTGCGGCGGCGGGATTCTCTCCGAGCCGCTCGCGCGCCTTGGTGCCAGCGTGGTCGGCATCGATCCCGCGCCCGAAAACGTCGAAGTCGCAGTACTTCATGCGGAACAGTCGGGACTTGCCATCGACTATCGCGCGACGACCGCGGAAGCGCTTGCCGATGCCGGCGAGAAATTCGACGTCGTAATCGCATCCGAGGTCGTCGAGCACGTTGCCGATCTCTCGCTGTTCGTAAAGCGCGCAAGCGAGATGGTGAAACCCGGCGGCTTCATGGCCGTCACCACCATCAACCGCACGATGAAGAGCTTCGCACTCGCCATCGTCGGCGCGGAATACATCCTGCGCTGGCTTCCGGTCGGAACTCATACCTGGGACAAATTCGTGACGCCTGGGGAAATGCACGCCGCATTCGCTGCAAACGGGATGACCGAGCTCGACCGCGGCGGCATCATCTTCAATCCGCTCACCGGCGAATGGCGGCGCGGCACGGACACCGACGTGAACTACATGATCGCGGCGAAGAAGCCGGATTAGTTCTCAATGCCCGACTACAGCTGGCTCTGGATCGCCTTCACGATCGCCGCCGCACTTTCGCAGACCGCAAGGAACGCGCTCCAACGCGGCCTGACCGCATCGGCGGGCACCGCCGGCGCAACACATGTCCGCTTTCTCTTCGGTCTGCCGTTTTCGATCCTGTTTCTCGCCGGGATCGCGCTGGCGACGAATTCCTCGCTGCCCGCGACCGGGCAGAACTTCTTTCTCTGGTGCACGATGGGCGCGGTCTCGCAGATATTTGCGACCGCCTTGATGCTGATGGCGATGCAGAACCGTTCTTTCGTCGTCGCCATCGCCTATATCAAGACCGAGCCGGTACTGGTCGCGATCTGCGGTCTCGCCTTTCTCGGCGACGCTCTCAGCTGGCCAATTGCGGCCGCAATCGTGATTGCGACGGCAGGCGTGGTCGCAATGTCGTGGACGCCGGGCATTGCTGCCGCAAACTCTGCAAAGCCCGCGGCACTCGGCATCGTCGCGGGCGCTTTCTTCGCACTAGCCGCGGTCGGCTTTCGCGGCGCGGTTACTTCGCTACCCAATGCTTCGAATGTGATTCTGCATGCGGCCTACACGCTCGTCTGGGCACTCGCAATTCAGACCCTGCTGCTTACACTCTGGCTCGTCTTCTTCGACCGCAAGGTATTCGGCGCGATTCTAAAAGCGTGGCAGCCTTCGATCGCCGCGGGCTTCGTCGGCGCGCTCGCCTCGCAATTCTGGTTCATGGCCTTTGCATTGGCGACCGCCGCGAGCGTGCGCACCCTTGCGCTTGTCGAAGTCCTGTTCGCGCAGATCGTTTCGCAGGGGTTGTTTTCGCAGAAGACGACGAGACGCGAGGCGTCAGGAATCCTGCTACTGATCGCAGGGATCGTGCTGCTGCTCTGGACGCATCCTAATTAGAATTTTCTAGTTCCGGTCGTCCGGCAAAATCGGCAGCGGGTGGATGTCCACCTCGTCGTCGAGGAGCGCCCTCACTTCATCGGGCGATGCTTCGCCATAGATCGAACGGCGCTCGATCTCTTCGTTGTGCATCCTGCGCGCCATCTCCGGAAACTTCTCGCCGACGTGCTCCGCGTTCTTCGTGACATGATCGCGAAGTTCGCGCAGCTTCTGGCGGAATTCCGCCTCCTGCGGCGACATCATCGCGACCGGCGCCTTGTCTTCGCTCGGCTTCGCGCGGGCGCCCTTGTCCGTGCGGTTCAGCCGCGGCGCCATGATCTTCTTTTCGACCTCCAGGGAGCCGCAGACCGGGCACTCGACGAGCTTCTTCTTCCGTTGGAGGTCGTAGTCTCCCGACGAGCGGAACCAGCTCTCAAAGCCGTGCCCGGCTTCGCAATGCAGATCGTATCGGATCACGACGCTTTTCCGACCAGATGAAGGTGGCTGTGCTCCTGCGCCGTGCCCGCGACTTCGAAGCGGCGGCCGTGTTCGAGCGAGGGAATGCGTGCGCGGGCGCGTCCGACCTCCTCGACGTCGATCTCTGCAATCACGACGGAAGGATCGACACCGCCTTCCGCAAGCACGCGGCCCCACGGATCGACGATCAGGCTGTGGCCGAAAGTATCACGGCCGTTCTCGTGGCGTCCGCCTTGGGCGGCGGCAAACACGAACGATCCGGTTTCGATCGCGCGCGCACGCTGAAGCACATGCCAGTGCGCTTCGCCGGTCTGCTTCGTGAACGCGGCTGGCACGGCGAGGAAATGCGACCCCGCACTCGCAAGCGCGCGATAGAGCGCCGGGAAGCGCAGGTCGTAGCAGATGGTGAGCCCAAGCCGGCCCCATGGCAGGTCGGCGCTCACGGCGATCTCGCCGGGCTTATAGGTATTCGACTCGCGATAGCTCTCACCGCCGGCAAGCTGGACGTCGAAGAGATGGATCTTATCGTAGCGCGTGACGATCTCGCCCGCGCGGTCGATCAGGAAGCTGCGGTTCGCTGCCTTGTCGTGCGACGCCTTGATCGCGAGCGATCCGATATGGAGATAGGTCTTGAGGTCGCGCGCAAGCTGGCGGAAAGCGGCAAGCGAATCGTCGCGCTCTTCTTCCTTCAGACTCGCGAACAGTCCGTCGCGCCCCTGCTCCATGATGTTCGTCATCTCGGGCGTCTGGATATATTCGGCACCGAGTTCTTTTGCCTCGCGGATCAGCTTCGAAGCGCTCGCGATATTCGCCTCGACAGACTTGCCGGTGCGAAGCTGTACCAGGGCCGCCTTGAATTTTGTCTGTGTTCCGGTCACCGGAACCTCCTCGATCATGAAACTCAATGATACCGGGTTTCAGACCGGATCGACAACCCGCGTCAAAGTCAGCACATCGATGCGCGCAGCGCCTGCCCGCCGCAGCACCCGCGCGCAGGAGTTCGCGGTCGCGCCTGTGGTCAATACGTCGTCGATCAGAACGATCCGTTTGCCTTTCACTTTGGAGCGGGCGGATTTCCCGATCGAGAACGCGCCATGCACGTTCTTCGCGCGCTCATCGCGCGCGAGCCCGACCTGCGGCGGTGTCGCGCGCACGCGCTCCAGCGCATCATCGATCACGGAAATACTTTTTCTGCGCGAGATCGCCCGCGCAAGCTCGGCGGATTGATTGAAGCGGCGCTGAAAGAGCCGCGTCCAGTGCAGCGGCACCGGGACGAGCGCGTCGGCTTCGTGCAGCAGTTCATCACCGGCGCGGGCCATCCAGTTGGCGAAGGGTTTCACAAGATCGAGCCGGTCGCCGTATTTCAGGAGATGTACGAGGTCGCGTGCGACGTCCGAGAAACGCATGACCGCCCGCGCGCGATCGAAAGCCGGCGGATCGGCGAAGGCCGCGGGCGAGATCAGCGGCATGCCGCTGTCATAGGCGAACGGCGTCCCCAGCCGCTCGCAATAGGGCCGCTCGATAAAGCCCGCGCCCTGCCAGCATTTCGGACAAAGTCCTCCGCCCGCGCCGGCGGGCTTTCGGCAGGCGAGGCAGACCGGCGGGAGCACGGTTTGAACGAACGCGCGTCCACTCGACGCGAAAAATTGCGCGGCGGCAGCAATTGGCTGAAAAGCCCTCACGGCGAGCGGCATGACAAAAGGCTAGCGCTGATTTTCCTGCGATGCCACCTTGCGCGCGAATGAAGGTAATCCGCTCTTGACCGCACCGCATATTCTGTTCGATCGCGAACTGCTGCGCGAGCGCCAGCGCCGTGCTTCGCGCAGCGGCGCGGAGAAATTCCTTCTTCAACGCACGACAGAAGAACTGTTCGAGCGTCTCGACACGATCGCACGAAATTTCGAGCGGGCAGCCTTGATCGAAACGCCGGATGCCGAAGCCCTGACGCAGCATCTCTTGGCCGAAGGAAAGGTTCGCGCCGTCGACATTCTCGACATCCAGGGTGCGGCGGAAAGCGTTTCCGGAGGAGCCGCGCGCTACGACCTCGCGGTCTCGCTCCTGTCGATGCAGTGGCTGAACGATCTTCCCGGCGTGCTTGCGCAGATCAAGCGGCTCTTGAAGCCGGACGGCGTGCTGCTTGCCGCCATGATGGGGGGCGACACGCTAATCGAACTGCGCGACGCGCTGGCTTCCGCGGAGAGCGAGATCGAGGGCGGAATTTCCCCGCGCGTCTCGCCCTTCGTCGAAGTGCGGACACTTGGCGGCCTTCTCCAGCGCGCGGGTCTCACGCTGCCGGTGACCGACATCGACCGCTTCACGGTGCGATATACGAACGCGCTCGCACTCATGCGCGATCTCCGCCGCATGGGCGCGGCGAATGCGTTGACCGAACGCAGCCGGAAGCCGCTCCGGCGCGCGACGCTCCTGCGCGCGGCCGAAATCTATCGCGAGCGCTACGCGGACGAAGACGGCCGCGTGCGCGCGACGTTCGAGATATTATGGCTGTCGGGTTGGGCGCCGCATGAAAGCCAGCAGCAACCGCTGAAGCCGGGAAGCGCAAAGGCGCGGCTCGCCGATGCGCTCCGCGCCATCGAGGTTCCTGCCGGCGAGAAAGCCGGCCCGAAAAAGAACTAGCTGCCGAGCGCGGTCGCGACCTTGCCGAACAGGTCGTCGCGCACCGTATCGCCGACTGCGATCACCGCGGTCAGGATCACGATGGAAATGCCACCGGCGATCAAAGCATACTCGATCGCGGTCGCGCCGTTCTCGTTGCGGAAAAACGCACGAATGGTTTTGGTCAATTCTTTGGTCATTGCAGGCTCCTGCTTTTTCAGCCGGGTATCGCGAGCAATTCGATCAGGTGCGGGATCAGGGGTTCGTCCGCGGGCGGCATCGGATAATCGCGAAGCCGGTTCGGTCTGACCCAGGCGAGTTCCTGCCGCTCGAGCGCCTTCACTTCGCCTTCCCATCTCCGGCAGACCCACAGCGGCATTAGCAGCTGGAATTGCGGATAGGTGTGGCTTGCGAAAGTCAGCGGCGCGAGACACGCCTCCTGCACGACGATGCCCAGTTCCTCCTTCAACTCTCGAATGAGAGTCACCTCCGGCCGCTCGCCCGGATCGACCTTCCCGCCGGGAAACTCCCAAAGCCCCGCCATATCTTTTCCGGCAGGACGTTGTGCGAGCAGCACCCGGCCGTCCGCGTCGATCAATGCGCAAGCGGCTACCAGTAACAGTCTCACCTGATTTCCCGCAAAATGCCGTTAAGAACCACGGTCAACGATTACTTAAAATAAAGACTAGCTGCGGTAATCGCCGTTGATTGCGACGTATTCTTTCGTGAGGTCGCAGGTCAGCACGCGGTCGATGCCCTTGCCCAATCCGAGCGCAACTTTCAGCGAAATCTCCGGCTTCTTCATCGTCTCGGAGACGGCCGCCTCGTCATAGGACGGGTCGCGCGCGCCCTTGTGCGCAACACGAATGCCGTTGAACCAGATCGCGAGCCTGTCGCGATCGGCCGGCTCGCCGGCCTTGCCGACCGCCATCACCACGCGGCCCCAGTTCGCGTCCTCGCCGGCAATTGCGGTCTTTACGAGCGGCGAATTCGCGATCGACATCGCGATCCTGCGCGCGGACTGCTTCGACTTCGCGCCCTCGACCGTGATCTCGACGAGCTTGCGTGCGCCTTCGCCGTCGCGGGCGACCTGCTCGGAAAGATCTGCGAATACCTTCATCAGCGCCTTCCGAAACTCCTTCAGCTTCGGATCCTGCGCCTTCTTGATCCTCGGCGCGCCGCGCTTCGCAGCGGCTCCCGTCGCGAACAGCAAAAGCGTGTCCGAGGTCGAAGTGTCGCCGTCGATGGTAACGGCGTTGAACGTATCTTCGACGCCGTCGCTCAAGAGCTTCTGCAACGCTTTCGGCGCGATCGGCGCATCCGTGAAGACGAACGAGAGCATCGTCGCCATATCCGGCGCGATCATGCCTGCACCCTTGGCGATTCCGCAGATCGTAACCGTCGCCTTGCCGAGCTTCGCGGATGCGGTAGCGGTCTTCGGGAAGGTGTCGGTCGTCATGATCGCGCGAGCGGCCTCGAGGAAGTGCCCCGGCTGCGCTTTGGCTACGATCCCTTCGAGTACGCCGTCGAACTTTTTCGCATCGAGCGGTTCGCCGATGACGCCGGTCGATGCGATGAAAACGCCGGACGCCTTGCAGCCGATGGCTTTCGCCGCGAGTTCGGTCGTGAAGCGAACCTGATCCTTGCCGTTCTTGCCGGTGAAGGCATTCGCGTTTCCGGAATTCACGACCAGACCAGAAGCCTCCCCGCGCTTGACCTGTTTCCTGCACCATTCGACCGGCGCGGACGGGCACTTCGAGCGCGTGAACACGCCGGCAACTGCGGTGCCCTTGTCGAATGCCGCAAGCAGAACGTCGGTGCGGCCCTTGTACTTGATACCGGCCGAGCCGGCGGCGAGACGCACGCCTTCGATCGCAGGCGGGTCGATGAATTCCTTGGGCGCTAGCGGGGATACGGTCGTGCTCATCTTCGTCCTCTTCGGGCCTTTATAGCATTGTGGCTCGGAAACCGCGCCGGGACCCGATGCCGGGTTTACCCGGCGTCGCTATTAAAAAAGCCCAAGCCGGATAAATCCGACTTGGGCCCGGCCGTCGCAGAAATTCAAGACAGGAAAATTACTTCTTCTTCGGTTCGGCCTTAGCCGGAGCCTGCGGCGCTTCCTTCTTGAGCAGGTTCTCGATCTTGGCTTCGGAGCGAACCTTCATGACGACTTCGGCCTGCGCTTTTCGCACGACGAACGCCTGCACCTGATCCTTCACATCTTCGAATTTCGGGACCGGCTTCATGCGCTTGTCCTCGACCTTGATGACGTGAAAACCGAACTGGGTCTTCACCGGCTGCGAGATCTGGCCCTTGGTCAGCTTGAATGCGGCATCCGAGAACTCGGCGACCATCTGACCCTTGGTGAAATATTCGAGATCGCCGCCGTTGGTTTTCGCCGAGGGGTCGGTAGAAATTTCGCGGGCGAGCTTTTCGAAATCGGCGCCGCCCTTGAGCTTGGCGAGCACGTCCTGCGCTTCCTTTTCGGTCTTCACAAGAATGTGGCGTGCGCGAACCTCTTCTTCCGGCTGCGTTTTGGCGACCGACTCGTCGTAGAGCTTCTTCATTTCAGCGTCGGTCGACGCCTTCTTCGCGAGATCGCCGAGCAGCGCTTCCATCAGCACCTTGTTCTTCGCGTAAGCCATGCGCTGTTCGAAATCGGACGCCGCATCGAGCTTCTGCTTGGCGGCAGCCTGCGCGAGCGCGGTAAGATCGATCATGTAGGCGAGCAGCGCCTCCTTGCGGGCATTCGGCTCCTGCACCTGGAGGCTGGGGCCAACATCCGCTTCGGCGATGTCGAGATCGCTCTGACGAATTTCCACGCCGTTTACGCGGGCGAGCACCGGGTCGTCTTTCTTCTGCGCGCCTGCAAACTGCGGCGCGCCGATCGTCAGCGCGACACCCAGAAAGAGCGCGAGCGCGAGCGGAAATGCTGAAAGGCTGCGTTTCATCGGAATCCTCAAAAAAGCGGTGGCCGCCTGCGTCAGGCCAGCCGGGCCGGGATCGAATTTCGGGTTACTTCGTTAAGGGGCCATCGGAGGAAGAATGAAAGCACCCTTTTTCGAACTAAGGCGGGCGGAAAGTGACGGAAGTGCGGTGCTCTGGCAAGACTTTAGGCCTCCTGCGGCCGTCCCGTGCAATTGACAATGCCGAGACCCGTTCATATTTCTCCGGCAATCCCTTCCGATCATGAAAAAGCCTCTCGGCATCGTGATCCAGCGCCCATGCGGTAGTGCAATAAACCGCTCGTGCCCCGCGGCCTGAAAGCCGCCCGCGCGAACCTACTAAGGATGCTTTTTCGATGATCGGCTCGTTCGCCAGCAAGTTTTTCGGCTCCTCCAACGACCGGCGCATCAAGGGCTATGGCCCCCGTGTGAACGCGATCAACGCGCTGGAGGAAGAAGTAAAGAAACTCACCGACGAGCAGTTGCGCGCGCGCACCGATGAATTTCGCAAACAGGTCGCGGACGGTACGCCGCTCGACGATCTGCTGGTCCCCGCGTTCGCGACCGTCCGCGAAGCCGCTTGGCGCACGCTCGGCCAGCGCCACTTCGACGTGCAGCTGATCGGCGGCATGGTGCTGCACGAAGGCTCGATCGCCGAAATGAAGACCGGCGAAGGCAAGACGCTGGTCGCGACGCTTCCGGTCTATCTAAACGCGCTCGCCGGCAAGGGCGTGCATGTCGTCACCGTCAACGACTACCTCGCCAAGCGCGACTCCGAATGGATGGGTCAGGTCTACAAATTCCTGGGTCTCACCGTTGGCGTGATCGTGCACGGCCTCGACGACGCGGAGCGCAAGGCGGCTTACGCCTGCGACGTCACGTACGGCACCAACAACGAGCTCGGCTTCGACTACCTGCGCGACAACATGAAGTACGAGCTGCCCCAGATGGTCCAGCGCGAGCACTTCTACGCGATCGTCGACGAAGTCGACTCGATCCTCGTCGACGAAGCCCGCACCCCGCTCATCATCTCGGGCCCGCTCGACGACCGCTCCGAGTTCTACAACACCATCGACAGCTACATTCCCAAGCTCGCTCCGGAAGACTACGAGTTGGACGAGAAGCAGCGCACCGTGACGCTCACCGAGTCCGGCATGGAGCGCATGGAACAGATGCTAAGCGACGCAAAGCTTTTGAAGGCCGGCTCGCTCTACGACATCGAGAACGTCTCGGTCGTCCACCACGTCAACCAGGGCCTCCGCGCGCACCGCCTGTTCACGCGCGACAAGGACTACATCGTCAAAGACGGCGAAGTCGTCATCATCGACGAGTTCACCGGTCGTATGATGCCGGGACGGCGCTATTCCGAAGGCCTGCATCAGGCGCTTGAAGCCAAAGAGCACGTGCAGATTCAGCCCGAAAACCAGACGCTCGCCTCGATCACCTTCCAGAACTATTTCCGCCTGTACAAGAAGCTCGCAGGCATGACCGGCACCGCCTCCACCGAAGCCGACGAATTCCAAGACATCTACAAGCTCGAAGTCGTCGAAGTGCCGACCAACATCCCGATCTCGCGCGCCGACGAGCATGACGAGGTCTACCGGACTGCGGCCGAGAAATATAAAGCGATCATCGACACCATCGACGACTGCAAGACGCGCGGCCAGCCGATCCTCGTCGGCACCACCTCGATCGAAAAATCCGAGCAGCTTGCGGCGGCGCTGAAAGCCAAAGGCTTCAAACAAAAGAATTTCGACGACGCCGACGCCTTCCGCCCACTCTATGACGGCGACCAGAAGACGACGCAGGAAAAAGTTTTCGCGGTTCTGAACGCGCGCTACCACGAACAGGAAGCGCAGATCATCGCGCAGGCCGGTATTCCCGGCGCGGTCACGATCGCGACCAACATGGCGGGCCGCGGCACCGACATTCAGCTCGGCGGCAACGCCGACATGCGGATCAAGCAGGAACTCGGCGACATGGAGCCGGGTGAGCAGCGCAAACAGGCCGAGCAGAAAATCCGCGACGAGATCGCCCGCCTGAAGCAGATCGCGCTCGCCGCCGGCGGGCTCTACGTGATCGGTACCGAACGGCATGAGAGCCGCCGTATCGACAACCAGCTGCGCGGCCGCTCGGGCCGTCAGGGCGATCCCGGCCGCTCCAAATTCTATCTTTCGCTCGAAGACGATCTGATGCGCATCTTCGGCTCGAGCAATCTGGGCGGCATGCTCCAGAAGCTCGGCCTCCAGGAGGGCGAGGCCATCGTCCATCCGTGGATCAATAAGGCGCTTGAAAAAGCGCAGCAGAAGGTCGAGGCGCGCAACTTCGACATCCGCAAGAACCTCCTGAAATATGACGACGTCTCGAACGACCAGCGCAAGGTGATCTTCGAGCAACGCATTGATCTGATGCGCGAGGAGGATGTCTCCGAAACGATCGCCGATATGCGCCATGCCGTGATCGAGGAAATGGTAGCGCGCCATATTCCGCCGAACGCCTACGCGGAACAGTGGGATATCGAAGGCCTCGAGCGCGAAGTCGCCGAAGGCCTAGGACTAAAGCTCCCGGTTCAGGAATGGGCGAAAGAAGAAGGCATTGCTGACGACGAAGTACGCGAGCGCATCGTTCGCGCCGCCGACGAGGTCATGGCGGGCAAGGTCGCCAAGTACGGCGCCGAGCTTATGCGCTACGTAGAGAAATCCGTGCTGATGCAGACGCTCGATCATCTCTGGCGCGAGCACCTCGTCATGCTCGAGCATTTGCGGCAGGTGATCGGCCTCCGCGGCTTCGCGCAGCGCGATCCGCTGAACGAATATAAATCCGAGGCGTTCACGCTGTTCGAGGCGCTGCTCGCGCGGCTCCGTCAGGCGGTATCGGCGCAGCTGCTCAACATCGAGATCATGGAGCGTCCGCCGGAGCAGCAGCTTCCGGAGATGCAGGCGAGCCACATCAGTCCCGACACCGGCGATGACGAAATGGCGCGGCCGCGGCTGACTTCCGGCGCGCAGCCCAAGGGCGACCGCAACTCGCAGAACCCGGGCGATTGGGGCAAAGTCGGCAGGAACGAACCCTGCCCCTGCGGCTCCGGCAAGAAATACAAGAACTGCCACGGTCGTTTCGCGTAACGCGCGGGACAGGCAGAAAATAAAAGAGCGCCGCGCGAGAGTGCGGCGCTCTTTTCTTATCCGGATTTCGCTCTATCGCGTGAAGGAATTGACGCGGTCGTTATCTTCGGGCCGCTGCTGAAAGCTGCTCAAAGAAGGCGGCTGGCGCTGAGGCTGCGGCTGAATCTGCTGCGACGTCTGCTTCTTGGCCTGCTTGACCGGAGTTTTCTGCTGCTTCTTCACGACCGGCGCGCGGCGCGGTGTATCGTCTTCTTCATCGTCGTCCGCCGCCTGCTGTTGCTGCACCGAACTGGGCGGCACGCGGCCCGCAAAGGCCGGATTGCTGCCGCCGTCGTTTCTGTAGCGCACCGGCGCGGCAGGGATATTGCGCATCAGAAGCGCAGTGATGTCGTTGCCTTCGCTGCTGTGGCGGTGCTGGATCAGCTGCGCGATCTCGGGCTGGAGATGATAGGCCGGGCAGACCTTCGCCGGATCGAACGGCTTCATCGGGTCGTTCGGCACCGCGTTGAAGATGTAGCGCTTGGCGCAGACATCGATTTTCGGCTCCTGCCGCGTCACTTCGAAATGGTCCGAGCCCTCTTTCAGCATCCGCCAGAACGGAACGTTCGGGTTGTTGCGGTGACGCGCGAGGTTCGCGGCGGTCATCCGGAACGGAAATGCCTGCACCTGGAATGCGAGCTGCCCGCCATCGAAGGCTTCGCGCGCGAGCGCGAAGATTTCCGAGATCTGCTCGTCGGTCATGGCGTAGCAGCCCGAAGACGAGCAGTCGCCGTGGACCATCAGATGCGCGCCGGTGCGGTTATGCGCGCGGTCGAAATCGTTCGGGAAGCCGAGATTGAAAGCGAGGTGATAGCTGGAATGCGGGTTCATCTGCTCGGGTCGGATGAAATAGAAACCTTCCGGCGCCTGGCGGTCGCCCGTCTTGACCTTGGGACCCAGCTCGCCCGACCATTTGCAGATCGGAAACTTCCTCAGAAGCTCGAAGTTGCCTGCGGTCGTCTTCTTCCAGATTTCGAGTTCGGATTCTTCCTTGAAGATGCGAAGCAGAATGGGCGACTCTTTCGCCATCCCTTTTTCCTGCATCAGGGACATCGTCTGCGGCGAGATCGGACGCAGGTGCTTCTTGTTGCTGTCCGGACCGAAAGAGAAATTCTCGGCGCTGCATCCGGCGAGCACGAGGGCGCAGACGGCCGTTGCCGCCGCGACCCGAACCGATGCCCCTGGACGAAAGCGCAACGAATAACTCCCCAGAATGCACGCAAAAGTACTCTTAGCCATTGCGTAATGCGTTACCCTTGACGGCAAGTTACCGCAACCGCGGTTCCCGCAGCGGATAAATGCACATACGCACAAGCTGTTGAAAAATCAGAGATTTCTTCCGATGGCCAGGAATTTCTCGGCCCGGTGCTTCCTGATTTGCTCGCGCGAAAGCCCATTAAACCCCGCTAAAGCAGTCTGAATAGCCTTACCTGTTGCCGAAATCGTGGCGTCGGGATGGCGGTGAGCGCCGCCCGCCGGCTCGGCGATGATGTCGTCCACGACCCCAAACCTGAGCAGGTCCTGAGCGGTGATCTTCATATTGGTCGCCGCGTCCTGAGCCTTGGTGGTGTCCCGCCACAGAATCGAGGCCGCACCCTCCGGCGAGATCACGCTGTAAATCGAGTGCTCGAGCATCAGCACCTTGTTGGCGGTCGCAATCGCGATCGCACCTCCAGAGCCGCCTTCGCCGATAATGACCGAGACATTCGGCACCCCGAGCGCGAGGCCCGCGTCGGTCGAGCGGGCAATGGCTTCCGCCTGCCCGCGTTCCTCTGCGTCGATCCCGGGATAGGCACCGGCGGTATCGACCAGCGTCACCACCGGGACCTCGAAACGGTCCGCCAATTCCATGAGCCGCACCGCCTTGCGATAGCCCTCCGGCCTCGCCATGCCGAAATTGTGCATGATGCGCGCCTCGGTGGTCGACCCCTTCTCGTGGCCGATCACGCACACGCTCTGGCCGGCAAAGCGGGCGAAGCCACCGATGATCGCATGGTCGTCGCCGAACTTGCGGTCGCCCGCGAGCGGCGTGAATTCCTCGAACAGTTTGGCGATGTAGTCGGAGAAATGCGGACGCTGCGGGTGGCGCGCGACCTGCGTTTTCTGCCACGGCGTCAGATTCTCATAGATTTCGGAAAGCGCGAGTTCCGACTTCGCCTCCAGCCGGGCGACGTCTTCCGCAATCGCGAGCGCTTCGCCGCTTGCTGCAAGCGCGCGGAATTCCTCGATCTTTGCTTCGAGTTCGGCGACCGGTTTTTCGAAATCGAGATAAGTGCGCATCACGGCTCAAGGCTTCGAGGCCTCTAGCCCCGTAAAACGGGCGGAAGCTGCATGGCGACCCCCATCAAGTCAAGCGACGCAGCGGAATGAGGGTTATTTCTCCGCCATTGGGTGCAGATCGCGCACCATGTTCTTGAGGCGTTCGTCCAGAACATGGGTGTAGATCTGCGTCGTGGAAATGTCGGCATGCCCCAGAAGTGCCTGCACGACCCGAAGATCCGCGCCGTTCGCAAGCAGGTGGCTTGCGAAAGCATGACGCAGCACGTGCGGGCTGATCTTCGAAGGCGCGATCCCGGCGCAGGCCGCGAGCGCCTTCAATTCGCGGGCGACGTGCTGGCGGGTGACATGTCCGCTTTCTCCGAACGAAGGAAATAGCCACCGCTGTCCGGATGCCTTTACCGTCTCGCCACAAGCATCGAGATAGGCCTTCATCGCGCGCTTTGCCGCTTCCCCAATCGGCACCAGCCGTTCCTTGTTGCCCTTGCCCCGCACGATGATCGCGTCGTTCTTCGTCCGCGCCGCCGTCACGGGCAACGAAATCAATTCGGAAATGCGAAGACCCGACGCATAGAGAAGCTCGAGCAGGGCCGCGAGCCGCAATGCACGCAGGCGCCGCGCGCGTGCTTCCTTCGTATCGCCGCCTTGTGCCGCCTGCTCGTGCGCGGCCGCGAGCAGCTTCGTCACTTCCCCGACCGTCATGATCTTCGGCAGCGGCCGCCCGCGCCGCGGTCCTTCGAGCACGGCGGCAGGATCGTCTGCGCGCTTGCCTTCGGTATAGAGAAAGCGGTGCAACTGCCGGATCGCGGACAACTTCCGCGCGACCGAAGCGGCCGCAAGCTCGCGCTTGGCAAGCGCTGAGAGATAATCCCTGATCGTTTGCGTGCCGGCTTTGAGGAAGTTGTTTTTCCTGCCGGAAAGAAACGCGGCGTAGTCGTCGAGATCGCGGCGATAGGCGTCGAGCGTATTCCTGCTCGCATTGCGTTCGGTCGCGATCATGTCGAGAAACAGATCGCGCAGATCGCCCTTGGCGGCTTTTGCTTTTGCGTTCATCCGGCCGAATTGCCCCGTGGCACGGCTTCCCGGTCTGCGTAGCAGGATATTTTACAGGCCCCCGGGGAACCGCCATATCTGATGCCACAGGAAAATGAACATGGCCTCACCGCCGCCGATAGCGCTGCACCCGCAGTCCGAGACGTTCCGCAGACGTCTCGGCCGTCGCTCCGTCGTGCTCGTGGGCATGCCGGGCTCGGGCAAAAGCTCGATCGGCCGCAGGCTGGGCCAACGCCTTGGCCTCGATTTCTCGGATGCCGACGCGGAAATCGAACAGGCCGCCAATATGACCATCCCGGAGATTTTCCAGACCCGGGGCGAAGCGGAGTTCCGCAAGGGCGAGCAGAAGGTGATCGCGCGCCTTCTCGATGCCGGCCCGCAAGTGATTGCGACCGGCGGTGGCGCCTTCATGAACGCTGAGACCCGCGGACGCATCCGGGAAAAGGGCCTCTCAATCTGGCTGAAGGCCGATGTCGATACGTTGCTCAAACGCGTGAAGCGCAAGACCAACCGCCCGCTGCTGCAAAACCCCGACCCGGAAGGAACGCTGCGCAATCTCTTGGCCGCGCGCGAGCCGGTTTATGCCGAAGCGGACCTCACCATCGTCTCCTGCGAAGTACCGCACGAGGAAGTGGTTGAGGCCATCGTGAATTTGCTCGATACCTCGTTGCCCAATAGCGAACCGTAATCATGCCAGCCGCGAAGAAATCGAAACCCGAAATCGTCAAGGTCAAGCTCGGTAAGCGCAGCTATGACATCGTCATCGGCGAAAACCTGCTTGCCGACGCGGGCAAGCGGATTGCCAAATTGCGGCCCGGCACGGCGGTGGCGATCGTCACTGACGGCAACGTCGCGCATCATCACCTCGCGACGCTCGAGCGCTCGCTCGACGCCGCAAAGATCTCCTATCGCAGCGTGCTGCTGTCTGCCGGCGAAGGCACCAAGAACTACAGCAGTCTCGAGACCGTGGCGGAGGCAATCATTCAATCGCGTATCGAGCGCGGCGACCTCGTGATTGCGCTCGGCGGCGGCGTGATCGGCGATCTCGCGGGCTTCGCCGCGAGCGTCGTGCGGCGCGGCGTGGACTTCGTGCAGATTCCGACAACGCTTCTCGCCCAGGTGGATTCTTCCGTCGGTGGCAAGACCGGAATCAACTCGCCGCAAGGCAAGAACCTGATCGGCGCGTTCCACCAGCCCGCGCTCGTGCTCGCGGACCTGAGTACCCTCGACACGTTGCCTGCCCGCGAATTCCGCGCGGGCTATGCCGAGGTCGCGAAATACGGCCTCATCAACGACGCCAAATTCTTCGACTGGCTGGAAAAGAACTGGCGCAGCGTTTTCGCAGGCGGTGCGGCGCGGGCGAAAGCCGTTGCGACAAGCTGCAAGGCGAAAGCCGCAATTGTCGGCCGCGACGAGCGCGAAAGCGGCGAGCGTGCGCTGCTTAATCTCGGCCATACCTTCGGCCATGCGCTCGAAGCCGCGACCGGCTATTCGGATCGGCTGCTTCATGGCGAAGGTGTCGCACTCGGCATGGTGCTCGCGTTCAAGCTTTCGGCGAAGTTGAAATTCTGCAAGTCCCTAGATGCCACCCGCGTCGTCAGGCATCTCGAGAACGCCGGCCTGCCGGTGCGGCTCTCGCAGATTCCCGGCTCGCTCCCCGGTCCAGATGGATTGCTGTCGCTGATGGCGCAGGACAAGAAGGTTGTGCGCGGCAAACTCGTCTTCATTCTCGCCAAGGGTATCGGCAAGGCGTTCATCGCGAAGAACGTCGATACGAATATCGTGCGCGAAGTCCTGAAGGACGCGCTCGCGGAGTAACTACTCCCCCGGCGCCTTCGGCACGATCGCGAGCGCGTGCAGACCCGCGCTCATTTCGTGATTGAGCAGGTCGTTGACCATGCGGTGCCTGTCCAACCGGCTCTTGCCCTGAAACGCTTCCGCGGTAACGAGCACGCGCACATGCGTCACCTTGCCGGGGATCGCACCGGCGTGACCGACATGCATCCCGCTTTCGTCGATCACCTCGATCGATTCGGGCTTCAGGGCTGCCGTCAAACGGTCGCGAATGCGGTCTATGGTTTTATCCGGTTTGGTCATGGCTGCGCCGCATAAGACGCTATGGTCCTTCCGTCAACGATAGGACAACACACTTCCGTTACCCTCGCGCGGAACGTTGCTTGTGCGCCCGCGGCGCAATCGCCATATACTTGCCACATGAAATTCGACTCGCCCCTCTTCGACAAAATCCGCATCAAGCCGATCGAGCGGAACAAGAAGCAGAAGCTCAAAGCGGAGAGCCCTGCCTGCGACTGGCATGGCTGCAAGGAGCCCGGCACGCACAAAGCGCCGAAAGGCCGCGACCGCGAGGGCGAGTTCTGGAATTACTGCATCGGCCACGTCCGCGAATACAACGCGAACTACAACTACTTCTCGGGAATGAAGGACGACGCGGTCCAGAAGTACCAGAAGGACGCGCTGACCGGCCACCGCCCCACCTGGAAGATGGGCCAGAACGGCGGCGAGAAGAAACGCGGCAAGAAAAGCGGCAACCCGGGCTTCACCGGCGAAAGCTGGAACGACCCGTTCCGCATTTTTGGGGGCACTACCGGCGCCTTTAAGGAGCCGGAGGCGCCCGAAAGCCGCATGATCCGGAATGCCGAGCGCAAGGCCTTCGATACCCTCGGGCTGGACATCGACGCGACCGCAGAGACCCTGAAAGCCCGCTACAAGGAACTGGTCAAACGGCACCACCCCGACGCCAATGGGGGCGACCGCTCCAGCGAGGACCGCTTCAGGGCAGTCGTGCAGGCCTACAACTACCTAAAGGCCCAGGGTTTCTGCTAAGGCTATCCTTAGGTCTATGGCGACCCGGCTACCGGCCGGAAATCCCAGAAATCGGCCCTATCTTTGCAAGGCACGAGCCGCCTAACGGCGAGAAAAAGCATGACTGCGAACACTGAACTGGCCCCGCTCCCGGACATGAAGGTCTCCGTCCGGCAGGTATTCGGCATCGATAGCAACATGGAGGTGCCGGCCTATTCGGAGCCGGAATCCCACGTTCCCGACACCGATCCGGACTACGTCTTCGACCGCGACACCACCCTCGCGATCTTGGCGGGCTTCGCCCACAACCGCCGCGTGCTCGTTTCCGGCTATCACGGCACCGGCAAATCGACGCATATCGAGCAGGTCGCGGCGCGCCTGAACTGGCCTTGCGTCCGCGTGAACCTGGATAGCCACATCAGCCGTATCGATCTCGTCGGCAAGGACGCGATCGTGTTGCAGGAAGGCCGTCAGGTGACGGAATTCCGCGACGGCATTCTGCCCTGGGCGCTCCAGCGCAACGTGGCACTCGTGTTCGACGAATACGACGCAGGCCGGCCGGACGTGATGTTCGTCATCCAGCGCGTGCTGGAAGTTTCGGGCCGCCTCACGCTGCTCGACCAGAACAAGGTGATCCGCCCTCACCCGGCGTTCCGTCTCTTCGCGACGGCCAATACCGTGGGCCTCGGCGACACCACCGGCCTCTATCACGGCACGCAGCAGATCAATCAGGGCCAGATGGACCGCTGGTCGATCGTGACCACGCTGAACTATCTGCCGCACGACAAGGAAGTGGAGATCGTGCTCTCGAAAGCGCACCACTACCGCACGCCGGAAGGCAAGGACACGGTTTCCAAGATGGTCCGCGTCGCCGATCTGACGCGGCAGTCCTTCATCAACGGCGATCTTTCGACCGTGATGAGCCCGCGCACCGTGATCACCTGGGCTGAGAACGCGCGCATTTTCGGCGATGTCGGGTATGCGCTGCGCGTCACCTTCATCAACAAGTGCGATGAACTGGAGCGGCCCATCGTCGCCGAGTTCTATCAGCGCAGTTTCGGAAAAGAATTGCCTGAGTCCACGGTGAACGTCGCGCTATCGTGACGGCGATCGAGCATGTCGACACCCCCGAAGGGTAAGAACACAGAGTCCCCCACCGAGCCGTTCAAGCGTGCGGTGGCGACGACCCTTCGCGCGATCGCGGGCAAGCCCGAACTCGAAGTGAATTACGCCGCCGAGAAGCCCGCGCTCAACCAGGAGCGCGCGCGACTGCCCGAGCCGCCGCGGAGAATGTCGAAGGCCGACGCCGCGATCCTGCGCGGACATGCGGATTCGATGGCGCTCCGCCTCGCCATGCACAATCCCGCGATCCACAAAAAGATGCTGCCGCAGGGCGAGAATGCGCGCTCGGTATTCGAAGCGGTCGAGCAGGCCCGCGTCGAAGCGATCGGCTCGCGAAGGATGTCGGGCATCGCGCAGAACCTGACGGCGATGCTGGAAGACCGCTACCACCGCGGCCAGTACGAAGAGATTTCCGACCGCGCCGACGCGCCGCTCGAGGACGCGCTCGCGATGTTGGTCCGCGAACGACTGACCGGGCAGAAGCCGCCCGCGGGCGCGAAGAAGGTCGTCGATCTGTGGCGCGACTTCATCGAGAAGCGCGCCGACCGCGACCTCGACCGCCTCGCCGAGGAAATTGAAGACCAGCGCGGATTCGCGGAAGCGATCCACGATCTTCTGACTTCGCTCGACATGGGCGAGGACCGCTCGAACGAACGGGACGAGGACGATCAGGACGAGGAAGATGGCAGCGGTCAGGACGATTCCTCGAACGATCAGGGCGCGGCCGAGCAGGACGACTCCAGCGAACAATCCGCGCAGGAAGACGCCGAGCTTTCGAGCGAAGACCAGCCGGACCAGGCAGCCGAATCCGACGACGCGCCGCCGGCCGACCGCCCGGACGACATGGACACAGGCGACTCGGAAGAAGCAGGCGAGCCTTGGCGGCCAAAGCATCCGCTTTCGAACGAACCGCGCGGGCCGGACTACCGCGCCTATACCAACAAATTCGACGAGACCGTCGGCGCGGAAGAACTCTGCGATGCCGAGGAGCTATCGAGGCTGCGCTCTTATCTCGATAAACAAATTCAGCACCTTCAGGGCGTGGTCGCGCGGCTCGCGAACCGCTTGCAGCGCCGCCTGATGGCGCAGCAGAACCGCGCCTGGGACTTCGACCTCGAGGAAGGCATGCTCGATCCCGCACGGCTTTCGCGCGTCGTGACCGATCCCTATCAGCCGCTTTCCTTCAAGAACGAACGCGACACCGATTTCCGCGACACCGTAGTGACGCTCCTGCTCGACAACTCCGGCTCGATGCGCGGCCGCCCGATCACGGTCGCAGCGACCTGCGCCGACATTCTCGCCCGCACGCTCGAGCGTTGCGGCGTGAAGGTGGAAATTCTTGGCTTTACCACCCGCGCGTGGAAAGGCGGGCAGTCGCGCGAAAGCTGGCTTGCCGCGAACAAGCCGCAGTCGCCCGGCCGCCTCAACGATCTTCGCCACATCATCTACAAGGCGGCGGACGCGCCGTGGCGCCGCGCGCGCAAGAACCTCGGCCTGATGATGCGCGAAGGCCTCTTGAAGGAAAACATCGACGGCGAGGCGCTGGACTGGGCGCACAAGCGGCTGCTCGCGCGTCCCGAACAGCGCAAAATTCTGATGATGATTTCGGACGGCGCGCCGGTCGACGATTCCACGCTTTCCGTGAACCCCGGCAATTATCTCGAGCGCCACCTGCGCTGGATCATCGAGGACATCGAAACCCGTTCGCCGGTCGAGTTGATCGCGATCGGCATCGGCCACGACGTCACGCGCTATTATCGCCGCGCCGTGACCATCGTGGACGCCGAAGAACTCGGCGGCGCAATGACCGAAAAACTCGCCGAGCTTTTCGAGGAAAAGGCGCCGGCGCCCACTCGCGGCAAACGCCGCCTGCACTGATGAGGAATTCTCTCCGCTGGATCGCCGTGTCTGGGCTTTTGCTGGCCGCAGACGCGGTACCCGCGCAGCAGAAACATCCCTTTGCTTCGATGCCGGTCGCGATCGAGGCGCGGGACATTCCCGCGTTCAGCCGGAAAGACCCGAGCCAGCGCCGTTTCGGCAAACTCGAATATATCGGCGGCGTGGTGCTTTCCTCGAAAGAGAAACATTTCGGCGGCATTTCCGGCCTGCACATCCTCCCGGACGGGCGGCGCTTCATCGCGCATTCGGATCGCGGGAATTGGTTTCGCGGCAACTTCACGTTCGACGGCGACCGCATCACCGGAATCCAGCACGCCGAAATGACGCCGATGCGCGGACCCCGCGGGCGGCTCTCGGCGAGCCGCTGGTTCGATACCGAAGCGCTCACCGCCGACGGCGAAACGCTCTATGTCGGCATTGAGCGCGAAAATCAGCTACTGCGCTACAGCCGCTTCGGCGAGATCGGCATTCCGATTCCCGTTCCGGCCGAGATTTCCGATCTCCCGAACAATCAGGGTATCGAAGCGCTCGCCTTCGTGCCGCGTAACATGCCGCTCGGCGGCAGCCTGATCGCCATTGCCGAACGCGCGCTGGAGCCGAACGGCAATATCAGAGCCTTCATCCTGAGCGGTGGAAAATGGTCGAACTTCACGATCAAGCGCATCGGCGAATTTGACGTCAGCGACGCAGCGATTTCACCGAGCGGGCATCTGGTGCTGGTCGAGCGCTATTTCCGCTTCTACTCCGGCGTCCACCTGCGGATCCGTGCGATCCCGCTCGCCGGCATCAAGCCGGACACGCTCGCCGACGGAGAAATACTGCTCGAAGCGGACAACGGTTTCGAGATCGACAACATGGAGGCGCTTGCGATCACGACAAACGCCGCCGGCCGGATCGTGCTGACGCTTCTCTCCGACAACAACTTCAATTTCCTCCAGCGTACGATCCTGTTGCGCTTCTACTGGCCGCAATAAAAAAGCCCGCTGAAAGAGCGGGCTTTTTTGAAATCAGGCGGGAGTGCTTAGCTCGCCTCGGCGAGCTTCTTCTTGATCTTCTTCTTCAGCAGAAGCACACGCGAGGACAGGTTGCCGTCGCGGGCCTTGACCAGAAAAGCGTCGAGGCCGCCGTTGTGGTCGACCGACTTCAGCGCGTTGGTGCTGACACGCAGGCGCACGTTCTGTTTCAGCGCTTCGCTCTGCATCGTGACGTTCACGAGGTTCGGCAGGAAGCGGCGCTTGGTCTTAATGTTGGAGTGGCTGACCTTGTGGCCCACGAGAACGCCTTTGCCGGTCAGTTCGCAGCGACGAGACATCGTCTAAATCCTTGCAGTCATAAGGCGATCCGGCCGGGTCCAAGCCCGCCGCCGCCACAGGGGGTAAAAAGCGAGGCATCTCCATAGTGAGGGGGGCCATGGGCGTCAAGCCAAGCCAGGTTTACCCGGCTTGGCCATCTAAGGGCGGCTGAGCCGGGTGCTCAGGGCCACAGTTAAGACTCAAACCTCACACACGGGAGCTTTCCTCCCGGGACCACGCAAATCCGCCTCCGTTCGCCGGATTTGCTATGATTCCCGCAACTGAATCGGCCCCTCGGGTCCATCAATGGAAAGAACGAGCCTGATGCGCCGTCTTGCTGTCGCAGCCGCCGTCCTATCTCTCGTGGCGCACACCTCGGGCGCCGCCGGCCAGACTACCCGGCTCGATGCCGTCTATTCGGTTCACCTGACGGGCATTCCGATCGGCCAGGGCGCCGTGATCCTCGATATCAACCAGACCGGCTTTGCAGCGGCGGGCACTGCGAAATTCACCGGCCTCGTGCGGATGATCTCCACGGGCGAAGGCACTTCGACCGTACGCGGCTCCTTTCAGGCGAACCGCGTGGTCTCAAGCATCTTTTCAACGCAGTCGAATACGAGCGACCGGAACGAGAAGGTCGAAATCGTGGTCGAAAACGGCTTCGCCAAGGAATTCTCGGTGATGCCGCCGCCGCGCGACCTCGACAAGAACCGCGTACCGCTGACGCAAGCCGCCCGCACCAATGTCGTCGATCCTTTGAGTGCAGGACTGATGCTCGTATCCGCGCCGGGTGACGCCCTGAACCCGCAGTCGTGCAATCGCACGATCCCGATCTTCGACGCGCGTTTCCGCTACGACGTCGTACTCTCTTATCTGCGCACCGAGATGGCGCCGAAAAAAATCGACGGTTATGACGGCGCGGTCCTGGTCTGCCAGGCGCGCTATGTACCGGTTGCAGGACATCGCACCGACAGACCGCAGGTCGAGCAGCTAGCTAAGAACAAGGAATTGTTCGTGTGGCTTGCACCGGTTGCGGGCACCCGGGCGCTGGTCCCGATCAAGGTTTCGATCGCGACCGGAGTCGGCACCATGGTGGTCGAAGCCACGCGCTTTCGCACGACACAGCGCTAAGCCTCAATTCGGCCCGGTCTTACCGGAGAATGACGACTTGGCTGCGCCGGCCCGCGAGGGTCCGGAATGGAGTCGATCATGCGTCGCGCCGCGATCCCCGCCCTGCTGCTTTTTGCCGCCAGCGCTTCCGCAACCGCCGCCCAGACCACGCGGCTGGACGCGACTTACTCCGTGTATCTCACCGGCATTCCGGTCGGACGGGCATCCGTCACCATCGACCTGAGCGATAGCGGCTTTTCCGTTTCGGGCAGTGCGAGGACCGCAAAGTTCATCCGGATCCTGTCGAAGGGCGAAGGTTCGGCGACCGTGCGCGGGACGCTCCAGGCCAACCGCATACTCTCCAGCGTTTTCTCAGGCCGCTACACGTCAAGCCGGCGCGAGCAGAAGATCGAGATCAGTACGGAAAACGGAACGGTCAAAAACATTTCGATCGAGCCGCCGCTGCCCGCCATCGACGAACGCCGCGTTGCGATCACGAAAGAGTCCCGGAAGAATGTCGTCGATCCGCTGAGCGCCGCACTCGCACTCGTCTCTTCGAACGCCGACAAGCTCAGCCCGGAGTTCTGTAACCGGACGCTGCCGGTCTTCGACGGACGCTATCGTTTCGACGTCGTACTCTCCTTTCTCCGCACCGAGACTGTATCCGGATCGAGCGATGGCTATCGGGGTCCCGCACTTGTCTGCCGGGCGCGTTACGTTCCGATTGCGGGCCATCGCAAGGATGCGGAGGCGGTCGGGCAGATGGCGAAGAACCGCGACATGCTGGTCTGGCTGGCGCCGGTCCAGGGCACGCGCGTGCTGGTGCCGATCAAGGCTTCGCTCTCAAGCCCGATCGGCAACTTCACGGTGGAAGCGACGCGCTTCAGGACAAGCGCTCACTGAGCGGCTGGCGGAATTAATAGATTTTCGGCGCGCGAGCTATCGGCTGCGTTGTGTGGCTGCCTATTTCGTATCTTCCGGATTGCAGGACACGAGATGTGGTGAGAACGAAGCTCGAAACCGTTCCGAGTCAGCGATTCGGACGCGATTCGTTCCAGACTCGTTCCGAATCTTACCGGAATCCAAAAAATGGAGTTGAAGCTGTCACGAAACGGGACGGTGCAACCGCATGAGACTCAATGCTGAATCGCAATCACCGGCGCCGCCGGATTAACTTTCGGCGGCCTCGCAAAACGCCGATAATGACAAGGAAGGCCGGATCCTAGTGATAATCCGCAGCGGAAGAACTACATGCGGCGTGAACGCAGCAAGAAACCCGCCGGAGTCGGTGATTCGGACGCGATTCGTTCCGAGCTCGTTCCATCCGTTAAGAGAATCCGGAGAATCCGATTCAAATTGTAGCGAAACGGTACAGTTCGCGCAGAAATCCGGCTTAGAGCGTTGCTGAAAACTTCTCCCACATCCTTCGCCGACCCCTCGCGCCGCGGGCGCGGCGTCACCGCCGTGCTCGGGCCTACCAATACCGGCAAGACGCATCTCGCGATCGACCGCATGCTCGCGCATTCGAGCGGACTGATCGGACTTCCGCTGCGGTTGCTCGCACGCGAGGTCTATCAGCGTTGTGTCGCGCGGGTGGGCGCGGACAACGTCGCGCTCATTACCGGCGAAGAAAAAATCCGCCCGAAGAACCCGCGCTACTGGGTCTCGACCGTCGAGGCGATGCCGAAAGACATCAACGTCGCCTTTGTCGCGGTGGACGAGGTGCAACTCGCCTCGGACTTCGAGCGCGGCCATCTCTTCACGGATCGGGTGCTCAATCTGCGCGGCCGCGAAGAGACCTGGCTCTTGGGTGCCGCGACCGTGCGCGGGATACTCACCAAGCTCCTGCCGGGCATGGATGTGATCCAGCGCCCTCGCCTCTCGATGCTGACCTTCGCGGGCGAGAAGAAACTCACGCGCCTGCCGCGCCGCTCCGCTATCGTCGCGTTCTCCGCGGATGAAGTTTACGCAATCGCCGAATTGATCCGCCGGCAATCGGGCGGTGCTGCGGTCGTACTCGGTGCGCTAAGTCCACGTACCAGAAACGCGCAGGTCGAGATTTTCCAGTCGGGCGACGTCGATTATCTGGTCGCGACCGATGCGATCGGTATGGGACTGAATCTCGATGTCGATCATGTCGCGTTTGCATCCGACCGGAAGTTCGATGGCTATCAGTTCAGGCAGCTATCGGCTGCCGAGATGGCGCAGATCGCGGGCCGCGCCGGACGCGCGCAGCGCGACGGTACTTTCGGAACGACGGGCCGCTGCCGGCCATTCGAGCCGGAACTCGTCGAGCGGCTGGAGACGCACACCTTTGAGCCGGTGAAAGTGTTGCAGTGGCGCAACCACGAGCTCGATTTTTCGTCCTTGCGAGCGCTGGAAGCGAGCCTCTCCGTCATTCCACGCCAAGAGGGGCTCACGCGCGCCCCGATTGCCGACGACATGCTGGTACTCGAGCGCGCAGCCCGCGACCCCGAAATCGCCGATCTCGCGCGGAATCCGGATGCCATCCGCAAGTTGTGGGCTGTGTGTCAGATTCCTGACTACCGGAAAGTCGCACCCGCGGCGCATTCCGAACTCGTACTCACCCTCTATGGATTTTTGATGCGGGAGGGTAGCATCCCCGCCGACTGGATCGCCGAACAGGTGGCCCTTGCCGACCGGCCTGAAGGCGACATCGACACGCTTTCGAACCGCATCGCACAAGTGCGAACCTGGACCTTCGCGGCAAACCGCCCCGACTGGTTACGCGATCCGGAACACTGGCAAGGCATCACGCGCGCCGTCGAAGACCGTCTCTCCGACGCTTTGCATGAACGCCTTACCCAACGCTTCGTTGACCGCCGCACCAGCGTGCTGATGCGGCGCCTGAGAGAGAACACGCGCTTGGAGACTGAAATAAAGGAAAGCGGTGAGGTGGTCGTAGAGGGCCACGTCATCGGACGCTTGCAGGGCTTCGAATTCGCAGCCGACGCTTCCGGCGGCGGACCCGACGCAAAAGCGCTAAGAGCGGCGGCGCAGAAAGCGCTCGCGGGCGAAATCGAAAAGCGCGCGGATGAGATCGACAAGGCCGGCGACGACAGGATCGTGCTGGCGAACGACGGTCTTTTGCGCTGGAACGGCGAACCGGTGGCAAAGCTTGCCGCAGGCGACGTCGCCCTGAAGCCGCAGACGCAGCTGATCGCGGACGAACAGCTCACGGGGCCGTCGCGCGACAAGGTGGCAAGCCGGATCGAACGCTGGCTGGAAGCGCATATCGAAAAACTGCTCGGGCCGCTGAATGCACTCGCGAAGGCCGAGGACGTGACCGGCATGGCGCGCGGCGTCGCGTTTCAGCTTGTGGAATCGCTCGGCGTGCTGGATCGCGAGAATGTCGCCGATGAAGTGAAGGGGCTCGATCAGGAAGCGCGCGCGCAGCTACGCAAATACGGCGTGCGATTCGGCGCCTATCACGTCTATGTGCCCGCGCTGTTGAAGCCCGCGCCGCGCCAGCTTGCGCTGACCTTGTGGGCCTTGAAGCACGGCGGGCTCGCGCAAAAGGGCATGAGCGAATTGCCCGCGCTTGCTTCCTCGGGACGCACGTCGATCCCGAACGATCGCGAAATACCGAAGTCGCTCTATCGTGCGGCGGGCTATCGCGTCGCCGGCACGCGGGCCGTGCGCGTGGATATTCTCGAGCGGCTGGCCGATCTCATCCGTCCCGCGATTGCCTGGAAGCCGGGCGCGCCGGGCGAAAAGCCCGGAGGCGCGATCGAGGGCTTCGGCTTTACGGTTTCGGTCGGTATGACCTCGCTCGTCGGCTGCGCCGGCGACGACTTTGCATCGATCCTGAAGGCACTCGGCTATCGCATGGATCGCCGCCCGGAGCCTGCCGAGAAGCCAACTGAGCAGGCGACGGCCGAAGTCGCGCCGGAAGCGGCTACCGCCGATGCCCCCGAGGCTGAAGCGACGGAAGCGCAGGCCGACGCCGCTCCGGTCCAGGAAGATGCGGAAACGACCGCCGAGGCCGAAGCGCCAGCGACGGCAGAAGCTGAGACCGCGCCTGCTTCGGAAGCAGAAACGTCCGCAGCCGAAGTGCCGATGATCGAAGTCTGGCGTCCGGGCCGTCCGCGCGAGCAGCGCAAGCCGGATCGCAAGCGTCCGCCCCGCAAGGAAGCCAAAGGCAACGCACCGAAAGAAGATGCAGCCAGCGCGGGTACGGAACAGCGGCATCCCGAGCGGCGCGGAAAACACGGCAATGAGCGCGACAAGGACCGCAACAAGGACCGCAACAAGGATCGCGGCAAGCGCGACGGCGGCACCTTCAAGCCCCGTCCCGAGCGCAGGGAAAAGCCGCTCGATCCGAACTCGCCGTTCGCATCGCTCATGGCGCTCAAGGAAAAACTCGAGGCCGACAAGAAGGGCAAGGGTTGAGCGAAGGGTTGCGCGGGACCACCGTCTCCACCCAGCGCCTCGACCGCTGGATCTGGCATGCGCGGATCGTCAGGACGCGCACGATTGCGGCAAGTCTCGTCAGTGAAGGTCATGTCCGCGTGAACGGCGAACGGGCCGAAGCCCCCGCGCGCCCAATAAGGCCCGGCGACGTACTCACGATTGCGCTGCCCTTGCGTGTACGCGTACTGAAAGTGACCGGCATATTGTCGCGCCGGGCTGATGCAGGATCGGCGCGCGATCTATATGAGAGCGTGAGCGCGCTTGGCAAAGATGAAGCCATGGGCTAGTTCGCACCCCGCCACCAGATCGAGCCGGCTATGACCTACATCGTCAATGACAAGTGTATTCGCTGCAAATACATGGATTGCGTCGAAGTCTGCCCGGTGGACTGCTTCTACGAAGGCGAGAACATGCTCGTCATTCATCCCGACGAGTGCATCGATTGCGGCGTCTGCGAGCCCGAATGCCCGGCCGACGCGATCAAGCCCGATACCGTGCCGGGCATGGAGAAATGGATCGCGTTGAACGCCGAATACGCGAAGGTCTGGCCGAACATCACGATCAAGCGCGACGCTCCCGCGGACGCCAAGGACTGGGAGGGCGTCGAGGGCAAAGAGCAATATTTCTCCGACAAGCCGGGAGAAGGCGACTAAGGCCGCTGGAGCCCGCTACCGCCGCGCGGTAACCATACTCAGCCTGCGTTTTTGCTCGCAGCGCGGCAAACCATTGATTTTTTGGGAAATTGTGCTATATTTCCCACAGTCGCCCGTTTTGATCGCAAGATGTAGGGCGCTCCGAGGAGCCGCCCGACCGAAACCCTGTACCAGACGCCGTTTTCACACGCCCCGCAGCATGCGGAGCGCGAGGGATGGGCATCGTTGCGGGGTCTCAGCTGGCGCCTGACGGAACTTTAGTCGCGTAAGGCCGGTATGCCCGGTGCAGGAGCAGAAGCCAGAATGACCACCCCGAAGAAGACCCAGACCCGCCACGGTTTCAAGACCAACGAGCACATCGTTTATCCGGCTCACGGCGTCGGTCAGATCGTTCGCATCGAGGAGCAGGAAGTCGCGGGCTACAAGCTCGAGCTTTTCGTCATCTCGTTTGCCAAGGACAAGATGACGCTTCGCGTCCCGACTTCGAAGGCGGCTTCGGTCGGCATGCGCAAGCTCGCGGGTCCGGATGTCGTCAAGAGGGCACTCGAAACGCTCAAGGGCCGCGCCCGCATCAAGCGCACCATGTGGTCGCGCCGTGCGCAGGAATACGAAGCGAAGATCAACTCCGGCGACCTGATTCAGATCGCGGAAGTGGTGCGCGATCTGTTCCGCTCGGAAACGCAGCCGGAACAGTCCTATTCCGAACGCCAGCTTTACGAAGCCGCGCTCGACCGCATGGTCCGCGAGCTTTCGGCGGTCGAAGACGTGACCGAAACCGAAGCGGCGAAGATGATCGAAGCCCAGCTCATGAAGGCGCCGACGCGCAACAAGGCGAAGGCCGAAGGCGACGAGCAGGAAGCCGCCGCCTGAGAGAATTCGGAAGAATGAATATTAGAAAAGGCCCGGATCGCTCCGGGCCTTTTTCTTTGTCCGCTAATCGGTAACGATCTTCACATGTTCGCCGGGCGTGAGCTTCGCTCCGCGTTGCAATCCGTTGAGCACGAGAAAGCGATCCAGATTCCGGTCAGGAAAGGCCGAGCGGCGTGCAAGCCGCTCGATCGTGTCACCCGCTAGGACCCGATAGTACCTGATCTTCAGCGGCTTGATGGTCTGCGCCTCTTCCCGCCCGACGCCGCGGAAGCTCGCAGCCGCCTGCCGGAACGAGGATTCCAATTGCGGCGACAGTTCGCGCGCCGCGAAGGCAATCCGGTAAACATCTCCGCCGAAACGGATCGCAAACAGCCGGAACGACCACTGCTCGCCGCGCGCCGTCGCGGTCGCCGCTTCGAAGCCGTTGATCCGGAAGGTTTCGATCGTCGCTGGATCGATGCCTTCGACCCAGCCCTTTGAGATGTACTCGGGAAGCGGCTGGGACTCGCTCACGCGCACTGCGTCGAGCCGCAGCGCCTCGCGCCCGTTCTGCGAGGCGCCCAACACCGCCTGCGGCGTGTTCTCCAGTGCAAAACCCTCGGGCGCCGTGAATGCAAAGCCGAGATTTGGATGCAGGAAGTTTCGTCCGCGGACGTAGCCTTCCTTCGGATCGTCTCCATAAGTCACGCCGTCCAGCGCGCGCAGGAACGCTTCGCGGTCGCGCTCGATCGCCTTCGGATTCACGAACTGCTTCGCGTTGGCGACCGCGATCGAAATCCGCTCCGGCGTCGAGGGATGGCTCGAGAGGAAATCGAGATCCTTGGGTTGCCCGCTGCCGAGCGTCGCCGAGCGCAGTTCCGCGAAACGGCCCATGGAAGTAAGGAAGCGTGAGGCGCCGAAAGGATCGTATCCCGCGCGCGAGGCGATGCCGACGCCGACTGCGTCGGCTTCGAGTTCCTGGCCGCGGGAGAAGGTCGCAATCGAAAGCCGTGAACGGGCGAGCGCCAGCGCGCCCAGTTGCGGGTCGCTCAGGGTATCCGAGATCGCCCGGCTGTTCAGAACCGCGGCCTTTATCTGTTCCTCGCGGATCGCGGCGTGACGCGCAACCACGTGCGCCATCTCATGCGACAGCACGGAAGCAAGCTCCGAAGTGTCGTTCGCAAGCGAGATGAGCCCGCGCGTGACGTAAAGCGAGCCGCCGGGCAGTGCGAAGGCGTTGATCGCAGGCGAGTTCAGGATCGTGACACGATATTTGAGTTCAGGCTTTTCCGAAGCCTGTTCGAGGCGGTTGATGGTCTGCTCGACAAGCGCCTGTAACGCAGGCGCGCGATAGATGCCGCCATAGGTCGAGACCAGACGTTCGTGTTCCTTTCGCTGCGCGGGTGGCAGCGAGTCGGCGATTGCATCGGGCTCGCGCCGGATGTCGCCGAACCCGAAGTTCTCGAGACTGATCGTCGAACAGGACGCAAGTGCGATCGCGAGCAAGGCTCCGCCTGCGACGGGACGGAATCTCTCCAGATGCTGCATGAGCCGTTGCGTCATTCGCTCTTCGGGAATTCTGAATCCGGAAAAGTCAGTCCAGGAGTTCGATAGCCTGCGCGCGGTTAATTTCCATGGCGGGCCCGCCCCAGGAAAACAGGATACCTCTAACGCGTACCCGCTTCCCGCGCCAGCTTTTCGGATCGGAACCTTGTGTGGTCAGGCTTTTCCGGACGGAATCGGGCACGATGATCGTAAAATCTTCCTTGAAGCGCCGGCCGAAATCGAGATAGAGCCGCCTGCGCGCCTCGCCGACGCGGCGGATTGTTCCTTCGACAACTGCGAATCGGCCGTCGGCGGCCAACAGCGCCGCCTCGTTCTGCGCGTCCATCACGGCGAACTTTGCTTCGTTCCATAGCGCCGTGCGCGCCGAGCGGGCAACGGTTTCAAATTCGAGCAGCGCTTTCACGCATTGCTCGCTGGCTGCCGGGAAAACCCGCACGGAACCGCGCTTGAGCAGCTTGGCTTCGAGCCAGATTTTTTCCTCGACCAAGACCGCCTGTGCGGAAATCCTTCCGTAGCGATCCTTCTCCTCCGAGGAGAGATAGAGCGTCGCCCGCTTTCCGTTCGCGATCTCACCAAGCACATCTTTCGAGCGCTGCATGGCGGCCCGGTCGGCGTCGATCGGCAGCGGCGCGATGACATTTGCGAGACGCACGACCCGGCCGTCCGCAAGCTTCAGCGAAGCACCGTCGAAAGCCTCCATGATTTGCGCGGCCACGGGCTTGCCTCCGCAAATGTCCGGCGTTTCCGCCGTGGCAGTGCGGACACTCCAAAGCACCGTCGCGCAGATCAGGAAAACGCGGAAACCGTGGGCAGCCATGCGGTCCCGATCCTGCGACAGCGGATAAGCGCTGCAAAGGCCCCGCCCGCTGTGTTAGACCCTGAGCCGAAGCCGGGGTCCCGTAGCTCAGCCGGATAGAGCAGCGGTTTCCTAAACCGAAGGTCGGGGGTTCGATTCCCTCCGGGACCGCCAGTTCCTAATCCGGCCACATCCCTTGTTCATGGCTGGCGTAACGAGATTCCTCCGAAATTCCGCAGCGAAGACATGGCATTGATTCTGCGCAAACCCATCCTCCTTATCGTCGGCCTTTTGACGTTCGCGCTCCCCGCGTTCGCGCAAAACCAGCAGAACAACGCCGACATTCGCGTGCGGCTCGAAACCATCAACTCGGTCTTCGAATACGTCGAAACCGGCATCACACCCGCGAGCGGCCGTTCCGAGCTGACCCGCCTCCGCAGCGCGATCGAACCGCTGCGCAGCGAACTTTCGCAGATCATTGAGAACCTTCAGCCGCGCCTAAGCGAGTTCGATACGCGCATCAAGGCGCTCGGCTCCGCCCCCGGCAAGGACGCGCCGGCGGAAGACGCGAATGTTTCCGGTCAGCGCAAGCAACTCGGCGCGCAGCAGGCTGAGATTGACGGCCTCATGAAACAGGCGCGCGTCCTCATTACGCGCGGCGATCAGCTTGCGGCACGCATCGAGGAAATCCGCCGTGCAAAGCTGACCGAACGGATGTTCGAGCGCTCGATGAGCATTCTCGATCCGAAACTGTGGCTTGGCGCCGCGCAGGCTGTCCCGGCGGAGATCGATGCGGCGATCGGCTCTTCGCGTGATTGGTATAATGCGGTTTCGGCCTATCCGGGCGTTCTGCAAAGCGCTTTGGTTGCGATCCTGCTGTGCATCGGTGCCGTACTCGGCATTTTCCTCGCGCAACGCTGGCTCGGCCGCTACCTCAGACAGAACGGCGGCCATCCTCAGGATGCGCCGCTGCCGCGCCTGCGGCGTGCGAAGGCGGCGCTGCGCGATTCCATCCTCGGCGCTCTCGCGCTGCCGCTCGCGCTCTACGTAGTCATCGAGATTCTGTCCTCGTTCGATTTCCTGATCGAACGTGCGCATCAATCCGCGATCGGCATTCTCGCGGCCGTTACGCTCTATGCGACAGGCCGCGCGCTGGCTTCCGCGCTATTGCGGCCGAACGACTTGCCGCGCCGTGTCCTTTACATCAGCGACGAAGCCGCAGCGCGGTTTTATAGATACGCAACCTATGGGCTCCTGGTGGCGGCGATTGGCGCATCGCTCAATATCGTTCACCGCGGTCTTGGGGCCTCGCGCGTGATGATTACCGCGACCAGCGCGCTGATGGCCTGCCTGATTGCGGTCATCATCATCCGCGCACTGCTCAAGACGCGTGAGGCCGTCGTGGAAGCCAAGGAGGAGCCCGCTCCGAACTGGCTCAGGCTGGCGCTCTGGATCGTCGCCATGGTGATCCTCGGCAGCGTCCTGACCGGCTATATCTGGCTCGCATCGTTTCTCACGAGCCGGCTCATCCACGCGGCCATCGTGATTGCGAGCGCGTATGTCATCCTGTCCCTGATCGACGCCTATTTCGACGAGGGCCTTCAGGCGCACACGCAGCGCGGGCGTTCCTTCGCTTCCACCCTCGGCATCCGCACGCAGAGCCTTGAACTTGCCGCAGCGCTGTTCGCAGGCGCCGCGCGCGTGCTCGTCTACATCGTCGCGATCTTCCTGATCGTCGGGAACTGGGGCACCTCGCTCACCGATCTCGCCGCAAGTTTCGACCGCGCATCCTTCGGTATCGAGTTCGGCAAGCTGCGCGTGTCGCTCTACGACATCGGCGCATCGATACTCGTGCTCGTGGTCGGCATCTATCTCGCGCGCGCCCTGCAGCGATGGCTCTCGGACACGGTGCTGACGCGCACGAGCATCGATCAGAGCCTGAAGAACTCGATCTCTACCATCGCCGGCTATGCCGGCGTGATTGCCGCGATCTCGCTTGCGCTCGGAAGGCTCGGGCTGAACCTCGAGAACATCGCGCTCGTTGCCGGCGCACTTTCCGTCGGCATCGGCTTCGGTCTGCAATCGATCGTCTCGAACTTCGTCTCCGGGCTTATCCTGCTGACCGAACGCCCGATCAAGGTCGGCGACATGGTGAATGTAAAGGGCAACGAAGGTCATGTGCGCCGCATCAGCGTGCGTTCGACCGAGGTCGAGACTTTCGATCGCGCGAGTGTCATCATCCCGAACTCGGAGCTGATTACGAGCGCGGTGACGAACTGGACGCACAAGAACCAGATCGCGCGCATCACCGTGAAGGTCGGAGTGGCTTACGATTCCGACGCCGAGAAGGTCCGGGAATTGTTGATTGCCGAAGCAAAACGCCATCCGAGGATCATGAAAGACCCGGAGCCCGTGGTGTTCTTCATGAATTTCGGCGACAGCGCGCTCAACATGGAACTCCGCTGCATCGTCGATTCCGCAAACGTCATGCTCGCGACAAAGAGCGACCTGCACTTTGCAATTCTCAAGGCGTTCCGGGAAAACGGAATCGAGATTCCTTTCCCGCAGCAGGACATGCGCATCATCGATCCTTCGAACCGCGTGATCGGTTCGTTGCGCACGAGCGGCAGCACAGACGGAGACGGCGCCGGGGAACCGGATTCCATTCCGGATGCATCGGCAAGCAAGCGTTAAACACTTGGGAGTAACGACGGAACTCTCATGCGGCGGAGAATCATGGATATTTGCACCGTACTCGGCTTTCTGGCGCTGGCCGGCTGCGCGACGCCCGAACCGCCGCAACAGCCTGCGTTTTACGACAACCTCGCCCGCGCCGAAGCGCAGGTGAACATCAACGCCGCCGCGTCGCTGCTTTCGGACTATCGCCGCAAGAACGGCCTGCCGCCAGTCGAAATCGACACGCGGCTCGTGGAGATGGCGGACGCGCAGGCGAAAGCCATGGCGAAGCGCAATCAAGTCACGCACGATCCGGGCGGCCGCGGATTCAACAAGCGCTTGAAGGCTTCTGGTTTCGAGGCGAAGTCGGCGGCAGAGAATGTCGGCGCCGGTTATCACACGCTCGCCGAGGCGTTCTCTGGCTGGCGCGATTCGCCTTCGCACAACAAGAACATGCTGCTCTCGGGCGCGACCAAAATGGGGATCGCGACCGCCTTCGCTCCGAACTCCAAGTACAAGGTGTTCTGGGCGCTCGTACTCGCGGAACCGGACAAGTAGCGCTACAACGCTTCCCGGAAGAAACAGGCCGGAGAAGCGAAGGATGTTGCCAAGGGCGAACAGTTTCGACGAACTGACGCGGAACTTCCGCTGGCAGATCCCGGCCCGCTACAACATCGGCGTCGATATCTCCGACAAGTGGGCCGCGACCGATCCTTCGCGCGCTGCCATCATTCACGTGCATCCGGACGGCCGTAGCGAAACATTCTCGTTCGGCTGGCTCTCGGAAACCTCCAACCGGCTTGCGAATGCGCTTCGCGCGAAGGGCGTCGAGCGCGGCGACCGCGTCATCATCTACATGCCGCAGGCGCCTGAAGTCGCTGCCTGCCATGCCGCGATCACGAAGCTCGGTGCTGTCGTGCTTCCGGTCGCGATCGTGTTCGGCCCGGAGGCGATTTGCTACCGCCTGCAAAATTCCGGCGCGAAGGCCGTCATCACCAACGCACAAGGTGCTGCACGGATTGCCGAGATTCGCGCCGAAGCGCCGGAATTGAAGCTCGTCGCCTCCATCGACGGCGCCGCCGGCGGCGCGGAAGATTTCGCGGCACTCATCGCGCAGGCCTCTTCTTCGTTTACGCCGGTCGATACCTCGCCCGATGACCCGGGACTGATGATGTACACCTCCGGCACCACAGGGCAGCCGAAGGGTGCGCTGCACGCACATCGCGTCGTGCTCGGCCATCTGCCGGGCGTGGAGATGCCGCACGATCTCTTTCCAAAGCCCGGCGACCTGTTCTGGACGCCCGCCGACTGGGCTTGGGCCGGCGGCTTGCTCGATGTGCTCTTGCCCTCGCTCCATCACGGCGTGCCGGTGGTCTCGCGCAAGTTCGACAAGTTCGATCCGGAAGAAGCCTATGCGCTGATGGCGAAGCAAAACATCCGCAACGTCTTCATCCCGCCGACGGCGCTACGCATGCTGCGCTCAGCGAAGAACCCGCGCGGCCGCCACGATCTGAAGTTGAGAACGCTCGGCTCCGGCGGGGAATCGCTCGGCGCGGAAACCTACGACTGGGGCAAGGAAGCATTCGGTCTCGTCATCAACGAATTCTACGGCCAGACCGAATGCAATCTCGTGCTTGGTTCCTGCCACATGCTCGGCGTGTCGAAGCCGGGTGCGATCGGAAAAGCCATTCCGGGTCACGAAGTCGCGGTCATTCGCGCCGACGGTTCGCGTTGCGAGCCGGAGGAGCTCGGCCAGATCGCCGTGAAGCGGCCGAACCCGGTTATGTTCCTCGAATACTGGAAACGGCCCGAAGCCACGCGTGACAAGTTCGTTGGCGACTGGATGCTTACGGGCGATCAGGGCGTGATCGACGGCGAAGGCTATTTCTTCTTCGTCGGCCGCGACGACGACGTGATCACGTCGTCGGGCTACCGCATCGGTCCCGGTGAGATCGAAGATTGCCTCATCCGCCATCCCGCGGTTGCGCTCGCGGCCGTAGTCGGCAAGCCCGATCCCGTGCGCACCGAAATCGTGAAAGCTTTCGTACAGTTGAAAGCAGGGCATGCGCCGTCCGACGCGCTGGCGGGCGAAATCCAGAATTTCGTGAAAACGCAGCTTGCCGCGCACGAATACCCGCGCGAAGTCGCCTTCGTGGATTCGATGCCGATGACGACGACCGGGAAAGTCATCCGCCGCCTGTTGCGCGAGCAGGCTTGACGCGAGCTAGGACGGTTTGCGCCAGACGAAAACGTGCAGCCCGAGCTTGCGCTTGGTCACGAAATAAAGCATCGCCGATTCGAAAATCATCGCTGCCGAGATCGCGATCGCCGCGCCGTAGAGCTTGAAGTGCGGGATCAGGAGAAAGCAGAGCGCGAGATTGACGATGAACGCGAGCGCGTAGATCGCGGCACAGGCGCGTTGCTCGCCGACCATGTTGAGCAACCGCTCCACCGGCCCCACGCCCGCACGCGCGAGCAGTCCGATCGCGAGGACGAACATCAGCCCGTAGCCGGAAGCGAAACCTTCGCCGAACAGCGAAAGCAGGAACTTGCCGATTACAAGCAGGCCAATCGTGCCCGCGAGCGAAGGCCAGAACGTCCATTTGATCGAGTCGCTCAGAAAGCGCTCCAGCCGCTCGCGCTGGCCCGAGACATGATACTCGGCGAAACGGTGCGCGGTCGCAGCCGATACGGCGAAATAGACGAAGGCGACCAGCGCCAGAATTTTGGTTGCCGCGTAATAGACCGCGACCTGATCCGGCTTGACATAGACCTCGAGCACGAGAATGTCGGTATAGGTCAGGAGAAAGTAGAAACTCTCGACCATGAAGATCGGGAAAGCGGTCGCAAGCCAGAACTTCGTTTCGTATTTCTTCGGGCCCGCCGGAACCTTTTCTTTCAGGCGGCGGTCCAGCATCAGCATCTGCGTGACCGTCACCAGCCAATAGGCGATGACCGTGGACGCCATCGCGTACAGCGCCGTGTTCGGAAGTCCGGCAAAGTGGAATCCCGCCATGAAGGCGAGGATCACGAGCGGACGCGCGATGTAGCCGGGCGCGAGCGCCATATCGATCCAGTTGTAGGACCGCGAGATGCCGTCCTGCGCCGCGGATAGTGCGTGCATAGGCAGACACGCGCACATCAGCACGAGCGGCACCACGTAGTAATTGTCCATGTACTGCCGGAACATAAACAGGATCGCGATCGTGGTTCCGCCAACAAAGGTCGCGATGCCGACGACGAGCCAGCGGCTCGCGAAGATATAGCCGCGCAGCCGCGCGTCATCGCCCTGCGTGGCATATTCGGGAATGAAGCGTTGCGCCGCGGTGCAAAGGCCGAGCGGCATCAGGCTGCCGATCAGCAGCAGCCAGGTCCAGACATAGACGTAGATTCCGAATTCGTGGCCGCCCATCCAGCGCGCAAGCACGATCTGCGAAACGAACGCTACCGCGGCACCCGCGATACGAATGGCGAAGGCGGTCGCAGCACCACGCCGCGCGACCGAATGATCGCTGCTTCCGGTAAAGAGACCGATCGCACGCGCGATCAGCCCGCGCACGATTGCACGCAGGTTCCGCTGCTCCGCTCGATCCGGATTGGCAAGGCTCACGCCAATCTCCCTGTCCCGGGGCTTTCGCCCGCATTTTCGGGAGAGGTAGCAGAGCGTTGTTAAGAAACCCTTCAGGAAATCGGCGAGCGGTCAGCCCTTGAAGCCGCCGCCTTGGAGATAGGCGATCTCTTCGGGCGTGGATTTCCGGCCGAGAATCTCGTTCCGGTGCGGGAACCTACCGAAGCGCGCGATCGCGTCGCGATGTATCTCGGCATACTTAATGTTCTCTTGCTTTCCGCTCGCGGTCATCAGTTCGACGCAGCGATCCTGATCGGCAAGCGATTCCGAATGCATGTATGGCATGTAGAAGAAGGTGTGCACTTCGGGATCGATCGTCTTGTCGCGTCCCGCGGCAATCGCGCGGCCCGCGATCTGCTTCGCCATTTCGTCGCTCGCGAAAGCCTTCGGCGTTCCGCGAAACATGTTGCGCGGAAACTGATCGAGGAGGATTACGAGCGCGAAGGTGCCGTAAGCCGAACGCTCCCAGTGCGAAAGCTCGCCGCGCGCACCGGCTTCGTAGGTTTCCAGAAAGCGCGCGCGGATCTGCTCGTCGAAGGCCGGATCGGCGGCGAACCACTTGTCCGGTCCGGCATCCTTCCAGAACAGGAATATCTCCTCGGGCCGCGCGATCGCCATCTAGAGCCTGAATGTCCTCGACTGGATTTTCTCGTAGAGCGCCGCGTCGAGTGGAACGTAAGCGCCCATTTGCTGATCATTGAAGTAGATATCGTCCTTCACCATCGAAGGGTCGAAACCTTCCTTCACGAGATCGACCTTGCGCTGCTTGAAAGTACCGGTGACGTCGAGTTCCCGCTTCAGGCGAATGAATAGCGGCCGCGCGTATTCCGGCAGTGACTTCGTGACATGCGAGCGCAGGCTGGCGAGATCGAGCCGGCCTTCCGAGACGATCGCAATCATGCCGGCCTTGCCGTCATAGCCCTTGATCGGAACGCCGTAGACCGTCGCCTCCTGCACCCCGGGGAATACGGTGAAAGCTTCAGCCACCTCGTTGGTCGAAACGTTCTCGCCCTTCCAGCGGAAGGTGTCGCCGATGCGGTCGATGAAATAGAAATAACCCTTGTCGTCCTGCCGCAGGAGATCGCCGGTGCGGAACCAGGCATCGCCTTTCTCGAAAACGTCGTGAAGGATTTTCTTCTTGGTCGCCTCCGGGTCGGCATAGCCTTCGAAGCGGCTCGTGGGCTTGCTCGGATCGTTCAGAATCTGTCCGATGGCCTCGCCAACCTCGCCAGGTTCGCAGACGATGCAGAAGCCCTGCTTGTCACGCACCGGCTGCTCGGCCTCGACATCGAATTTCACGATGCGCGTCGGAAAGCGGTGCGCGAGATATTTCGGCAGACGGCCGACGGCGCCGGGCGTGCCGTCGAAATTGAAGCTCGCAACGTTGCCTTCGGTCGCGGCGTAAAATTCGAGCACTTTCGGAATCTTGAAGCGCTCCTGAAACACCGGCCATACGTCGGGCCTCATACCGTTGCCGCAGCAGACGCGAATCGAGTGCTTCTTCTCGTTCTCGTTCGGCGGCGCCGTCACGAGATAGCGGCACAGCTCTCCGATATAGATGAAGGCCGTGCACTTCCACTTGACGCAATCGTCCCAGAATTCCCGCGCCGAGAATTTCTCGCGGATAATGACCGTGCCGCCGCCGATCAGGGTAGCACCCGTCGCGACCATGCCACCGTTCGAGTGATACATCGGCAGGCAGTCATACATGCGGTCGGTAGGCTTGGTGCCGATCGCACCCGCGAAGCCGTTGGCGGCGAGCATCAGGCGGTAGTGATTGATGTTCGCGGCTTTCGGCAACCCCGTCGTGCCGCTGGTGTAGATGAAAAGTGCGCGGTCGTTGATGTCGAGATCGGGCCGCTCGGCCTGCGGGATCGAGGAATTATTCATCGCAGCGATAGCGGGCTCGATGCGATCATACTCGTTCGATTCTCCATGCACCCAGACTTTCGGCTGCACGGTGATCTGCGATTTTGCGCCGTTGAACGAGTTCAAGAGCCGCGAATCCACGATCACGTGCTTCGGCGACACGATCGAAATCGAGTGCGCGAGCGGCGTTCCGGTGAGATTGGTGTTTAAGAGCGCGACCACGCCGCCTGCACGCAGGATGCCGAGCCAGATCACGACATACTCGGGCCGGTTCAGCATCAGCAGGCAAACCACATCGCCCTTGCCGACGCCCTGCGCTTTCGCCCAGCGCGCATATTGGTTCGCGCGCGCGTCGAGCCCCCGATAGGTGAAGCGCTCGCGATCCGAGATCAGCGCTTCCTTGTCGCCGAACCGCTTCGCGAGGTCTTCGACGACCCAGGGGAAAATGCGTTTCGGATTTTTTGCAATCGGCGTCGTCATGCGGAGCGTCGAGAGCGCACCGCGCAGATACTTGAATTCCTGAATAAGACCCATGTTTCTCCCCTTGCGGCCGCGCGCTTGCCGGCGCGTTCCGTTGCGTCAGCTTCCGACAGGTTGGAGGAAGTGGGCAAGTGCGAAGAAGAAAAGAGAAGAGCAGGCTCAGCGCCGCAAAGAGAGCGGATTCTCAGTGAGCGCTGCCTTGTCGGGCATGTCGACCTGCGGAACGCCCAGAAATGCATCGAACATCTTGCGAACCATTTCCGGTGCGAGATCCTTGGTGATGCAGACGATCCGGCTTCTGCGGTCGGCGTCGGGCCAGGCTTCCAGCCGCGCCGGCGGATGCATCAGATGCTGCACGACATGAAACACGACCGGCCTTGAAGGATCGTCCGCGAGCTTCACGATCCCCTTCATGCGCAGAATCCTGTCGCCATGCGCGGAGCGCAGGAGATCGAGAAACATCTCGAGCGTATTGAACGGGATCGGTTGCTCGGTCGCGATGCTGAACGCCTTGATCGAGGCGTCGTGGCGCGAGGCCTGATCGTGGTTATGATGATGACCATGCCCGTGATGATGATGGTCATGGTCGTGGTGATGCGCATCTTCTTCCGCTGCAATCACCGCTTCCTCGCGCAGCCAGCGCGCGACATCCGGTATCTTGCTGCCGGGGTTGTAGAGCCCGGCATCGATCAGGTCCTCGACCCGCACTTCGCCTTCAAGCACGATGGCGGCCGGGTTGAGCTTCTTCAGCCGTTCGCGCAGTGCCGATAGCTGCGCCTTACCCTCAGGCAGATCGGTTTTTGTGATCACGAGACGATCGGCCATCGCCGCCTGCTTCACCGCCTCTTCGTGCGCGTCGAGCGTCTTCATGCCGTTCACGGCATCGACCAGCGTGACCACGCCGTCGAGCCGGTAGCGCAGCGTGAGATAGGGCTGCGTCATCAGGATATGGATGACTGAAGCCGGATCGGCGATGCCGGTCGTCTCCACCACCACGCGATTGAACGGTTTGCAGCGGCCGTTGTCGCGCGCGCGCAGGAGATTCTCGAGCGAGTTCACAAGATCGCCGCGCACGGAGCAGCACAGGCACCCGCTGGAGAGCAGGATCACGCCGTCTTCGACGATCTCATAGAGATTGTGGTCGATGCCGATATCGCCAACCTCGTTGACGAGGACGGCCGCGTCGCTCATCGCCGGGTCTTTCAGCAGGCGATTGAGCAGCGTAGTTTTTCCGGCGCCGAGAAAGCCGGTGAAGATATTCAGCGGAATGGGCTCGATGGGTCCCGCCGTTTTCCCCGCAGGGGTATCGCTCACGAATGTTCGTCCGGGCGCCGGCTCGGCATCGGAGCAACTTTCGGCAAGCGCACAGCCTTCGCATTCGCCGGCGGCGCGCTCGGCAGGATTTCCATCCGCCCGTTGACGAGCCCGACCGTGATCGGGCGTCCACGCTCGTCTTTCGCAGGACCCGTATGCACCCGGATCGGCCGCATCGAGGGCGGCAGCTCGGTCATGAGCGCCGCGCGATTGATGCGGCGTTTCGGGTCGTCGCTATCGTCGTCGTCGAGTTCGTCGCCGGAATCCGACATCGCAACGCGCCGGTTGCGGGATTTCCCGCACATCTGGTCCCACATGTTGACGGGGTCCTGCGCGAAATTGGCGATCGCGGTCACGTTCTTCGTGCCGCCGAGCAAAATGTCGAGTGCGGAAGTTACCTGAAAGCCTCGCTCGAACAGCATCGCAGCCTGTTCTGCGCGCGCGACCGCGTTGGGCGAACCGAACACGACCGCGATCAGGCGCTTGTTGCCGCGATGCGCGGAAGCGACGAGATTGAAACCGGAGGAGCAGATGAATCCGGTCTTCATGCCGTCCGCGCCGGGATAGCGGTCGATCAGGCGATTGTAGTTTCTGAGCGTGTGCTTGCCGAGCACGAGCGTCGGAATGCGGAAATAAAGTTCGTATTCCGGGAAATTGCGAATCAGCGCCTGTGCCAGGATCGCCATGTCGCGCGCCGTCGTCACCTGCTCGTCGTCCGGCAGGCCGTGCGGATTGCGGAAGCGGGTTCCGGTCATACCGAGCGCCTGCGCGTTCGCATTCATTTCCGCGACAAAGTCGTCCTGCGAACCCGAAACGCCCTCCGCGATCACGACTGCCATGTCGTTCGCGGACTTCACCATGAGCAACTTGATTGCGTTGTCGAGCGTGACGGTCTGTCCGACCGGGAAGCCGACCTTCGACGGCGGCGTGGAGGCGGCGAACTGGGAAATCTTCAGCAACGAAAACGGGTGCAGCTTGCCGTCGCGAATGGCGCGGAAAGCGACATAGGTGGTCATCAGCTTGGTGACGGAGGCGGGATACCAGGGCCTGCCGGCTTCCTGTTCCGCGATCACTTTTCCGGTGTCGGCCTCAATCAGCACGTAAGGACCCGCAGCCGCAGGGACGGCGAGCGCAGAGGCGGCAAGAAGCCCGAATATGAATGGCCGGACGCCGAAGCCCTTGAACATCGAAAACATTTCTCTGGTCGAATGCCCCGCGGGCGGTTCCGGAAAGCCCGCAAGCGTACCTTGCAGGCTTCTTCCTAGCCCGATTGAAGTGTCAGGCAAAGTATTCACTGCCCTGTGGCGAACCGCCTATAGTCCGAAAAGGCAAGAAATATGGCCCCGGAGTTCCCATGACCGCCTGCATTGTCGGCATTGCCCACACCCCCTTTGGAAAACTCGACGCCGAAAGCGTCGAAAGCCTGATCGTGAAAGTCGCGGGCGAAGCCCTCGCGGATGCGGGCATTGAGGCCAAAGACGTCGATGAGGTCGTGCTCGGGCACTACAACGGCGGCTTCACACCGCAGAATTTTACCGCTTCCCTCATCCTCCAGGCCGACCCCGCGCTGCGCTTCAAGCAGGCGACGCGTGTGGAAAATGCCTGTGCCACGGGTTCCGCAGCGGTCCATCAGGGCATCAAATCGCTCAAGGCAGGAACCGCGCGGGTCGTGCTCGTGGTCGGCGTCGAGCAGATGACCAAGGTTTCGGGTGCAGAAGTCGGAAAAATTCTGCTCGGCGCATCCTATCTGCCGGAGGACGGCGACACGCCCATGGGTTTCGCGGGCGTCTTCGGCAAGATCGCCGGAAATTACTTCCAGCGCTTCGGCGACCAGTCGGATGCGCTCGCCATGATCGCCGCAAAAAACCACAAGAACGGCGTCGTCAATCCGTTCGCGCAGATGCGCAAGGATTTCGGCTTCGAGTTCTGCCGCAATGAGAGCGAGAAGAATCCCTTCGTCGCCGGACCCCTGAAACGCACCGACTGCTCGCTCGTCTCCGACGGCGCCGCCGCGATTGTGCTGACCGACAGCGAAACCGCAATCAAGCTCGGCAAGCCAGCCATCGCCTTCCGTGCGACCGCGCATGTGCAGGACTTCCTGCCGATGAGTAAGCGCGACATCATCCTGTTCGAGGGCTGCGCCGAAGCGTGGAAGCGTGCGCTCTCGGACGCCGGCCTTGGCATCTACGATCTCTCTTTTGTCGAGACCCATGACTGCTTCACGGTCGCGGAACTGATCGAGTACGAGGCCATGGGCCTCGCGAAGCCGGGGCAAGGCGCGCGCGTGATCGCCGACGGAATTACGCAGAAGACCGGCAAGCTGCCGGTCAATCCCTCAGGCGGTCTCAAGGCGAAGGGCCATCCGATCGGTGCGACCGGCGTCTCGATGCATGCGATGACAGCGATGCAGCTGCGCGGCGAGGCGAACGACATGCAGATCAAGGACGCCACGCTCGGCGGCATCTTCAACATGGGCGGCGCCGCGGTCGCGAATTACGTTTCGATTCTGGAGCGGCTGCGCTAACCCTTGCCGGCTGGCGCAGGTGAGTCCGCTTTAGCCTCTTCCTTGACCATGAACTGCGCCTTCGCAAGTTGCGCGAAGCGGCCGTTCTTCGCAACCAGTTCGTCGAAGGTGCCGCTCTCCACGATCCGGCCGTCGTGAAACACGAGGATGCGGTCGGCGTTGCGGATCGTCGCGAGCCGGTGCGCGATCACGAAGGTCGTGCGGCCCTTCATGACTTCTTCCAGCGCCTTCTGGACCAGAACTTCGGTGCCGGCATCGAGCGCACTGGTCGCCTCGTCGAGCACGAGGATCGGCGGGTTTTTCAGAAGCGCGCGTGCGATCGCGAGCCGCTGACGCTCGCCGCCGGATAGCGAGCGGCCACGCTCGCCGACATTCGACTTCAATCCTTCCGGCAGACGCGCAATGAAGTCCCTGGCCTGCGCGCGTTGAAGTGCGTCTTCGATTTCCTGATCGGTTGCGTCGGGCTTGCCGACCCGGAGGTTCTCCTCGATCGAGCGGTCGAACAGGAGCGCTTCCTGGAACACGACGCCGATATTCCTGCGCAACGATACGAGCTTGTAGTCGCGAATATCGACGCCGTCGATCTTCACCACGCCCTTCTGCGGATCGAAGGCACGATGCATGATGGCAAGCGCCGTCGACTTGCCGGCGCCCGTGGCACCCACGAGCGCGATGGTCTCGCCGGCGTCCGCGTGCAGCGAAATATCGTCCACCGCCGCGCGCTTGCCGTCATAGGACAGCGAAACGTGCTCGAAATCGACCGCGCCGCGCGGCCGCGGCATCTCGATTGCGTTCGGTCTGTCCGATACCGACGGCGCGGAATCGAGCACCTCGAAAAATTCCTCGAGGCGCGGCGCGTCGGTGACCAGCCGGTTTGCGAAGCTCGCCGACTGCTCAAGCTTGCCGATGAAAAGCGCGGAGACGTTCACGAACGTGACGATCTCGCCGATGGTGGTGAGGTTCTGCGTGTAAAGCCAGACGCCGAGCAGAAAGATCGAAAGCACCGTGATCGTGGTGGCTGCGCGCGTCGCAACCGTGACCACCGCCCACCACGCAAGCACCGGCAGCTGCTTCTCGAGTAACTTCTCGACGACGCTGCGCATGCTCGAAACTTCCGCTTCGGTGCGCGCATAGCTCTGGATCAGCGCGACGTTGCCGAGTGCGTCGGCGGCGCGTGCGGAGAGATCGGTGTGAAAGCCTTCGACCTTCTGCTGCAACGTGATCGTGCGGTTGATGACGTAGCTGGTCAGAATCGCAAATATGATCACGAGTACGACGAGCAGGAGCCCGAGTCGCCAGTTCAGCACCAGTGCGATCGGCAGCAGCGCGACCAGCGAGACCATAGCCACGCATTGCTCGCGGAAGAACGTAAGCCACGTACCCCAGAGCGCGTCGGCGCCTTGCAACATAACCTTCATCAGCCGGCCGGAATGCGTTCCGCCGTGATAGGCGAGCGGTAACTGCAGCACGTGCTCGAAATAGCCGGTGACGATGCCGAGCCGGCGCTTATGCGCGAGCCGGTCGGCATGCAGCGCGATCAGCACGCCCGCGCCGATCGTGAACAGCCCGAAGCCGACCCATGCCGCCAGCAGCGGCCCGAGGGTGGTAAGCGAAGGCATCTCGTTTTTCGACTGGCTGGAAATCAGGCTGTCGATGATCCGCCCGAACAAGATCGGCTCGGCGAAGGCCGCGACCGCGAGCAAAATATTGGCGATGGCAAGCACCACGCCGAGCCTGGCCTCGGGGCCGAGCAGGCCGAGCACGCGGGAATAGAGGCGGATGAATCTCATCATGGCGCGTAACGGAGCGCTCTCTGCGGGTCTTTGAGGGTCTGATTATGGCGGGCGGAAGCGATTCTGACCAATGGTCACATATCGCCGGATCGCCGGAGGGAGAAGCTCCGAATATTCACTTCTTTTTCGGGGGTTGCTTTTTTGCCGGCAGTTCGGGTTTGGGCGGCGCCGGTAGAAACTGCGCGTCGAAAATGTCTTCGGGCTTCAGTTTGCTCTTGAAGGTATAGAATTTCGCGATCTGCGCGAAGGAAGCGGTCAGCCGCTCCGGATCGACCCCGCCGACGGTTTCGGCCTTGGGGTCGATCTTCCCGATGTTCTGCTCGATCACGATTTTGAGCCGCTCGAGTTCGACTTCCTTGCGCGCGCCCTGCATGCGCTTCAGCACGACCTCGATGGCGGCGTTCGGGTTCTGGATCGTATCGCGCAGACCCCGGACATAGGCCCGCAGGAAAGCCCGGATCACTTCCGGCCGCTCGGCCCGAAACTTTGCGCTCGCAAGGATCGCGCTTCCATAAAGCTGTACACCGTAGTCGGCCATCAGGAGCACGATGATATCGTCGGCCTGCACGCCGCGATCTCTGAGATCGAGCGCCGAGAAGGACTGCCCGAGCAGCGCATCGACCTCTCCCGAAACCAGCATGGGGACGCGGACCTGCAAGCCGACGTTGAGAATCGTCACCTTCTGCGTATCGATCGCATTGAGCTGGGCGAACAGCGGCCATAGCTGCGACGACGGATCGGCGGCGGGTGCTGCGATTTTCCGATTCTCGGTATCTTTCACGAATTGAATGCCGCGGCTCTTGCGGCCGATAAGCGCGTAAGCCGGTTTGTCGTGAACGATGAACACCGCCTGGATTCCGGTCGGCAAATTCTGGTCGCGGTAGCGGATCAAAGCGTTGAGATCGCCAATGCTCATGTCATGCGTCGTCTCGGTCGCACCGTTCGCGAGCGCGAGCCGGGTGATCGCTTCCATGGGCGAAGCGGCCGGTTCGACCACCACTTCGAGCCCCTCGTCCTTGAAATATCCCTTGTCGATCGCGACAAAGAGCGGCGCCATGGTGCCGTCGACCGCGCGATCGAGGCTGAAGCGCACGCGCATTTCTTCTTGCGCCAGGGAAGGCACGGCGAACAGCGCAAGCGCGGCTGCGAGGAAGGCGAATAGCGCGCTTCCCGCGCAGGACAGGCGCGCAACTGCTCTCCGGTTTTTCATCCTGTCTCCTTGACGCGTCCATATCGGCACGCGCCGCAGCGGATGTGTGGCGCGGGTTTGCCCGGATCGTGATCCGGCTTCCCGCGTTGTTCTCGCCGCAGCACGAAGCAAATCCCAAGCGCTCACGAAGAGCAAGTCTCTCCTTCCATAAATCCGACTGTCCGGAGTGAACGCGCGTTCATGAAATCCGTTTCAGCCGCCGGAACGGTTTGCGGAGGCTCTTGCCTTTACTTCGTCACGCGCCGTGCCTAGACAGGCCGCCGAATGTTGCGCCGTCTTTATGATTGGATTCTCGCGCTGTCCGCGCGCCCGTCCGCACCCTATGCGCTGGCGGGCGTTTCGTTTGCCGAGAGTTCTTTCTTTCCGATCCCGCCGGACGCGATGCTGGTGCCGATGTGCCTGGCCCGGCCGAACAAGGCGTTTTTCTACGCCACCGTTTGCACGATTGCCTCGGTGCTCGGCGGACTCGTGGGCTACGCGATCGGCTACCTGCTCTACGAATCCGTGGGCAGCTGGCTTATCCAGCTCTACGGCTACGGTAAGCAGTCGGAAGCCTTCCGGCAGGCTTATGCCGAGTGGGGTCACTGGGTGATCCTGATCAAAGGCGTCACCCCGATCCCCTACAAGCTCGTGACCATCACCGCGGGCTTTGCCGAATACAATCTGCTCTGGTTCACGGTGCTGTCGCTGATCACACGCGGCGCACGCTTCTTTCTAGTCGCCGGACTGATCTATTGGCTGGGTCCGCCGGCCAAGGACTTTATCGAGAAGCGGCTGGAGCTCGTCTTCACCGCGTTCCTGATCCTGTTCATACTGGGCATCGTCGCAGCCATTTACGTGGCGTAGCTCATGACGGGTTATCTCTTCGTCCTGATCGTCGGCGTATTCGCCGGAGCGGTCAGCGGCGTCGTGGGCACCGGTTCCTCGATCATTCTCCTTCCCGTGCTGGTGTTCACGTTCGGCCCGCTACAGGCGGTGCCGATCATGGCGGTGGCATCCGTGATGGTGAACTTCGCCCGCGCGGTGGCGTGGTGGCGCGAGATCGACTGGCGCATGCTCGCCGCCTATGCGCTGCCTGCGATCCCCGCCGCCGCCTTGGGCGCGCGCACGCTGATCTCGCTCCCGCCCGCTCTGATCGACACGCTGCTCGGTGCGTTCTTCCTCGGCATGATCCCGGGCCGGAGATTTCTCGACCGGCGCGGATGGCGCGCGAGCTGGTGGCAGCTCGCGCTTGCAGGCGCGCTGATCGGCTTTCTCACCGGCATCGTGCTTTCCACCGGCCCCTTGAGTGTTCCGGTCTTTGCCGCCGCGGGGCTTTTCAAGGGCGCGCTGCTTGCAACCGAGGCCGCGGCTTCCCTCTTCATCTACATCGCGAAGGTTTCGACTTTTCACACCTTCGGTGCACTCTCCGCGGAGAACCTGCTCAGGGGCGCAATCGTGGGCTCGTCCCTCATGCTCGGCACCTTTGCCGGCAAGAGCCTGGTGATGCGCATGAGCGCCCAGACCTTCGGAAAACTGTTGGATACGATGCTCGCCTGCTCGGGCGCCGCGCTTTTGTGGGCGGCCTGGCACGCATAAAACAAGCTTGAAGAAGTGGTGCCCCTAGCCGGAATCGAACCAGCACGGTGTTGCCACCACCTGATTTTGAGTCAGGCGCGTCTACCAGTTCCGCCATAGGGGCACGTGGAACGGCGGCAGTTATAACGGCGATGTGAGCCACTGCAAGCCGCCTTGGTATCGACACCGGAATGGGACTTCGTTACGCCAACGCCGATGACCGCGAAACCGATCAAACCCGCCAACGCCGCCTTGGCCGCAGCTTTTCTGATGTTCGCGGCACTCTGCGGCGCTTGGTACTTTCAATATGTGCTGCACTACGAGCCCTGCCCGCTCTGCTACCAGCAGCGCATTCCCTATTACTTCGCGATTCCGCTCGGGCTTCTGCTCGCGGCCTTCGCATTGCGCGGCGGAAACAGGACAACCGTCCGCTACGGGCTTTACCTGCTCGCGCTGATTCTCGTGGTCAGCGTGGGGCTCGGCGTTTTTCATGCCGGTGTCGAATGGAAGCTGTGGCAAGGCCCGACCACCTGCGCCGCGGGCGCTCCGTCATCCGCGCCGGTCGGCAACATTCTCGAAGCCTTGAAGAAGCCGGTGCGCGCGGTGCCGTGCGACGAAGCGGCGTGGCGGCTCTTCGGGATTTCGCTTGCGGGCTACAACGCGCTGATTTCGGCGCTTGCCGCGCTGATCGCATTCTGCGGCGCGCGTCGCGCTTAAGCCTCGAGTTCTGCGTCCCAATAGAGATAGTCGAGCCAGCTCCGGTGCAGATAGTTCGGCGGGAACAGCCTGCCGTTTTTGTGCAGGTCGTTCACGCTCGGCTGGAACGGCATCTGATGCGGCCACATATTCGCGGCCGCCGGCATCTGCCCGCCCTTGCGCAGATTGCAGCACGAACAGGCGGTGACGACATTTTCCCATGTCGTCTGCCCGCCGTGGGAACGGGGGATCAGGTGATCGAAGGTGAGTTCTTCCTTGGTGCCGCAGTACTGGCAGGAGAAGCGGTCGCGCAGGAAGACGTTGAAGCGGGTGAAGGCCGGGTGGCGCGACGGACGAACGAAAGTCTTCAGGGAAACGACGCTGGGAAGCCGAAACTCGGCGGTGGGACTTCGCACCGCCTTGTCGTAGAGCGCAACCGTGTTCACGCGGTCGAGAAACACGGCCTTGATCGTGTCCTGCCACGACCAGATCGACAGCGGATAATAACTGAGCGGCCGGAAGTCCGCGTTCAGCACCAACGCGGGCCATGAGCCTGGCGACAGCGAGCCGGGAGAAGCTCCGGACGATATAGCAGTGTGCAAACGCGACTCCCTTCGAAGTCCATGCGGTCGCACTCCGCCCTTGCTGGCGCATATAGTACCGGCACCGTGTCGGCTTTGTGAAGCGGGCCGAAGTCAGCGTCCCCCGAAGGCTTTGTGAAGGAATGCCCCGCCAAGCCTGAGCCCGTCGCCGTCGATGCCGTGGCCGATTCCCTGTGAAAGGTGCCACTCCACCGTGAGCCCCATGCCGCCAAGCCCCTGCGCCGACAGGAAGAGGGCCTGCGCAGGGATCACCTCGTCCTGATCGCCGTGCACGAGAAGAACGGGCGGCTTCACGGTGATTTCCGAGGCGGCCGCAGCGGCCACTTCCTGATTTGTGGGCGTCACGAGCACGCCTGAAAAACCGACGATGGCGGCCAGCGCTGGGCGCCGCAGACCCGTGTGGAGGGCCATCATCGTGCCCTGGCTGAAACCCACGAGCGCGAGCGCAGACGGCGGCAAGTTATTCCGTGCAAGTTCCGCATCGAGAAACGCGTCGAGCACAGGCCGCGCCTTGGTGACCCCGCGCCAGCGCTCATCGGGATCGCGGAACGTGAGCCCGAACCACTGCCGCCCCGCTGGATAGCCCGGCACCGGCTCCGGCGCGTTCGGCGAAACGAAGGCTGCGTCGGGCAGGAGCGCTTGCCATTCGCGGCCGAGCGAAATCAGATCGTTTCCGTTTGCGCCATAGCCGTGCAGGAAAACCACAAGCTGCTTTGCCGTGCCGGAGCGCGGCGCGATGCGGGGTCCGTCGATCATTGGTCTTAATCTCCTTGCTCGACAGGCACGCCGTCGCGCTTCTTCATCGCGGCATAGTAAGCCCAGAGCAGGCGGGCTGCTACCGAGCGGTAGGGTTTCCAGACCCGCGCGATCTTTTCAAGCTGCTTGGCGTCGGGCCGTTTGCGCTTGTTCAACATGATGCGCGCTGCTTCCTGCAACGCGAGATCGCCCGATGCGAAAGCATCCGCGTGGCCGACGCAGAACATCAGATAGATGTCCGCGGTCCATGGCCCGATGCCTTTCACTTTTACGAGTTCGGCATGGGCTGCTTCCGCAGGCATATACGCGAGCGCATCGATATTGAGATGCGCGTCGCGCACCGCGCGTGCGATATGCCGGAAGGTCCTGATCTTCGGCATCGATAATCCGATCCGCTGCAATTGCGGCGTGCGGGCTTTCAGGATCGCGTGATGGTCGAGTGGCGAGAATTTCGCTTCCAGCCGTCCCCAGATCGCTGCCGCCGAGGCCACCGAAAGCTGCTGCCCGCAGATGATCCGGGCGAGACCCGCAAATCCGCCCTCGCGCCTGCGCATCGGCGGATGGCCCGCGACCGCCAACACGTCACCAAAGCGCGGGTCGAGAACGAGGAGCTTCTCGAGCGCTTCCTTCAGGTGTGCTTCAGTGTCGATACGGGCAGGCATTCCGGCGCGAAACCATCTACAAGACGGACAATATTGCAACCCGATTCCACCAGAAGCCCGATGTCAGCCCCCGTTTTCCGCTTCGCGCCCTCACCAACCGGGCATCTGCATCTCGGCCACGCCCTGTCCGCCATTCTCAACTTCGGAGAGGCCGAGCGTGCGGGTGCGCGCTTTCTGCTGCGCATCGAAGATATCGACCTGACGCGCTGCAAGCCGGAGTACGAGGAATCGATCTACGAAGATCTCGAATGGCTCGGAATCAACTGGGAGTCTCCGGTGAGACGCCAGTCCGATCATTTCGAGGAATATGCAGCAGAGCTGAGCCGCCTGGAGGCGGAGCATCTCCTTTACGCTTCCTATGAAACGCGCGCCGATCTCGCCCGGCTAATTACCGGCCGCGATCCTGAAGGCGGCCCGCGCTATTCGCGCGAAGAGGGATTGTCGGCCGCTGAAGCGGCCGAACGCGAGGCAGCAGGCGAGCCCTATGCGCTGCGTCTCGATATGGAGCAGGCACTTTCGCGCGTCGAGACGCCGCTGTTCTGGACCGAAGTCGACAAGCAGGTCGAAGCCCATCCGGAGCGATGGGGCGATGTCGTGTTGGGCCGCAAGCAAATGCCGGCGAGTTATCATCTTGCAGTCGTACTCGATGATGCCCTGCAAGGCGTCACGCATATCGTGCGCGGCAAGGATCTGTTCGAGGCGACCGCCGTGCACCGGCTATTGCAGGAACTGCTCGGCCTGCCCGCACCGATTTACCGGCACCATCACCTGCTTGTAGATGCGAGCGGCAAGAAACTTTCCAAACGCGATCAATCGACCACGCTGCGCGATTTGCGCGCAAGCGGCATTAGCGTTGCGCAGATCAGGGAAGCGATCGGCCTCTAGCCGATCCAGTCAAAGTCGGATTTATCCGACTTCGACAATAAAAAATGCGCGCGATGCAGTTCACCCGATCCCGAGCACGAAGAGCCAGAACGAAACGGTGAACAGCGAGAGCGCAGTCGAGAGCGTGACTGCGCCCGCAACCGTCGCAACACCCGTCTTGTAGCGTGCGGCCAAGAGATACGAATTGATGCCGACCGCCATCGACGCGAAAATCACGGCAACGCCATGCCACACCGGCGTCAGCGCGAACACATATTTCGCGAGCAGGTAGACCACGAGCGGGAGCAGCAAAAGTTTCGCCGCGACGATGAACAGCGAAAGCTTCAGATCGCCGAGCACACCGTACTTGCGGAGCGCCATGCCCATCGCGAACAACGCACAGGGCACGGCCGCAAGCGCGATCATATCGACGAAGGTCTTTGGCACTCCGCCAAGCTGCACGCCCGCGATACGCCCGAGCGAACCCGTGGCGAACGCGATCAGAAGCGGGTTGGTGACGAGATTCCTGACGAGCTTGAAGATTGCTTCGCGCGTGATCCCGGCATCCGCGCTTTCGATCATCACGGTTGCCGCAAGCATCATGAGCGGGAGATGCACCGCGATCAGGAGAAAGAGCGGCACCGCGCCGGCTTCGCCGTAAGCCGTGAGCACCAAGGGAATGCCCAACAAGACGATGTTCGACTGCGCCGACGAAAAGCCCATGATGACGGCTTCGCGGCCGGGCCGGCCGTAAATCTGCCACGTCACGAGTTGCGCGAACGACCACACGATCGCGACGCCGATGAAATAGGAGAGCCAGTAACCCCAAGGGCTGCCTTCCGGCAGCGCGGCGCCGAGCAATGTCTTCACGATCATGATCGGAATCGCGATGACGAAAACGAAGTCGTTCAGGCCCTCGCCCGCCTTTTCGGAAAGCAACTTCGACCACACCGAGACATAGCCGAGCGCAATCACGCCGAAGACCGGCAGTACGATTTCTGCGATGCGTGCGATCTGGGACAAGTTTACTGGGAGCGGACCAGCCGCCCGCCTTCGAACAGGTAGCGCTGGCTGCAGGGTTCGGCGCCGGAAAGACCGCAGGCACTGCCATGCAAATCGAAATGGATGCCGGCTCTCCCGCCGATCACTGTCGCTCGCCAGCCGTGGATGTTGTCTTCCCAGACCAGCGTATGACCCTCGCCGTGAGACACAAAAATCATGGTCAGGCAGCCGCCCGTGCCACAAAAGAAAGTACCGTTCTCGCAATCGAGGTCGCCCGCATCGAGCACCCAGTCGAGAACGCCGTCGCCGTTCAGGTCGGCGGAAGTCAGCGGTTGCGCGCCCGCCCGCGGGCCGCCGCCTGCATTCCGGCATTCCCGGGTGAGGCCGTCGAGCGTCGTCTGCACAATTGCCGGAACTTGCTGCGCTTTGGCGAAGCTCGTCGGCTGAACCAAACCGGGCACCAGCGCGACAAGCGTGATGACGGACCTCATGCTGCCTTGCTCGCGCTCGCATCCACGACGCGTACGATGTCCGAAAGTATCCGGTTCATTTCGTAGTTCTTCGGCGTGTAGACGGCGGCGACCCCGCATTGCTTGAGCACATTCTCGTCCTCCGGCGGGATGATACCGCCGACAATCACTGGAATTTCCATACCTTCGGAGCGCATCCGGTTCATCACATCGCGCACCAGCGGCACATGCGAGCCCGACAGGATCGAAAGGCCCACCACGTGCACGCCTTCTTCGAGCGCGGCGTTCACGATCTCGGCAGGCGTGAGCCGGATGCCTTCGTAGACGACTTCCATGCCGGCATCGCGTGCGCGCACCGCGATCTGTTCGGCACCGTTGGAGTGCCCGTCGAGCCCCGGTTTCCCGACCAGAAACTTCAGGCGGCGGCCGAGCTTTTTGGAAACCCTCTCCACTTCGCCACGCACTTCATCGAGACCTTCCGCGCCCAGCCGCGCTGAACGGCCGACGCCGGTCGGCGCGCGGTATTCGCCGAACACCTCGCGCAAGCATGCGCCCCATTCCCCGGTAGTGACGCCGGCTTTCGCGGCCTCGATCGAGGACGGCATGATATTCTGGCCCTCGGAGGCCGCGCGCTTCAGCGCGTCCAGCGCCGACGCGACTTTCTTTGCATCGCGCGCATTGCGCCAGGCCTTGAGCCTTTCGACCTGTTCCTTCTCGACATGCTCAGGCACGGTGAGGATCGCGCCTGCGCCGGTCGTCAATGGCGACGGCTCGGTCTCGACAAAGCGGTTGACGCCGACCACGGTCTGCTCGCCGCGCTCGATCGCCTCCAGCCGCCGCGTATTCGATTCCACGAGCTTTTGTTTCATGTAGCTCGATTCCACCGCCGCGACCGCGCCGCCCATCTCTTCGATCCGGGCAAGTTCTTCGCGCGCTTCGGTTTTAAGTTCTTCGACCTTGCGCTCGATCTCTTTCGAGCCGTCGAAGATGTCGCCGAAGTCGAGAAGGTCCGTTTCGAACGCCACGATCTGCTGCATGCGGATCGACCATTGCTGATCCCACGGCCGCGGCAGGCCAAGCGCCTCGTTCCATGCGGGCAGCTGCACCGCGCGGGCGCGCGCATTTTTCGAGAGCGTGACTGCGAGCATCTCCAGCAGAATTCGATAGACGTTGTTCTCGGGCTGCTGCTCGGTAAGGCCCAACGAATTCACCTGCACGCCATAGCGGAAGCGGCGGTGCTTTTCGTTGGTGACGCCGTAACGTTCGCGTGTGATCTCTTCCCAGAGTTCGGTAAACGCGCGCATCTTGCAAAGCTCGGTGACGAAGCGCAGTCCCGCGTTCACGAAGAAGGAAATGCGGCCGACCACTTCCTCGAAATCTTTTCCTTCAATCCCGCCGGCGGCCTTGACGCCGTCGAGCACGGCGATCGCGGTGGCGAGCGCATAAGCGAGCTCCTGGGTCGGCGTCGCGCCGGCTTCCTGCAAATGATAGGAGCAGACATTCATCGGATTCCACTTCGGCACTTCGCGCGTGGTGTAGAGAATGGTGTCGCGCGTGAGCCGCATCGAAGGCGCAGGCGGAAATACGTAGGTGCCGCGCGAAAGATATTCCTTGATGATGTCGTTCTGTGTAGTGCCGGAGAGCGCGGTCTTCGGCTGGCCGGTTTCTTCCGCGAGTGCGATATAAAGCGACAAGAGCCACGCCGCAGTCGCGTTGATCGTCATCGAGGTATTCATCGAGCCGAGCGGAATGCCGTCGAACAGCGTCCGCATATCGCCGAGATGCGAGATAGGAACGCCGACTTTGCCGACTTCGCCTTTCGCGAGCAGGTGGTCGGAGTCGTAACCGGTCTGCGTCGGCAGATCGAAAGCGACCGAGAGGCCGGTCTGTCCCTTGGCGAGGTTCGAGCGGTAGAGCTTGTTCGACTCCGCAGCCGTCGAATGCCCCGCATAGGTGCGGATCAGCCACGGCGCCTCCTTCGGCTTCGCGGAATTCGAACTGCTGCTTTTTTTCTCAGCCATCTGGCGGGCCCCTGCCGCAGTCCAGAAAACGCGGACGCGGCCTGCTTTCTGCAATGCAGCATAACTCCTAGCACGGGGAAAGCCGGTTCAAAATCCTTCCGGGGTTATGCCGCCCGCCCAAACGAAACCGGCGGGAAACGATTCCCGCCGGCGCTGGTATTCGCTTTCCTGAGCCGCTAGCGGCGCTTCACGAGGCCGATCACGAACAAAAGAATGACCGCGCCGATGGTCGCCGAAATGATCGCACCCACAAGACCGGCGCCGAGCGATACGCCGAGCCGCGGAAACAGCCAACTTGCGATTGCTGCGCCCACGATGCCGACCACAATGTTGCCGATCAGTCCGAAACCGAAACCTTTCATGATGACGCCGGCAAGCCAGCCCGCGACAGCGCCTACGATCAGAAGAATAATAATGCTTTCAAGTGCCATAGCCCCCGTCCTCCTTTGATGCGGTTGCCCGCGGGGATTCAATCGCAGATGGCCATGACGCCGGCTGCGAATCTCCTATTAGACGAAAGGAGGATACGCAGACTTTGGCCCGTAGCGCGAGGGGTGCGCCGGCAGGTGGAAAACCCTGTTGTGCGGCGCAGTCAGCGAGCCGCCAAAGGGAAAAACAAGCGGCGCAGCACGAGCGCGGCAACGGCCAAGGACGCTGCGAATCCCACCGGCAGCTTCACGAAGGGGAAGATTGCGACGAGCAGTATCGCAGCGGCGATTGCCGGGATTTCGTAACGAAGAAACCCGCGCGACATGCCAAGCGAGACGAGGAACGCGATGGGCACCGTGATCGCCACCATGTCGTAGAGATAGATGTAGGGCGTCGCCAGGAGCACGCCCACGCTGAGCGCCGCGGCTTTCAGGTCAAAAGCGTGCTCGCGGCTTCGCCAGATTTTCCAAACCGCGAATGCGGTCGCGCCCGATAACGCCATCTGCGCACCCCATGCGATCCATTCGGCTGTCCCCAGCGTTCGCAGGAGCGCGAACAGGCTCTGCATCTTTTCGATTTCCGCGCGGCCCTCGGAAAGAAACGCATTCGAGGTGACCGGCAGCCAGCGTAGGAATGCGAGCCACGGCTCGATTCCGAAAGCGATAATCGAAGCCAGCGCGAGAATTACTGCCGTTACGCTCGCCGCGATAAACGCCCGCCAGTAACCCCCGGCGGCGAGCGCCACCGGAAACAGAATGCCGAAATGCGGTTTGTAGGTGAGAAGCCCGAGACAGATGCCCGCGAGCACCGGCCGCTTTTCCAGAAACGCGAGCGTGAAACCGATCAGGGCGGCGGTCAGAAATCCGTTCTGTCCGATAAGAACGTTCGCGGCTAACGCGGGTGCCGAGAGCGCGAGCAAGAAACCGGTCTTCCCTCCGGCGCTCGCCCGCATGGCAGCCACGAACGGCGCGAACGAAATCGCAGACCAGCCCGCATGAGCGGCTGCATAGGGCAACGCCGCCAGTGCGGCAGCGACGAAGAGATAAAACGGCGGATAATGCCAGCCGTAGTAGCCCGCAAAATCATAGCCGAGAATTTGAATCTCGAGCTGCTTGTGTGTGGGCCAGTCATAGGCGCTTGCCGGTGCGCCCGAGAGCGCCAATTTCCCCGCGGCGTAGACGTTCAGAAAATCGGTCGAGATGAGGCGCCCCGCGGCATCCCAAAGCCAGCTTCCGGTAAAGAGCGCGGTCGCGAGCCAGGCCGCATTTGCCACGCAGAATGCGAACAAAAAAAGCGCGAACCCTTTGGGAAGGGGCGGGAAATCGGCGGATGACGTCGCGTCGGACGGGGGCATTGCCCGAGGCTAGTCCGCCCCGCTTGCCGAAGGTTTAAGCCTGTTGCTCCGCCAAAGGGCACATTGCGCTGCAACATCCTTTGGGCCATTCTCTACGCCGTCACCCAATTGAGACATTTTCTTACCGGAGCTGCCATGTCGGCCGTCACAAAGTTGCAGACAGGTCCCAAGGACCTTTACGAGATCGGCGAAATCCCGCCGCTCGGTCACGTTCCGCCGAAAATGTATGCGTGGGCGATCCGTCGCGAGCGCCACGGCCCGCCCGAAGAATCTATGCAGATCGAAGTCGTGCCGACCTGGCCGGTGGGCGACGAAGACGTGCTCGTCCTCGTGATGGCCGCCGGCGTGAACTACAACGGCGTCTGGGCCGGTCTCGGTCAGCCGATCTCGCCCTTCGACGTGCACAAGCAGCCTTTCCATATCGCAGGCAGCGATGCATCCGGCATCGTCTGGGCGGTCGGCGCGAAGGTGAAGCGCTGGAAGGTCGGCGACGAAGTCATCGTCCACTGCAATCAGGACGACGGCGACGATGAAGAATGCAACGGCGGCGATCCGATGTTTTCGCCCTCGCAGCGCATCTGGGGATATGAAACGCCGGACGGCTCGTTTGCGCAGTTCTGCCGCGTGCAATCGCGCCAGTTGATGGCGCGCCCGCAGCATCTGACGTGGGAAGAGTCGGCCTGCTACACGCTGACGCTCGCTACCGCCTACCGCATGCTGTTCGGTCACGCGCCGCACACCATCAAGCCGGGCGACAACGTCTTGATCTGGGGCGCCTCGGGCGGTCTCGGCGTGTTCGGTGTGCAGCTTGCCGCGGCCTCCGGCGCAAACGCGATCGGCATTATCTCCGACAACGACAAGCGCGATTACGTTCTTGGCCTCGGCGCCAAGGGCGTCATCAACCGCAAGGACTTCAAGTGCTGGGGCCAGATGCCCACGGTGAACACGCCAGAATACAACGACTGGGTGAAGGAAGCCCGCAAGTTCGGCAAGGCGATCTGGGACATCACCGACAAGAAGGACGTCGATATCGTCTTCGAACATCCGGGTGAATCGACATTCCCGGTTTCGTGTCTTGTCGTGAAGCGCGGCGGCATGGTCGTGTTCTGCGCGGGCACCACGGGCTTCAACATTACTTTCGATGCCCGCTACGTCTGGATGCGGCAGAAGCGCGTGCAAGGTTCGCACTTCGCGCACCTGAAGCAGGCTGCGGCGGCAAACCAGTTCGTGCTCGACCGCCGTGTCGATCCTTGCATGAGCGAAGTGCTGAGCTGGAAAGAAATTCCGGCCGCGCACACCAAGATGTGGAAGAATCAGCACAAGCCCGGCAACATGGCGGTGCTCGTCAACGCACAACGCCCCGGCATGCGCACCTTCGACGACGTGATCGAGGCATCCGGAACCAAAGTCTAAGGGCACGAAGGTTTAGTTCTTCTTCCGCCGCTTGGTCTTCCTCGGAACCTTGCTGATCGCGGGCGCGTAGCGCTCATCCTTGATGGCCGCGTTCAATTCGCCGCCATAAAGGAAAATCGACGCGGTCGTGTAGAGAAACACCACCGCGATCATGAAGGACGCCAGCCCCGCATAGGTCGTGACGTAATTGTAGGAAAAGCGGCCGAGGTAATAGCCGAAGGCCGCGCCCGCGATCAGCCAGAGCACCAGCGTCACGATGATGCCGGGCGCCACCTCGCTGAGTGTGCGCTTGCCTGCAGGCAGCCACATGTGAACGACGATCAGCGCCACCACCAGCACGGAAGACGCAGTCGCGTAACGCACGAAAGCCGCGACCCCGCGAAACGGCTCCAGTGCAGGCACGAATAACACCGCTGTCTGCCACATGAGCGGCCACAATACGATGAGAAACGAAAGCGCGAGCAGTCCGGCCGCGCCGACCATCACATAGCCGATGGACTCCAGACGCAGCCACCAGAAGTAGCGCTGCTCGCCGACATCATAGGCGCGGTTCAGCCCGATCCGCAGGCTCTCGATGCCGCTCGAAGAAAAGTAAACCGCAAGCACGATACCGAACGTGAGCGCGTCGGTGCGGACATTTGTGAGCACATCGCGGATCTCTTCCGCGATCGGGCCGGCGACTTCCTTGGGCCAGGTTTCCAGAAGAATCTGGGCGGTATTGTCGGCGAGTTCCTTCGAGCCGAAGAACGCCGCGAGCGCCGTCACGAAAATCATAAAGGGGAACAGCGCCATCAAGCCCGAGAGCGCGATGTGACTCGCGATCGCCCAGCCGTCGTCGTCGTTGAAGCGCCAGAAGGCGTCGATGGCAATGCGAAGAGGTCTCGGCACCGGCAAACCCTAAGGGAAGCCCTTCAGATCGCGGTTCCGGCAGGGAATTGCAAGCCGCAGGATGGGCTGCAATCAGGCGGCGCGAACCGCGCCCAGGAAATCCCGTATCGCGATTTCAAGCTTCTCCGCTTCGCCGCCGAGCGCAACCGCTAGGCCCGCGACTTCGCTTGCCGTGGAAGTCGCTCCTGCCGCCGCCGTCTGCACCGACTTCATTGCGCCTGCGCCTGCATCGGCGTCGTTCGAGGCGCGCGATACATTTTCCGCAATCGATACGACCGCCGCGTTCTGCTCCTCGATCGCGGACGCGATCGAAGCTGCAATCGCCGACATTTCCTCGATCACGGTCGAAACGGTGTCGATGGCCGTCGCGGCATCGCCGGAGGCTTCCTGGATCGATCCGATCTGGTGTGCGATTTCTTCGGTCGCGCGCGCGGTCTGCGCAGCAAGCGACTTTACTTCCTGCGCGACCACCGCGAAGCCCTTGCCGGCATCGCCTGCGCGCGCTGCTTCGATGGTTGCGTTTAGCGCCAAGAGATTGGTCTGCGCCGCGATCGACTGAATGAGCCCGACCACTTCGCCGATGCGCGAGGCGGCATCGCCCAGATTGCGCATGATCGCCACCGAGCGCTTCGCCTCCGCGACGGCGCGATTCGCGACATCGGTCGACGTTGCGGTCTGATGGGCGACTTCGGAAACCGAAACCGAAAGCTGTTCGGTCGCGACCGCCGCCTGCGCGACGTTCGAGGAAGCGGCGCCGGCAGCCTGCGCTGCGCGCACTGCCTCGGCATCGACATTACCGGCAGTCACCCCGAGTTTGTCGGCAGCACCCGTAAGCTTCTGCGAAGCGCTGCGAACCGCGCTCAAGCCGGAGTTGGTGCTGTCGCCGAACGTGCGGATGAGTTCGTCCACCACCTGCACGCGCTTCTCGCGCTGGCTCGATGCGTCGGCCTGTTCGCCCTCGAGGCGTTTGCGCTCGCTGGCGTTGTCGCGGAACACGACCACCGTACGCGCCATTTCGCCGATCTCGTCCTGCGCCTTTACCGCCGGAATATTGGAGACGATCTCGCCCGAGGCGAGGCGGCGCATGACGTCGGAAAGACCTGCGAGCGGCCGCGTGATGCTCAGTCCGATCAGCCAGTTCAGCGCCACGCTGAGCAAGACTACCGTGATGCCGACACTGATGATGATATTTCGCGTCTGCGATTGCGAAGCGTCGAGCCCATAGACCGCGGCTGCCTGCTGCTGCTTCGCATGCATGATGATGTTGTCGGTCATCGCCTGCATGTCGACCGTCGCGTTCTGGATGACAGTCGATTGCGTCGAGACCACGCGCGTCTGCGAAATCCAGTCGCTGAATTCATCGCGGTATTTTTCGAGCGCTTCTTTGATGCTGTCTTTGAAGTTGGCGGACAGCGAGGACTTCTCAAGCGCGCTCGTAAAGTTCGCAAGCTCGGCATAGATCTTGTAGGTCGCGCTCAGGTCGTTCGAGATCATGAACTCCATCTCGTAGCGCCGAACCTGCGCGAACGACGCAATAAGACGCAACGCATCGATCTCGGCCATCTTGGCCATTTCATTGGTCACGAGCATCTCGACCTTGCCGGCGGCTTCCGCGAACCGTCCGCGGCCGCCCTCGGTTTCGGTGAAACCGAGCTTGGTCTTGCCTTCGGTAAGAAACTCGAAGTTCGACCGCAGCGAGACCAGCGACCCGCGCAGGTTGGCGACCGTCTTATCGTCGCGCTTGTCGGCATACTTTGCGATCGTAGTCAGGTTCTCGATCGCACCAGCGAGTTGATCGTAAAAGCCCTGCTTCAGCGAGGGGTCCTTCCCCTCGACATAATCCTTCACGGCGACCCGCATCGAAGCAAGCGCGCTCTTGAATTCGCGGCTGGCATTGGCGAGATCGCCCGAACTCTGCACGGTGTCGAAGGCCGCGCTGACCTGCCGTTCGCCGTTGGCGAAGAAGACGCCAATGATCATCAGCCCGCCCAGCGGAATGATCGCGAGGATGAAGATGCGCGCCCGCACCGACAGCGCCGGCATCCGGCGAAAAAGGAAGGAGGCAAACTGCGGCAAAGCGATCTTTGGAAACTTCATCGTCTAACCCTGCGTAGCCGAGAGCGCGCCTGGGCTGTCCCGTCCCGGGCCACGCTCTACGAAAGTCGCAGGCAGTTAAGCCTCCGAACGGTTAACAGAAGGTTCCCCCTTGCTTTTGTGCAACGCACCAATAAGGATGCTCCGCTTAAACCTTATGCAGAGACAGCGATGACCCAAGCCGCGTCCCGCGCCGCCAAAACCGATATCGACCTCTTGCCCCTTCTCCTGGAGGCGAGCGATTCGACCCAAGCCCTGCTGGCAGAAGCCGCCTCGGCGGTTCGGCTGAAGGTAGCAGAGGGCGGCAAAGTTTCCGCGGCCGCGCTCGAGCGCGAACAGCACGCCGCGCATGGCTATGCGTGGCTCGCCACCTATGTGGAATCGATCCGGCAGCTAGCAGCCTATTCGGGGCGCATGATGGAAGCCGGCCGCTTCGGAGAGCTGGAAGAGCTTCTCGTTCGCGTAGGCGCGGGCGAGTACCTGGCGCAGATTTTCGGCGGCATCCCGATGAGCCAGGGCGAAATGCTTCGTCTTGCGAATCTCGGCCTCGCCGAACAGAAAATTTCGGCGCGCATCACGCCCGCGATCAAAACGCTGATCGCGGGCAACAATGCGGAAGTCCGCGCGCAGCTCGCGGTACTCATCGCAAAAGCGCAGGGTTCGCTCACCATCGGCGACGCCGGCCTCGACGAGACGTTGGACGCCATGCGCGCGGAGATGCACCGCTTCGCCGAGACCGAAGTGGCACCGCACGCGCACGAATGGCACCTGAAGAACGAGTACATTCCGCTCGAGATCATTTCGAAGATGGCCGAACTCGGCGTGTTCGGCCTCACGATCCCGGAGGAGTTCGGAGGGCTCGGCCTAGGCAAAGAGTCGATGGTCCTCGTCTCCGAAGAACTCTCGCGCGCCTGGATCGGCGTGGGCTCCTTGGGCACGCGATCCGAGATTGCAGCCGAACTCATTCTCGGCGGCGGCACGGCCGAGCAAAAGGAACAATGGCTGCCGAAAATTGCCAGCGGGGAGATTCTTCCCACCGCCGTCTTCACAGAACCGAATACCGGCTCCGACCTCGCATCCCTGAAGACGCGCGCAGAGAAGAAGGGCGATGTCTACAAGGTCTACGGCAACAAGACCTGGATCACGCATCCGGTTCGCGCCGACCTGATGACGCTTCTGTGCCGCACCAAGCCAGAAGAGAAAGGCTATCAGGGTCTTTCCATCCTGCTTGCGGAAAAGCCTCGCGGCGACGACGAGAATCCGTTCCCGGCCGAAGGCATGAGCGGCGGCGAGATCGAAGTCATCGGCTATCGCGGCATGAAGGAATTCGAGATCGGCTTCGACGGCTTCGAAGTGAAAGCGGAGAATCTCCTTGGCGGCGTCGAAGGCAACGGCTTCAAGCAGCTGATGCAGACCTTTGAAGCTGCGCGCATCCAGACCGCGGCGCGCGCGATCGGCGTCGCACAGTGTGCGATGGAGCTGGGACTGCGCTACGCCCACGAGCGCATTCAGTTCGGCAAGCCGCTTTATTCTTTCCCGCGCGTCTCCGACAAGATCGTGATGATGGCCGCCGAAATCCTCATCGCCCGCCAGCTTACCTATCACGCGGCACGCGAGAAGGACTCGGGCCGCCGCTGCGATCTCGAAGCCGGCATGGCGAAGTTGCTCGCCGCCCGAATCGCCTGGGCCTGCGCCGACAACGCATTGCAAATCCACGGCGGCAACGGCTTTGCGATGGAATACCCGGTATCGCGCGTGCTCGCCGACGCGCGCATCCTTTCGATCTTCGAGGGCGCTGCGGAAATTCAGGCGCAAGTGATCGCCCGCCGTCTGCTCGACGGTACCAACTAGCGGGCATAGGCTCCCCGCCTGGGGGAGCTTGCGGAAATGAAGGCTAAACTTCGCTCGATACCCGAGATCGAAGCGATCGACGCCCGCGTTTCGCCGCGGCTCTTGCGCATGACGCTGATCATGTGCGGCGTTCTGGTGCCGGGCATTTTGCTCGGGATCGCCCTCGACATCGACGGTGGCCTGCTTTTGACCGGGCTCAACTTCCTGCTGGCGTTCTTGTTTATAGCTTCGACGGCAACCGCGGCGCTGCGGCTGAAGGCAACCGATCCCGTGCGCCCGCGTTATCTTTAGATCGGATCGCGGAGGAACCCTTGGAACAACTGAAAGCCGATACCGGAGCATGGATCGTCGTTTGCGACGGAGCCAAGGCGCTCATCTTCGAGAATAAAGGCGACCGGCAATATCCCGATCTGCGAGTGTGTGAGGTGTTCGAGCAGGAGAACCCGCCGACCTCTGAACAGGGCGCAGACCGTCCTGGCCGTTCGCATTCGTCCGTGGGTCCGGGCCGGAGCGCGGTCGGCCAGACCGATTGGCACGATCTGGCGGAAGCGAAATTCCTGAAGGATCTCGCGGACCATCTGCATCTCGCCATCCACGGCGGAAAGACGAAGCAGCTTTTCGTGGTAGCGCCGCCGCGTGCGCTCGGCATGATCCGCGAGCACTACACACCCGCCATCAAGCAGGCACTCACCAAGGAGATCGACAAAGACTACGTGAAGATGCCGGCGGACCAGATCGAGAAGATGCTCGTCAAGTGAGTGCATGCCTGGAATGAAGACCGCAGCGCGGCTGATCGTCTGCTTTGCTTTGTGTTTTGCCGTCGCCGCGCTCGGTGCCATGGCGACCACGCCGAACATTCCGGGCTGGTATGCGAGCTTGAACAAGCCGTCGTTCACGCCGCCGAACTACGTTTTTCCTGTCGTCTGGAACATTCTCTACGCGCTGATGGCGATTTCCCTTTGGCGCCTGTGGGAAGAAGCTCCGGGCAACGCGCGCAAACGCGCCGTCACGCTCTTTCTGCTGCAGCTTGCGGTCAATCTCGCTTGGTCTTTCATCTTCTTCGGCGCGAAGGCGATCGGTGCGGGATTGATAACGATTGTCGTGCTCGACGTACTGGTGATCGGGACGATCTACGCGGCGTGGAAAGTGGACCGCTTTGCCGCAGCGTTGCTCCTGCCCTATCTGCTCTGGATCGGCTACGCTACGGCGCTGAGCGTAGAGATTTTCCGGCTCAACCCGTAGTCGAGGGAGCTTTCCATGACTTCGTTCCTCCAGACCGTCGCCGTCCCCGTCGCACTGCTCGCAGTGGCGATCGTACTGGTGCTCGGCCTTTGGAACATGATGAAGGGCGGCTCCGGCAATACCTCGCAGAAGCTGATGCGGATGCGCGTGCTTTTGCAGGGCATCGCGATCGCGCTCGTGATGTTTACCCTTTGGGTGCTCGGCCGCTGACGAATTTCGGCGGCGCCTGGAAATAGGCTACAAGCAGCCATCCCTTCCGGAGGTCATCGTCTTGGTAGTCTTGAATCGCATCTACACGAAGACCGGCGACGACGGCACCACCGCGCTCGGCAACGGCGAGCGGCGCAAGAAGTACGACTTGCGGGTGGATGCCTACGGTACGCTGGACGAGGTCAACGCCGTCGTCGGGCTTGTCCGGCTGAATACGTCCGGTAATGCGCTGCTCGATAGCATGCTGGCGCGCGTCCAGAACGACCTGTTCGATGTCGAGGCCGAGCTATGCCTCTCCGAGAAAGGCCCCAGCGGCGCAAAGCTGACTGTGACGGATGCGCAGGTGGAGTGGCTTGAGAAGCAGATCGATTTGCTCAATGCCGAATTGCAGCCGCTTCGCTCGTTCGTCTTACCCGGGGGAACGCAGGCTGCGAGCTACCTGCATCTTGCCCGCACAGTTTGCCGCCGCGGCGAACGCCTTATGGTCGAACTGAACGATAAGGATGCCGCCGGCGTCGGCGAGGCCGCGCTCAAATATGTGAACCGGCTCTCCGATTTCCTTTTTGTCGCCGGGCGTCACGCCAACGACAAGGGCGCGCGCGACGTGTTATGGATGCCGGGCGCAAACCGCTGAGCGAGCCGAGATGGTTTTCCTTCCGGTCTATGACTATAACCAGTTGCGTTACATCACGCGCCCCTACGTGACCTGGGCGCTGCTCGCAGCGAACATCCTGATCTACTTCCTGTTCCAGTCCGGTCTTGTCCTCAACTGGGACGAGTTTCTCAATCGCAACTACGGCTTCATGCCGGCATCGATCTTCGGCAGCGTCCGCGGCGCGGCCGATGCGCCCGCGCTGGTCGCACAGGTGCCTAGCATCAAGCTCTTTACCTACATGTTCCTGCACGGCGACCTCGCACACTTGTTCGGCAACATGATTTTTCTCTGGGTCTTCGGCGACAACGTCGAAGACGCGATGGGCCGGCTGCGCTACTTCCTCTTCTATATCGCCTGCGGCATTGCGGCCGGGCTCGCGCACTATCTTTCGGCGCACACTTCCGAAGTCCCGCTAATCGGCGCATCCGGCGCGATCTCCGGCTTGCTGGCCGCTTATCTCGTCTTGTTCCCGCGCGCGAAAGTCTGGGTGCTGTTCTTCACCCGCATTCCGATCAAGCTGCGCGCCTACTGGGTGCTCGCGATCTACATCGCGTTCAATCTCATCATGGCCTACGCCCGTTCGGTCGAGGACGTCGCATGGTGGGCGCATGTAGGCGGCTTCGCGTCGGGCCTTGTGCTCGTCGCCCTGATGAAGCGTCCCGGCGTGAAGCTGTTCCAGGGAGAGCCGGACACGGTGGCAGCGGTGGGTGACGCAGCGGCAGTTTCACCCGTAGAACCCGTCGAGCAGGGCACGACCCAGGCTCCCGTACCGCAGATCGACGCGCCCACGGTCACGGTTCGCGTTGACAGGCCTAAGGACCAGCCATAGTTTGCCCGCCGCACCGCAACAAATGGGCAGCGGATGAAAGTCTTAGTCGCAGTAAAGCGTGTCATTGATTACAACGTGAAAGCGCGCGTGAAGCCTGACGGCTCCGGCGTCGATCTCGCAAACGTCAAGATGTCGATGAACCCCTTCGACGAAATCGCCGTCGAGGAGGCGATCCGCATGAAGGAAGCGGGCAAGGCGACTGAAATCGTCGCCGTCTCGATCGGACCGCAGCAGGCTTCCGAAACCATCCGCACCGCGCTCGCGATGGGCGCCGACCGCGGCATCCTGGTCAAGAACGATGGCGCGGTAGAGCCGCTCGCAGTCGCCAAGATTCTCAAAGGCATTGTCGATGCCGAGAAGCCGAACCTCGTGATCCTCGGCAAGCAGGCGATCGACGACGACTCGAACCAGACCGGCCAGATGCTGGCAGCACTCCTGAACTGGCCGCAGGGCACTTTCGCCTCCAAGGTCGTGCTGGAATCCGACAGCGTGAACGTGACGCGCGAAGTCGACGGCGGCCTGCAAACCGTGAAGCTGAAGCTGCCCGCGATCGTCACCACCGATCTTCGTCTCAACGAGCCGCGCTATGCTTCGCTGCCGAACATCATGAAAGCCAAGAAGAAGCCGATCGATGAAAAGGCCCCCGGCGATTATGGCGTCGATGTCACGCCTCGCCTGAAGGTCCTGAAGACCTCCGAGCCCGCGGGCCGCAAGGCCGGCGTGAAGGTGGACTCGGTGGCTAGCCTCGTCGATAAGCTCAAGAACGAAGCGGGAGTGATCTGATCATGGCAACACTCCTTATTGCCGAACACGACAACAAGACGCTGAACCCGGCAACGTTCAAGGCGATGACGGCGGCAAGCGCGCTCGGCGGCGACGTCGATGTGCTGATTGCGGGCGAGGGCGCCAAAGCCGTCGCCGATGCCGCTGCGAAAATCGCGGGCGTCAAGAAAGTGCTCTTGGCGGACAACGCCGCCTTCAAGAACAAGCTCGCCGAACCGATGGCGGCCCTCATCGTGAAACTCGCGGAAAAATATGACGCGATCGTTTCTCCCGCGACGACCTCGGGCAAAAACTTCATGCCGCGCGTGGCGGCGTTGCTCGACGTGATGCAGATTTCCGAAATCATCAAGGTCGAGAGCCCGGACACGTTCCAGCGCCCGATCTATGCCGGGAACGCGATCCAGACCGTACAATCGTCCGACAAGAAGAAGATCATCACCGTACGTACCGCCTCCTTCCAGGCGGCGGGCGAAGGCGGCTCGGCCACGGTCGAGAACGCCGAAGGTGCGGGCGACCCGGGTCTCTCCTCTTTCGTCGGCGAGGAACTTTCGAAGTCGGATCGTCCGGAACTGACCGCCGCGCGCGTCATCATCTCGGGCGGCCGCGCCATGGCGAACAAGGAAAATTTCGCGAAATACATCGAGCCGGTCGCCGACAAGCTCGGTGCCGCGATGGGTGCCTCGCGCGCCGCGGTGGATGCGGGTTATGCTCCGAACGACTGGCAGGTCGGCCAGACCGGCAAGGTCGTGGCACCCGAACTTTACATCGCCGTCGGCATCTCGGGCGCGATCCAGCATCTCGCCGGCATGAAAGACTCGAAAGTGATCGTTGCGATCAACAAGGACGAAGAAGCCCCGATCTTCCAGGTCGCGGATTACGGCCTCGTTGGCGATCTCTTTACGGTATTGCCCGAACTCGAAAAAGAACTGAGCAAATAGCGAGCAGCCCGCGCGATGAAAGCCTTGAAAAAAATCGGAGTAATCGGCGCGGGCCAGATGGGCAACGGCATCGCCCATGTCTGCGCGCTCGCGGGCTACGACGTAAAGCTCAACGACATCTCCGAAGACCGCATCAAGGCGGGTCTCGCCACCATCAACGGCAACATGCAGCGCCAGGTCTCGAAGGCGCTGATCTCCGAAGGCGACCGCCAGACCGCGCTTTCCCGCATCGCGGCGGCTTTGGCCTATAAGGACCTCACCGACTGCGATCTCGTGATCGAGTCGGCGTCTGAAAAAGAAGACGTCAAGAAGAAGATCTTCGGCGAGCTTTCGCAGCTCATGCCGAAGGATGCGCTGCTCGCTTCCAACACTTCGTCGATCTCGATCACGCGCCTTGGCGCCTCCACCGACCGCCCGGAAAAATTCATCGGCATTCACTTCATGAATCCGGTGCCGCTGATGGAACTGGTCGAACTCGTGCGCGGCATCGCCACCGACGAGGAGACGTTCGAAGCCTCGAAGGAGTTCGTTTCGCGCCTGCAGAAAACCTACGCGGTCGCCGAGGATTTTCCGGCCTTCATCGTGAACCGTATCCTGCTGCCGATGATCAACGAGGCGATCTACACGCTCTATGAAGGCGTTGGCTCGGTCGAGGCGATCGACAAGGCGATGAAGCTCGGGGCGAACCACCCGATGGGCCCGCTGCAACTCGCCGACTTCATCGGCTTGGACACCGTACTTTCCGTGATGCAGGTGCTGCACGAAGGCCTCGCGGATTCGAAATACCGCCCCTGCCCGCTCTTGGTGAAATACGTCGAAGCCGGCTGGCTCGGCCGCAAGACCAACCGCGGCTTCTACGACTACCGCGGCGAAAAGCCGGTCCCGACGCGCTAATCTTGTCATTCCGCGAAGGCGGGAATCCATAAACACCCGCTTCGTCATCTTTCTTCCATCGGAGTTGTTGATTCCGGCTCGCGCTCTGCTGCGCCAAGCTTGGCCGGGATAACGAAGGAAAAATTAACGCGCCTCATTGCATGAAAGTGCATGGACACCGCTCTCGTCGGCGCCGTCATGGCGTCGAAGACCGAACAGTTGCAGACCGCCATCGCCGCGCGCCTCATGAAGATGAACGCGGGCAACGAGCAGGCCTTCGTGCAGCTGATCGATGCGGCGAGCCAAAACGCGGCGAAGCTTGCGAATGCCGCCACCGGCCTCGGCCAGAACCTCGATATTCAGGTTTAGTTCTTCTGCCTCTATGTCGTCATTGCCGGGCTTGTTCCGGCCATTTCGATTCCAGAGGCAATGCCCTGTTTAGCGCGATATCCGCGGCAAGCGCGGGCATGACGATGTCAATTTTTCGAAATCGCCGCCCTTATCAGCGCTAGCGCATCTTCGCTCGCCCATTCCGCAGGACCCGGCAGGAAGCCGAGTTCGCACCCCTGCCGATCGACGAGGATCGTCGAGGGCAATCCCGGCGCGCGGCCTGCCATTTTCAGTTTCTGAAATACGTTCGTGCTCGGGTCTTCGTAGTAGAGAAGGTGCTTCGCCTTGATCTCTTCCAGAAACTTCTTCGGCTTGCCGCCGCCGCGCTGATCGAGATTGATCGCAAGGACTGCGAAATCCCTGCCGCCGAGCTTGCCTTCCAACTCATCCAGCGCAGGCATTTCCTTGCGGCAGGGCACGCACCATGTTGCCCATAGATTGATGAGCACGACGCGGCCCTTGAAGTCGTCGAGGCTCAAGGTCCGGCCGCTGCCGTCCTTGAAGGAGATCGGGGTCGCCCGGCGCGCGCTCGCATTCGGCGCGAAGGCCGCGACCTCGCCTCTGGAAAGCGGTATTAACCGTTTGGCGGTCAGGCCCGCGTTAATACAGGATGCATCGGAAACACCCGCGTTGCGTTGCAGGCCGCCGGTCAAGTATACCCCCGCGAACCCCGCAATCGTGCCGAGCAAAGCCGCAAGCAACAGATAGCGCGCGCGGCGAAACCAGTTCACGCGAGCGGTCGTTTCGGGGTTTGGAGCGGTCATCGTTCAGGCCGTCAGGGTTCGAGACAACAGAGTTCGAGACATGAGTAACAGGATGTGGGGCGGCAGGTTCGCGGCGGGTCCCGACGCGATCCTCGAAGAGATCAACGCCTCGATCGACTTCGACCGGCACTTGTTCGCACAGGACATCGCCGGCTCCAAGGCGCATGCCTCGATGCTTGCGGCACAAGGCATCATTACGGCGGCGGACGCGGACAAAATCGCGCAGGGCCTCGACACCATTCTCGCCGAGATCGAAAGCGGCAAGTTCAAATTCTCGCGAGCGCTCGAAGACATTCATATGAACGTCGAGAGCAGGCTTGCCGAACTGATCGGCGCAGCCGCGGGACGCCTGCATACCGCGCGCTCACGGAACGATCAGGTTGCAACCGATTTTAAGCTCTATATCCGCGACACCATTGACGGCTTGGATCGGTCGCTCGCCGATCTCCAGCTCGCGCTCGCAGAGAAGGCGTTGCAATACGCCGAAGCCGTGATGCCGGGCTTCACGCACCTGCAAACCGCGCAGCCAGTGACCTTTGGCCATCACCTGCTTGCCTATGTCGAGATGCTGTCGCGCGACCGGGGACGGCTTGCCGATGCCCGCAAACGTCTGAACGAAAGTCCGCTCGGCTCCGCCGCGCTCGCAGGAACGTCGTTCCCGATCGACCGCGATATGACCTCGCAGGCGCTCGGCTTCGACCGCCCTACCGCGAACAGCTTGGACGCCGTTTCGGATCGCGACTTCGTGCTTGAGACGCTTGCCGCGGCCTCGATCTGCGCGATGCATCTGTCTCGCTTCGCCGAAGAAATCGTGATCTGGACCACGCCGGCCTTCGGCTTCATCGCGCTCTCCGACAAGTTCACGACCGGCTCCTCGATCATGCCGCAGAAGCGCAATCCCGACGCCGCCGAACTCGTGCGTGCGAAGGCAGGCAAGATCATCGGCGCGCTCGTGCAGCTGCTCGTCGTCATGAAGGGTCTTCCGCTCGCCTATGCCAAGGACATGCAGGAAGACAAGGACGGCACCATCCGCGCGCTCTCGGATTTCTCGATCGTGATCGCCGCGACCGCGGGCATGACCCGGGATCTCGTGGCGGACGAGAAGCGCATGAAATCGATGGCCGGCGACGGCTATTCGACGGCGACGGATCTTGCCGACTGGCTGGTGCGGGAGCTCAACATCCCGTTCCGGGAAGCGCATCACATCACGGGCGCTATCGTCGCGAAGGCCTCCGGCGAGAACCTGCCGCTGCACAGATTATCGCTTGCCGACATGCAGGCGGTGGAGCCGCGCATCACCGACGACGTCTTCTCGGTGCTCTCGGTTTCGAAGTCGGTTGCCTCCCGTACCAGCTACGGCGGCACCGCGCCGAAAAACGTGCGGGTCCAGGCAAAGCGTTGGTTAAAGAAACTGGGGCAGGATCCGAAGTAGTGCGGAATCCGTGGCCTCGCTTTGGCCCATCTTTTCCGATAGTTGAGACCCGCCTGTGGGGAGAAATCCGTTGACCGACCGTTCCACCCGAAAGCTGCCGATCGCCGTGCTTGTCGGCACCCTTGTGCTCGCCGGCTGCGGCGTGAAGGGTCCGCTGGAGCCGCCGCTGGGCGCGGAGAACATCGCCTCCCCGAATCCGCTGCAAACCACAATCACGTCCGACGCTCCGGGCGCGTCGGTGACCTCGACCCCGACCCAGACGGCGACCTCGAAGACGTTATCGCCGGTCGGCAAGCAGGAAGACGGCAAAAAGAAGCGTTTCCGCCAGGGCGGCGTACCGCTCACGAGCGAACCGGTAAAACCGGATCAGCCGTTCCTGCTCGACAAGCTCCTCTGATACGCTTCTGATCTGATACTCTTTTTCCTATGCATCACTTCGCCTACCGCAACGGCGTCATGCACGCCGAGGACGTTGACCTGACCGCACTCGCCCGCGAAGTCGGCACACCGTTCTATTGCTACTCCACCGCGACCCTCGAGCGTCACTATCGCGTGTTCGCGGAAGCTTTCGCGGACGTTCCGTCGCTCGTCTGCTTCGCGCTGAAGGCGAACTCCAATCAATCCGTGATCGCGACACTTGCGAACCTCGGCGCCGGCGCTGACATCGTCTCAGGCGGAGAACTCGCGCGCGCACTCGCCGCTGGGGTGCCCGCGCACAAGATCGTGTTTTCCGGCATCGGCAAGACGCGCGAGGAAATGTCCGAAGCGCTAAAGGCGGGAATTTACTGCTTCAATGTCGAAAGCGAGCCGGAACTGCTCGCGCTCTCCGAAGTCGCGCAGTCGCTCGGCGTGAAGGCGCCGGTCTCCATCCGTGTGAACCCGGATGTTGACGCAAAGACGCATGCCAAGATCGCGACCGGAAAGAGCGAGAACAAGTTCGGCATTCCGATTTCGCGCGCGCGGGAAGTTTACGCCGAAGCCGCTTCTTTGCCCGGCCTGCGCGTAGCCGGCGTCGACATGCATATCGGCAGCCAGATCACTGAACTCTCGCCGTTCGAGAACGCGGCCGCGCTGATCGCGGAGCTTGCGCGCGACCTGCGCGCGGCCGGCCACACCATCGATCATCTCGATCTCGGCGGCGGCCTCGGCATTCCCTACAGGAACGACAACACGCCACCGCCTTCGCCCGCGGAATACGCGGAAGCGGTCAAAAAGCACACCAGGGGTCTTGGCGCGAAGCTGGTCTTCGAGGTCGGGCGCATGATCGTCGGCAATGCCGGCATTCTGGTTTCGCGCGTGATCTACTGGAAGCAAGGCGAGGCGAAGAATTTCCTGATCGTCGATGCCGCCATGAACGATCTGATTCGCCCGACGCTCTATGAGGCGTATCATGAGATCCTTCCGGTGCAGGAACCCGCGGCGAATGCACCCTGGTCGGTCGCGGATGTGGTCGGGCCGGTCTGCGAATCGGGCGACTATCTGGCGCTCGACCGGCGGCTTCCACAGTTGAAGGAAGGCGATCTGGTGGCGGTAATGACCGCAGGCGCCTACGGCGCGGTGCAGGCATCGACCTACAATACCCGCGCACTCATCCCGGAAGTGCTTGTCCGCGATGGCGAATATGCACTCGTGCGCCCCCGTTTCAACGCAGCCGCGATCATCGGCCTCGACCGCATGGCGCCCTGGCAGCGCTGAAATACTGCAATGCCGCATTTGTCATTGGCTGCTGGCTCAATCGCCCGGTAGAGTTCTTGCCGGGCATGGGGCGACCCGCAAGGAACCGGCCAATTGAGCGGCGCACCTGAGAAGCAGGAAAACGAACTCCCTTCGGGCGTGGTGCGCGAGGCACTCGCCGCGCTTTCCGTTTCGCTGACGCGCGCGCGGCAGGCGCTCTTGTGGGAGAGCGTCTGGCCGATTGGCGTCTCGCTGCTTTCCGCGCTCGGAATTTTCCTGACGCTGTCCTGGGCCGGCCTCTGGATCGCGCTACCGCCTTACGCACGGATCATCGGCGTCGCGCTGTTCGCGCTGCTCTTGATCGTAGCTCTCGTCCCCGCGATCCGCATTCGTATCCCGGGTCTGCGCGACGCGGTCGCAAGGCTCGACCGCGCAAACCCTGCCGCGCACCGTCCTGCGACCGCGCTCACGGACAAGCTCGCGACCAAGGCCGAAGATCCGATGGCGTCGGCGCTATGGCGCGCGCACCTGCAACGCACGGCGGACGCCGCCAAAAATCTTCGCGCGGGATTGCCGCAGCCGAAGCTCGCGCTGCGCGACCCGTTTGCCCTTCGCGCGCTCATCCTGCTCGGCGTGGTTGCGACCTTCTTCATCGCGGACAGCGACCGCCACCGCCGCGTGATTGCCGCCCTCGACTGGACCGGCGCGCTGACGCCGCGACTCTACCGGGTCGATGCATGGATTACGCCGCCGGCTTACACGGGACGCGCTCCGGTTCTGCTCGCAGGTATTCGCCATGACGAGCCCGCACCGGGAGAAGTCGCGCAGGTTTCCGTGCCCGCCGGAAGCATGCTCATCGTACGGGGCACCAATCTTTCGGCGCTCGATCTCGCGATCGAAGGCAATCTCAAGGAAGAAACCAACGCCAATCCGGATGCCGCCAAGACCGGGATCGAACGGCACTTCAGGATCACCGAGGACGCGCGGCTCACCGTGAAGGGCTTGCCGGTCGGCGAGGCCAAATGGTCGTTCCGCGCGATCGCCGACCGCGCGCCGGTGATCGAACTCTCGAAGAACCCGGAGATCAGCGGACGTAACGCGCTGACGCTCTCCTACCGCATCGAGGACGACTACGGCGTCGTGAAAGCCGAAGCGCAGTTCGAGCGCATGGCTCCTGCGGTCAAGAATGCATTGCCGCCGCGGCCGCTGGTGGAGGCGCCGAACTTCGCGCTGTCCCTGCCGCAAGCGCGTACCAAGAGCGGCGCGGCGCAGACCGCAAAAGACCTGACCGAACATCCCTGGGCCGGGACAAGCGTCCGCCTCACGCTCACGGCCCGCGACGAAGCCGGCAACGAAGGCAGAAGCGAGCCGCGCGAGACCCGCATTCCGCAGCGCTCGTTTCAAAAGCCGCTCGCACGCGTGCTGATCGAGCAGCGCCGTGAACTCGCGTTCGACGCCAACGCCCGCGGCCGCGTGCAGCATGCACTCGATGCGCTGATGATCGCGCCCGAGCGCTTCACGCCCGAGCCCTCCGTCTTTCTCGGCCTGCGCACAGCGAGCACGCGCCTGAAAATCGCCCGCACTGATGACGACCTGCGCGGCGTGATCGGTTATCTCTGGGAAATCGCCGTGCTGATCGAAGACGGCACGCTCTCCGATGTAGAGCGCGAACTGCGCGCTGCCGAGAATGCGCTCCGGCAGGCGCTCGAACGTGACGCTACGCCGGAAGAAATCAAGCAGCTGATGGACCGCCTTCGCGCGGCCCTTGACCGCTACCTTCAGGCTCTCGCCGAACAGCAACGCCGCGACAACAACAATCCCGACCTGCAACGTCCGGATTCCAACACGCGTGTCGTGCGGCCGCAGGATCTCAAGAACATGCTCGATCAGATCGAGCGCATGGCGAAGAACGGCGACCGGCAATCGGCCCAGAAGCTCCTCGATCAACTGCAATCGCTAATGGAGAACCTGCAAAAGAACCGCAGGCAGGCAGGTCCGCCGCAAAATCAGGACAATCCGCTCGACGAGCTCGGCCGCATGATCCAGCAACAACAGCGCCTGCGCGACCGCACCTTTCAGGAAGGGCAGCAGAACCGCCGTCAGCAACAGCAACAGGGCCAGCAGAAGAACGGCCGGAACCAGATGGGCCAGTTGCAGCAGGGCCAGGGCGATCTCCGCCAGCAACTCGAAAAAATGATCGAGCAGCTGCGCAGACAGCAACAACAGCAGAACGGTGCAGGCGAAGGCCCAGGCAAGGATGCCGCCGACGCGCTTGGCCGCGCAGAAGAAGCGATGCGTGACGCCGAGAACTCACTCGGCAACGGCGACGCGGACGGCGCGGCCGAATCGCAAGGCCGTGCGTTGTCGCAACTTCGCCGTGGCGCGCAGGCCATGGCCGATGCCATGCAACAAGGCGGGCCCGGCGATGGCCCCGGCTCCCCGGAAGGACCAGAAGCCAATTCCGCCGAGCGCACCGATCCGCTCGGCCGCCCCGTGCGCAACCGCGAATTCGGCGACGACTACACTGTGAAGGTGCCCGACGAGATCGACACGCAGCGTGCGCGGCGCGTGCTCGAGGAACTGCGCCGGCGCTTGAGCGATCCCTCGCGGCCGCGGCTCGAGCTCGATTACCTCGACCGCCTGCTGCAGGACTACTGAGCGAGCACTTCGCGGATTTTCGCGCGCACGTCTTCGATCTGGAACGGCTTCAGGATCACACCGCGGATCAGCGGGTCCAATCCGCTTGCGCGTTCGCGCTGATCGGCAAAGCCGGTCATCAGCACGACCGGCAGCTTGGGCCAGTCGCGCGAGACGCTGAGCGCAAGCGCGATTCCGTCCATTAAGGGCATCGAAATGTCGGTGAGCAGGAGGTCGGCTTCGCCGCCTCCCTGTAGATATTCGAGCGCTTCCGCGCCGTCAGCCACGGCGTGAACGCCGTGACCGTCGAGTTCGAGCGCGCGAGACAGCAGAAAGCGCGACGCTTCCTCGTCTTCGGCGATCAGAATCCGGGCCAAGAGAACCGCCCTTTCCTGTTACGAACGGCGAAACGAATTCGTCAGCGCACGCTTGCCGTGAGATCGGCGCGCGTCAGAAAGCGAACCATGATTTCCCTACCCTCAGCCGGGGGCGAGGCGAGCCGGCTCTTGAACGGCACGCTTTCGTGAGGATAGAGCACTGACTTCGGCAAAAGTGCGGTCCATGAATAGATCTCTACGCCCTTCTCGCCGAGGACGGAGAGCCGCACGCGCGGAAGCTCCACCGCGCGGTTCGCGACATTTCCGATCTCACCTTCGATGGCGAGCACGGTGATGCCGTCCTGGATTTCCTGACGCGTGCGAATGCTTTGAAACTCGAGACCGCGTAGGTTCACCGGCAACCCTACCGCCGCATAGAGCGTCGCGAGTTCGGGTGCGGCGCGGACGAACGACTCGCGGCTGACGATTCCGAACGAAACGACGATAGCGAGCACGGCAGCGAGCGCGCCGAGCGGGAAACTCTTCTTGCGTTTGGACGTGGCAGGCACGTAGCGCGCCACGGTTTTGCGTTGCGGCGGCGGTGCCGGCGGCATCTCCTCCGCCGGCGAAATCGCGGGAGCATCCTCGATCGCGACGACTGGGCCGCTTGTCTCTACGCCGCCCGTGGCAAGTGCCGCGTGCTGGACGCGATCTTCTTCGCTGATCTGGGGAGCGGGTGCGGTGGCCGCCTCGATAGCGCCGTCTGCGAGAACGAGCGATGGCGCGGGGGCGAACCAGGTGGTCTTGCACGCTGCGCAACGCACGGTACGTCCGCTCGGCTCCAGCGCCGAAGGACTCACTTCAAAGCCTGCCGCGCAGGACGGGCATTCGATACGCATTGCAACCTCACTCGATACTTACCGGGTCATGATGCCGGATGACCCGTTAATGGATAGAAAACCGTAACGGCATCCTGCCGGTCGCCGAAACGCGAGCTTTTCTAGGTATTTGGATGCGGCGCCCCGAAACGGGACAGACTTTCGGCGCACTATTTTCGGGATTGCCGGCCAGGATTCCGGACGCCTGCTTGCCGCAGTTCCACATAGCATGCTCGATAGGAGCAGGATGACGGGGGAAAGCGATCCGCACATGAGGCCGCTAGTGCAACCGTCACCGGTTCGCCCAAAGCGCAGGCGGAGCTTTGCCTCGATCCTGTTATGGAGCGTCGGCGGCGGCCTGACTGCATTTCTCGTCGCCGGCTTCTTCGTCTATCTCAACGAAATTCCGGGCGATCCGCCGTTATCGACACGCCCCTCGGATGGCATTGTCGTTTTGACCGGTGCGCCGCAGCGCATGACCGCGGCAATCGATCTGCTTGCCGCCAAACGCGGCAAGCGGCTTCTCGTTTCCGGCGTCAATCCAGCGACCACGGACGAGGAACTAAAGAAGCAGATTCCCGATTTCGCGCGCCTTTCGGAATGCTGCATCGATCTCGGCCACGAGGCGCAGAACACGCTCGGCAATGCCGTCGAAACCGCGGCATGGGCGAAGAAGCACGGGTTCAAATCGTTGCTGGTCGTGACCTCGGCCTGGCATATGCCGCGTGCGCTGGTGCATCTTGAGCGCGAGGCCGAAGGCATCGAACTCGATCCCTACCCGGTCGTGACCGAGCGAATGCGCGGGCAAGGCTGGTGGTCGAACCCGCAGACCGTGCGGCTTCTCGTTTTCGAATATCTGAAATATCTTGCCGCGCTCGTCCGCGCAGGCTGAAGAACGCAGCGGCACAGAAGGAAATCACGCCGTGCAAATCTTCCGCTCGATCCTTTTCAATATCGCCTTCTATCTGAACACCTTACTCCAGATCCTGTTCTATCTCCCGCTGCTGCTACTGCCGCGGCGCTATATCTGGATTGCAGTGAAATCCTGGGCGGCTGGAAATCATTTCCTGCTGAAATGGATCTGCGGCATCGAGCACGAAATCGTCGGCCTCGAAAAAGTGCCTGCAGGCGGCATCATCGTCGCTTCCAAGCATCAATCGGCGTGGGAGACTTTCACGATGGCTGCGATCCTGTCCGATCCGACCTTCGTGCTGAAGCGGGAACTGCAATGGATCCCGCTGTTCGGCTGGTACACGGCAAAAGCGCGGTTGATTCCGGTGAACCGGGGCGCGCGGAAAGCCGCGCTCGATCAGGTCACCGAAGTCGGTCACGAGCGAATGAAAGAGAACCGCCAGCTCATCATCTATGCTGAAGGTACGCGCCGCCCGGTCGATGCTCCGCCCAATTACAAATACGGCGTCGCGCACCTCTACGAGAAGCTGGATGTGCCCTGCGTGCCGGTAGCCCTCAATTCCGGCCTGTATTGGCCGCGCCGCTCGCTCCGCTTCCAGCCCGGCAAGGTGCGGCTGGAGTTTCTCGATCCCATCCAGCCGGGCATGGAGAAAGTCGCCTTTCTCAAGCATCTGGAAACGCAGATTGAGACGGCCACCAACCGCCTTGTGGCGCTCGGCCGGGAGGAAATCGCGCGCACGGGGGCTTGATCCCCATCCTCAAGTTGACATTACGTGCCGATGTTCTAGTTTTGTTCTCATGACGCGATTCGAACGAGCGAAATACGCGGGACAGCTCGCCGCGACCAAGTTTCCGGACCTTGCAAGCCGCTTCCAGTTCTGGTGCGGCGGTTCAGGCCGCCGCTACGCCACAAGCCGCTATCTGCCGGGCCAGACGCCCGCCTATGACCTCGCGGTCTCGCTTTACGTGAAACAGACCGCCGAAGGCCCCCGGGTCATCGCAATCTCGGCGGGACAGGCGAGCGACGCCGCACCGGGGGATGCCGACGAAGTGCACGTGCATGTAGTTGAGCGCATCGAAGCGCTTGCCTTCGCACACCGCGATCTGCGCGCGTTGCTCGACGACGGCAACGAAGCCGGCTCCGCGCCGTCCGGCGCGCCCCAGCACAAGGTGCTTCCGTTTACTCCGCGTCACGCGGCGTAAACGGCCGCTCGCTCTTCAGGCGTTCCGCAAGCCACTCCAGGCTGCGGTCCCGTATGTCGAGCGCGTGCAGCGCCTCGACGGTTGCAAGCACATAGTCAGGGTTGCTTCCCGACTTCCCGTGCCCGCGCTTTACATATGTGAGTTGCTCTTCGGGTGTGAGCGCGCCCGCATATTGCGCGTGTCCGCGGTCGACCAGGTAGCAGACCGCGCTCACGCGGCTCCGGCCGCCATCGAGCAAATCGACCAGCCGGTACTTTTCCAGATAGACGCTCGTGACCTGCTCGCGCTCGCGCAAATATTGGATCGTCTGTTCGCGCAGACTGCCCGCCACCCGGAATGCGATGCCGCGGCAGCTTCCGCCCCGATCGAGCCCGAGCACGAGACCGGGCCGTTCGGGTGTACCGCGGTGAAAATGCGAGATTACGCAAAGCGCGCGATGCGCGCCGTTGAGGCGCGCGGGACGCTTTTCCAGAAATTCGAACCCCGGCCGCCACATCAGCGAGCCATAGCCGAACACCCAGAGATCTTCGCTCATAGGCGGTAACTAGTCGTCGCCATAGGGGCGCACGATCGGGAAGGCGTCTTCGTGCTCGCGCTTCGGCGCGGTCACCGAGATATGTTCCTTCTCGATCACCTTGCGGCGGGTGAGCCGGCTCTTTGAGAGCGCGTCCACGAGCGTCGGCCCGTCATTTTCCTCGATCGCTTTTGCGAGCGCCGACAGGTCCTCGTTGAACTGCTTCAGCACGCCGAGCACTGCTTCCTTGTTGTTCAGGAAAATATCGCGCCACATGGTCGGGTTTGAAGAAGCGATGCGGGTGAAATCGCGAAACCCGCCAGCCGAGTATTTCATAACTTCCGCTTGCGTCGCTTCCTCGTGCTTGAGCCCGGTATGAAAGATCGCGAAGGCGATCAGATGCGGCAGGTGGCTGGTGATCGCGAGCGCCTCGTCGTGGTGCTGCACGGACATCGCCTCGACTTCGGAGCCGAGCGCCTTCCAGAACGCGCGCACGGTTTCCACCGCACCTTCATTCGCGCCGTCGAGCGGCGTCACGATGCACCAGCGATTCTCGAATAGATCGGCAAGTCCAGCTTCCGGCCCGGAATGTTCGGTGCCCGCAAGCGGGTGCGCGGGCACGAGATGCGCCGATTTCGGCAGATGCGGAAGCATGTCGCGCACGACGGCTCCCTTCACGGAGCCGACATCGGTGACGATCGCGCCCGCTTTCAGATGCGGCCCGATCTCCGCAGCCAGCGCGCCGTATTGTCCGACCGGCACGCAGGCGACAACGAGATCTGCGTCCCGCACCGCTTCGGCGCCGTTCTCGACCACTTTCGCAAGCCCCAGCTCGCTCACGGTCCTGCGAACCTTTGGCGAGGCGTCGGTCACGACAACTTCACGCACAGCCCGGTTTGCCACCGCCGCGCGCGTGATCGACGAGCCGATCAGTCCCTGACCGATAATCGCAAGGCGATTTACGACCGGCGCCATGTGACCAGCGCCGTCATTTCAGGAACTCGGCAAGCGCCGCGATCACAGCCTTGTTCTGCTCCTCGGTGCCGATGGTCATGCGCAATGCATTCGGCAGTTTATAGGCTGTCATCTGGCGCAGTACGATGCCGCGCGAAATCAGGAAAGCGTCTGCCTCTTTCGCGCCTTTGCCGGGCTTCGATGAAAAGTGCATCAGCACGAAATTGCCAACACTCGGCGTGACTTCGAGACCGAGTTTCTTCAGTTCGTCCGAAACCCACGGCAGCCACTTCATGTTGTGCTCGACCGCACGCTCGACATGCGCGAGATCGGTGAGTGCCGCGGCACCCGCCGCAATCGACGGCGCACTCATGTTGAACGGCCCGCGCGTGCGGTTCACGGCATCGACGATGGCCGCCGGCCCGTACATCCAGCCGATGCGGAGCGCGGCCAGTCCGTGGATCTTGGAGAACGTGCGCGTCATGACGACGTTTTCGCTCGATCCCGCAAGCTCGATCCCGGCTTCGTAATCGTTCTTGCGGACATATTCGGCGTAGGCGGCGTCGATCAGCAGTATAACATTGCCGGGAAGTGCTGCGTGCAGGCGGCGCACCTCGGAGATCGGCGTGTAGGTGCCGGTCGGATTGTTCGGATTCGCGAGAAATACCATGCGCGTCTTCGGCGTGACGCAGGCAAGAATGGCATCGACATCGGTAGCAAAGTTCTTCTCCGGCGCAATCACGGGTGTCGCGCCGGCGGACAGCGTCACGTTGCGGTACATCAGGAAGCCGTGCGTCGTGTAGATCGCCTCGTCGCCGTCTTTAAGATAGGCGCGTGCGAGTACCGCCAAGAGCTCGTCCGAGCCCGCGCCGCACACGATGCGGTTCGGATCTAGGCCATAGGTCTTGCCGATCATCTCGCGCAACTCGGTCGCGCCGCCGTCGGGATAGAGCTCCAGCGTATCGGCACCGCGCTTGTACGCGTCGATCGCCTTCGGGCTCGCGCCCAGCGGCGTTTCGTTCGAGGAAAGCTTGATGACCTTCGCCGCGCCGGGTGCATGGCTGCGGCCCGGAATGTAGGCGTCGATTTCCATAACGCCGGCGCGCGGCTGCGGACGAAGGGACTTGCCTGAAGCGCTCATTGTATTGAACCTGATACTGAACCTGATGGAACGGAAGTTAGGATTTGGGCGGGACGGTATAGCGGGTCGCGTGGCCGCCGACGAGGGCCGACGAGCGCACGGAAGCCCCCGCTTCCTTCAGCGAAGCAAGCACCTGTTCGACCTTGCGGCTTTGCGGCACCGAAATCAGCAATGCCGCACTATCGAGCCCGCTATCGGGCTGCGCCACGACTTCGGCCAGCGGCGCAAGCGCGCGCGCGACTGAGGTGTTCCACCCCGCAACATGCACGCTCCAGACTTCGACTTCGCTCAGCGCGGCGTCCGCAGGCAGCGGTTTCGAAACCACGAACAGCGGCAAGGCCGCCGGATGATCGCCGCGCTCGACGAAGGGAAGCCGCGCGATGATCTTCGGCGTGCCTTCACCTTCGAGGGCGGTCCACCACGGCTTGCCGCCCGCAACCGCTTCCGCGCGTACGAGCCCGAGATCGCCGCGCGAACTCGCGACGGCATCGACTACAGCAGCCGCACCGACATGCTGCACCACCGGCACGGTGTAGCCGAAATGGAAGCGCACGCTGTCGCGCACTAGCGCATCGCCCGAGGAAAGATCGACGTGCACCGAATAGGCCTGCTGGACGTACGTGAAGGTCGCGATGATGACGCGCCAGATGATCTCTACCGTGTCGAGCGGAAGAATGCCGCGGTGCCGCTCCACGAGCGCGCGCATCATGGAGGCCTCGCGCGCAGGCCGGAATGCGGAGCCGGTCTCGCCCGATTTCTTGACCGAAATCAGGGTGTCGATGATGCCGGAGCGCTCGATCAGAAGTTCATGCATCGCCCGGTCGATCCGGTCGATTTCGGCGCGCAGGTCCGCAAGCGTGGGCTGTCGCCCCGCTGCTGGCTTCGAATTTGGCGTATTAACCATGGCGCTGCGCCGGTCTGATAGGATTGATCCCTGATAGCGCGGGTGCCGCCCCAAGCAAAGAATTCATTGACCGTTCAGGCCCCGCTGCCTACCTCCCTTGGGCCCTGCTATGCTGGCAAAGGGCGGTCGAGGACGTGATGAGTATCGTTCGCATCGAACGTGGAGATAAGGCGAGCCGCGCGGAAATCATCCGCCGCGAAGCGGATGAGCCGCGTTCGCTGCTGGTCCGCTTTGGCAAGGACAAGCCCCTGAAGCTCGATGCCGGGGTCGAGCTTTCCTCCTATCAGATCGCCTACCAGACCTATGGCGAACTGAATGCCGAGCGCTCCAACGCAATCCTGATCTGCCATGCGCTGACCGGCGACCAGCATGTACACAACGTGCATCCGGTCACCGGCAAGCCGGGCTGGTGGGATTCGATGATAGGCCCGGGTCTCCCGATCGACACCGACCGCTTCTTCATCATCTGCGCCAACGTGCTTGGCGGCTGCATGGGTACGACCGGCCCCGCCTCGAAGAACGAAGTGACCGGCGAGCTCTACGGGCTCACCTTCCCTGTCGTCACGATCCGCGACATGGTGCGCACGCAAGCGGCACTGCTCGATCATCTCGGGATCGATCAGTTGCTCAGCGTGATCGGCGGCTCGATGGGCGGCATGCAGGTGCTGCAATGGGCGGTCACCTATCCGGAGCGCATTTTCTCCGCACTGCCCATCGCGACCGCAGCGAGGCACTCGGCGCAGAACATCGCCTTTCACGAAGTCGGCCGTCAGGCGGTGATGGCCGATCCCGACTGGCGCAACGGCAAGTATCACGCCGAAGGCACGAGTCCGCATCGCGGCCTTGCCGTCGCCCGCATGGCCGCGCACATCACCTATCTTTCCGACGCGGCGCTGCACCGGAAATTCGGTCGCCGCCTGCAAGACCGCGAATTGCCGACCTTCGGTTTCGACGCCGACTTCCAGGTCGAAAACTATCTCCGCTATCAGGGTTCGAGCTTCGTCGAGCGCTTCGATGCGAACAGCTACCTCTACATCACGCGCGCGATGGACTACTTCGACCTCGCTGGCGAGCATGGCGACGTGCTTGCGAATGCCTTCCGAAATCTCAAGGCGCGCGTCTGCATGGTGTCATTCACCTCCGACTGGCTGTTCCCGACCGAAGAAGCGCGGGAAATCGTGCATGCGTTGAACGCTGCGGGCGCGCCGGTCTCGTTTGCCGAAATCGAGACCGACAAGGGCCACGACGCCTTCCTGCTCGACGAACCCGAACTGTTCGCGATCGTACGCGGCTTCCTCGACGCGGCAGCGAAAAAGCGCGGCGTGAAAGCAGCAAGATAAAAATGCTGACAAGCAACAGTCCGGGCGCGCTCACCGCACACGCCGTTCCAAAAGCACCGCGCGTCGATCTCGTGGTGGTCGCCAACATGGTGGAGCCCGGTTCGCGCGTGCTCGACGTCGGATGCGGCGACGGCGAGCTCTTGCAGCTTCTGTCCGAGACGCGCGACGTCGACGGCCGCGGCATCGAAATTTCGCGCGACGGCGTGAACGAATGCGTCGCCAAGGGCCTCGCCGTGATTCAGGGCGATGCCGACACCGATCTTGTCGATTATCCGGACAACACGTTCGACTACGTGATCCTGTCGCAAACGCTGCAGGCGACCCGCCGCCCGCGCTGGGTGCTCGAGCAGATGCTCCGTATCGGGAAGCGGGTGATCGTATCGTTCCCGAATTTCGGCCACTGGCGTATCCGCGGACAACTGGTCTGGTACGGACGTATGCCGGTCACCCGAAACCTGCCGGTGAGCTGGTACGACACGCCGAACATCCACTTCTGCACCATCCGCGACTTCGTCGATCTGACGCGCGAGCTCGAAGTGAAGATCGAGCGCGCGGTCGCTTTCGGCCCGAGCGGTGTGCGCGTGCGCTTCGATGCGCCGTGGTGGTTTTGGAATCTGTTCGGCGAGCAGGCCGTGTTCCTGCTTTCGCGCAAGGGCTGAGCGCTCAGGCCGGCGCCGTTCCCGGAGCGAACACCCGGATCTCCCGCGTTTTTTTCACCTGCGCCGGCCGCCAAACCTGCTTCATTGCCTCCACGATGTGCAGGCCGTAGAACGGCAGCGACATGCTGACGCCGACGCGCTCCCAGGCGGGCGCGGAACGCAGCAGCCACTTGCGCTGAAAAGGCGGCATCCAGAGCGCCTCATGCCAGCCGACTGGCGTGAACAGCGCCTCGCGCAGGAGCGATACGAGTTGCGAACGCGAAAACGGCTGGCCGTGACCGAAGGGCGTGGAATCCATACGCGCCCAAGGGCCGGCGCGGTTCGGAACGATCAGCAGAAGCTTGCCGCCCGGCGCGAGCACGCGCCAGACCTCACGCAGCATATCCGCTCCGTGCGGCGTCATCTCGAGCGCATGCACCGCAAGCACGCGATCGATCGCTGCATCGCGTAACGGAAGCGAGGTCTCGAAGACGAGCGAGGAAAGCGTCGGTGCTGCGGTCGGCCACTTCACGACGCCTTGCGCGGCGGGCATGAAGGCGAAGGTACGTTCGCCTTCGTCGCGAAAGTTCCCGAGATAAGGCGTGGCATAACCGAGCCCGAGGATCGATTGACCACGCGCATCAGGCCAGCGCGCGCGGATAGCGCGGCCGAGCAGACGGCGCGTCACGGTGCCGAGCGGCTGCGCATAAAAGGAACGTAAGTCGACGACGTCGAGGAACATGCTCGCTCCGCAAGGGCCGGTTGCAGACTAGCCTCGCCCTGCCGCAGCCGAAAGCGTTACTTGCGGCGCAGATAGCGGGCGATTACGTTCCATTCGAATCGAAACGCGGAGCAAGTCATGGCGGTTGAAGTACGGCTCATTCCGTGCCTGAGCGACAATTATGCCGTTCTCGTGCACGAGCCGGTGAGCAAAACCACCGCGCTCATCGACGCGCCGGAAGCAGCGCCCATCCTGAGCGCCCTCGACAAGGAAGGCTGGAAGCTCACGCATATTCTGATCACGCATCACCATCAGGACCACGTGCAGGGCATCAAAGCAATCCGCGCGAAGTTCCCGGTTCCCGTCTATGGTCCGCGTGCGGAAGCCGACAAGATCCCGGACATCTCGGTCAAGCTGGGGCATCTCGATGTCGCGGAAGTCGGACCGCTGCACGCGGACGTCATCGACACGCCGGGCCATACCGCCGGACACATCGTTTATCACTTCCCGAAAGAAGCGCTGCTCTTCGCAGGCGACACACTATTCGCGCTGGGTTGCGGACGGCCGTTCGAGCGCCCCGCAGAAGTGCTCTGGCAATCGCTCCTGCAACTGCGCGATCTGCCGCCGGAAACGAAGATCTATTGCGGTCACGAATATACACTTTCAAATGCGAAGTTCTCGGTCACGGTCGATCCCAGAAACATGCAGCTGAAAGCGCGGCTCAAACAGATCGAGGGAATGCGCGCGAAAGGTCAGCCAACCATTCCTTCCACGATGGAAGAAGAGGTTCAAACCAACCCGTTCCTGCGCGCCGACGACCCTGCGGTACAGGATGCGATAGGCATGAGCGGCAGCGATCCCGCGGCGGTATTCACAAAGCTCCGCGAGCTCAAGAACACCTTCCAGTGAGCATCGAGCGGAAGCCGGCTTCGGAGATCATACGGCTACTGAATTTACAGCCGCACCCCGAAGGCGGGCATTTCCGGGAAACCTTCCGTGACATGCGTCAAGTCGACGGGAGATCGGCTTCGACGCTGATCTATTTCCTGCTTGCGCAAGGCGAACGTTCGCACTGGCATCGCGTGGACGCGGCGGAAGTCTGGCACTTCTACGCAGGCAGTCCGCTTGTCCTGGAATATGCCGCAAGCGATCGCACGCCGCCGGCGTCAATCATACTCGGCAACGACATTGAGAACGGCCAGCAGCCGCAATTCGTAATCCCGCAGGGCAACTGGCAGGCCGCGAAAAGCCTCGGCGAATGGACGCTGGTCGGCTGCACCGTCGCGCCCGGGTTCGAGTTCGCAGGCTTCGAACTGGCTAAGAAAGATTGGAGTCCCGGGTCGCCGACCTAGGCTTCACGAACATATCCTTTGCCGCGACCGCGCCGCCAAACGAAATCAGCACGGCGGCAATTGCGAGTGTCCAGCTCGGTTCCGCATATCCGGCAACGACAAGAAAAATCGTCGACAAGAGCGGCGCGGCGTAGGACGCTGCCCCCAGCGCGCGGATGTTGCCGAACTTCACGCCGCGATCCCAGGCATAGAACGCAAGTCCGACCGGAAAGACCCCCAGCACGAGAACCGCGAGCCACTGCAACGCCGATGACGGCCACACGGTCCGTTCGAACGCGAGATGACAGACCAGCGAAAGCGCCGACGTCGCAAGACAGAATCCCGCGACGGCATCGCTCGGTACATTCTTGAAAGGCCGCGACAGCACCGAGTAACTCGACCAGGCGAGTGCCGCACCGAGCGCACAGCAATAGCCGACGATGTACTCCCGCTTGATATCGACGCCACGCATGCCGGCGATCAGTACAAGCGTACCGGCGAGGCCAAACAGAACACCCAGAATGTGATGCGATTTCAGCTTCTCATCCGGCAGCAATGCCGAAAACAAGACGATCAGCAGCGGCCAGAGATAATTGAAAAGCTGCGCTTCTGCAGGCGGCGCTAGACGGAGCGCTGCAAAATAAAGTGCGTGATAGCCGAATAGTCCGCCGACGCCGAGCAGCCAGACGAGAGCCGGCTGTTTCAACGCGGCGGCAGCGCCGGGCCGCGCAATCCAGCTCGCGACCCCGAGCATCCCGCCAATCGCGAAGGTAATCGCCGCCAGTTGAAACGGCGGCATGGCCCCGCTCGCGACCGTCAGGAGCGACAGGAACGACCACATGAAGACGGCGGCGAGGCCGGTAAGCGTCGCCGCCGTTTGCTTAGAAGATGAGTTCATTTCTTACGTAATATACTGCGCGCCATTCACGGTCATCGTGGAACCCGTAATGAAGCCGGCATCGTCGGAAGCCAGAAATACCACGCAGCGCGCGATCTCTTCCGGCTCGCCTAAACGCCCGACAGGAATCGCCGGAAGAATATTCTTCTCGAGCACTTCCTTTGGCACGGCCTGCACCATCTCGGTGTTGATGTAGCCGGGGCAGATCGCGTTCACGGTGATGCCGGCCTTGGCCGATTCCTGCGCCAGCGCCTTGGTGAAGCCGATGTCCCCCGCCTTCGCCGCCGAGTAATTCGTTTGGCCCATCTGGCCCTTCTGGCCGTTGATCGAAGATATATTGATGATCCGGCCGAACTTGCGGTTACGCATGCCTTCGATGACCGGGCGGCACATGTTGAAAAGCGAGTTCAGGTTCGTGGTGATGACCTGATTCCACTGCTCCACCGTCATGCGGTGAAGCATGGCGTCGCGCGTGATGCCCGCGTTGTTCACGAGAACATCGACCGGGCCGAGATCGGCTTCGACCTTCTTGATGCCTTCCGCGCAGGCGTCGAACGAACTCACATCCCACTTGTAGACGGAAATTCCAGTCTCGCCTTTGAACTTCGCGGCCGCTTCATCGTTGCCCGCATAATTCGCCGCAACCGTGTACCCCGCTGCCTTCAACGCTTTCGCAATGGCAGCCCCGATCCCGCGCGTGCCGCCGGAAACCAACGCAACTCGAGCCATTTCCTTCCCCCGTGTATCGTCCGGCCTTCCCGCCGAATCTCATTTCCCGGACGCGATCTCCGCGCGTCCGGGAGTTTTCGTCAATGCTGCTTCAGGCTCAGTTCCGCTCCACGCAGAGCGCGATACCCATGCCGCCGCCGATGCAGAGCGTGGAAAGGCCCTTCTTCGCGCCGCGGCGTTCCATCTCATGCAGAAGGGTGACGAGCACGCGCGCACCGGAGGCTCCGATCGGATGACCGATCGCGATGGCCCCGCCGTTCACGTTCACCTTGGCGGGGTCCCAGCCCATGTCGCGGTTCACGGCACAGGCCTGCGCCGCAAAGGCTTCGTTGGCCTCGACCAGATCGAGGTCCTGCACGTTCCAGCCGGCTTTCTTCAGCGCGGCACGCGACGCCGGAATCGGGCCCGTGCCCATGACTGCCGGATCGACGCCCGCCTGCGCCCAGGAGGCGATGCGGGCGAGAATCTTCTTGTTCTGCTTCTTCGCGTCGCTCTCGCGCATAAGCACGAGCGCCGCAGCGCCATCGTTGATGCCGGAAGCGTTCGCTGCCGTTACCGTACCTTCCTTGTCGAAGGCGGGCTTCAGCTTTGTCATCGCATCGAGCGTAGCGCCATCGCGAATATATTCGTCGGTATCGAATACGATGTCGCCCTTCTTCGAAGCGATGGTCACTGCCGCGATTTCGTCCTTGAACTTGCCGGCCTTCTTCGCGGCCTCAGCCTTGTTCTGCGAAGCGACCGCGAATTCGTCCTGCTGCTGGCGCGTGATCTGCCACTGCTTCGCGACGTTCTCGGCGGTGCCGCCCATGTGATAGCCGTTGAAGACGTCCCACAGGCCGTCCTTGATCATGGTGTCGATGAATTTCACATCGCCCATGCGATGGCCCGCGCGCAGGTGCGCCGCGTGCGCCGAATTCGACATCGACTCCTGCCCGCCTGCGACCACGATTTCGGAATCGCCATTCATGATCGATTGGAAGCCGAGCGCGACGGTCCGCAAACCCGAACCACAAACCTGATTGACGAGCCACGCCGGCGTCTCGTTCGACAGACCCGCGGCCTTCGAGGCCTGACGCGCCGGGTTCATGCCCTGCGCTGCGGTCAGCACCTGACCGAAAATGAGTTCCGAAACCTGGCCGGGCTCCACGCCCGCGCGCTTGAGCGCAGCCTGGATTGCAACCTTGCCGAGTTCGTGTGCGGGCATTCCTGCGAGCGTGCCGTTGAAGGCTCCGACCGGGGTACGCGCTGCTCCTACAATGACCACTCCGTCCGCCATTTCCTGTTCCTCACTATTCGCCTTGTTTTGCTGACTTTTCAGCGGCGTTGTCCCTGTATTGGACCCCGGCCACCAGCACCTGCCAAGCCTATATAGGCCCAATGCTGCTTTGCGTCATTCGTTTACCGGCATCGCACAAAGCGGTAGCCGCAGTGCGGAAAAGGCCTTAGTCTTTCGGCTAGTTCAGCGGGGATACGCTCGCGTAGCGTGAGGGAGTGAGTAATGGCCAAGCCGCAAGAACCGGTAACGATCAAGAAATACGCCAACCGGCGGCTCTACAACACGGGCACCAGCGCCTACGTCACGCTGGAAGACCTCGCTGTCATGGTGAAGTCTGGCGAAGACTTCGTGGTCTATGACGCCAAGACCGGCGAGGACATCACCCGCTCGGTACTGACCCAGATCATTTTCGAGCAGGAAGGCAAAGGCGGGCAGAACCTCTTGCCAATTAACTTCCTGCGGCAGCTCATCCGCTTCTATGGCGACTCGATGCAGCTTCTCGTCCCGCGCTATCTCGAAACCTCGCTCCAGCACTTCGCGCAGGAACAGGAAAAGTTTCGCGACCAGATGGGCAAGACCTTCAATATTCCGGGCTTCGGCGCCTTCGACGAGCAGGTGAAGCGCAACATGGAGATATTCCAGCGGGCGTTCACGATGTTCCTGCCGACCGCCAAGGACAATGTCGCGAACGCTCCGGCCGAAGCCGGCGGCGACGACATCGACGCGCTCAAGCGTCAGGTCTCGGAGATGCAGAAGAAGCTCGACAAGATCGGCGAGTAAGCCGATCGAACATTGATAGAGAAAAGGCCGGCTCCTTAGCCGGCTTTTTTATTGTCTTCGTTGGCGGGCATTGAGCGCGGCGGCTGGAAATCGACGAAGCTGCCTTTGCCCGCAGCCTTGGCCTGTTCGAGCGCGATGTGCGCGTGAACCATGATTTCCCCGGCATCGCGCGCATAGCGCGGCGCGACCACGCCGCCCGCTGTCACCGACATGGCGAGCGGACCCGCCGACGTTTCGAACGGCGCTTCGCGCACCGCGCTGACGAAACGGTTTCCCGCAATGAAGATGTCTTCGAGCGAGCACTCGTGCAGCACGATCCCGAACTTATTGTCGGAGAAGCGGCCGATGAGATCCTTGCCGCGCTTGAAGGTGCGGAGGCGCTCCGCGATCGCGGCGATGGCTTGATCGCCGACGCCGAACCCGTAGGTCTGGTTGCAGTATGAAAGATCGTCGATGGCCGCGATAATGAATCCGAAGCTCGTCTTGAATTTCGTGGCGCTCTCGAACTCGTCGGCGATGGCTTTGGTCAGCACCGCGCGATTGAGCCCGCCCGTCAGCGGATCGGACTGCGACAAGAGCTTCAGTTCCTGCTCGTGCTGATGGCGCGCGGTGATGTTGCGAATGATGCCGTCGGCCCGCGCAGGCTTGCCGTCGGAGCCCGCGAACCAGCGGCCGACATCTTCGATCCAGGTCACCTGGCCCGGGGCGCTCTGCTTGAGCGCATAGCGAATTTCATAGGGGCAGCCCGCGCCGCCGTCCTTGCGCTGGTCGCCGAACACGGCGTCGTGACGGTTCTGCATGCTTTCGGGCGCGAGCAGCGCGCCGAACGCGCGGCCGCTGGAAATCTGATCAACCGAAACCACGTTCAGGATCGACGGCGCGTTGCCGCTCCACTCGATCGCGTCCGACGTACAGTTCCAGGAATAGGCGGCTTCGCCGCTGGCAAAGAGCACCGACGCGATACGCTCGGGCGACAGCATCGGCATGGTCACCGGCTTGTCTTCGCCGTGAATCGGCATGAGTCGCGCGCTGCGCACTGGCCCGGTCACTGTTCGCTTCCCCGTCTTTTGTTCTTGGCCGACGCATTACGCCGCGCCGATTAATGACGGGTCACTTCCGGCCGCGCTTCAGCCGCGATCCTTAACGGGACGTTACGAGCGGACCAGAGCTTGCACCGGACGAAGGGCAACAGACTGCGTTGTCCCGTTCAGAGACGTGTCATGGTTTACGAAGCGAAATTTGCAGACGAAAAAGGCAGCGAATGCCGGGCTCTGGTACCGTTAGCCGTACCGGTTCAGCGGGAGGCTCGCTGCCGTCCGCGCGCCAACGCCGCATTCGTCACGCAACTCGCAGCGAACGTGAACGGCTTCTCTCAGTACCGCGCCAAACGCCGCACGAACCCGGAAGCAGGTGCGAAGAGCTACCGCACCACGATTGCGGACGCCCTTGCCAGCAGGCCCAACGGGCTGAAACTGAACTACGTCGCCTGAGGATCGATCGAGAAATCGCGCCGTGCGGTGCGCACTGCAACCGACCAGCCGCCGAGCACGTCGACCAGCGCGATGATCAAAAGGATCATGAAGGTGGAAGTGCCCGCCTCCTTGACCAGCAAAAATTCCACCAGCGCCCCAATGAAGATCAACGTGGACAACACGTGATCGAAGATCGACCGCGCGGAGTTCCGCGCGGCTTTCAGCACTTCGAAGAACAGCAGAAACAGCGTGAATGCGATCAGGAGATCGCCCGCGGAAATCGCCCACTCGGCGCCGGAAGGCAGCCGCGGCGAAAAGATCGCCGCGGTCCAGGAAGTTCCCGGCATCAGGAACGCGATCACGTTGTAGATCGCGAACGAAATCAGCAGCAGCGGAAAGGCGACCATGACCGGTTCTCTTCTCCGTGCGCGCGGGTTTCGGATTAGGGCTTAGCTTTCGGCCTTCGCCTTCAGAACCTGACGGCCTTTATACATGCCGGTCTTCAGGTCCATGTGGTGCGGACGGCGCAATTCGCCCGAGTCCTTGTCTTCGACATAGGTCGGGGCTTTCAGCGCGTCGGCGGAGCGGCGCATGCCGCGGCGCGAGGGCGAGGTTTTTCGCTTGGGAACGGCCATCTTGGTCTCCGGAAACGGCCCTCGGGTCGCGGAGACCGGGCCGAAAAAATCTATCTGGAAGCCCGGGCTTATAGAGGAATGATTCGCCGAGGGCTAGACGGCACTAGCCCCTTGGAATCACGCAGGAAACGGCACCCGGCCCGTTATTTCCGGCGATCCTCAGCCGGGTCTGCGCCGCTCTGGAGAGCTGCGGCCCCGGCCGCTGCGGGTTGCGCGCCAACGGATTGGGCAGCGCGCCAGCGAGCAGCGCAGCCTCATGCGCGCTCAGATCGCGCGATGGTTTCTTGAAGAAACGGCGCGAGGCCGCCTCGACGCCGAACTCGCCCTCCGGGCCCCACTCGGCGATGTTAAGGTAGATCTCCATCATGCGGCGCTTCGACCAGATCGCGCTCATGTAATAGGCGAGCGGCACTTCGAGCGCCTTGCGGATCACCTGCCGGCCCGGCCAAAGAAACAGGTTTTTCGCGACCTGCATCGGAATGGTGGAAGCGCCGCGCGCATCGCCCTCTTCCGCGTATTCGTCGATCACGCTCTGCAACTCGCGCCAGTCTACGCCGGCATGCGAGCAGAAGCGGCCGTCCTCTCCTGCGACCACCATGCGCACGACGTGGGGAGAAATCTCCGAGATCGGCGTCCACACGCGCTCGACACGTTGCAGCGTTACCCAGCGCCACAGCATCAGGGTCGAGACCGGCGGCACGATCCAGTAGAGCGGAACGAGGATCACCGGAATCAACGCAATCCCGATTGCGATACGCGCGGCAAGTTCTCTGATGCCATAGCGGCGGATCAGCCCCGGTTCGCGCTGGACCGAATATTCATAGGATACGGGGAACGGAAACGACCGCGCCGCTCCATTGTTCTGCGCGCCAGGCTGCGCGTCGGGTAGCGGGCGATCCTCGCTCATGCCGCGGCATTAGAACTGCCGCGGCCGGTCGCGGCAAGTCTTGTTTGACGGCGGCAGGCCGGTACGGCACGAAAGACAGGCAGCACGGCCAATTCGCATGAATGTTTCGCCCCAATTTGAAATGCGGCTTACGTCGTTCGTTCTTCACGTCGAAGAAGCGCTTGAGGATGTTCTCGGCAAAAGTCCGCTGCCGGCCGAGTTGACGCGGCCTGCCCGGCTGCGCGACGCCATGGCTTATGCCGTGCTGGGCGGCGGCAAGCGTCTCCGTCCGCTGCTGGTGGTCGAGTCGGCCGGGTTGTTCGGCGTCGATTTTCACTATGCACTGAACGCCGGAATCGCATTCGAACTCCTGCACTGCTACTCGCTCGTGCACGATGATCTGCCCGCGATGGACAATGACGACACGCGGCGCGGCAAACCCACGGTCCACAAGGCCTTCGACGAAGCGACGGCGATCCTCGCCGGCGACGCCTTACAGACGCTCGCTTTCGATGTGCTTACGCGCGAGACCACGCACAACGATCCCGCTGTGCGCACGGCACTCGTGCGCTGCCTCGCCGCCGCAAGCGGCATCGGCGGCATGGCGGGCGGCCAGATGCTCGATCTCGAAGCGGAAGGAAGATTTTCCGGCGACAAGACGCCTCCACCGCTCACGATCGAGGAAATCGAACGCCTGCAACGCATGAAGACCGGCGCTCTGCTCTCGGCCTGCTGCCGCGCGGGCGGCATTCTCGGCAAAGCTGATAGCGACGCGCAGCGTGCGCTCGACCGCTTTGGCCGCGCGATCGGTTTTGCGTTTCAGCTCGCAGACGATCTGCTCGACGTGGAAGGAAGCGCCGAGGAGGTCGGAAAGGCTGTCGGTAAGGACGCCGCGCTGAACAAAGCGACCCTTGTCTCCACGCTCGGGCCGCTCGCCGCGCGCCGGAAACTGAACGATCTCGTAGACGATGCGAAACGGGCTCTGAGGCCCTTCGGCACGCGCGCAGAATGGCTCACCGCCTGCGCCGACTTCGTGGCGGCAAGAAAGTCCTAGGCTACTCCGCCGCCGGCTTCTGCTCCGCCGAAGCGGCGCGCGACGTAATCTTCCACGATCTGCTTGAAATCGGCTGCAAGAGCCGGCCCGCGCAATGTCATCGCTTTCTTGCCGTCGATGAAGACGGGCGCCGCCGGCGCTTCGCCGGTGCCCGGAAGCGAGATGCCGATATCGGCGTGCTTGGATTCGCCGGGACCGTTCACGATGCAGCCCATCACCGCGACGTTAAGCGTTTCCACGCCCGGATACTTTTTCTTCCACTCCGCCATACTGTCGCGGATGTAGGACTGGATCTCGAAGGCGAGTTCCTGAAACACCGTGGAAGTCGTTCGCCCGCAGCCGGGGCAGGCCGCGACCAGCGGCACGAAAGTTCTGAAGCCCATCGTCTGCAAGAGCTCCTGCGCGACCTTAACTTCCAGCGTGCGGTCGCCATTCGGCTCCGGGGTCAAGGAGATGCGGATGGTGTCGCCGATCCCCTGCTGCAACAAGATCGAAAGCGAGGCCGCAGACGCGACGATCCCCTTCGAACCCATGCCGGCTTCGGTAAGACCGAGATGCAGCGCGTAGTCCGAACGCCGCCCGAGATCCTGATAGACTGCAATCAGATCCTGCACCGCAGAGACTTTCGCCGAGAGAATTATCTGCTCGCGTTTCATGCCGAGTTCTTCGGCGCGCGATGCGGAAACCAGCGCCGACTGTACCAGCGCTTCGCGCGTCACCGCGCGGGCTTCCACAGGTTTCGCGGATTTCGCGTTCTCGTCCATCAGATGCGTGAGCAACTCCTGATCGAGCGAGCCCCAGTTCGCGCCGATACGGACGGGCTTTCCGTGTTTCAATGCAATTTCGACGATCGAGGAGAACTGTTTGTCGCGCTTTTCACGAAAGCCCACGTTGCCCGGATTGATCCGGTATTTCGCGAGCGCTTCAGCGCAGGCCGGATGATCGGATAACAGCTTGTGGCCGATGTAGTGGAAATCGCCGACGAGCGGTACGTTCAAATTCATTTTGAGCAGACGATCGCGGATATGCGGCACGGACGCTGCCGCCTCGTCGCGATCCACCGTGATCCGCACGATTTCGGAGCCAGCGCGGAACAGATCCGCCACCTGCTGCGTCGTCCTCTCGACATCGGCAGTATCAGTATTGGTCATTGACTGCACGACGATCGGCGCACCGCCGCCAACGGCGACGTTGCCGACCTGAACCGGCACAGAGACGCGCCGCGCCGCTGCGCCGAAATCCTTTTCATGCGCGTCAAACGTGTTCATCGCTTCGGCTTCTTCCGGCAGGGCCCGCAGATCCCGCTCACTTCGATGATCGCGGAGCGCGCTTCGAAGCCCGCCGCTTTCGTCGCCTTGGTAACGTCACGGCTGAAAGCCGCGGCCTGCATCTCGGCTACTGCGCCGCATTTTTCGCAAAGCAGGAACATCACCGGCTCCGCGCGTTCGTGCCCCGCCGTGCAGGCGAGAAACGCATTCCGGCTCTCGATGCGGTGCGCGAGGTTCTCTGCGGTAAGAAATTCGAGCGCTCTATAGACCGACATCGCCGGTACCGCTTCGCCGGAAGCGGCAAGCTTCTCGACGATCTCGTAGGCGCCCACCGGGGCATGGCTCTGGGCGAGAATTTCGAGCACCCGGCGGCGAAGCGGAGTGAGCCGCAGGCCCCTGCCGCCGCAGGCCCGTTCGGCGCGGGTCAGGGCGTCTTCCACGCATTGGCCGTGATCGTGATGCGGATCGGGGAAGGCTTTGTGCATGGATACAGAATATCAGGCTAAAGGTGCCTAAAACCAGCCCTTGCACTCCATGTTGCAATGCACAATATAGGGAGGATGCTTCCGCTTCGGCTCGACCGTATCGGCGACAGCCCTATTTCCGGCACCGCCAGCCCGCCCCGCCGATGGTTGCCTTTCGCAACCCGCGCTCCAAGAAGTCTGCTCATGCAACCGGCCAAATCGGTACACCTCGCCCTGCAGGGTGGCGGCGCGCATGGCGCCTTCACCTGGGGCGTGCTCGACCGGCTCTTGGAAGAGCGCCGCATCGAGATCGACGCGATCTCGGGCACGAGCGCGGGCGCGATGAACGCAGTCGTGCTCGGTTCCGGCTACCAGAAGAGCGGCCGCGAAGGCGCGCGAGAGGCACTCGAAAAATTCTGGCGCGCAGTTTCGCGCGACGGCCGCCTGAGCCCGATCCAGCGCGGGCTGATGGACAGGCTCCTCGGCAATTGGTCGCTCGACAAGAACCCGTTTTTCCTCGCGATGGACGTGGCGACGCATTTCGTGTCGCCCTACGATTTCAATCCGTTCAACATCAACCCGCTGCGCGACGTACTGGAACGCGAAGTCGACTTCGAAGCGCTTCGCAAAAGCCGCGACATGAAGGTCTTCATCTCCGCGACCAACGTGCACACCGGCAAGGTGCGCGTCTTTCAGGGCAAGGAGATCACGGCGGACGTCGTGATGGCGTCAGCCTGTCTGCCGTTCCTGTTCAAGGCGGTCGAGATCGACGGCACGCCGTACTGGGACGGCGGCTATGTCGGCAACCCGCCGCTGTTTCCTTTCTTCCGCAGCGGCGAGGGCGGCGACATCCTGCTCGTGCAGACCAATCCCGTGACCCGCGAAGAAACCCCGCAAAGCGCGCGCGACATTCTGAACCGTATGAACGAGATCGTTTTCAATGCATCGCTCGCTTCGGAGTTTCGCGCGATCAACTACGTGAACCGCATGCTCGGATCCAAACTCTTGCGCCGCCTGACCGGAAAGGTGACGCCGGAAATTCGTCTGCACCGGATTGCGGCGGGCGACGAGCTTCTCGATATGACGTCGAGTTCGAAGTTCAATGTGGACTGGTCGTTCTTCCAGCACCTGCGGGACTTCGGCCGCATCGCCGCCGACGACTTCCTGAAGAAACACTACCGCTCGGTCGGCAAGCGCTCGACGCTTGATTTGCGCAACGAAGGCGGCTGAATTCGCGCCGAAGCCGCCCTCGCGCTAGTATTCCGCCATGAATGTGCGCCTCGAGGTCGTCACCGCGGACATCACGAAGCTTGCCGCCGACGCCATCGTGAACGCGGCCAACAACGCACTCTTGGGTGGTGGCGGCGTGGATGGTGCGATCCATCGTGCGGCGGGGCCAGAACTGCTCGAAGAATGCCGCGCGCTCAACGGCTGCTCCACGAGCGACGCCAGGATCACGAAGGCGTATCGGCTGCCGTCGCGCTTTGTCATCCACACCGTCGGCCCCGTGTGGTCGGGCGGCGGCAACGATGAAGACGAACTGCTCGCCTCCTGTTACCGGACCTCGCTTGCGATCGCGAAATCGCACGGGCTGCAATCGATCGCTTTCCCTGCAATTTCCACCGGGGTCTATCGCTTCCCGGCCGATCGTGCGGCGCGAATCGCAGTCTCGGCAGTGATCGAGCATGCGACCGCGCCGCTAACCCGCGTGATCTTCTGCTGCTTCTCCGAAGAGTCGGCCGCACACCATCGCGCAGCCCTCGCCGCACTCGGTCGCGACACCTGAAGTGGCCGATTCGCTTGCCCTGCACAGGCAATCGTCTTCGCTCCGTCGCGCTTTTGCAGCTAAGATGGTTATGGAAATCCTGTTCACGCGGAACCCTTCGATGAAATTCTGGACACTCGCGATCCCGGCAGCGCTAGCCGCTTTCTCGCCCGCGGCGGCGCAGGAACTTCCGAAGCTGCAAACCAATCAGGAATACATCGAGGAGCTTTATCGAAATCCGAAAGCGCCGCTCGCGGACAAAATCGAAATGCTCCGCTTCGTGCTGAAGACGCTGCCCGACCGCGTGAAGATCTATCCGACCGAGAACTATTACTACTTCTCGTTCTATTCGGGTGGCGTTCGCTATGCCGGCAATCTCCGTCTCGACACGAGCGACCGCGACAAGGGAAAAATCCACTTCGCCTATTTTGTCGACAACGCGCCATGGAAGGGCGACCTGCCGGTCAATTACGCGGTCATGGACATCGCCGACGGCGTGAAAATCGAGAAGGTCGAGCGCTTTCTCTATCGCGTCAGCGCCGGCGGCCGCAGCGTACTCTTCGAACTGAACGATCTTTCCGGCGCGCGGCCGCCGCTAGGTACGCTCGATCCCGACGAGCGCTTCATCGGGCCGGTGTTCGACGAATCCGGAATCCGCTTCTTCCTCGTCTACAATTCGAAGCTGCGGCTGTTTCACTACATTCTCGACGAGACCGTGCCGGTGCCGGACGAATTGCAGGCCATAAAGTCCACCGACCGTATTCTGCTCGGCACGCGTACGGGTTTTGCGTATTACCGCGACCTAAAGCGCGAGCGGAAAATCCTGATCGGCGTTTATGAGGACAACACGCTCGCGAACAACTATTTCGACGGGCCGTTCGACCAGCTGCCCGACAACTTCATCGAAGGCGACGACCTGCTCAAGGCCATTCTCGAGGTCGCGCCCAATCTCAAGGGCACCATTGACCGCTTCGGCGGCAGCTTCGATGGCTCCGAGCGTTTTCTGATCGCACCCTATATGAGCTATCGGATCGACGAGGAGCTGCTCAGCGTACACCGCTGCGCCACCGGGCCGCAGGGTCAGGGTCCGCGATACTACGAATGCTTTCTGGCGGACACCGCACCACCGCCGTCCGACGGCAAGCCGAAAGCCGGGCCGAAGGGCAAAGGCGCACCGAAATAGCTGCTCTGCTCCACCACGCTTTCTTGCGAGGCCGCGAAGGCGCTACACTCTTTTCAAAGAGAGGAATGCCAATGCAACAGGAAGACCTGCTCGGCACCGCCGCGAACTGGCGTAACGAAGGTCGCAAGGTTGCGCTCGCGACCGTCACCGAAACCTGGGGCTCCGCGCCACGCCCGGTCGGCTCAAATCTCGTGATCGACGGCGAGGGAAATTTCCTGGGCTCGGTGTCCGGCGGCTGCGTCGAAGGCGCGGTGGTCGCCGAAGCACTCGACGTGATCGCAAGCGGCAAGCCGAAACTCATTTCCTTCGGGGTCGCTGACGAAACCGCATGGGAAGTTGGCCTGTCTTGCGGCGGCAGAATTTCCGTCTATGTCGAGCCGGTGAACTGAGATGGCATCCGCCGAACTCCTGATTGCGTTTGCGGTTGCGACTGCGCTGTTCGCGTACTTCCCCGGTCCCGCGTTGCTCTACACCGCAGCACAAACACTCGCGCGTGGCAGGCGCGCGGGCCTGATGGCAGCGCTCGGCATTCACGTCGGCTGCTATGCGCATGTGCTGGCGGCGACACTCGGCCTGTCCGCGGTGTTCCGCTATGTGCCAGAGGCCTATACGGCCCTGAAGATCGCAGGCGCCGCCTATCTCGTCTGGCTCGGAATCCAGATGCTGCGCGGCGGCGGCACGGATGAAGCGCCGAAGATCGCGCCGAAATCAGCGCGGCGCGCCTTCGCCGAAAGCATCGTGGTCGAACTCTTGAATCCGAAAGTCGCGATCTTCTTTATCGCTTTTCTGCCGCAGTTCGTGGACCCCGCGGGCTCGCTTCCGGTCTGGCTACAGTCGTTGATCCTCGGCGTTGTCGTAAACCTCGCGTTTTCGTCTGCCGATGTCGTGACCGCCTTCACCGCGAGTGCGGTCGTTGGCCGCCTCAAGAAATCGGGCACGATGGAGCGGACGGCACGATGGATCGGCGGCGGGCTCCTGATCGGCCTCGGCGTCAAGCTCGGCTTCGACAAGACCTGAGCCATGCAGCTCAGCCTGCTCACCGCATTGAATGAGGAGCGCGCAGCCAGACGCGCCGCGGTCGTCGTCACAGCACTTGAAAGCGGCGAGCAGCGTCTCGTGAAAATAGCCGACGTCGCGGGTGACGAACTTCGTGCAGCGCTGGAAAAACGGCTGCGCTCGGGAAGAAGCGGCACCGAGGAAACAGCGGGCGGAACGTTTTTTCTCACCGTATTCGTACCGCCGCCGCGTCTCGTCGTCACCGGCGCGGTGCATATCAGCCAGGAACTGGCGCCGATGGCTGCCCGGCTCGGCTATGACGTCACGATCATCGATCCGCGTACGGCCTTTGCAACACCGGAGCGCTTTGCCGGAGTGAGGTTACTTGCCGAGTGGCCGGATAAGGCCCTGCCCGATCTGAAGATCGATGCGCACACCGCGTTCTGCGCGCTCACGCACGATCCGAAGATCGACGATCCGGCGCTCATGCATGCGCTCGCGAGGGGCTGCTTCTATATCGGCGCACTCGGCTCGAAGAAGACCCACGCGGCACGTCTTGAACGTCTGCAATCGAAAGGCGCATCGAACATGCTGCTTTCCCGCATTCATGCACCCATCGGCCTCGACATCGGCGCGGTGTCGCCGGCCGAAATCGCGGTGTCGATTCTTGCCGAAATAACCGCGCGCCTGCGGCTCGGCAGCGAGTACGAAAAATGAAGTTCGGCCCGCTTCCGCTGGAGGACGCGCGCGGCGGGGTCGCCGTGCATTCGATCCGCAAGGACAAGCTCGTGCTGAAAAAGGGCACGGCCATCGGCGATGCCGAGATCGCAGCGCTCCGCGCAGCCGGCATTGCCGAAATCGTGGTTGCCAAGCTGGAGCCCGGCGATATCAGCGAGGACGAAGCCGCACGGGAACTGGCGAACGCGGCACTTGGCGAAAACGTCCGCAGCGACGAAGCCTTCACGGGCCGCGCCAATCTGTTCGCCGCGCAGGCGGGCGTGCTGATCGCAGACAGGGCGGCTATCGACCGCGTCAACGCCATCGAGGAGGCCATCACCTTCGCGACGCTTCCCGCGTTCAGCCCGGTCGCGGAAGGCCAGATGATCGCGACCGCAAAGATCATTCCTTTCGCGGTCAGCGGAGCGTCTCATCGCGCGGCGCTCGAAGCCGCAAAATCTTCCGGCGGGCTGGTTCGTGTCGCGCCGTATCGTGTGAGGAAAGTCGGCGTCGTTTCGACCCGCCTGCCGGGCCTTGCGGAAAAGGTGATCGAGAAGACGCTAAAAGTGACGCGCGAGCGTCTTGCGCGCGCGGGCGCATCGATCCTCGTAGAAAAGCGCATCAATCACGACGCCCGACTGCTCACGCAATCGATCCGGGACGTGCTCGGCGCAGGCGCGGAACTGGTGCTCGTCTTCGGCGCCTCGGCGATTGCCGACCGCCGCGATGTGATCCCTGCCGCGATCGAAAATGCAGGTGGGCGCATCGAGCATTTCGGCATGCCGGTCGATCCCGGCAATCTCATGCTGATCGGCGAAGTCGGCGGCAAACCGGTACTCGGCGCGCCGGGTTGCGCGCGAAGCCCGAAAGAAAACGGTTTCGATTGGGTGCTCACGCGGCTGCTCGCGGGCCTTGTCGTGAAACGCGAGGAAGTCGCGGGCATGGGGGTCGGCGGCCTGCTCATGGAAATCGTGACTCGCCCGCAGCCGCGCGAAGAACCCGCCACTGAATCGAAGAAGAGCGTCGCCGCGATCGTACTCGCCGCGGGGCGCTCAAGCCGCATGGAAGGCCCGAACAAGCTGCTCGAAGAGTTCAAAGGCAAGCCGCTTATTCGCTCCGCCGTGGAAGCGGCACTCGGCTCGCACGCTACGCCCGTCATCGTCGTAACCGGAAAGGACGACGGGGCAATCCGGCAGGCGCTCGAGGGCCTCGACGTGCGCTTCGTTCACAACGCGGAATACGCCGACGGGCTCTCGTCTTCGCTGAAAGCCGGTATCCGATCCGTGCCGGAAGCCAGCGCCGGCGCGATCATCTGCCTCGGCGACATGCCGAAAGTTTCCTCCGCACTGATCGACATGCTGATTTCCGGCTTCGCGCCGGAACACGGAGCGATGATCGTGGCCCCCGCGAAAGACGGACAGCGCGGCAACCCTGTGCTTTGGGCACGGCGTTTCTTTCCGGAACTCCTGCAGCTCGAAGGCGACATGGGTGCGCGCAAGCTCGCGAATTTCTACGACGAAGGCCTGCGCGAGATCGAAGTCGGGGACGACAGCGCGTTCGCTGATATCGACACGCCGGAAGCGCTCGCCGCCGCGCGCAAAGCGGCGGAATAATTTTCTAGAACGACTGCGGCTCGGTGACCGGCGTGTCCAGCCGCTGTTGCACGAGTTGCACGGCGCGCTGCACTTCGCGCAAGCTCGGTTTCAGCCAGTTTCTGATCTTCGAACGCGCATCGAGCGAGAGATAGGCGAGAGGCATGCTTGCCTTTTCTCCAGGCGAAGGTTGGGTGGCGCCGGGCGCCGACCTTTTGAGAAATTCCGCGAGCGAAACTCGCTCGTCTTCCATGAGATTCATGTTCATCGAATCGAGCAGCGGGATCATCACGCGGACGGGATTGGCCTTCAGTGCCCAGTAGGAATTGACGCCGTGCAGGGACTGCGGCGCCGTGCCGAGATAGGCATTCTCTGCAAGCACGAACTCGCAGCCGAAATGCTCGCGGATCCGAAAGCCACGCTCGAAATCGTCCGCATCGTAATTCGGGATATAGACGATCACCGGCTCGACATTGTTCGCCCGCGCCTCCGCGACAAAATCGATGTCGCGCATAAGCGAGAAGAACGTCGGAAAGGCGCGGCCGGTGACATCCACGATCTTCGGCTCGTGCGCACGCACAGGCAGCGTATCGAACAACCGCATCTGCCCTTTGGTCTTGCCGAGATCGACCAGCTCCGCTTCCGGGAAATACTTCGAGAATTTCGGCTTCTGCGCGTCGGTATCGAACAATAGCGGCGCATCGCCGGAAAGGCGGAAGAATTCGGCGAACAGCCTTGCGAGCAGCGTGGTGCCGGAGCGTTCGCGGGGCGAGACGACAAGAATGGCAAGGCTCTTTCCGAGCATCGTCGTCCCTAGCTGCCCGCGCGAGCCGCCGCGCGGCGGCGGCTTACGAGGCCCGCGCGCCCTCGATCGCCCATTCGTAGAGGCCCGTTTCTTCGAACTGCTCGTGCACAGCCTTTTCCCAGGTGCGTACGTAACCGCGCAGCACGAGCGAGAAGTCCGCTTTCTGATTCTTCGCGTTCTTGTTCTCGCCGAAGGTCACGAAGGGGACGCCTGCGAGTTCGACCTGCTCATAGGCCATTTCGTTCAGCTTCGGCACGTTGATCTCGTGCGCGGTGCGCTTGGCCTTCTTGAAGTAGCGGTCGTAGGTCCCCTGATCCCACTCGAAGAAATTGGTTTCGTTGATGTGGTTCTTCACCACGAAGTATTCGGCATTCTCGGTGAACGGCAATACTTCCTCGATCTCGCTGAGCGAAGCGACCGACGGCCCGAGCACGTGGAACAGGGCGAAGTTGAACTCGCCGCTATCGACCGCTTCGAAGAAGCCGACGTCGGTCATGTCCTTGAGGGTGCGCGACAAGAGACCGGCGCGCACGTCGATGATGGAGACCTTCACTTCGCTGCTGTGCAGGGTGTCGAGCACCTTCATCTGGTCTGCGACCTGCGTGAGGTCGACGACCTCGGTGATGCGCGGATGAAAGCGCTTGAGCGTGCCGCGCGGGCTCTCGGTGTCGAACGCGCGGGTGAGCACGTTCTTGTCCGCGAAATAATCGAGCATGGTGCGGGCGACCGTGGTCTTGCCGACGCCGCCCTTGTCCGCGCCTACAATGATGACCGCCGGTCTTTGCTTACCGCCGCTTCTTTCCGCCCTTTTCGCTGTCTTCGCCACGCGCCATCCCCTCAAAAATCTTGGCGCGGACCCGAACCGGAACGCACGCCGTACTACCCAACTAAACGGGCGCTACAGTGCTGCTTTTTCACGCTAATCGCAAGGCTCGGCCGAGCCATTTCCTCCCAGCCAAGCGCCACAATGCTTGCACGAGGCGAACATTGGCGGGCGCGAGGAAATGGGTGAGTGGACGGCCTTTCCTCTGAAATCGAACTCGGCGGCAGAGGCGCGTACGCCGAACTTGACATGAGGTCGTCTGCAACTTTCTATTCCCTCATGGGGAATGCGATCTCCCCACGAGGCGACAGCCGAAGCATCGCGTCCCGAAATCCAACCGAGGGCGCATCATGTCGTCGATCCATTCCATCTCTCCCGATAAGCTTGCCCGCCTCATCGGCACGCCGAAGTCGCCGCTGATTGTCGATGTCCGTACTGAGGACGATTACGCCGCTGACCCCCGGCTCGTGCCGGGAAGCGTTCGGCGCCGCGCCGAACTCCCGAACGGTACTGGTGAATTCGCTGGCCGCCCGCTCGCGATTGTCTGCCACAAGGGCGCAAAGCTCAGTCAGGGTTACGCCGCCTATCTGCGCAACGACGGTGTCCCGGCCGAGGTCGTCGAAGGCGGGTTTGTCGCCTGGCGCGATGCGGGCCTGCCGCTGGTATCGGCCAGGCATCTTCCCGCGCGTGACGGGAAAGGCCGCACGCTTTGGGTTACGCGCGAGCGGCCCAAGGTCGATCGCATCGCCTGCCCATGGCTGATCCGCCGCTTTGTCGATCCGCATGCCGTCATCATGTTCGTGAAGCCCGCCGAAGTCGCAGCCGTCGCCGAGCGCTTTGGCGCGGCAGCCTTCGATATCGAAGGCGTATTCTGGGGTCATCGCGGCGAACTCTGTACCTTTGACGTGATGCTCGATGAGTTCGGTCTGCAAACGGAGCCGCTGAAGCGTCTCTCGGACATGGTGCGCGGCGCCGACACCGCGCGTCTCGATCTTTCTCCGCAGGCGGCAGGACTACTCGCGGCTTCGCTCGGGCTTTCGCGCATGTACACCGACGATCTCGAACAGCTCGAAGCCGGGATGCTGCTTTACGACGCGTTCTATCGCTGGTGCCGCGACGCAACGGAAGAAACGCATAACTGGCCGTCGCACAAGGCGAGGGGTGAATGACGATGGATAGCAAAGCAACACCGGCGCACCCGACCTTCGCCGAAGCCACCCGTGTCTGGCTGAAGATCGGGCTGCTCTCCTTTGGAGGCCCTGCCGCGCAGATCGCGATGATGCATCGCATTCTCGTCGATGAGAAACGCTGGATCTCCGAAAGCCGGTTCCTGCACGCATTGAACTACTGCATGCTGCTTCCCGGCCCGGAAGCGACGCAGCTTGCGACTTACGTCGGCTGGCTTCTGCACAAGACGCGCGGTGGTCTCGTCGCGGGAGGGCTTTTTGTGCTGCCCGGCATCGTCGCGCTGATGGTGCTGAGCTGGGTCTACGTGATCGCGGGCCAGATCGGAATTGTCGCCGCACTCTTCTTCGGACTGAAGGCTGCGATTCTCGCGGTCGTACTCGAAGCGGTATTGCGCGTGGGGAAACGCGCGCTGAAGGGAACCGTGCTTGCGCTGCTTGCAGCCGCGGCTTTTACCGCAATCTATTTCTTCAGCATTCCCTTCCCCATCGTCGTGCTCGGCGCAGGTCTGCTCGGTTTCATCGGCGGCAAGCTGAACTGGAGCGGCTTCGATGTGAACATGCAACACGGAGCTTCGAAGCAGGCCGTCACAGCCGATGCGCTGATCGACCGGCAGCAGCCTGAGCACACGAAGCCCAGCCTGAAGCGTCTGGCACTGGTCACGGCAACCTGGCTTGCGCTGTGGCTGATCCCGGTCGCCTTGCTGCTGCTCGCGCTCGGCGAAGGGAATGTATTCTCGCGCATCGCGGTCTTCTTCTCGAAGATGGCAATGGTGACCTTCGGCGGCGCCTACGCCGTGCTTGCTTATGTCGCGCAGCAGGCGGTCGAGAACTATCAATGGCTCAGCGCTGGCGAGATGCTGGACGGGCTGGGGCTCGCCGAAACCACACCGGGCCCGCTCATTATGGTGCTGCAGTTCGTCGGTTTCCTCGCCGCATTTCGCGATGCGGGCGGCATGCCGCCCCTGCTTGCAGGAACGCTCGGCGGCCTGCTTGCGACCTGGGTCACCTTCGCGCCTTGCTTCCTGTGGATTTTCGCTGGCGCGCCTTATGTCGAAACGCTGCGCTCGAACCGTGCGCTTTCCTCGGCGCTCGCTGCGATCACCGCGGCTGTCGTCGGCGTGATTCTCAATCTCGCGGTCTGGTTCGCCGTTCACGTCGTTTTCTCGCGGACGCGCGAGATCGTATATGGCCCGCTCCGCTTCGACGCGCCCGTAATCGCAAGCGTCAATCTCTGGGCGGCCGCCTTGTCGCTCGCAGCCGTGATCGCGATTTTTGTCCTCAAGGTGAGGATGATTCCGGTGCTCGCAGCCTGCGCCGCTTCCGGCATCGCGCTGTATCTGTTTGGGTATATCTGAGCGGAATCGTAGCGTTGCTTAGCCGGGATTAACGCCGCGGAAGCCTTTGGCGGCTAACCGTTCCCGTTATGGGAACCGTTGCGCCCCTTCGCCGCCGCGCCTACCCGCGCCGCGAAACTTCGGTCATCGAGCGCTCGCGCCGCTCGTCGCCCTCGCTCCTCGCGTTGCTGCTCGCGGCTTTCCTCAGCGGCGGCGCCTATATCGTGTTCTGGAATATGGGGCAGTCTCCCGCGAGCCCGTCTGCGAACAGGATTCTGCCGTTCAATAAAAGCGGATACATCGGCACGTGCAGCGTCTTTCTCAGGAGCGACTGCGTGGTCGATGGCGATACGTTCTATTACCAGGGTCAAAAAATCCGCATCGCCGATATCGACGCGCCCGAGACCGACAGTGCCCAGTGTGCGAGCGAGGCGGAACGTGGCGAGCGCGCCAAGCGCCGGCTTCGCGAACTGCTGAACGAAGCGCCGTTCGAACTGCACGGCTACGCGAGCCGCGACACCGACCGCTATGGACGCAAGCTGCGCATCGTCACGCGCGGCGGCAGGTCGATCGGCGATACCTTGATCGCCGAAGGTCTCGCCCGCCGCTGGAGCGGCAAGCGGCTTCCCTGGTGCATCTAGCGGTGCAGTCCCGCTTCCTCTAAGCAGGATTCCGCGGCCGCGTCCGGCCACAAGAAATCAAGAAGCGACAAGAAATCAAGAAACGAAATGAGCCTCTCCTCCGTCCGCGCCTGGTTCGCCGAGCACGCCCCCGATCTGGAAGTTCTGGTCACCGCAACGAGTTCCGCAACCGTTGCGGAAGCTGCGAGCACCCACAACGTCGAACCGGGTCAGATCGGGAAAACCATCTGCGTACGCGCCGGCGACGAAGTAATTCTCGTCGTGACCAGCGGCGCTTCGCGGCTCGATAACAAGAAATTCAAGAACGTCTTCGGCACGCGACCGCGCATGCTCGGCGCCGAGGAAGTGCTCGCGCTTACCGGTCATCCCGTGGGCGGCGTCTGTCCGTTCGGTCTCGCTACGGACTTGCCGGTCTACTGTGACGTTTCGCTAAAACAGTTCGGTGTTGTCGTCCCGGCGGCGGGTGCGGGTAATGCCGCCGTAAAAATCCCAACCTCACGTATGGTCCAGCTTACGAAAGCAAAGTGGGTGGAAGTCTGCTAGAGTTTCCGGCCCTGTCATTCAACCAGAGCCGTCAGCGCTAGATGTTCGACCTCACTGTCATTTTCTCCGATCCCGCCAACTGGGCAGCCCTTGCGACACTGATCGCGATGGAGATCGTGCTCGGTATCGACAATCTCATCTTCATTTCGATCCTGACGAACAAGCTGCCCGCGCATCAGCGCGAACGGGCGCGGTTCATCGGCATCAGCGCCGCACTGGTGCTTCGGCTCGCGCTGCTGAGCACGGTCTTCGTGATCGTGCAGCTCACCGAGCCGGTGTTCGAGATTTTCGGCAAGGGATTTTCCTGGCGCGACCTCATCCTGATCGGCGGCGGGCTTTTCCTGGTCTGGAAGGCGACCAAGGAAATCCACCATAACGTCGATCCCGATCCGGGCGAGGACGTCTTCAGCGGCCGCGCGACGATGACCTATGCCGCGACCATCGGGCAGATTCTGCTCCTCGACCTCGTGTTTTCGGTGGACAGCATCATCACCGCCGTCGGCATGACCGATCACATCGCAATCATGGTGATCGCAGTGGTCGTGACCGTGCTCGTGATGCTGCTTGCGGCGAACCCGCTTGCGAATTTCATCAACGCGAATCCGACCGTGGTCATGCTTGCGCTGGGCTTTCTCTTGATGATCGGCGCGCTCCTGATCGCGGAGGGCTTCGGGGTCAAGGTGCCGAAAGCCTACGTCTACTCGGCGATGCTGTTCTCGGCATTCGTCGAATCGCTCAACATCATCTCGCGCCGTGCGAGGAAAGCGGCAGCGAAAACCACATCGAAGATGAAGAGCAGAAAGCCGGCAGCGAAACCGCAAACGCGCATTCGCGTGAAGCGCTGAGGCGCTGACGCGCGATACTAACAAAAGAGCCCGCGCAGACCGCGCGGGCTCTTTTCCTTTGGACGGCCGTTACCAGGCGCGGAAGTAAATGCCCGGGCCCGGCGTATAGTAGTAGCTCGGGCCATAATAGTAATAGCCGTGGTGATGGTGGCGATGACGATGATGACGATGGCGCCAACGCGGGTCGTGGACATCGTTGACGTTCTTCTCCACCTGCGGAGCCACCTGCGCGGCGGGGGCAGCAGCAACGGGTGTCATCGCGGACGCAACGGCCAGCGTACCCGCCGCCGCAGCGCCAATAAGCGTAGCTTTCAGCATGATACTTCTCCATTGTTGTATCGCGCCGGAAAACGCACGAAGCAGGAATATCGTTCCTCTGTTCCACGCAGCGCGCCCGAACGCCGCTCGCTCAAAATCGTTCCGTGCAGGCAACGAAGTGAAATCTATTTTGAAGCGGCGATGGCCTGCGCCATTTGGCCTGCGGCGGCAGCAGGAGTGAGCCCGCCTTCTCGCGCGAGCGTGCGCCAGGTGTAGAAACTGAGCGCGAGTGCAAGCATCGGCTTCTGCTTTGCGCTCAGCTTCTCGCCGAGCACCTCGACATAAGACTTCACGACCGGCGCGCGGCGGATCTTTGCGATCTCCTGCAGAACCGGAGACACCTCGACGTCACGCAGCACCGCTGCCGTCATTTTCTCGTTCTTCGCATAATAGGCGTAAAGCTCGCCGAGCGCGGTGCGCAATCGTTCCCAGCTGTCCGGAATCTTCCGCCACGCCTCCGCATCCGGCATGGGGTTCTGCTCCATGTTGTGGCCGGAGCAGGCCATGAACAGCGAGCGATCGTCGGGGAAGTGCGCATAGAGCGTATGGCGCTGCACGCCGGCGCGCTCGGCGACCATGCTGAAGCTCGTCTTGAGCGGCCCGACATCGCGATGCAGCTCGACCGCGGCCTCGACGATGCGCTGCCGCGTCTCGGCCTGGCTTTCGGCCCGCTTTTTCAGCGTATAGCTGCGCTTCTTCATTTTCATTACACTACCATGTGCATCGAATATTGACAAGTCGTATATTTCATTGCACATACCTGTTCGTTTAAATTATCCGCCACCCAACCTTGGAGAACGAACATGGAAACCAAAGTCTCGGAGATTGCCGACGGCATCTTCCGCCTCTCTACCTTCGTGCCTGACCTCGGCCCGAAGGGCTTCAACTTCAATCAATTCCTCGTCATGGGCGACGAACCGCTCATGTTTCACACCGGACTTCGCAAGATGTTCGGCCTGAACCGCGATGCGCTCGCGAAGATCCTGCCGCCGGAAAAGCTGCGCTGGATCTCGTTCGGTCATTTCGAGGCCGACGAATGCGGAGCCATGAACGAGTGGCTTGCCCTTGCCCCGAATGCCGTGGCCGCGCACGGGCAGACCGGTGCAAATGTATCGCTGAACGATTTCTCGGATCGTCCGGCGCGCACACTTGCGAACGGCGAGGTGATCGACATCGGCCAAGGCAAGCGCCTGCGCTTCATCGATACCCCGCATACGCCGCACGGCTGGGACGCCGGCGTCATGTACGAGGAATCTACCGGAACGCTGCTCTCCGGCGATCTCTTCACGCAGTTCGGCGACACGCCCTTCACGACCGGCGATATCGTAGGCGCGGCGATCGAGGCGGAGGACTTCTTCAAGTATTCCGCACTGAACCCGATGATGGGCTCGACGATCCGCAGCTTGGCCGGCCTGAACCCGAAGACGCTCGCGCTGATGCATGGCCCCGCGTTTGAAGGTGACGGCGCAGCTGCGCTGAAGGCGCTGGCCGCCGACTACGACCGCCGCCTTTCGAACGAGTGGCTGGACACCCAGGCGCTTCTGAACGCGGCATGATCGAAGGAGACGGAACATGTGTGAACATTTGAGCATGACCGATGTCGTCGACATGCCGGAAGACGGAATCGTACGCGGGAAGTGCGGGCATCTCTGCGCGCAATGCCTGATGCAACGTGCGAACGTCTATGGCGCGGAGCTTCCCTTCATTCCCGCGCCGAGCATCCACCCCGATGCAATCGGCCCCGAAGAAGAACGTGCGCTCCGCGAGCTTTCCGCTATGCGCGAGCAGATCGCCCTGCGGGAGCAGATCGCGCTCGAGGAAGGCAATCTCTGGCTGTTCGACTGATGCTGGAACAAGATCAAAGCCGCGCCGCCGGAAGCGATGGCGCGGCTTTTTCAGACCCGAACTACGTGTTTTCTTCCCTAACCGGGTATGCGACCGCGAAAATTACCTGGAATCAGGAGTTTTCGGGCGAGGGCTCCGGATTCGCCGCAGACGCACAGCGCTCCCGCGCGCACTCGTCGGATTTCGCCTTCAGCTCTTCGCCCATGATCCGCAACTCGCGCGACGTATGCAGATCGAGCGTGTTTCGGGAGAGCCGCAATGCGCGGGACGCCATGTCCCGCATGAATTCGATGGTGTTCATTGTTTTTGACCCTTGTCGGGCCAAAACTTGAACGGGGAAAGAGTTCCCCTGTTTCGATCACGCGGCGGCAAATTCCAGTCCGACCTGGTTCATGCGGCAGATGAACCGGGCGGATTGCCAGACTTCAACGGCATGTGCCGAGCGTTCGATGTAGATTGCCTTGGCCCGCTCGCTAGCGAGCACGTCGCTCGAAAATGGAACTTCCAGAACTTCGATCAAATGATCGCGGTGATCGAGCACCATGAACTTGTACTGGGGCATCGCGAAACTCCAGCGCCTGCCCTGTCCGCAGACGACTAAGCGCCGATTCAACCGGTATTCGAGCGCCCGGTTCCAGGCCCGCCCATGATTGTTTGATGATGCTGCTTCCCTCGCATCCATGTGGAAAAGACGCAAAGGAGCCGCGAACGGCTACGGACTCAGGACTGAACGCCCGTGCCGCCGCAGCGCTGGCACTTTACCTTTTTGTCGCCAACCTTGAGCAGGCCGCGGCCTTCGCAATTCTTGCAGGGCTTCTTTTTATCTTTGGTCATCCGCTGCTTTCTATTCGGCGAGGCCGTGGCCGAGCGTTTCACGCTCGTCGAATACGAAGCAGCGCCCCTGCCATTTGCTCTCGTGTTCCGGCACGTCTTCGAGATATTGCAGGATGCCGCCTTTGAGATGGTAGACCTCTTCGAAGCCTTTTGCGACCAAATAGCTCGACGCCTTCTCGCAGCGGATACCGCCGGTGCAGAACATCGCGATCTTCTTGTGTTTCGCGGGATCGAGTTCCCGATCGACGTACTCCGGAAAATCCTTGAACGCCTTCGTGCCCGGATCGATCGCACGCTCGAAAGTGCCGCGCTCGAACTCGAAGGAATTGCGCGTGTCGATCACGACGACTCCCGGGTCGGCGATCAGCGCGTTCCACTCCTTGGCATCGACGTAGGTGCCGGCATGCTTCGTGGGGTCGATGTGCGGCGTGCGCATGGTGACGATCTCAGGCTTGACCTTCACCTTCATGCGCTGAAAGGGCCTTTCGGAAGCCACCGACATCTTGGGTTCGAGGTTGTCGAAATGCGCGCGGATAGCGTTAAGAATACTGTCCATCTGCGCGTCTGATGCGGCGGCAATCGTACCGTTGATGCCTTCGGAAGCTAAAATCAGCGTGCCGCAGATTTCGTGCTCGGCACACGTCGCGCGCAGCGCAGCCGCAAGCGTCTCGGGATCGAGCACAGTTTGAAAGCGATAAAGGGCGGCGACGGAGTACATAAAATTAGCAAGCCAGTTGGTTTTTGTATTTCTTCTATTTACGTTTTTTAGCTGGCGGAGCAGTTTGCTACTGCGCGGTGCATTTCGATGAGCGAAGGCTGGCGGAGAGGGTGGGATTCGAACCCACGGTACGCTTGCACGCACAACGGTTTTCGAGACCGTCCCAATCGACCACTCTGGCACCTCTCCGCGCCGATCGGACCCGGGTCGATCAAGGGTCCTTCGTAATGGGCCGTTCCTTAACGAAGCCGCCCGCCCGGCACAAGCGGAGACCGGATTTTCCTGATCCTCGCCAAACCCGCGCCCGGGTTGCAGGCCGCCCCGCCGGTATGCGCGCTTTGGCGGCACCCCGGCATAAATCTGCCCCTTGCGAGGGAACGATCTGACGCAATGGCGATTGCTTCTGCGGGAGACGCAGAAGAAGGAAGCCGTATATGCATGCCCGCCTGTTCGCGAGGCTTGCGCTGGCCGTTGGGCTTGTCGCAGCCGCAATCGTCATTCGTCCTGGCAGCGCCGAAAAGGCAGAAGCACAGGGCGTTAGCGTCTCCATAGAATTTCGCGAAGCACTCGCGCCGCATGGCCGCTGGCACCGCCATTCCCGCTGGGGTGAAGTCTGGATTCCCGCGCGAGTGGAGCGTGGCTGGAGGCCGTATACCCGCGGTCACTGGGTCTACACCGACGACTGGGGCTGGTACTGGGTCTCCGACGAAGATTGGGGCTGGGTCGCCTATCACTACGGCCGCTGGGTGTTCGACGCGCAGGTCGGCTGGGTCTGGGTGCCGGGCCGCGAATGGGGCCCCGCATGGGTCAGCTGGCGCCGTGGCGGCGCCGAGGTCGGCTGGGCACCGCTCCCGCCGGACGACTATGTCGATCGCATCGACGACGATCCGAACGTCTGGATCTTCGTGGACGCGCGCAATCTGATCGCGCCCTCGATCGTGCGCGTGCAGCTGCCGTATCAGCGGAGCGCGGTGCTGGTGCGCCAGACCGTGATCGTCAACCGCACGGTCTATGTCAGCGGCGCGCGTGTCGCCGCGAATGCCGGCGTGCCACCGTCTTACATCGCCGCACGCGTGGGACGCCCGATCCGCGTTTCGCAGGTCCGCCCTGTCGTTGTCCGCGGCACAGTGGGCGTCAGCAACGCGGTCGAGATCGACGTCAAGGCGGGCGCGCAACAAAAGCGCCGCGCGGAGGTCAAGCAGGCCGCCCGCTCCATCGAACCCGCAAAGGACGTGCCGGAGCCCAAGCGCTTCGAGCGCGGCAGCGGGGAACAGGAGAACCCGGACACCCCGAAAGTCCTGCGCGAAGCGCAGCCCGGACAGCAAAAGAAGGAAGACACGCAAAAGGAAAAGCGCGACGACGGCGACGCGCAGAAGGCGAAGCAGAAGTCGGACGACGACGCGCTGAATGCCAAGCAAAAGCAGAAGCGCGACGATGGCGATGCGCAGAAAGCAAAGCAGAAGTCGGACGACGACGCGCTGAATGCCAAGCAAAAGCAGAAGCGCGATGATGGCGATGCGCAGAAAGCAGAGCAGAAGTCGGACGACGACGCGCTGAATGCCAAGCAGAAGCAGGACGCCGCTCCGAAGGCGCCTGAGCCGCAGCAGAAGCGTGACGAGCAGAAGCAGGATGCCGCTCCGAAGGCGTCGCAGCCGCAGCAGAAGCGTGACGAGCAGAAGCAGGATGCTGCTCCGAAGGCGCCGCAGCCGCAGCAGAAGCTTGACGAGCAGAAGCAGGATGCTGCTCCGAAGGCGACGCAGCCGCAGCAGAAACGTGACGATCAGTCGAAGCAGCTACCGCAGAAGCAGGATGCCGCCCCGAAGGCGCCTCCGCAGCAGCAACAGCAGACTGCGCCACAGCCGAAGGCACCCGCTCAGAAGCGAGATCCGTCGCCGGAACAGAAAAAGGAGAACTGACCGGAGCGCGTCCGGCTCTACGGCAGGCGCTTCACGAAATCCGGGATTTGCTTGCCCCAGGTTTCACAGAACTTCGCTTCGTCCTTTTCGTACTCGTCGAAGCTCTTCACGTAATAGGCGCGCTCAAGCCGGTTCGGATCGAGACGGAGCTTCTTCGTGAGGGCGTTGATGAAGCCCGTAAGCCGCTCGTCGTCCTTGTCGGCGATCGGGGCCTCGAGCTTGCAGTTGCGGCCGGCCTGGCTCACGCGGATGGCAGCCTCCAGCCGCTTCTGCGCCTCGCTCGCGCCCATCTTGGCGACGTTGAAGGGCTTGCCGGAATCCTTTGCCTGCGCCGCGTCGTGCGCCCCGGCGTAAACGGCGGCGAAGGCGAGCGCGAAGGCGATGAGCAAAGTCGGGACCTTGAACGGCATTGCGATTCTCCGGCAGGGCGAATGGCGGGCCGGCGACTAGATACACGAGCCGCAGGCGCAGACCAGCGCTATTCCAACCAGAATTAGGCGATTTTGGAGGCAGGCTCAGGCGAGGCTGAGCCTCACGCCCCTCAGCCGCCGCTGCCTCGATCCTCGTCCGGCCGCTTCCGCCACAGCGAAGCGACCAGAATCATCGCCAGAATGAGCCCCATTAGGATGAAGGGGAGGTACGCGAAGTCCATGCCCGGTCAGGTTAGGCGGGGCCCCCGTAACGGCTCCAGACGGGAGACCCCGCCGCCGCCTAAATTCGCCGGAAAATAGGGCCCATAGGCACGGATCGGCGCTTTCCTTGACTCGACCCACCCCCGCCTTTATCACCCCGGCCATCCAATCAGGACGCATGAACGACGTCCCGGCAGTCCCTGAAATCAGGGTCTGACTGCAAGAAGCCGGGCCCATCGAGGCCGGAGAAAGAGACTGATCATGTTCGCGGTCATCAAGACCGGCGGCAAACAGCATCGCGTTGTTGCCGACCAGACTTTGAAAGTTTACCTGCACGACGCGAAGGTCGGCGAGATCGTCACCTTCCCCGTCATCGCCCATGGCGGCGACACGCCGAAGTTCGGCACCCCGCTCGTCGAGGGCGCATCGGTCGCGGCCGAGGTGCTGGACCAGACCCACGGCCGCACGATCATCGCTTTCAAGAAGCGCCGCCGCCAGAACTCGAAGCGCAAGCGCGGCTATCGCGACCAGCACACGCTGGTCCGCGTGACCGAAATTCTCCTCAATGGCGCGAAGCCCACCAAGACCGCGCGCGTGAAACCCGAGAAGAAGGCGAAGCCGGAAGCCGCCGAAGGCGAGGCAGCGCCCACAAAGAAGGCCGCTGCCAAGAAGCCCGCCGCGAAAAAGCCCGCGGCAAAGGCCAAGACGACCGCGAAAAAGAAGTAAGACATAGTCAGGATTTTGGGGTATAGCCCCGCCAGAATTCGGAGTTACTACGATGGCCCATAAGAAAGCAGGCGGCTCCTCGCGCAACGGGCGCGATTCGGCTGGCAAGCGCCTTGGCGTGAAGCGCTTTGGCGGCGAAGCCGTGCTTGCCGGCAACATCATCGTGCGCCAGCGCGGCACGAAGGTCCACGCAGGCGCCAATGTCGGCATCGGCAAGGACCACACCCTTTTTGCGCTCACCGACGGCATCGTTCAGTTCAAGGCCAAGAACAAAGACCGCAACCTCGTAAACATCGTACCGATGCCGAAAGCAGCCGAATAGGCGAGATCTTCTCAGGTCCCGCCGGCACTTGTCGCCCCGCGGGACCCCAATCGAAATGACGGGTCTGAATTCAGGGGAGACAGGTGTCTCCCCTGAATTGTTTTGAAACGACCGAGGCCCGTCATGACGTTGCAGATGGAAGCGAGCACCCCCCGCGAGAAAAAAAGCGGTCTCATCATCGAGACAGCCCGCCTCGTTATGCGCGCACCGGTAAAACGCGACCTCGGCGGGATCGTGGAACTTGCAAACAACATCAAGGTCGCCGAGATGACCGCAACGATCCCGCACCCCTATACGATGCAGGATGCAGAGGCGTGGCTCGAGAAGGTCTCGAGCGGCCGCGGCTATTCGCTGGTGCTGTTCGCGAAGGGCGACAAGCGCACGCTCGTCGGCGTCGCGGGCTTCGGCCATCGCGGCGAGGAGCATAATCCAGAGATCGGCTACTGGATCGGCGAACCGCACTGGCGGCAGGGCTATGCGACCGAGGCGTCGCGTGCGCTCATCGACCACGCCTTCTCCGAGACCGCGATCGATGCGCTCTCCGCGTCCTGCCGGATCCAGAACGATTCCTCGCGCCGCGTAATCGAGAAGTGCGGCTTCCAGTGGGTCGGCTCCGGGCTCAATCAAGTGAAGGCGCTCGGCGCGTCCGTTCCGGTCGACCGTTTCGTGCTCACGCGCCGGACCTGGGAGAGCTTGCGGGCCTGGGGCGCTTCCGCTTTGCCCACGTTTACCAAAGCGGGATAGACAACACATTCAGCGTCCCATGTTCGCTACATGCATGGGACGCTGCCAATCCAACGTGATCGCAGATGAAATTTCTCGACGAAGCCAAGGTTTATGTCCGCTCCGGCAACGGCGGCGGCGGAGCCGTGTCGTTCCGGCGCGAGAAATTCATCGAATTCGGCGGGCCTGACGGCGGCGACGGCGGCCGCGGCGGCGACGTCGTGATCGAGTGCGTCTCGGGCCTCAACACGCTGATCGACTACCGCTACCAGCAGCATTTCAAGGCGGGAACGGGTGTCCACGGCATGGGTAAAAATCGTGCCGGCGGCAGAGGCGCGGATGCCGTTCTGAAAGTCCCGGTCGGCACGGAGGTCCTAGAAGAGGACGGCGAGACCGTTCTTGCCGACATGACCGAAGTCGGCCAGCGGGTCGTGTTGCTGGAAGGCGGACAGGGCGGCTTCGGCAACGCACATTTTAAATCCTCCACCAATCGCGCGCCGCGCCGCGCCAATCCCGGCATCGAAGGGCAGGAACGCACGATCCGCTTGCGCCTGAAGCTGATCGCGGACGCCGGTCTCGTCGGATTGCCGAACGCGGGCAAATCCACTTTCCTCGCTTCCGTCACTGCCGCGAAGCCGAAAGTCGCAGACTATCCCTTCACCACGCTGCATCCGCAGCTCGGCATCGTCCGCACCGACAACCGCGAACTCGTGCTTGCAGATATTCCCGGTCTCATTGAAGGCGCGCATGAAGGTGCGGGCTTAGGCGACCGCTTCCTCGGTCATGTCGAGCGCTGCAACGCGCTGCTGCATCTCGTGGACGCCACGCAGGAAGATGTAGCAACGGCTTACAAGACCGTGCGTGCCGAACTTGAAGCCTATGGCGACGTGATCGCTTCGAAGCCCGAGATCGTTGCGCTCTCGAAGATCGACGCGCTGACGCCGAAGAAGCTCGAAAGCCAGATGAAGAAGCTTCAGAAAGTTACGAAGAAGAAGCCACTCGCACTTTCCTCGCATTCGAGGAAAGGCGTCGCCGAAGCGCTACGCGCAGTCTTCAAGCTCGCGGGCTCCCGCGAAGCAAAGCACAAAGACAAGAAATCCGAGAAGAGTGCCGCATGGCGTCCGTAACGCCCGAACTCAAAAACTTTCACCGTATCGTCGTGAAAGTGGGTTCGTCGCTGCTCGTGAACTCCGAGCGCGGCGAGTTGCATTCCGATTGGCTGAATGCGCTCGCAGAGGATCTCTGCGAACGCGCCAAAGCAGGCGCCCAGATCGTGGTTGTTTCCTCCGGCGCGATTGCGCTCGGCCGCACGGTGCTGAAGTTTCCGAATGGCGCGCTGAAGCTGGAAGAAAGCCAGGCCGCGGCTGCCGTGGGCCAGATCGCGCTCGCGCGAGCCTGGAGCGAGGCGCTCGGCAAAGTAGACCTCGTCGCGGGGCAAGTGCTGCTCACGCTGAAAGATACGGAAGAGCGCCGCAACTATCTCAATGCGCGCGCGACCATCGGCAAGCTTCTCGACATCAAGGCCGTTCCCGTCATCAACGAGAACGACACGGTCGCGACCACCGAAATCCGCTACGGCGACAACGACCGCCTGGCCGCTCGCGTGGCGAGCATGATCGGTGCCGACCTGCTCGTGCTTTTTTCCGACATCGACGGCTTCTACGACGCGCCCCCGAACGTGAAGAAAGATGCGAAGCTGATCCCGGTCATTCCCCGCGTAACCGCGGAAATCGAGAGCATGGCGGGGGCAGCCGGTTCCGAACTTTCGCGCGGCGGCATGGTGACCAAGGTGGAGGCCGCTAAGATCGCGACGCTCGCGGGCGCGCATATGATCATCGCCTCGGGGCGCAAGATGCATCCGCTTCGTGCGATCGCAAACGGTGAGCCCTGCTCGTGGTTCCTGACGCCTGCGAACCCCGTGACTGCGCGCAAGAAATGGATCGTCGGCAATCTCGAGCCGAAGGGCATCATCCATGTCGATCCCGGCGCGGTGATAGCCCTTCGCAACGGAAAAAGCCTCCTGCCCGCGGGCGTGGTAAAAGTATCCGGCGAGTTCGCGCGCGGTGACGCCGTGCTCGTGCGCGGACCCGACGGCGAGGAAATCGCGCGCGGTCTGGTTGCCTATGACTCGGAAGACGCGGCCAAAATCGTGAAAAAGTCCACGAATGAGATCGTGCTTATTCTGGGTTATGAAGGCCGCGCCGCCATGATCCATCGCGACGATCTCGCGATGGCGGGAGAATAGCGATGAACATGCGCGAGACGGACGTATCCGCGCTGATGCGCGACATCGGCATCCGTGCACGCAAAGCCGCACGGGTGCTTGGCCTTGCCGATTCAGCCGCAAAGACGAACGCGCTCGAAGCCGCCGCGAAAACGATCCGAGCGGACAAGGCGAAGATTCTCGAAGCCAATGCGAAGGACATCGAAGCGGCAAAAAGCCAGAGCATCTCCGCCGCCTTCCTCGATCGCCTCACCCTCACCGATAAATCCATCGACGCGATTGCGGCCGGCATCGAAATGGTCGCGCTCTTGCCCGATCCCGTCGGCGAAGTCATTGCCGACTGGCAGCAGCCGAACGGATTGATGTTCCAGCGTGTGCGTACGCCACTCGGCGTCGTCGCGGTGATTTACGAAAGCCGCCCGAATGTCACGGCCGACGCCGGCTCGCTCTGCCTCAAAGCTGGCAACGCCGTCATTTTGCGCGGCGGCTCCGACAGTTTCCATTCGAGCCGCGCAATCCACGAATGTCTGGTTGCGGGCTTGAAGATGGCAGGCCTGCCCGAGGACGCAATCCAGCTCGTGCCGACCACCGACCGCGCAGCAGTCGGCGAACTGCTCTCGGGCCTGAACGGGAACATCGATGTCGTGGTGCCGCGTGGGGGGAAAAGCCTCGTCGCGCGCGTCCAGACGGAAGCGCGCGTGCCGGTCTTCGCGCATCTCGAAGGCGTGTGCCATGTGTACATCCACGCGCCCTCCGATCTCGAGATGGCGAAGTCGATCGTTTACAACGCAAAAATGCGCCGCACCGGCGTCTGCGGCTCTGCCGAGACCCTACTCGTCGATAAAAAGGCCGCGCCCACGCATCTGAAGCCGCTGGTTACGATGCTGCTCGACGCAAAATGCGAAGTGCGCGGCGATGAAGCCGCGCAAGCAGCCGATCCGCGCGTGAAGGCCGCGACCGAAGAAGACTGGCCGAAGGAATATCTCGACGCGATCATCGCGGTGAAGGTCGTTGACGGATTGCAAGCTGCGATCGATCACATCGCAAAATACGGCTCGCAGCATACCGACGCGATCGTGACCTCGGACTCTTCGGACGCCGAGATCTTTCTGCGCGAAGTCGACTCCGCGATTGTGCTGCACAACGCCTCGACCCAGTTCGCCGATGGCGGAGAGTTCGGCTTCGGCGCGGAGATCGGGATCGCCACCGGCCGCATGCATGCGCGCGGGCCGGTCGGCGTCGAACAGCTCACCTCGTTCAAGTATCGCGTCCACGGCAACGGTCAGATCCGGCCTTGAACTTTCGCACGCCACTCGCCTCTCCCGGCATGCGGATCGGGCTTCTCGGCGGCAGCTTCAATCCCGCGCATGAGGCGCATCGCGCGCTAAGCCTGCTCGCGTGGAAGCGGCTCGGCCTCGACCGCGTCTGGTGGCTGGTCTCGCCCGGCAATCCGCTGAAGGAAAATTCCGCGATGCCGCCGGTGGAAGAACGCATCGCGCAGGCGCGCGAGGCCGCGAGCTCTCCTTATATCGATGTCGCAGCACCCGAAATCGCATACCGCACCCGCTACACCTTCGACACGCTTTTGCGCCTGACCGCGGAACATCGCGGCACCCGCTTCGTTTGGTTGATGGGCGCGGACAATCTGGCGCAGTTCCATCGCTGGAAACGCTGGCAGGAGATCGCGAAACTGATGCCGATCGCGGTGATCGAACGGCCCGGCGACGAGGACGCACCGCTTTCGTCGAAGGCCGCGCATGCGCTCGCCCGTTACCGGGTGGACGAAAGCGACGCGGCACTCCTGATGTCCATGCGGCCGCCGGCATGGATTTATCTGCACGGCTTGAAATCGCCGCTCTCTTCCACCAGCTTACGATTGAAGAAACGGCGACAAGCTTAGTAATTGAACGGTAATGGTAGAGGCGTATGCTCGAACCAGTACCGATTCGCTACCCGAGGCCTGATGGAAGGAATCGATAGCCTGGCAACCAAGGTACGCAGCGTAACGGCAAAAAGAGCCGCGAAGCCCAAAGTGGTGGCGCGCAGACAAGAGTCCGCCCTACTTTCTCTCATCCTGAAGCAACTCGATGACGACAAGGCCGAGGACACGACTCCGATCGATGTCCGCGGGCGCACGTCGATTGCCGACCACATGGTGGTGACAAGCGGACGCTCGAATCGCCATGTCGCGTCGATCACGGAGCACCTGATCGATGCGCTCTCGAAGGCAGGAAACAAGCCGCGCGTCTCCGGCTTGCCGGCCGCCGATTGGGTCGTGCTCGATGCCGGTGACATCATCGTGCATGTGTTCAGGCCGGAGGTTCGCGAGTTCTACAGCCTGGAAAGAATGTGGCAGCCGCGCACGGCCGCGAAGAAGGCCTGACGGTTTCTTTCCATGTCCTTGCCATGCGTTTGCTGATCGCCGCCGTCGGCCGCCTAAAGGCGGGGCCGGAGCGTGAACTGCTCGCGCGCTACGTGGAACGCACGAACGCTGCCGGAAAATCCCTTTCGTTGTGTCCGCTCGACATCGCCGAAATTCCGGAAAGCGCCGCGAAGACCGCCGCGAAAAGAAAATCCGACGAAGCCGCAGCGCTGATCGCAGCCATTCCACCCGGCGCGAAGCTGATTGCTCTGGACGAACGCGGGAAAAGCATCGCAAGCGAGGATTTCGCGAAACTGACTGCCCGCTTTCGCGACGGCGGCGTGCAGACCCTCGCGTTTCTCATCGGCGGCGCGGACGGGCTCGACGAAACTCTCCGTAAAAAGGCCGATCTCGCGCTGGCCTACGGAAGCGCGACCTTCCCGCACCAGATCGTTCGCATTCTGCTGGCCGAACAAATCTATCGGGCCGTTACGATCCTTTCAGGCCATCCCTATCATCGCGGCGGCTGAAATCGTCATCGCAAGCGCCGTGCTTGCCGCCTCGTTTCCGGCTCACTTTTGCGCGATCACGCGCCGGCCGCGATCCAAACGCCCGGGTCCGCCGGTTTCCCGTTAGGACGGCACTGGTTTCGGGCAAAATCAGGCTGGATTCGACTACAGTTCCGGCCCGGCAGTGCCCCGGGAACTTCGCAATCCCTTGCTAGCTGGAAGGCGCGGCAGGTATCATGAAGGTCTGGCAGGGGCAGGAAATTCGCTGTGGAGTCCGGGTCGCTTGCCCGATAAGGCAGCCCGCCATAGCAATGTTGACAGGACGCTCTCGGGGCGGCGACGCCCAATCCCAATCGGTCTGCTTTCTGAAGATTGTGTAGGCGGCAGACCAATCGATACCGGCCCGGAATGGCCGGCAACCGGCAAGCAGAAGGTTCGCAGATAATGCGGAAGATTTCGCTATTCTTCATCGGCGCCATCACCGGCGCGCTGATCGCGGCGGTCGCGGCGCAACCGCAAGTATTCTCCAATGCACGCGCAGCTTCCACCGATACGTATCGGCAGCTCACGCTGTTCGGCGATATCTTCGAGCATGTGCGCGCGCAGTATGTCGAGAAGGTCGAAGACTCGAAACTGATCGAGGCAGCCATCAGCGGCATGCTCTCCTCGCTCGACCCGCATTCGCAGTTTCTGGATGCAAAAAACTTCAAGGACATGCAGACCCAGACCCGCGGCGAATTCGGCGGGCTCGGTATCGAAGTCACGATGGAAGACGGTCTCGTGAAGGTCATGTCCCCGATCGACAATACGCCCGCTTCGCGCGGCGGCGTGCAGCCGGCGGATCTCATCACCCATCTCGACGGCGAGCCCGTGAAGGGCCTTTCGCTCGAGCAGGCGGTGGAGCGGATGCGCGGGCCGGTCAATACGCCGATCGTGCTGCGCATCCAGCGCAAGGGCGCCGAGAAGCCGATCGAAATCAAGCTCGTGCGCGAGATCATCTCGATCCGCAACGTCCGCTTCAAGATCGAGGAAGACGTCGGCTACATCCGTCTCACGAGCTTCCAGGGCGAGCGCACTATCAAGCAGCTCGAAGAAGCGATCGCGGAAATCAAGCTGAAGATTCCGGAAGCGAAGCTCAAGGGTTATATCCTCGACCTTCGCAACAACGGCGGCGGATTGCTCGATCAGGCGATCGCGGTTTCGGATACCTTCCTCGACCGCGGCGAGATCGTTTCCACTCGCGGCCGAGCTGAAGCGAGCCAGCGCTACAACGCGCGCAGCGGCGATCTGACGAACGGCAAGCCGCTGATCGTTCTGATCAACGGCGGCTCCGCCTCGGCGTCCGAAATCGTGGCCGGCGCGTTACAGGATCACAAACGTGCAACGCTGCTCGGCTCGCGTTCGTTCGGCAAAGGCTCCGTGCAGACCGTCATGCCCATTGGCGGTTTCGGCGCATTGAAGCTCACGACCGCGCGCTACTACACGCCGTCCGGCCGCTCGATTCAGGCAAAAGGCATCCAGCCTGATATCGAGCTTGTTCAGGATCTGCCCGACGAACTGAAGGGCAAGGTGGAGACGCGCGGCGAAGCTTCGCTCAAGGGTCACATCAAGGCGAACGACGGCGAAGAGCAGACCGGCTCCCCCGCCTACATTCCGCCGGACCCGAAGGACGACAAGCAGCTCAACATGGCGCTCGAACTTCTGCGCGGCACGCAGAAGAACTCGGCCTTCCCGCCGAACCCGAAGGCCATTCCGAACTGAGCCTTGACGAATTGACAAAGCAAAGCCCCGCCGAAACGGCGGGGCTTTTTCATTTGTTTGTTCGTTCAGGTTGCGCGGCTTTTGCGAACCTGTTCTTCAATCCAGTCCGCTTCGATCGCGCACTCGCTCCAGGCGCGTGCAAGTTCGCGATACTGCGCCCGGATCTCCCAAGTCATGGTCTCGTCTTCCGAGATTCTGGTACAGGCTGCCGCCTTGATCCGGTAGTGGCTCGACTTGGGCATGACTATGCCGAGAGCCTTGCGTGGAGGTTCTGCAATTTCTGGATGGTCTGCTCGATGCTGCGCTTCTGGCCTTCGACGAGCTCCTTGCGTTCGGCATTGGTGGCCGGCTCGTCGCCGCCCACCTTGACCGCAACGTCGCCCGACAGCGCCCACATAAAATCACGCTTCTTGCCGCTGAGGATCAGCGAGATCGTTTCGCCGCCCTGATCCAAAAATACGATTTCCGCGTCCACGAGGGACACGTTGGGAATACCCGAATTCATGATTTGCTCCGGAAAAAAATTGGTGGAGCGGACCTGCCGTCCGCCGTTTACGGCCTTCATTGCCGAAAGCACCTGCGCGCGGGAGTAATTTGCCGTTAAACGGATAAATCTCGCCGGTTTTGCTAACGAAGTTTCGCGTTCAGCCCCGCTGCGGCAAGATCGTTCGCGAGCCGATCCGCAATCTCCTGGGAGGCAATGAGCTTGCGGAGCTCTCCGGCAGAATCGTCCCGCCATGCCGCACGAAGGGCGACCAGTTTCAGGAGCGCATCTCGTGCCCGCTCTTTGTTTCCGGCAGCGTGAGCCGCAAGCGCGTGAGCGACATGGCCGAGCGGGTAGCGTTCCGGCGTGATCTGGCTGGCATAGTGGCCCGCCGCCGCCGTATCCCCTCTCAGGTAGTGGGCGAGAAAGTAATAGAAGTTGTACCAGGACGGCCGCAGCACGCCGAAGCGCCCGGCACGCTCCAGCAGCGCAAAGCCCCGCTCAATTTCCCCGCTCATGATCAGGCGACCGCCATGGTCGCTGAGCGCGGTCATGTCATAGGGGTTCAGCGCAACCGCGCGCTCGGCCGCGGCCAGTGCGCCGGCATAGTCGCGCCTGCCGTAGAGCACGGCGGCAAGTATCTGATAGCCGCGGGAGCTTTCGGGATTCTTTTCGATCGATTGACGCAAGAGAAGCAGCGCGCGGTCCAGCGCCGCCGGATCTTCGCCGCGCGCGCCGATGTCGAACTGATACTCGCGCAAATACAGCACGCCCAGATAGGCGAAGCCGCTCGCGAAAGAAGGATCGTGCCGGGTCAGCGTTTCGAGACAACTTTTGGCGCGGCGATGCTGAACCGGATCGAATGATCGCAACGAGTCCGAGGCTTCAAGGATACACACGTAGCGTGGATCGCCTCGCTTTCGTGCGGTATAGCGGTTTCGTTCATGGGCACGAATGACGCCGAAGGGCTGCCCGAGACTGGTCACGACTTCGGTAACAACGGCATCTTCGGCCGCGGCGCGGCTTCCGGTCGAAGCAAAACCTTCGAACAACCGCGACCAGACCAGCGCATTGTCCTCCATATCGAACAACTGAAAAAGCAGGTTCGTGCTGCCGTCGTCGCGATACTCCGCGAGTCCGGTCAGGCGAAAGCGGATCGGCTGCTTGATTCCGCTTTTCTCCGCATCGGCAACTTCCTTTTCCAGCACGGCATTCAGCGTGTCGAAGCGGGAGATTGCGTCGCGAAGCTTTTCGATCAGCGCGCCTTGCGGGTGAATATCCTGTAGCGGCGTGCTGGCGACCGCGAGCGGTTGCAAAAGGATCGTTGGCATTCCGTTTCCGGGCTGCAACGATCTCGTCACCAGGTAGCCGGATATGCGCGGGTACATGAGGTACGCGGCGATTGATAATCCGGCAGCCAGAATCGCGAGAGCCGCGCCGAGCGCCAGGCCCCGCATCGGACTCGACGCGCCGAGTTGCGCGGAAATGATCGACCCGGACTTCCGCAAACGGAACGACGGCACATAGGAGCCCGGCGAGAGCGTGATGATGACTGGATCTCCGGCCCCGGGCCCTGCGTAATAGCGCTCGATCGTGCGCCGGAGTCTGGTCGCCTCGACGCGCACGATCGGATCGGCCTGTGGATCGAAATCCTTGCCGCGCCCGAGCGCTTCAACGCCGATGGTGTAGCCCTTGATGCGGTCGCTCTCGCCTCGCAGTTCCGCCTCGGATACGAAACGCAGAAAGGCCGCGAGCTGCGGCGAATCGCGGAACATCTCGCTCTCGACCATGCGGTCGAGCGCGGCCCGAACCTGCTCTTCCGGTACTGTTGCCGGCCTTGACACGGGCCTGTTCCCCAACCTTGGGCCCACGAAACGCGGAGCCATTCTAGGTGAAGCCGCCGCGCCAACGCCAGTTCGCGCACATTCACGGATTCAGCCCCGGTAAGAACTCGTGTCCCCCGGCATGATAGAATCGCTTGATTCGACCAAACTTCGGGGAGACTGCGGTGGCGGACGATCTCGATACTCCGCTGAAAACCCGGCAGGGCGCTGATGTTGCCCATCGCGCCGGAAGGTCTCTGCTGGCGCTCGTCACGGCGGTGCTGGCTGCCGTACTCCTGCTTGCGGTTTCCTGGGTCGTGATCCACGACGACCCGCTCGGTGGCGAGCCGAAGCATGTCGTCAAGATCGAACAGATCATTCCGGCGGCACCGCAAACCAAGCAATCTTCCGCTCCCGCGAACGTTCCGCAGAATCAGCCGAAGCAAGCCGATGGCGACCAGCGGACGGTCACCATCATCGACGGCAATACCGGTGCGCGCCGTCAGATCGTGATCGGCGAAAAGCAATCGCAGGCGATCCCGCCCTCCGCCGCCGAGAAAGAGCCCACGCACAAGGTGCCGCCGGCCGACAACCGGCTGATTGAAACGACGAAACACGGACCGATCCCGAAGGTCGGATCGGACGGCGTACGGCCGCTCGACGCCTATGCCAGTCCGATTCCGGTTTCCGGCAACGCGGACTCGATGATCGCGATCGTAATCACCGGATTGGGCGTCAGCGCTTCCGCGACCGGCGAGGCAATCTCGAAACTTCCGGCAGCCGTCACGTTAGGCTTCGCTCCGTTCGGAGAAGAGCTTACCCGCTGGATCACCCGGGCCCGCGCGACCGGGCACGAGGTCCTGCTGCAAATTCCGATGGAACCGTTCGATTATCCCGACAATGATCCCGGCCCGCGAACGCTCACGGTCAAGTCGCCGAAAGACCAGAACATCGACCGGCTGCATTTCTTTCTGAGCCGATCGCAGGGCTACGTCGGCGTCGCCAATCTGATGGGCGCCCGCTTTACCGCAAACGAAGAAGCGCTGTCCGCGGTTCTCGCGGAAACCGGAAAGCGCGGGCTGCTGTTTCTTGACGATGGCTCCTCCCCGCGCAGCGTTACGCTCAAGGCCGCCGCGAAGACGAAAGCGCCCTATCTGAAATCTGATCTGGTCGTCGACGCCAAGACCGAATGGGCCGACATCGACGCAGCGCTGGTCCGGCTCGAAGCGATCGCAGTCGAGAAGGGGGTCGCTGTCGCGACCGCAAGCGCACTTCCCGTGACGATCGAACGGATCGCACGCTGGGCAAAGACGCTCGAAGCGAGGGGTATCCGGCTGGTGCCGGTGAGTGTCGCGTTCCAGCGCAAGCCCAAACAAAGCTGACTGCGAATGCGCGGCGTTGTAGAAAGCGCCATGAAAAATTTCGAAGATCTCCCCTACCGCCCCTGCGTCGGCCTCGCGGTGTTCAACGCGCAAGGCCTCGTCTTTGTGGGCCGCCGTCTCGGCGGGCCGGAGCATGTAGACGCGACACATTCCTGGCAGATGCCGCAAGGCGGCATCGACGAAGGCGAAGACCCCTATGAGGCGGCCCTCCGCGAACTTTACGAAGAGACGAATATCCGTTCGATCAGGAAACTCGGCGAGGTTGAGGGCTGGCTGAAATACGATATTCCGCGCGACATCGCCGGACAGGCATGGAAAGGAAAATATCGCGGGCAGAAGCAAAAGTGGTATGCGCTGTGCTTCACCGGCGACGAGAGTGAAATCGATATTGCATCGCCCGGCGGTGGGCATAAGCCCGAATTCGTCGAATGGCGCTGGGAAAAGCTGGAGAATGCGCCGGGCTTGATTGTTCCGTTCAAACGGCAGGTCTATGAGGACGTCGTGAGGAACTTCGCTGGATTTGCGAACAGATAATCATGGCGGACAGAGGCGCCCTTCGCTGGCGTGCGGCGACCGAAGCGGATGTCCCCGAAATTTTCCGTATTTCCAAGATCATTCACCCGGACATCCCGGAGCGTATCGAGACCTATCGCGAGAAACTCCAGCTTTCGCCGGATTCCTGTTTCGTCGTGGATGAAGGCAATTCGATCCGCGGTTACGCGATCACGTTGCCATGGACTGCAAAAGAAATTCCTGAACTCGACACTTTGCTCGGCGCAATTCCAAAGAATGCGTCTGCGCTCTACGTCCACGATGTAGCGCTCCTTCCGAGCGCGCGAAGTCGCGGTCTCGTCGGTGATTTGATGGCGCTCATGGATGCCGCGGGAGGCGAGCTCGGACTGACCGAGATCTCGCTCGCCGCCGTCTATGGTTCCGAGACGACATGGTTTCAGTACGGCTTCCGCCGCATGGATATGAGCGAGAAGCTGAAGGCGCAGGCCGCCACCTATGGTTCCGCGGTTTTCATGACGCGCCCGATTCGGACCTAGAAACAAAAAGGCCGCGCATGTTGCGCGGCCTTCAGAGCTGGGGACGAGAGTCGTATGCTTTAAGCGCGGCGGCGATCCGCTACAAAGCCGAAACCAAGACCCACAATCCCGCCGATCAAGGCACACAGCGCGACGTGGTTGAACTGCCGGTTGGTCAGATCGCCTTTATCCTTGGGCTCGACCTGTACCGGCACATTGATGATCGGAATTACCGATGCCCACTGCGGCGGCTTCGTGACAAATCCGATCAATCCTCCCGCGACGATACCCAAGAGCAAGCAGATCACTTTCAGATTGTTCAGCGGCATCCGAGTACCCTTTCCTAGTCAGCCGCCTTTGCGGCCAATCCATGAAAACGCTCAACGGTTCCGCAAGTTCCATGATGACGGAGCTCAATACGGAAAAAAGAAAGCCGCGCATGTGGCGCGGCTTTTATATTTTTCTCTCTCTAGAGAATTCAGTGCGCGGCCGCTCCGCCGCCGCCCAGTTGGGCCTGCACGGCTTTGAGCTGATAGACCGTCTCGGCCATTTTGTTGCGGGCTTCGTCGGAAGTTGCCGACGACATCTTCGCTTCGAGCGCAGAAATCGATGCCGCGAACTCCGCCGCGTTGATCTCTTCGAGGCGGGAAGCCTCTTCCGCAAGAACGATCAGGCCCTTCTCGTTCACTTCGGCAAAGCCGCCGCGAACGAATGCAACGATGTCGTCCGAACCGTTCCTGAAACGCAGGAAGCCGGGCCTGAGCGTCGAGACCAGCGGTGCATGGCCTGCAAGCACGGTGAACTCGCCTTCGGCACCCGGAACGATTACCTCTTCCACTTCTCCAGAGAAGAGAAGCTTCGCAGGCGAGACAAGTTCGAACTTGAAGGTGGCCATGGTCCGTCCTGCTTACGCGGCTTCCGCGGCGAGCTTCTTGCCCTTCTCGACCGCCTCTTCGATGGTGCCGACCATGTAGAAGGCCGGTTCCGGCAGGTGGTCGTACTTGCCTTCGCAAAGACCCTTGAAGCCTTTGATGGTGTCCGCGAGTTCGACGAACTTGCCGGGGGAGCCGGTGAAGACCTCCGCGACGTGGAAGGGCTGCGAGAGGAAGCGCTCGATCTTGCGTGCGCGCGAGACCGCGAGTTTGTCCTCTTCCGAAAGCTCGTCCATGCCGAGAATCGCGATGATGTCCTGCAGCGCCTTGTAGCGCTGGAGAATCTGCTGCACCTGGCGCGACACCGCGTAGTGCTCCTCGCCGACGACCAGCGGCGAAAGCATGCGCGAAGTCGAGTCGAGCGGATCGACCGCCGGATAGATGCCCTTTTCCGCGATCGAGCGCGACAGCACGGTGGTCGCGTCAAGATGGGCGAACGAGGTCGCAGGCGCCGGGTCGGTAAGATCGTCGGCCGGCACGTAAATCGCCTGCACCGAAGTGATCGAGCCCTTCTGTGTCGTTGTGATGCGTTCCTGCAGCGCGCCCATGTCAGTGGCGAGCGTCGGCTGGTAACCGACCGCCGAAGGAATACGACCAAGGAGAGCTGACACTTCCGAGCCCGCCTGCGTGAAGCGGAAGATGTTGTCGACGAAGAACAGCACGTCCTGGCCCTGATCGCGGAAGTGCTCGGCGACCGTGAGACCCGAGAGCGCGACGCGCATGCGTGCTCCGGGGGGTTCGTTCATCTGGCCGAACACGAGGGCGCACTTGGAGCCTTCGCCGCCGCCCTTCTTGTTCACGCCCGATTCGATGAACTCGTGATAGAGGTCGTTGCCTTCACGCGTACGCTCGCCGACGCCGGCGAACACGGAGTAACCGCCGTGCGCCTTCGCCACGTTGTTAATGAGTTCCTGAATGAGCACAGTCTTGCCGACGCCCGCACCGCCGAACAGACCGATCTTGCCGCCCTTCGCGTAAGGCGCGAGCAGGTCGACGACCTTAATGCCGGTGACGAGAATTTCGGCTTCGGTCGACTGATCCGTATAGCTGGGGGTCGGAGCATGGATCGGGCGCGTGCCCGAAGACTTCACCGGACCGGCTTCGTCGATCGGCTCGCCGACGACGTTCATGATGCGCCCGAGCGTGCCTTCACCCACCGGCACCGCGATCGGCTGGCCGGTGTCGCTGACCTTCTGGCCGCGCACAAGACCTTCGCTCGAGTCCATCGCGATCGTGCGGACGGTGCTCTCGCCCAGATGCTGCGCGACTTCGAGCACAAGCCGCTGGCCCTGGTTCTGCGTTTCCAGCGCGTTCAGAATTTCCGGCAGGTGCCCCTCGAACTGCACGTCGACGACGGCGCCGATGACCTGCGTGATTTTTCCGGTAGCGTTCGTTGCCATGTTCGTCCTCGTACCTAATTCTTAGAGCGCTTCCGCGCCGGAGATGATCTCGATCAGTTCCTTCGTGATCATCGCCTGACGGGTGCGGTTGTAAGTGATGGTTTGCTTTTTGATCATGTCGCCGGCGTTGCGGGTCGCGTTGTCCATCGCGGACATGCGCGCGCCCTGCTCGGAGGCCGCGTTTTCGAGCAACGCTCGGAAAATCTGTGTTGCGAGATTGCGCGGCAAAAGATCGGTGAGAATTTCCTCTTCGCCCGGTTCGTATTCGTAAACCGGGGTGTTCGTGCCCGCAGGCTCGGCCTTGGTTTCCGGAAGTTGCGGCGGGATGATCTGCTGCGCGGTCGGGATCTGCGCAATCACCGACTTGAAGCGTGAATAGAACAGCGTGCAGATGTCGAACTCGCCGGCCTCGTAGCGCGCGACGATCTTCTGCGCAATCTCGGCGGCGTTATTGTAGCCGAGCGCGCGAACCGAGCGCAGATCGATGACTTCGACGATATTCTTCGCAAACATACGGCGCAGGATATCGTAACCCTTGCGGCCGACGCAGATAATCTTGACGGTCTTTCCTTGCGCGATCAGCGCGTTCGAACGATCGCGCGCAAGGCGCGAGATCGACGAGTTGAACGCGCCGCAAAGGCCGCGCTCCGCGGTGCAGACGAGCAGCATATGCACGTCGTCCTTGCCGGTACCGGCAAGGAGCGCCGGAGCGCCGGCCTGACCCGCGACCTTGCCTGCGATGTTCGCGAGAATCGCGTCCATGCGCTCGGCATAGGGACGCGCGGCCTCAGCCGCGGTCTGCGCGCGGCGCAGCTTCGCCGCGGCGACCATCTGCATCGCCTTCGTAATCTTCTGCGTCGCCTTCACCGAGGCGATGCGATTGCGAAGTTCTTTGAGCGAAGCCATTTCGGCGTTTCTTCCTTACGAGAACGACGAGTTAGGAGAAGGACTTGGCGAAAGCATCGACCGCCGCCTTGAGCTTGGCCGCATCGCCGTCCGACAGATCCTTGGAAGAACGAATCGAGTCGAGAAGCGCTGCATGCTGCGAACGGATGTTCGAAAGCAGTCCGTCTTCGAACGCCTTCACGCGGTTGACCGGAAGCTGATCGAGGTAGCCGTTGGTGCCGGCCCAGATCACGACGACCTGCTCTTCCATCTTCAGCGGCGAGAACTGTGCCTGCTTCAAGAGTTCGGTCAGACGCGCGCCGCGGTTCAGCAAGCGCTGGGTCGCGGCGTCGAGGTCGGAGCCGAACTGCGCGAAGGCCGCCATTTCGCGGTACTGCGCAAGTTCGCCCTTGATCTTGCCGGCGACTTTTTTCATCGCCTTGGTCTGCGCCGAGGAACCGACGCGCGACACCGAAAGACCGACGTTCACCGCCGGGCGGATGCCCTGATAGAACAGGTCGGTTTCGAGGAAGATCTGGCCGTCGGTGATCGAAATCACGTTGGTCGGAATGTAGGCGGAGACGTCGTTCGCCTGCGTCTCGATGACCGGAAGTGCGGTAAGCGAGCCAGCACCCTGCGCGTCGTTCATCTTCGCCGCGCGCTCGAGCAGCCGCGAGTGAAGATAGAACACGTCGCCCGGATAGGCTTCGCGTCCCGGCGGACGGCGGAGGAGCAGCGACATCTGACGATAGGCGACAGCCTGCTTGGAAAGGTCGTCATAGATGATGACCGCGTGCATGCCGTTGTCGCGGAAGAATTCGCCCATCGCACAGCCGGAGAACGGCGCGAGGAACTGCATCGGCGCGGGATCCGAAGCGGTCGCGGCAACGATGATCGAATATTCGAGCGCGCCCTGCTCTTCCAGAACCTTCACGAACTGCGCGACGGTCGAGCGCTTCTGGCCGACCGCGACGTAGACGCAATAGAGCTTCTGCGCTTCCGGCGAACCGGCGGCGTTGAGCGGCTTCTGGTTGAGGATGGTGTCGAGCGCGACGGCGGTCTTGCCGGTCTGGCGGTCGCCGATGATGAGCTCGCGCTGGCCGCGGCCGATCGGGATCAGCGCATCGATGGCCTTGAGACCCGTCGCCATCGGCTCATGCACCGACTTTCTCGGGATGATGCCGGGCGCCTTCACGTCCACGCGGGCGCGCTTGGAAGCCTTGATCGGGCCCTTGCCGTCGATCGGATTGCCGAGCGCGTCGACGACCCGGCCGAGCAATTCCTTGCCGACCGGGACGTCCACGATCGCGCGGGTGCGCTTTACGGTCTGGCCTTCCTTGATGTCGCGGTCGGAGCCGAAGATCACGATACCAACGTTGTCGCTCTCCAAGTTGAGCGCCATACCGCGGATGCCGTTTTCGAACTCGACCATTTCGCCGGCCTGTACGTTATCGAGGCCGTAGACGCGGGCGATACCGTCACCGACGGAAAGCACCTGTCCTACTTCGGTCACCTCGGCAGCTTCGCCGAAGTTCTTGATCTGCTCTTTCAGGATTGCCGAAATTTCGGCGGCGCGGATGTCCATCAGCGGACCTCTTTCATCGCGTTACGAATGGAGTTGAGTTTGGTTTTCAGTGACGCATCGATCATGCGGGAGCCGATCTTTACTTTGAGGCCGCCGAGGATCGAGGGATCGATTTTAACGTCGAGTTCGACGTTCTTTTTGCCGGAAGCGGCGATCGCTTCCTTGACGGCGGCGAGATGCTTTTCGTCGAGCTTCTCGGCGACCGTAACTTCGGCGCGGGTTTCGCCCCTGGCCTGCGAGACCAGCGCGTTGAACCCGGAAATCATCTGGGAGACCGCGAACAGGCGGCGGTTCGATGCCACCGTCGAGATGAACTTGCCGGCGAGACCGGAAATCTTTGCTTTGGCGAGCACCGCTTCGATCGCCTGGGTCTGCTCTTCCGCGGTGAATACCGGGCTGCGAACCAGGCGGAGCAGATCCTCGCTGCCTTCAAGGAGCGCAGCGAAACGGCCGAGATCGTTCTTCACCGCGTCGACGGATTTCGCTTCCTGCGCCAGCTCGAAAAGAGCGGTCGCGTAGCGCCCGGCCATGCCGGAAATGATGGGTTCGTTGGCCGCCATCTCTGGTCTGCTCTTTGTCGTCCCGTTCCAAGCGTCCGGCACCGCGGCGGCGGTCCCGTAAATGCCTGGAATTCAAGTGGGAATTCCGATTGTCGCGTGCAGTCTGGAATGCCCCTGAAAGCCCCGCGAAATCGGGGGTTTGCTATCACGCAGGCCTGTCTTTACGCAATGTTTTCCCCTGTCCGATTTGCCGCATCCGGGCGCGAAAACGCGCCTTTTCCGGCATGTCCGAATGAGACTTTCCGGTAGCGCCCCCGGAATGCAACGCTGCACGCGGGAACCACCGATGATTCCACCCGAATCCCGCGTCCGGATGGGAGGCCCCGAAAGGGACTTCCTGTTCAAACCCGCGCTCATCTCCGCCCTGAAGCGCGGATATGGCCTTGCCGACCTGCGGAGCGACGCAATTGCAGGTCTGACCGTTGCTGTAGTGGCGCTGCCCTTGTCCATGGCGCTGGCCATCGCATCGGGCGTTCCACCGGAGCGGGGGCTCTACACCGCAATTGTTGGGGGCTTCCTGATTTCCCTCCTGGGCGGGAGCCGCTTCCAGATCGGCGGGCCCGCCGGCGCCTTCATCGTGCTGGTCTCCGCGACCGTGGAGCGGCATGGCTATGAAGGGCTGGTGCTGGCAACGGCGATGGCGGGCCTCATCATGCTTGCGCTCGGGCTGTGCCGGCTCGGCAGCTACATTCGCCACATCCCCTTCACCGTAACGGTCGGATTTACCGCCGGGATCGCGCTCATCATTTTTGCGAGCCAATTGCGGGACCTCCTTGGAATCGAGCTTGCCAAGGAACCCGGCCCGCTCGGGGCCAAGCTCGCGGCGATCGGCGGCGCGATCGGCACGATAAGGCCCGCCGCGGTCGCAATTGCCTTCGGCTGCATCGCGGCGATATGGCTGATACGGCGCTTCCGTCCGCAATGGCCGAGCTTTCTGATCGTGGTGGTCGCAAGCGCGGCCGCGGCGGCACTCCTGCAGCTCGATATCGCAACCATCGGCTCGCGCTTCGGCGCAGTGCCGAACTCGCTTCCCGCGCCAACGCTCCCGGCCTTCGGTTGGGAAAAGGTGAAGGCGGTTCTGCCGGACGCCATCGCCATCGCGCTCCTCGGCTCGATCGAGTCGCTGCTGTCCGCCGTGGTTGCCGACCGCATGAGCGGGCAGAAGCATCGTCCGAACGGCGAATTGGTCGCACAGGGCATTGCAAACGTCGCCTCGGTTTCCTTCGGCGGCATCCCCGTCACCGGCACCATCGCGCGCACCGCGACCAACGTCCGCGCGGGTGCGAAAACTCCGGTCTCCGGCATGCTGCATGCGGTCTATCTCCTGATCTTCATGCTGATCGCGGCATCGCTTGCGGTTTACATCCCGCTCGCCGCACTTGCCGCCGTGCTCACGGTGGTCGCCTGGAACATGGCCGAGCGGCATGAGTTCTGGACGATTCTGAAAAGCAACTGGGCCGACGCGCTCGTGCTGCTCGTGACGTTCCTGCTCACGGCGTTCGAGGATCTCGTTGTCGCGATCGCCGTCGGCGTCGCGTTGTCGTTCGTGTTGCGCGCCTATCGCCTCTGGCGACAGAGCAAAAGCTGAATCACGCCGGCCGTACGAAAGTTTTTCTCGCCCGCGCCATTTTCATCCGGATCGCGCAGCTCTCGGCGTGGTCGTTGATGAGTCCCATGGTCTGCATGAACGCATAAACTGTGGTCGGGCCGACGAATTTCCATCCGAGTTTCTTCAAATCCTTCGACAGCGCAATCGACGCTGCTGAGGTTGAAATCGTCTGCGGCTTTGCAAGATTCTCTGGATCTGGTTCGTATCTCCAAAAGAAGGCGGCGAGCGACCCGTCTCGCTTTACGAGTTCTCGCGCGCGTTGCGCATTATTGATGACCGCTTCAATCTTGCCGCGATGCCGAACGATTCCTTTGTCCTTGAGCAGGCGCGCAACATCTCGCGCGGTAAAACGCGCGATTTTATCGAAGTCGAAGTTATGAAATGCGATCCGAAAGTTCTCGCGTTTCGCGAGAATCGTCCGCCAGCTTAAGCCAGACTGAAAACCTTCAAGACAAAGTTTCTCGAACAGGCGGCGGTCGTCGTCAACCGGAAAGCCCCATTCCTTGTCGTGATAGGCGAGGAGTTCCGGAGCCGCCGCGCACCAGCGGCATCGCGCCTTGCCGTCCGCTCCTGTAATCGTTCCGCTCATCGACCGATCGCCTTACCGGAAAGCTGAACAGGTATTATCCCTGAAGGAATGCGAGACGCGCGTCGGTTCGCGACGGCGAAAGTTCAAGAATTTCGGCCTCGACGACATGCTCCGCAACGAACGGATCGTCATTCACCCTTCTAACCAAATCGGCGCGCGAAACACCGCGTGCAAGAATGCCGCCACCTAGATTGGGCTGGAGACTGCCTGCGATCAGGAACACGCCGTCATCGAAACCGCGCTGCAGCCATGCCTTATGGCCCTCCATAAACTCCAGGGCCTTGCTCCGGTTGACCGCGAACTTCAGCAACACGATGAACATCGGCGTTCTCCTTCCAAGCCTTGCTATTTCTTGGCGCTCGCGCGCCGTGCGACGCGGGACTGCAGCCACTCGCACATCAACTCGACTTCCCGCTTGATGAAAGCATCGTCGCGGAGCGCGCTTGCGAGCGTGGCAACGCCCTGACTGCGTGCAAGCAGATGCATCGCAAGCATGTCAGCGTCTTCTTTGCAGTCGAGCAACACAAATTGCCTGCGAAGCCAAACACGGAACAGTGTGAAGAGCTCGCTCGCTTCCTCATGGGATGCATGACCGAGCTTCGCGAGTTCGGAGCAAAGTGTTCCGACGGGGCAGCCGTAGAGTTTGATGTCCGCTTTGTTCGCAATCAGAATATGAATGAAACTCCTGATGCGCTCCGCTGGCCCCTCGCCTTCGCGCTCCCATAAATCGAGCATGACCCGTGTGGCCGCGAGCCGCGCCCCTATAACGGCATCCAGAATCTCGTCCTTCGTTTTGAAATGATAATAAAAGTTGCCACGCGAGATTTTCACTGCAGCGGCAATGTCCGCAAACGAGGTATGCTCGTAGCCGTGCCGGTAGAACAGGCGATCCGCGGCCTGCACAATCTGTTCCCTCGTCGTATACCCGCTCATGCGCAGTGTCCTTCATTATAGGACAATTGACCTAATCCTTGGACCTTGATTAGGACAAGCGTCCAATGCCGTCAAGAGCAGAGCCCTCTGACGGTAACGGTTGATGGTTGAGACCTAGAGAAAACTTTGCGGATCGACGTCGATCTCCACGCGGAGGCTTCCGCGCGGCGGCGGGGCCGCTTCCAGCCACTCGCGGACATACTTCGAAAGCTCGAAGTTGCGCGGCGAGGAAACCAGCAGGCGCCAGCGATGCCGCCCGCGGATCATCGACAATGGCGCTTCCGCAGGGCCCAAGAGCCGCACGTCGTCGGAGAGCGGCGCGTGTGCTGCGAGTTTCCGCGCATGGGCTTCTGCGGCCGGTCCTTCTTTCGCCGATACGATGATCGCGACCATGCGGCCGAACGGCGGCAGCCTCGCTTCCTCACGCGCGGCGATCTCGCTGTCGTAGAAGGCGTCGCGGTCGCCCACGAGCAACGCCTTCATCACCGGGTGATCGGGCTGATAGGTCTGCAACAAACCGCGGCCGCCTGCACTTTCGCGGCCCGCGCGGCCGACCACCTGATGCAGCAGTTGAAATGTGCGCTCCGCCGCGCGCGGGTCGCCGTAGTTCAACCCGAGATCGGCGTCGATGATGCCGACCAGCGCAAGACCCGGAAAATGGTGTCCTTTGGCGACGAGCTGCGTGCCGATCACGATATCCACGTCACGGTTGGCGACGGCTTCGAGTTCGGCGCGCAGCCGCTCGACGCCCCCGGACATATCGCTTGAAAGCACGAGCGTGCGCGCTTCCGGAAACGCCGTCCGGATTTCTTCCTCGAGGCGCTCGACACCCGGTCCGATCGGCACGAAGGAGTCGGCGGTTTCGCACTTCGGGCAGTGCTGCGGCGGCGGCATGTCGAAGCCGCAATGATGGCACACGAGCCGCTTGCGGTAGCGATGCTCGACAAGCCAGGTGTCGCAATTCACACAGCGCATCCGCAGGCCGCAGGAACGGCACAGCGTGAGCGGCGCGTAGCCGCGCCGGTTAAGGAACAGAAGCGCCTGCTCGCCGCGCGAGACCGTCTCCTTGATCGCGGTCTCTAGCCGCGGCGAAATCCAGCGGCCCTTGCGCGGACCTTCCTTCTTCAGGTCGATGGCCTCGAGCTGCGGAACTTCCGTGCCGCTGAAGCGCTCGGAAAGCTGCAAGCGTTGGTAGCGTCCGCGGCGCGCGTTATTCTCGGTTTCGATAGAAGGCGTCGCCGAAGTCAGTACGACGGATGCCTGCGCGAGCGAGCCCCGCACTACCGCCATGTCGCGCGCGTGATAGTGCACGCCGTCTTCCTGCTTGTAGGCAGGATCGTGCTCTTCATCCACGACGATCAGGGCGAGATCCTTGAACGGCAGAAACAATGCGGAACGTGCGCCCGCGACAACTCCGATCTCGCCCTTGGCAACACCTTCCCATGTACGCGCGCGCTTGCGCGGCGCGATCGCCGAATGCCATTCGGCGGGACGATTGCCAAAGCGCTCCGCGAAGCGGTCGAGAAAGCGCGTGGTCAGCGCGATTTCGGGAAGCAGGATCAGGGCCTGGCGGCCCTGCCGGATTACCTCTGCGGCCGCCTCGAAATAGACTTCGGTCTTTCCCGAGCCGGTGACGCCGTCGAGCAGGCTTACGGCGAATTTCTTCGTCCGAAGCGCCTCGCACAATTCCTTCGCCGCACGCGCCTGCGCGGGATTAAGCGCCGGTACAGAAAATTCCGGATCGGGCGGCAGCGCGATCGGCTCGGGCGGCAGTGCGACGGTTTCCAGCGCCCCCTGATCGATCAGGCCGTCGATCACGCCGGGAGAAACGCCCGCTTCCTCCGCGGCCTCCGATTTCGAACGCAGGAGGCCGTTCTCTAGCAGCGAAAGGACGCGCGCACGCGCTTCCGTCATTCTTTCTGGCTTCAGACCTGTAATGCGAACGCCGACTTTTTCGCGCGCCGCTCCCAGCTCCGCGCTCCGCCGCAGCGCCATGCGCAGCACCATGCCGCGTGGTGCGAGCGTGTAGTCGGCGATCCAGTCGATCAACTTGACCAGCTCGAGCGGCAGCGCAGGCGCATCCGCTTTTCCGATGATCTCTTTCAGCTTCGTCTTTGCAGGCGCTCCGCCGAAGCCCGGCCATACCACGCCGGTCTCCTCGCGATTGCCCAGCGGCACGTGCACGATGTCGCCGGCCGCAAGCGGCTCCGCGGCCCTGTAAGAATAAGGGCGGTCCACCGCGAGCGGCACGAGCACATCGACGATCTGATCGGCCAGTTCTTTTGCGGCCATGATTCCTGCAGGTTTGCGGGGCTTAAGTGGAAGTTAAGCGGAGCGGGCGACAAACTGGATTCCATGTCAAGCCGCGAGAAGCCTTTAGATCAGGACGCCCGCAGTTCCGCGGAAGCCCGGCTGTTCTCCGTCGCCGCGAAGGACGTGCAGACGGAGCTTTCGCGCTGGCTCGCTTTTATCGCCACCGAGCGCAGGCTCTCGCCGAAAACGGTCGAGGCCTATGCGCGTGATGTCGGCTTCTTTCTCGCTTTCCTGACCGGACATCTCGGACACGCGCCAAAGCTCTCCGATCTTGCGAAGCTCGCACCCGCAGACATTCGCTCTTTCCTCGCGCATCGCCGCGGCAGCGGCGTCGAAGCGCGCACCTTGCAGCGCTCGCTCGCGGCAGCGCGTTCGTTTGCGCGCTATCTCGAACGTGAAGGACGCGGAAAATCAGACGCACTTTCCGCCGTACGGGCGCCGAAAGTCGCAAAGACCTTGCCTCGCCCGCTGGATACAGCTTCCGCGCTCGCGCTCGCCGATCCGGCGACCCGCGCTTACGAGGAGCGCGAGCCGTGGGTGCTTGCCCGTGATGCGGCGGTACTCTCGCTGCTTTACGGGGCTGGGCTACGTATCGCCGAAGCGCTTTCGCTCACGCGCGGCGACATTCCCGAGCCCAGCAAAGCGGACAGCATCACCGTCACTGGCAAGGGCAATAAAGCGCGCATGGTGCCGCTGCTGCCGCAGATCACACAGGCGATTGCCGACTACATCGCAATTTGCCCGTTCGATCTCGCCGCCGGCGAGCCGGTATTCCGCGGCGAGAAAGGCGGGCCGCTTTCCCCGCGCATCGTGCAGCTTGCGATGGAAAGAATGCGCGGCGCGCTCGGCTTACCGGACAGCGCGACGCCGCATGCGCTGCGACATTCCTTCGCGACACATTTGCTCGCGCGTGGCGGCGATCTCCGTTCGATTCAGGAATTGCTCGGCCACGCATCGCTTGCGACCACGCAGATCTACACGCAGGTCGATAGCACGCATCTCATGGCAGCTTACCGCGCTGCGCATCCGCGGGCGCGATGACTTATAGAGCATTGGATCCCGGCTCGCGCTCGGCTTTGCCTCACTTGGCCGGGATGACGGCGTCAGTCACATGTGAATTGGACGCTTGTCGACGGCAAGCGCCGCCTCTTTCACCGCCTCCGACAGCGTCGGATGCGGATGGCAGGTGCGCGCGATGTCTTCGGCGGAGCCCGAGAATTCCATCGCCACCGTGATTTCCGAAATCATCGTGCCCGCGTCCGGCCCGATGATATGCGCGCCAAGAACCTTGTCGGTCTTGTCGTCGGCAAGAATCTTCACGAATCCGTCGGTAGTGCGGTTCACCTTGGCGCGGCCGTTTGCCGTGAACGGGAACTTGCCGACCCGATAGGCGATGCCCGCCTGCTTCAGTTCTTCTTCCGTCTTTCCGACCGAAGCCACTTCCGGATAGGTGTAGATCACGTTCGGGATCGCGTCGTAATTCACGTGGCCCGCCTTGCCCGCGATCAGTTCGGCGACCGCGACGCCTTCGTCTTCGCCCTTGTGCGCGAGCATCGCGCCGCGCACGACATCGCCGATCGCGAAGATGCCCTTCACGTTGGTCTGGAAGTGATCGTCGATCTTCACGCGGCCGCGCTCGTCCATATCGACGCCGGCTTCCTTCAGACCGAGACCTTGCGTGTAAGGCACGCGGCCGACAGCGACCAGCACGACATCGGCTTCAACCGTTTCCGCCTTGCCGCCCGCTGCAGGCTCGACCGTCGCCCTGAGAGTCTTGCCCTTGGTATCGACGGCCGTGACTTTGGAGCCGAGCTTGAAGGTCATGCCCTGCTTTTCGAGAATGCGCTGGAATTGTTTCGCCACTTCGCCATCCATGCCGGGGAGAATGCGGTCGAGAAATTCGACGACCTGCACTTCCGCGCCGAGACGCCGCCACACCGAGCCAAGTTCCAGACCGATCACGCCTGCGCCCACGACCAACAGCTTGCCCGGCACTTTGTCGAGCGCAAGCGCGCCGGTGGACGACACCACGCGCTTCTCGTCGATCTCGATGCCTTTGAGGCGCGTCACGTCCGAGCCGGTCGCGATCACGATGTGCTTCGCTTCTACGATCTTCCCGCCTACGTCGATTTTGCCCGCGCCGGCGATCTTGCCGGTGCCCTTGAAGGTGTCGATCTTGTTTTTCTTGAACAGGAAGTCGACGCCCTTCACGTTGCCGTCGACGCCTTCCTGCTTGAAGGCAAGCATCTGCTTCAGATCGAGCTTCGGCTTCGCGACGCCGATGCCCATGCCCGCAAAATCGTGACCCGCTTCCTCGAAGAGATGCGAAGCGTGCAGGAGCGCCTTTGAAGGAATGCAGCCGACGTTCAGGCACGTGCCGCCGAAGGTTTTATCCTTTTCGATCACCGCGGTTTTCAAGCCCAGCTGCGCGGCGCGAATGGCGCAGACATAGCCTGCCGGGCCGGTACCGATGACGACGAGATCGTAGGACATGACGAATTCCTTTTAGTCTTTGCGGCCATACGCCGCTCTCTGGATTTGAAAAAGCATATGGCCGGGACGATGCCCGGCCACAAGCAGACATTAGAGATCGAGGACCAGCCTTGCAGGATCCTCAAGACCTTCCTTGATGCGCACGAGGCAGGTCACCGCCTCGCGGCCGTCGACGATGCGGTGATCGTAGGAAAGCGCGAGATACATCATCGGCTTCACCACGACCTGACCCTTCATGGCAACCGGCCGCTCCTCGATGCGGTGCATGCCGAGGATGCCGGATTGCGGCGCGTTCAGGATCGGCGTCGAGAGCAACGAGCCGTAAATGCCGCCGTTCGAGATCGTGAACGTGCCGCCCTGCATATCGTTGATCGCAAGCTGGCCCTCGCGCGCACGTTTGCCGAAGTCGGCAATCGTCTTTTCGATTTCCGCAATCGACATCCGGTCGGCATCGCGCACCACCGGCACGACGAGACCCTTCTCGGTGCCGACCGCAACGCCGATGTGATAATAATTCTTGTAGACGAGATCGGTGCCGTCGATTTCCGCGTTCACGGCCGGCACTTCCTTGAGCGCCTGGATACAGGCCTTCACGAAGAAGCCCATGAAGCCGAGTTTCACCCCGTGCTTCTTCTCGAACGCGTCCTTGTATTCGGCGCGCATCTTCATCACGGCGGACATGTCCACGTCGTTGAACGTGGTGAGCATGGCCGCGGTGTTCTGTGCGTCCTTCAGGCGCCGCGCGATGGTCTGGCGCAGGCGCGTCATCTTCACGCGCTCTTCGCGCGAAGCATCGTCGGCCGGCGACGGCGCGCGCATTTGCGCGCTCGGCGCGTTCGACACGCTCGGCCCGCGCTCGATCGCGCTCAACATATCGCCCTTGGTCACGCGGCCGTCGCGGCCGGTGCCGGAAACATTCGCCGGATCGACGCCGCTTTCAGCACCGAGACGGCGCACCGACGGCGCCTGACCTTCAGCCCCGGCGCGCGGCGCGACGGGAGTCGGCCCCGCAGCAATCGGCTTCGCGGTCTCGGTCTTCTGATCGGGGCGGCCGGCGGCAGCGGGTGCGCTCTTGTCTTTCGCGGCGGGCGCGGTCGCTCCGGCCGCACCTTCCTTGATGGAGCCCAAGATCGCGCCGATCGTGACGGTCTGGCCGTCCTTTGCGATGATTTCCTGCAATACGCCGGCGGCAGGCGCGGGGACTTCGACCGTCACCTTGTCGGTTTCGAGTTCGACCAGCGGCTCGTCGGCTTTCACCGCATCGCCGGGTTTTTTGAACCATTTGCCGATGGTGGCTTCGGTGACAGATTCGCCCAAAGTCGGCACGCGGATTTCGGTCGCCATTTCTCTCTCCAGCGCTCTTTAACCCAGCGCTTCTTCCATGAATTGCTGTAGCTGCTTCAGGTGCATCGACATCAGGCCCGTGGCCGTCGAGGCCGAGGCCGCGCGGCCGACATAGCGTGCCCGCTTGTTTTTGGCACCCACGTTCTCGAGCAGCCATTCGACGTAAGGCTGAACGAAAGCCCAGGCGCCCTGGTTCTTCGGTTCTTCCTGACACCAGATCACTTCCGCGTTCTTGAAGCGCGAGAGCTCCGTGGTCAGCGCCTTCAGCGGGAACGGATAGAGCTGCTCCACGCGAAGGATGTAGATGTCGTTGAGCCCACGCTTCTCCCGCTCCTCGTAGAGGTCGTAGTAGACCTTGCCCGAGCACAGGATCACGCGGCGCATCTTCTCGTCGGCTACGAGCTTGACCGGCTGGTTCTTGAGATACTGCGCGTCATCCCACAGCACGCGGTGGAACGACGTTTCGGGGCCCAGTTCTTCGAGACGCGAAACTGCGCGTTTGTGGCGAAGCAGCGACTTCGGCGTCATCAGAATGAGCGGCTTGCGGATGTCGCGCTTCAGCTGGCGGCGCAGAATATGGAAGTAGTTCGCCGGGGTCGTGCAGTTCGCGACCTGCATGTTGTCTTCGGCGCAGAGCTGGAGGAAGCGCTCCAGGCGCGCCGACGAATGTTCGGGCCCCTGCCCTTCATAGCCGTGCGGCAGGAGACAGACGAGACCCGACATGCGGAGCCACTTGCGCTCGCCGGAGCAAATGAACTGGTCGAATACGACCTGCGCGCCGTTCGCGAAGTCGCCGAACTGTGCTTCCCAAAGCGTAAGCGCATTCGGTTCCGCGAGCGAGTAGCCATATTCGAAGCCGAGCACCGCTTCTTCCGAAAGCATCGAGTTGATGACTTCGTAGCGGCCCTGCTTTTCGCGAATGTGATTGAAAGGGGTGTAGCGGTCTTCGTTGACCTGATCGGTGAGCACCGAGTGGCGCTGCGAGAAAGTGCCGCGCTCGACGTCCTGACCCGACAAACGCACGCGATGACCTTCGAGCAGAAGCGAGCTGAACGCCAGCGCTTCGCCGGTCGCCCAGTCAATCCCTTGGCCGGTCTCGATCGCTTTCTTGCGGTTCTCGAGGAAGCGCTGGATCGTCTTGTGCGCGTTGAACCCTTCCGGAACGGAAGTAATCTGCTTGCCGATCTCCTTGAGCGTGTCGAGCGAAACGCCGGTATCGCCGCGGCGCGGATCGTCGATCTCGCCTGCCGCTTTCATGCCGGCCCAGCGGCCATCGAGCCAGTCGGCCTTGTTCGGCTTGTAGCTCTGGCCCGCCTCGAATTCAGCTTCGAGCTTCGCGCGCCACTCAGCCTTCATCGCGTCGACTTCGCCTGCGGCGACCACGCCTTCGCTCTCCAGCTTCTTGCCGTAGAGATCGAGCGTCGAAGGATGCGAGCGGATCTTCTGGTACATGATCGGCTGCGTGAACGCGGGCTCGTCGCCTTCGTTATGGCCGAAGCGGCGATAGCAGAACATGTCGATCACGACCGGCTTGTGGAACTTCATCCGAAATTCGGTCGCAACCTTGGCCACGAACACAACCGCTTCCGGATCGTCGCCGTTCACGTGGAAGATCGGCGCTTCGATCATCTTCGCGACATCCGACGGATACGGCGACGACCGCGAGTAGCGCGGGTTCGTCGTAAAGCCGATCTGGTTGTTGATGATGAAGTGCAGCGAGCCGCCGGTGCGGTGACCCTTCAGGCCTGAGAGGCCGAAGCATTCTGCGACGACGCCCTGGCCGGCGAAAGCTGCGTCGCCGTGAATGAGCAACGGCATCGCCGAGATGCGGTCTTCCGGCTTGTCACCGAACAGATCCTGCTTCGCGCGCACTTTACCGAGCACGACCGGATCGACGATCTCGAGATGCGACGGGTTCGCCGTCAGCGACAAATGAACCTGATTGCCGTCGAACTCGCGATCCGACGAAGCACCGAGATGATACTTCACGTCGCCCGAGCCTTCGACTTCGGTCGGGTTTGCGGAGCCGCCCTTGAACTCGTGGAAGATGGCGCGATGCGGCTTTGCCATCACCTGGCTGAGCACGTTGAGGCGGCCGCGATGGGCCATGCCGAGCACGATCTCTTTGCAGCCGAGCGCGCCCGAGCGCTTGATGATCTGCTCCATCGCCGGGATCATCGCTTCGCCGCCGTCGAGACCGAAGCGCTTGGTGCCGGTATATTTCACGTCGATGAACTTCTCGAAGCCCTCGGCTTCGACGAGCTTGTTCAGGATCGCGCGCTTGCCCTCGCGCGTGAAGGTGATTTCCTTGTCCGGACCTTCGATGCGCTCCTGAAGCCATGCCTTCTCTTCAGGATCGGACATGTGCATGAACTCGATGCCGATCGTATGGCAATACGTCCGGCGCAGAATCGCGACCATCTCGCGCACGGTCGCGAATTCGAGACCGAGCACGTGATCGATGAAAATTTTGCGATCTAGATCGGCTTCCGTAAATCCGTAGGAAGCGGGGTCGAGCTCCGGATGCGGTGCCGGCGGCTCGAGACCGAGCGGGTCGAGCTGCGCCTCGAGGTGGCCGCGCATGCGGAAGGCGCGGATCATCATCAGCGCCTTGACCGAGTCGCGCGTCGCCTGCTGCACGTCGGCTTCGGAAAGCTCGATGCCTTTCGAAGCCGCTTTACCCTTGATCTTGGTGCCTACCGCGATTTCGGTCGCAGCCCAGTTGCCGTCGAGCGCGGCCACGAGTTCGCCGTTCGCGATCAAGGGCCAGCCCGGCTTCTTCCACGACGGCCCCTTCGCGCTCTTTTCGATCGCGGCGCGGTCGTCGCCCTTCATCTGCTCGAAGAATGCGCGCCAGCTTTCGTCCACCGACGAAGGATTTTTTTCGTACCGTGCGTAGAGGTCTTCGACGTAAGCGGCATTGCCGCCGTCAAGGAAAGAGGAATTCAGAAAGCCCTGGTTACTAGCTTCACGTGCCATGTTCATCCCGGACGACTGGAATGCGTCCGCCATTTCGCGCGCCCGCCCGGCGGGGCCGCGCTGCATTGTCTCTGCCTACATAAGACTTCGAAAATATGAGGAAACGAGGTCCTATCAGGCCCCCGCGCTGCGCAGGGCTCTTTTAGTCGGGCGTCGCCCTTACCTCAATATAAGAAGCCATCCGTAACGGATGATTTAAACGCGAAACGGGGCGCTAACCTCGGGTCTAGCCGAGATCGGCACTACTAATGACCAAGTCGGGTAAACCCGACTTGGTTCAGCGCCCGTTTTATAAGCATTTCTACGAGGCCGGTGCCTCAGCCCTTGAGGACTTCGACCAAGGTCTTGGCAAGGCGGGCCGGAGACGGAGAGACCTTGATACCGGCGGCTTCCATCGCCTGGATCTTCGATTCGGCGTCGCCCTTACCGCCCGAAATGATCGCGCCGGCATGACCCATGCGGCGGCCCGGAGGAGCAGTTCGTCCTGCGATAAACCCGGCCATCGGCTTCTTGCGACCGCGCTTGGCTTCGTCTTTCAAGAACTGCGCGGCGTCCTCCTCAGCGGAACCGCCGATTTCGCCGATCATGATAATCGCTTCGGTCTTGGGATCGCCGAGGAACATCTCGAGCACGTCGATGAACTCAGTGCCCTTCACCGGATCGCCGCCGATGCCGACGCACGAAGACTGGCCGAGGCCCTCGGCCGTCGTCTGGAACACAGCCTCATAAGTGAGGGTGCCGGAGCGCGAGACGATGCCGACCTTGCCCGGCTTGTGAATGTGGCCCGGCATGATGCCAATCTTGCACTCGCCCGGCGTGATCACGCCCGGACAGTTCGGGCCGATCAGGCGCGACTTGGAACCGGAAAGCGAGCGCTTCACGCGCACCATGTCGAGTACCGGCACGCCTTCGGTGATCGTGACGATCAGCGGAATTTCCGCGTCGATCGCCTCGCAGATCGCGTCCGCACAGCCTGCCGGCGGGACGTAGATCACGCTCGCGTCGGCGCCGGTCGCTTCCTTCGCTTCGCGCACGGAATTGAACACGGGCAGGCCGAGATGCGTCGAGCCACCTTTACCGGGCGCGACGCCGCCAACCATCTTGGTGCCGTAGGCGAGCGCCTGCTCAGTGTGGAACGAGCCGGTCTTACCAGTCATTCCCTGCGTAATCACCTTGGTATTTTTGTTGACGAGGATTGCCATCTTACTTGCCTCCCCGCAGCGCCTTCACGATCTTCTGTGCGGCATCGTCGAGATCGTCGGCGGAGACGACATTCAATCCCGATTCGTTGATGATCTTCTTGCCCTGCTCGACGTTCGTACCTTCGAGGCGAACGACCAGCGGCACCTTCAGGCCGACTTCCTTCACAGCCGTGACGACGCCGTTTGCGATGACATCGCACTTCATGATGCCGCCGAAGATGTTGACGAGAATGCCCTTCACGTTCGGATCGGAGGTGATGATCTTGAACGCAGCGGTGACCTTCTCGGTCGTGGCACCGCCGCCGACGTCAAGGAAGTTCGCGGGCGCTTCGCCATAGAGCTTGATGATGTCCATGGTCGCCATGGCGAGGCCTGCGCCGTTCACCATGCAGCCGATGCTGCCGTCGAGCGCGATGTACGAGAGGTCGTATTTCGATGCCTCGATCTCCTTCGGATCTTCTTCCGTGAGATCGCGCAGTTCCACGATTTTCGGATGGCGGTAGAGCGAGTTTGAATCGAAGCCCACTTTGGCATCGAGACAAATCAACTTGCTGTCCTTGGTGACGACGAGCGGGTTGATTTCGAGCAGGCTCATGTCGGTCGCCGTGAACGCAGCGTAGAGTTTTGCGGCCATGTGCTCGGCCTGCTTCGCGAGATCGCCTTCGAGCTTCAGCGCCTGCGCGACGCGGCGGCCGTGATGCGGCATGATTCCGGTCGCGGGATCGACGGAGAAAGTCACGATCTTTTCCGGCGTGTCGTGCGCGACTTCCTCGATGTTCATGCCGCCTTCGGTGGAGACCACAAAGGCGATGCGCGAGGTTTCGCGATCGACCAGCATCGAAAGATAAAATTCCTTGTCGATCGCCGAGCCTTCTTCGACGTAGAGGCGATTGACCTCTTTGCCCGCCGGGCCCGTCTGATGCGTGACCAGCGTCGAGCCGAGCAAGCGCTTGGCTTCCTTCTCGACGTCCTCGACCGATTTGACGACCTTGACGCCGCCCGCCTTGCCGCGGCCGCCGGCGTGGATCTGGGCTTTTACCACCCAGACCGGACCGCCAAGTTTCTTCGCGGCAGCAACGGCCTCTTCGACCGAAAGCGCCGGCAGGCCGTAAGCCACGGGAACCCCGAACTCGCGAAGAACCGCCTTACCTTGATACTCGTGGATATTCATCGCGAGTGCTTCCCCCCAGTTTCGATTTACTTCGCGAGATCCGGCGCGATCTTGATGCAGGCTTCGATCAGGCCCTTCACCGAGTCGACCGACTTGTCGAACATCGCGCGCTCGGTCGCGTCCATCTTGATATCGACCACGCGCTCAACGCCCTTGGCGCCGATCACGACCGGCACGCCGACATAGATGTCCTTGAGGCCATATTCGCCGTTGAGGTGTGCGGCCACCGGCAGCACGCGCTTCTTGTCTTTGAGATAGCTCTCCGCCATCGCGATCGCGGAAGCGGCCGGCGCGTAGAACGCGGAGCCGGTCTTGAGCAAGTTCACGATCTCCGCGCCGCCGTCGCGCGTGCGCTGGATGATCTTGTCGAGGCGCTCCTGCGTGGTCCAGCCCATCTTCACGAGGTCCGGGAGCGGAATGCCGGCGACGGTCGAATAGCGGGCGAGCGGCACCATGGTGTCGCCGTGGCCGCCGAGCACAAAGGCGGTGACGTCCTCGACGGAGACATTGAATTCGTCGGCGAGGAAGTAACGGAAACGCGCCGAGTCGAGCACGCCGGCCATGCCGACGACCATGTTCTTCGGCAGGCCGCAGGCCTTCTGGAGCGCCCACACCATGGCGTCGAGCGGATTGGTGATGCAGATGACAAAAGCGTTTGGCGCGAATTTCTTGATGCCGGCGCCGACCTGCTCCATCACTTTTAAATTGATACCGAGAAGATCGTCGCGGCTCATGCCCGGCTTACGCGGGACGCCCGCGGTGACGATCACGACATCCGCGCCTTGGATCGCTTCATAGGTATTCGTGCCGGAGAGCTTGGCGTCGAACAGGTCGACCGGCGAGGACTCCGCGAGATCGAGCGCCTTGCCCTGCGGAATGCCTTCCGCGATGTCGAACAGGACGACGTCGCCGAGTTCCTTGAGACCTGCGAGGTGGGCGAGGGTACCGCCGATCTGACCGGCGCCGATCAAGGCGATTTTGTTGCGAGCCATGGGGAGAAAACTCTTCGCTAGCGTTGAAAAGACTGCGCTGGCTTATCGATTTGACCGTCGCACCGCAACACAACCTCGGGCTTATTTCGGCGCCTGATATACATAATACCAGCAGCTAAGCCGGAGGCCGTCTAGATGAAAAACGCCTGCGCGGCGCAGCAAAAGTCGCTGCTTTGCGGGCTTTTTCAGCCCCATCGAGCATTTCGATTACGAAGCCCGGATCTGACCTATTTCTTGGGCTCGGCGGCCTGACCGTGCGGTAACGCCAGGTACTCGGTCGAACCCATTTCGATGAGGCGCGAGATCGTCCGTTTGAATTCGGTGGCTTCGGTAGTGCCATCGCCCTGATAAATCTCTTCCCGCTCGGCGGCCGCGGAGGCAATCAGCTTCACCGCGTTATCGTAGAGCGCGTCGATCAAGAGAATGAAGCGTTTGGCTTCGTTGCGCTGCGCCAGGCTCATCACCGGAATGTCCTCGATCACCACCGTATGGAAATAATGAGCGATCTGCACAAAATCGGCGGCACCCAGCGGCTGGTGGCACAGGTCTGCAAAGTCGAACCGCGCGGCACCCCTGCCCGCGAAGGGCACCTGAATCGTCCTTCCGCGATAGGAAAGCTCCGTTGGAGCGCCGCCTTCGCGGCCTGCTACCTTGCGCCAGACCTCGTCGATCTGCTGCTGCGCTTCGCGATCGGCAGGCACGTGCCACATCAACGTGCCCGATAGTTTTTCCAGCCGGTAGTCGGTGCGCGCCGCGAGATTGATGGTTTCGCACTTCTGCTGGAGCAGTTTCACGAACGGAAGAAAGAGCGGCCGGTTCAGCCCCTCCTTATATAGATCTTCGGGCGGCACATTCGACGTCGCCACCATGACGACGCCCTGCCCGAACAGGCGTTCGAACAGGCGGGCCAGAATCATCGCGTCCGCGATGTCGTTCACGTGAAACTCGTCGAAACAGAGCAGCAGCGCCTCATCAGCGAGCGCGTCGGCGACCGGGGCGATCGGATCGCTCTCCTTGACCCTGCCTTCCTTGATCGCAGCCCGCGCCTGCACCAGCCGGTCCTGCACGTCGGCCATGAACTCATGAAAATGGGCGCGGCGCTTCTTCTCGACCGGAGCCGTTTCAAAAAAGAGATCCATCAGCATGGTTTTGCCGCGGCCGACGTCGCCCCACATATAAAGACCAGACGGTACGGGCCGCTTCGGCCCGCGCGCCATCAGCCAGCCGAGCGACGAGGATTTCGACGGGCGGCGGTAGTCCAAAAGCTCGTTCTGGAGTGTCTGGAGTCGCTGGACGGCCTCCGCCTGGGCGGAATCCCGCTCCAGGGCGCCGCTTTCGGCCAGTTCCGCATAACGTTCGGCAATCCCCGTCATGCGAGCGGGTGGCCCTTCTCTATTAATATGACGGCGGGACCTAACCCCGCGGCCGGGATTCGGGCAAGCGGACGAAGGCTATCTCGCAGGTGCAGCACGGCATTGCACAGTGCGCATTAGGGATTTGTTAGCATTCCCTAGCATCGGCAAATACATACAAAGAAACAGTATGTTAGCGCGATTTCCTACCTGCCTCCCTTTTGCCTCCCTGGTGTCATGCGCCTGCTACAGGGGGCGTTCAGTCTTGCAAGTTGCTGCAGTGCACATACATGCTTTCCGTAAACGGAAAGGCGGCTGCGATTCGATAGCCCCGACCGGAGGATTTGAACGATGACCACCGACGAAACGAAGAACGCGCAAATCTACTTCCGCAAGCTTTGGGCCGCCGACACGTCGGCGCTGAAGGCGCATCTCCTCCGGCTCGATCCGGAAAGCCGCCGCACGCGTTTCGGTACGCCGGTCGGCGATTATTTCATCGAGCAGTATGCGGAAAATGCGCTCGGCAATCATTCGATCGCGCACGGCTACTTCGTGGACGGCATCCTGCGCGGCGTCGCCGAGCTGCGCGGCTTTCGCGGCGTCGCCGGCGGTGACGCCGAGGCCGCGTTCAGCGTCGAAAGCGACTTTCAGGGCCGCGGGATCGGTACGGAATTGTTCTCGCGCACGGTTCTGGCCGCGCGAAACCGCGGAATTTCCAAGCTTTTTGTCAATTTTCTCTCGCAGAACGCCCGCATGCAGGCGATCGCAAAGAAGTTCGACGCGGTCGTAACCTACGACTCCGACGGCGGACATGCCGAAATCGACGCCCCGCGTGCCAATGCGCTTTCGATCTGGAAGGAAGCGCTCACCGACAGCCAGGACCTCGCGGATTCGCTGATGCAAACGCAAGCGCGCGCACTGCGTTCGGCATAAAACGCCACCCCCGGCCTCCATTAGATAAAACTTGCTTGCGGGCGCCCTTGGCGCCCGCTTTGCATTTGCGCAGAGCCGCGAAAGAACGAATCACTTTGCGCGAATCAGTGCGCGTTTTGCCAAAAAATGACTCGCAGCGAGGTTTTCGGCGCTCATTTTCGCACGCCTGTGAATAATTTTTTCAAGAGGGTTAAACGATTCCCCGCAGGATTCTTTCTTGAGTCGAAGTGACTCGCGTTCAGAATCGTAGCGCAAAAACACTCCATCGCTAACTCACTGAAAGTTCGAGCATTTTCATTTCAAATGAAGCGCTACGGTGAGTTTTCGTTGTCAATCGAAAACTGATTCTCGAATCAAGTTTCAGAACGCAACACCTCGTGTGCACGGACGTGTTCACGCACGATATCTGCTCTGCCTATTGGCAAATGACTCAAGCGTGCGCGATATGTCGCTGCCGGTTGTTTGATTCGGAAGCGAATGCCCAGGAGCGACTCAACCAGTCCCATGATGGGCATCTTCGGGATCGAGCCGAAGGATACATCTCCTTCAAGACCGCGCCGCACGAAGGAGCCGAAAGCTAAATCCGGTTCTGAAGCGCGCAACCCAACATCCGCCAAGAGGCATATCATGGCAAAACGTCGTAAGAAGGCGAAAGCGAAGAAGGCTAAGAAGGCCAAGAAGACGAAGAAGCGTCGCAAGAAGAAGAAGGCGATGTAACTCTTCGCTATTCGCGAATAGTTTTCGATGGCCGTATGCCGCAAGGCATGCGGCCATCAGCTTTTAAGGCGCGCCTTTTCGCCGGCTCCCTCACTCCGGAGCCGTTTTCGGCTTCTTAACCGCTCGCAAACTAGAACAGCGGCCTCCGGTCCCTACTTCGGGCGCCTCGATGCGATCGTTCCTGCGAGTCTTTTTCGTCTTCTGGATTGCGACGGCAGCCCTTGTCGGCGTCGCACTCTCACTCGCCGCGCTCAAGACGGCCGCTTTGGTCGCCTCGGCATCGCTCTATAGCGCGCTCGCACCCATCATCCCCGGCGGTCACACCATGGCCGTGCTGGTCTGGGGCATCGTGCTCGGTCTCGTCATCCTGCCGGTCTTCGCATCCTGCATAATGATCGTACTCGGCATCACGCGCATGCTGAAGGGCTGGCCCTTCCGCGCGCGCGGTAACGCCGAGTAAGCAGGAATACGCGCAGCCTCAGAGCTGGCGCGTCACCATCTTCTTCTTGATCTCCGCGATCGCCTTGGCCGGGTTCAAACCCTTCGGACAGGTATTCGCGCAGTTCATGATGGTGTGGCAGCGATAAAGCCGGAACGGATCCTCGAGATTGTCGAGGCGCTCGCCGGTCGCCTCATCGCGGCTGTCATCGATCCAGCGATAAGCCTGTAACAGCGCGGCCGGGCCCAGATAACGATCCGAATTCCACCAATAGCTCGGGCAAGACGCCGAACAGCAGGCGCAAAGAATACATTCATAGAGTCCGTCGAGCTTTTCGCGGTCTTCGCGGCTCTGCTTCCACTCCGCAGACGGCTCCGGCGTCTCAGTCTTGAGCCACGGCTCGATTGAAGCGTGCTGCGCGTAAAAGCCCGTCAGGTCCGGCACGAGATCCTTCACCACCGCCATATGCGGCAGCGGATAGACCTTCACCGCACCCTTGCTCTCGTCCATGCCGCAGGTGCAGGCGAGCGTGTTGGTGCCGTCGATATTCATCGCGCAGGAGCCGCAGATGCCCTCGCGGCAGGAGCGGCGGAAGGTCAGCGTCGGATCGACGTTGTTTTTGATCCAGATGAGCGCGTCGAGCACCATCGGCCCGCAATCGTCGCGGTCGACGTAATAAGTATCGATGCGCGGATTGGCGTCGCTATCCGGGTCGTAGCGATAGACGCGGAGTTCTTCGACGTTCGTGGCGCCTTCCGGTTTCGGCCAGGTCTTGCCTTCGACGACGCGGGAGTTCTTCGGGAGTGTCAGTTCGACCATGGCTATTTCTCGTATCTCTCGAATGCAAAGCCCGCTTCGCGGAGCGCGATCAGGGCGTCGTTGAGGGTCTGGAATGCGCCTGTGGGAAGACCCGCAGGGGCTCCCGCTTCCGGCACGATGGTGAAATCGGCCTGGTTGCGGTTCAGCATGGCGAACTTCTTCGCCCCGCCCGCCTTCCAGGCCGCGTCGTCATAGACCGCAAAGTCGTTTCCATCCGAAACGAGGGCGAGTTTCATCAGTAAACCCGCGCCTTCGGCTCGATGTACTGGATTTCGTTGGTCAGCGTGTAGGTGTGGACCGGGCGGTAATCGATCGCGACTTTCTTCTTGTCGAAATCGACCCACGACAGGGTGTGCTTCATCCAGTCCTTGTCGTCGCGCTCGGGGAAATCCTCGCGGGCGTGCGCGCCGCGCGACTCGGTGCGGTTCTGCGCCGAATCCATCGTAACCACGGCCTGGCTGATGAGATTGTCGAACTCGAGCGTCTCGATCAGGTCGGTGTTCCAGATGAGCGAGCGGTCGCTCACCTTCACGTCGTCCGCGCTGCCGAACACGCCATGGATGAGCTTGTGGCCCTCAGCGAGAATCTCGTCGGTGCGGAACACTGCGCAATTGGTCTGCATGACCTTCTGCATATTGAGACGCAGATCGGCGGTCGAGGTCGTCCCGGTCGCATAGCGCAGGCGATCGAAGCGGTTAAGCGCCTTCTCGGTCGGCGTATTCGACAGCATCATGTGTTTGTCGTTCGGCGTCAGCTTCTCGGCGCAGCGGTCGGCCGCAGCTTTGCCGAACACGACAAGATCGATCAGCGAGTTCGAACCGAGCCGGTTCGCGCCGTGCACCGAGACGCAAGCCGCTTCGCCGATCGCCATCAAGCCGTTCACGATCGTATCGGGATCGCCGCCCTTCTTGGTGACGACTTCACCGTGCGGGTTCGTGGGAATGCCGCCCATGTTGTAGTGCACGGTCGGAATCACCGGAATCGGCTCCTTGGTGACATCGACGCCCGCGAAAATGCGCGCGGACTCGGAGATGCCCGGCAACCGCTCGTGCAGCACCTCTGGATCGAGATGGTCGAGGTGCAGGAAAATGTGATCCTTGTTCTTGCCGACGCCGCGGCCTTCGCGGATTTCGATTGTCATCGAGCGCGAGACCACGTCGCGCGAGGCAAGATCCTTCGCTGACGGCGCGTAGCGCTCCATGAAGCGCTCGCCCTCCGAGTTCACGAGATAGCCGCCTTCGCCGCGCGAGCCTTCGGTAATCAGGCAGCCCGCGCCGTAAATCCCGGTCGGATGGAACTGCACGAACTCCATATCCTGTAACGGCAGGCCAGCGCGCAGCACCATGGCATTGCCGTCGCCGGTGCAGGTATGCGCCGACGTGCAGGAGAAATAGGCACGGCCATAGCCGCCGGTCGCCAGAATCGTTTCGTGCGAACGGAAGCGATGCAGCGTGCCGTCGTCCATCTTCAGCGCGAGCACGCCGCAGCAGTCGCCGTCGTCGTTCATGAGCAAATCGAGCACGAAGTATTCGATGAAGAATTCCGCGCGGTGCTTCAGCGCGGCGCCGTAGAGCGTGTGCAGGATCGCATGACCGGTGCGGTCGGCGGCAGCACAGGTACGCTGCGCGGTGCCTTTGCCGTAGTGCGTGGTCATGCCGCCGAACGGGCGCTGGTAGATCTTGCCGGCTTCCGTGCGCGAGAACGGCACACCCCAATGCTCCAGCTCGTACACGGCTTGCGGCGCGTTGCGGCAGAGATATTCGATCGCGTCCTGATCGCCGAGCCAGTCCGACCCCTTCACGGTGTCGTACATGTGCCAGCGCCAATCGTCCTCGCCCATGTTGCCGAGCGCGGCCGAAATGCCGCCCTGCGCCGCAACGGTATGCGAGCGGGTCGGGAAGACCTTCGTGATGCAGGCCGTCTTCAGGCCCGCTTCCGCGCAGCCGACGACGGCGCGCAGACCGGCGCCACCTGCGCCGACGACGACGACGTCATAGAGATGTTCGGTGATCGGATAGGCGCGTCCGTTGATCGCGGTCATAATTTACAGCCCGAAGGAAATTTTGAGAACGGCGTAGATGCAGGTGAGCGCCACGCCCCAAGTGAAGAAGGTGTTCAGCATCAGGAGCACCACCTTGCGAAACGGTGTGTGCACGTAATCCTCGATGATGATCTGCATCCCGAGCCGCATGTGGATCGAAACCGAGATGATCGCGGCGACGAGCAGCACGGCGACGAGCGGCTTTGAAAGCGTGGCGACCACCGTCGCATGCGTGCTGCCGACCAGCGTAACCATGATGCCGATGAGGACGACAAGGAGCAGCACGTTCGCGGCGGCTGTCACCCGTTGCTGCCAAAAATGTTCCGTGCCGTGATGGGCGGCGCCGAGGCCGCGAATGCGGGAAAGGGGTGTGCGCATCGGCCTAGCTCCTGAGTAGAAGGGCCATGGCCCAGAGAAGAATGGTGATCGCGACGGAGCCGATCAGCGTCATGCGAGCGAGGGTCTGCCGCTCGGGTCCGTGGCCGCGTCCGGTATCCCAGATGAAGTGGCGGATGCCGCCGAGCATGTGATGGACGAGTGACCACGTGTAGCCGAGCAGGATCAGTTGCCCGAACCACGAGCCGAAGAAGGCGTTCGCAGTGTCAAAATACTTCGCACCGCTCGCCGCCGCGACCAGCCACCACGTGAACAGAAGCGTGCCGAAATAGAGCGCGGAGCCGGTGACGCGGTGGACGATGGACATCACCATGGTCCAGGTCAGGCGGTAGATCGTCAGATGCGGCGAAATCGGGCGCTGGCGCGCCGGCATGTCTGTCATCGCTGGTTCTTTCGTAGAAGCGCCGGAGCATTGGCCTCCGGACCCGGCGCGGCAATCCGAAGTCCGCGCAATCCACATAGTTTGGAAAGGCTCTGACTTCGCGTTCGGCGAACCATATTCGGGGCGAACTTCCTCACAAGCCTTAATTGGCGTAGCATTCCTTCGTCAAAAGCGAAGGATTGGCATACCAGCGCCAAATTTGGGTTTCGGAAGGGTCCATGCGTTTCGACCTCTCAGACTTAAGTCTTTTCCGTCACGTGATCGACGCGGGCTCGATCACCCACGGTGCGGAGCGCGCCAATCTCGCGCTTGCCGCGGCGAGCACCCGGATCCGGAACATGGAGGAGGCGCTCGGCGCTCCGTTGCTCACAAGGAGCCGGCAGGGCGTGACTCCCACGCAGGCTGGCCGCATCCTGCTCGCGCACGCGCGCTCGATGCTCCAGCAGGCGGAAAAGCTCCGCGAAGAACTCGGGGTCTTCGCGGGCGGGCAGGCCGGGCAGATCAAGGTGTTGTCGAACACCAACGCGCTTACCGAGTTTCTGCCCGAAGCGCTGGCCTCGTTTCTCTCCGCGAACCCGAATGTCAGCGTCGATCTCGAAGAACGGCTCTCCGACGAAATCGTCAGCCTGATCGCCGAAGGCGTCGCCGATCTCGGTATCGTCGCGGGCACGGTCGACTCCGGTTCGCTCGAGACCTATCCATTCCGGCGCGACCGCTTCGTGCTGGTGGTCGCGCACGACCATCCGCTTGCGGTGCGCTCCGCCGTGTCGCTCGCGCAGGTACTCGACCACGACTTCGTCGGCCTCGACCGTGCCTCCGCGCTGCAGCGATTCCTCGCAGATAAAGCCGCGCGCATCGGCCGCCCGCTGCGGCTGCGCATTCAGCTTCGAAGCTTCGACGCGGTCTGCCGCATGGTCGAGCGCAATGTCGGCATAGGCATCGTGCCGGAGACCACCGCGCGGCGCGCCGCACTTTCCATGGCGGTCACTTCAGTCTCGCTCAGCGACGGCTGGGCGGAGCGCGATCTCACGATCTGCGTACGCAAGTTCGAGGAACTCCCGGCCTTCGCCCGCGAACTGGTCACGCATCTGCGCGCGCAGGAGGAATAACTTTTTCTGTCATGCCTGTGGTCGCAGGCATCCCGCTCAGAGCGCTGCCTTAAGAAATCGAGATGGCCGGGACAAGCCCGGCCATGGCGTCTACTTGGGAATCAGCGCCCAATAGTCGAGATCGAGGATCACGCCCGGCTCGTACTCGTCGCCGTTCCGGTAGGGATGATCGGCGCAGGGGCGATCCTTGGTCGCGATCGTGCGAAGCCGCAATGCCCCGGCATCTTTCCGTCCCGGAAGCTCCTGCGCGTCCAGCACTTCGGTCCATGCGAATACGGTGTCTCCCGCGAACAGGGGGGCCACGTGCCGCCCGCCGTTGATCGCCGCGATATGGAAGGCGTTCGCAAGGCCGTTGAAGGACAACGCGCGTGCGAGCGAAATTACATGGCCGCCGTAGATCAGGCGCTTTCCGAAGCGGTCCGACTTCTGCGCGAAGTGATTGAAGTGGACCTTCGCAGTGTTCTGATAGAGCCGGGTCGCGATCTGCTGCTCGGCGTCCTCGACGGTCATGCCATCGACATGATCGATGCGTTCGCCCGGCGCATAGTCCTCGAAGCAATGTTCGCTACCCGCAAGCCGGAAGTTGTATTCGCGCACATCGATCGGCGGCAGCCCGCCGCCGAGCATGTCCGGCGTCATCGCGGACGGAAGCGTCGGCACCACCGGCTCGGGCGGCGTGTCGTGCTCGTTTTTCTTTCGCACCATGACCCAGCGCACGTAGTCGAGCACTTCGACGCCGTCCTGGTTGAACCCCGTCGAGCGCACATAAACGACACCGGAAGTTCTGTTCGCATTCTCGCGAAGTCCGATGACCTCGGAGACCGCGGTCAGGGTGTCGCCCGGATAGACCGGCGCGAGGAAGCGGCACGCCGCGTAGCCGAGATTGGCGACCGCGTTGAGCGAAATATCGGGCACAGTCTTCCCGAACACGACATGGAAGACCAGAAGATCGTCCACCGGCGCGCGCGGATAGCCGATCGCCTTCGCGAAACTCTCCGCCGACTGAACCGCGAAGCGCGTGCCGTAGAGCGCCGAATAGAGCGAAACATCACCCTCGGTGATTGTGCGCGGCGTCGCGTGATGGATGACCTGACCGAGGTGAAAATCCTCGAAAAAATTGCCCGCCGAGGTTTTCGCGTTGGTCACGACCGGATTCATTGCGCGGCCTCCCGCTGCCGGATCGCATCGGCGACCGCGACCGTGCGCTTCGCGATTTCCGCGTGCAGGATTTCGTACATGCGGCCGTCGATCTGCAAGACGCCTTTGCCGGCGTTCGCCGGATCCTCGAAAGCGGCGACCACCTTGCGGGCATTCGCGACTTCTTCCTCGCCGGGGGAGAAGGCTTCATTGCAGGCCGCAATATGCGTCGGGTGGATGATGGTCTTTCCGTCAAATCCTAGATCGCGGGCCTGCTCGGCCTCTTCCCTCAGTCCGTCGAGATTGGAGATATCGTTGTAAACGCCGTCGATTACGTCGATGCCATAGGCGCGGGCGGCGGCGACAGAGTTCGCGAGAAACGGAATAAGCCCCGCGCGGCCGCGCGTGATCTTCGCTCGCGTCTCTTTCGCGTAATCGTTGGTGCCGAGGATGAAGACCGCAAGGCGGGTCTTGTCGTCCTTCGCGGTCGAGGCGATCTGCTCGAGCCGGAACGCGGAAACGGCGGTCTCAATCATGATCCAGATCCGCGTTCTCGCATCCGCGCCGGCCTGTGCAAGCGCCCGTGCGATGTCCTGCATTTCGTCGGCGGAGGAGACTTTCGGCACCAGAATGGCGTCGGGCTTCGCATCGGCCGCGGCCTTGAAATCGTCCATGCCCCAGGGCGTAGAAAGCGCGTTCACGCGGATCGCGATTTCGCGCTGGCCGTAGCCGCCGGCCTTGACTGCGGCCGTCACCTGCTCGCGCGCGGTCTGTTTCGCGTCCGGCGCCACGGCGTCCTCGAGATCGAGGATGAGCGCGTCGGCGGGAAGCGAGCGGGCCTTTTCCAGCGCGCGGGCATTCGAGCCCGGCATGTAAAGGACGCTGCGGCGCGGGCGGATTTTCAAAGGCATCGGGACCCCCAGTTGGACGCCTTGTCCTAGCCCCCACCTGTCCTGCATGCCAACCCCTTGACGGCGCGGCGAGGGTGCATTCTTTCGTAGGAAACCGTCGCGAAACCGAGAAAGAGGACGCAGCACGTGGATTTTCCCGAACGGCTGACCGAGGGCTATCGCAAGTTTCTGACCGACCGGCTGCCGGACGAGCAGGCCCGCTTCAAGGATCTCGCAACCCGGGGTCAGAAGCCGGAGATCATGGTGATCGGCTGCTGCGACAGCCGTGTCTCGCCGGAGGTCATTTTCGACGCAGCCCCCGGCGAGCTCTTCGTCGCGCGCAACGTTGCAAACCTGGTCCCGCCTTATTCGCCGGACGGCGCGACCCGCGCGGTGTCGGCGTCGCTGGAATTTGCGGTGCAGGCGCTGCGCGTGAAGCACATCGTCGTGCTCGGCCACGCGCAATGCGGCGGCATCGCCGCGCACGCGAACAACATCGAACCGCTCTCGCCCGGCGACTTCATCGGCAACTGGATGCGGCTGATCGAGCCCGCGGTCGCAAGCATGCCGCGGCGCGCGCACAACGAGAGCGAGCGGGATTACCTCACGCGCCTTGAAAAGGCGTCCGTGCTGCTCACGATCAAAAACCTGATGACCTTCCCCTGCGTGAACATTCTCGTGGGACGCGGAAAGCTGAAGCTGCACGGCGCTTACTTCGGCGTCGCAGCGGGCGATCTCTTGGTTTACGACGAGCAGGCGAAGGACTTTGTGCCGGTCGCGAAGGCCGAACACGCGGCGGCGGTTGCGGCACCGAGGTTTTAATAGGTCATCACCTGACGGCGGCTTCCCGCGAGCGCAAGCGAGCGGTTCGACGCTGCCTGATCCGGTGATCCATTCGAAGGATCAGCGAATGTGGCGCTTGCAAAAACAAAAAAGTGGCCGGGTTTCCCCGGCCACTTTCTTATTCGATCGTCGCTAGCGCTTACGCCGCCTTCTTCTTCGGCTGCACCAGCTTGCGGTTCACGAGCACTTCAGCGATCTGGATCGCGTTCAGGGCCGCGCCCTTGCGCAGATTGTCCGACACGCACCAGAATGCGAGACCATTCTTCACGGTCTTGTCCTCGCGGATGCGCGAGATGTAGGTCGCGTCCTCGCCGGTCGCTTCGAACGGCGTGATATACCCGCCCGGCTCGCGCTTATCGACGACAAGCAGGCCCGGCGCTTCGCGGAGGATGTCGCGCGCCTGATCGGCCGAGATCGGGTTCTCGAATTCGACGTTCACCGCTTCCGAGTGACCGACAAACACCGGCACACGCACGCAGGTCGCGGTGAGATCGATGTTCGGGTCGAGTATCTTCTTCGTCTCGACCGTCATCTTCCATTCTTCTTTGGTGAAGCCGTCTTCCATGAACACGTCGATGTGCGGAATCACGTTGAACGCGATGCGCTTCGGAAACTTTTCCGGCTCGGAGGTATCGTTCACGTAGATCGCGCGGGTCTGGTTGAAGAGTTCGTCCATCGCGTCCTTGCCGGCGCCGGAAACCGACTGATAGGTCGCAACCACCACTCGCTTGATCTTGGCCACGTCATGCAGCGGCTTCAGCGCGACCACGAGTTGCGCGGTCGAGCAGTTCGGGTTCGCGATGATGTTCTTCTTGGTGAAGCCCGTGATCGCATCGGCATTCACTTCCGGAACGATCAGCGGTACGTCGTTGTCATAGCGCCAGCACGACGAGTTATCGATCACAACGCAGCCGGCCGCGCCGATCTTCGGCGAATATTCTTTCGAGATCGCGGAGCCCGCCGACATCAGGCAGATGTCGGTGTCGCTAAAATCGTAGTGTTCCAGCGCCTTGCATTTAAGAACCCGGTCACCATAGGAAATTTCCGTGCCGAGCGAGCGGCGCGACGCAAGCGCCACGACCTCATCCGCGGGGAACCCGCGCTCGGCGAGAATGTTCAGAATTTCGCGGCCGACGTTTCCCGTCGCGCCGACTACGGCAACCTTGTAACCCATCGTTCACTCTGGCCGCGAAAAGCCGCGGGCCTGCTCCTGCTTTTAACCGGAATGCGGCGGGTTCTACGCGAGATGGGTGACGACGCCAAGCCTCGAACCAGCAAGGCTGGCGGGCCTGAAATGGAGGCCACAAAATGCCGCCGCATGAGCCGATACCGGTGTTCCGGAAGCTCGCTCCCGAAGGACCCGCACAACGCTTGCGGCTGAGCGGAGCCCGGATTCTAAAGCTGTCTTCCGCAATCGCAGCCCTTTCGTCAGCAGCTCTGATTGTGCGGATTGCGGCCGAAATCGTGGGCGTCTGATTACTGCTTCAGGAACGGATTCTGGAAACCGCGGGGCTGCTGCCGCACCGGAAACGCCTTCGCGAGATAGTCGAGGATGATCTTGCGATCCTCACCCTCGAGCTTCGCCATGCCGTGGCGCTCCGTCATGAGTTCGATCGTTTCGTCCCATCGCTCGCGCGAAAAACCCTGACTCGCGACCAGCTTGAAGGCGTGGCAGGCCGCGCACATGTAGAACGCTTCGTCCCGGCCCGGCCCATCTGGAAAGCTCTCGGGCTCCTCCGCCTGCGGCGTGAACTGCTGCTGCGCAATGGCGGATGGGCTTGCCGGTGCTGCGAGGACGAAAGCAGCCGCAACGAGAAGGCGGCGGACGGCAAGTGCCGTCCGCCCTTTTGCTTTCACGTTCATTGCATCAACCGATCAGCACCGCGATCCGGTGGAACGGATTGCCGCCGTAGCCGGCTGGATTCCAGTAAGGGGCGACGTGCGGCTGCGCTTTGCCGCTCGTATCGGTCGCGCGCGACCAAACCTCGTAATACCCGTCGCTCGGGACCCTCACGTTCGCGCTCCAGCGCTGCCAGTCGAACCTGTTCTTCGGCTGGCTGAGATTGGTGCGCACCCAGGACTGCCCGAAGTCGACTGAGACATCGACCTGCCGCACCGCGAGATCGCCCGCCCAGCTTGCGCCGCGCAGCTTCAATTCGCGCGTGCCGGCGGCGAGCTTGGTACCGTTCGAAGGCGACGTGATGATCGAGCGCACCGGCATCGATTCCAGAATCCGCATGTTCTTGGGATCGGCTTTTCCGCCCGGCACCATCGGATTGATGGTGACGCGGTAGCTCGTGCCGGTCATGCCCGGGCCGTCATGTTCCTTGTCGCGGATCGTGATCTTGGTCAGCCACTTATGCGACGCCGATCCGGCCCAGCCCGGCACCAATAGGCGAAGCGGCCCGCCATGCACATTGTCGAGCGGTTTCCCGTTCATCGCCCAAACGAGCATCGTCTGGGGTTCCATGGCTTTCGCGATGCGGACGCCGCGCGAGAGCGTGAGCCGCTTCGGGTCGCCGGAGAGATGTACGTCGGCGCCGTAGTGCGAGGTGTAGATACCCGAGGGCTTCACACCTGCGGTGCGCAGCACGTCGGCGAGCGAAACGCCGGTCCATTCCGCGCAGCCCGCGCCGCCATTGGTCCACTGGTTGCCGCTTGCAGGCGGCGAGAAGAAGGAGCGGCCGTTGCCGCCGCATTCCAGAACCATTCGCAGCGTTTGCGCCCTGAACCGCTTCTTCAATTCGCCAACCGTGATCTCCACGGGCTTGTTCACTTCGCCGTCGATCGTGAGCTTCCAGCCATCGGCATTCGCCGCCGCCTCCGGCGGGGTGCCGTTCTGCCGGATGAAAAACTTCGAGGTCGGCGTGGTGTCGTCGTCGAGCAGATGCTCGGGTGTTTCGGCAACGAGCGGGCGATCGCCGATCACGACAAGGCCTTTGTCCTTGCCGGGGAACTCCAGATACTGCGGACCCTTTTTCTCCGGCGGCGTCGCCTGTGCGAGCGCTGCGGGAACGAGCCCCGAAGGCATGTTCTGCGAGAACGGAATCGACCCGCCGACCATTGCCCCCATCGCTGCAACGCCTGCACCGCCGAGGAAGCCCCGGCGCGACGGTCCAGCCTTCCGGTTGTAAAGCAGCGCGTCCGCGCGCTCCGGATCGTCACGGTACAACTCGTCGAGCGAGCGCTCGCGCTTTTTCATTTCTTCCTCCCTGGCTTCCGCTTACGGCGGAGCGTGCGGCGAATTATATTTTTTTGCGGACGCGCTTGCGGCGCCGGATCCACGATTAAACGTATCGCAATACGTGCATCCCTCAACATGCAGCGCAGCAACGCACCTGCGTTAATTCACGATGATCCGAATGCGATGAACTGGATTTGCGCCATAGCCGTGTGGATTCCAGCCTTGCGCCTCGTTCGGCTGTGCATTGCCGGCGCTGTCGGTCGCGCGTGACCAGACTTCGTGCATGCCGGAGACCGCGAACGAAATCTTCGCAGCAAACCGGGACCAATCATAAGGATTCTTCTGCGGCTGGAGATCGGCGCGCTGCCACGTCACGCCGGCGTCGATCGAAATTTCAACGAGCCGAACCGTCTGATCGCCGGCCCAGGCTGCGCCGCGGACTGCCATCGACTTCCCTACCTGCGCGCCATCCGCGGGCGATGTGATGATGGAGCGCACCGGCATCGATTCCAGATCGACAAAGGTCGCCGGATCAAAGGTGTCGCTGTGATGCGTCAGCGTTGGCGGCACGCGATAGTGCCATGGGTCCATCAGCGTGCCGTCGTGGCGATCCTTGCGGATCAGAATGCGCGTGAGCCACTTGTGCGAAACCGAGCCGGTCCAGCCCGGCACGATCAGGCGAAGCGGGAAACCATGCACGGGCAGCAGGTCTTTTCCGTTCATCGCAAAGACGAGCAGCGTATTTTCGTCCGATGCTTTACCAATCGGAATGCCGCGCGAGATCGGCGGCGACGGATGACCGGCATCGAGCGCGGGATCGGCCCCGAAGTTTCCGGTGTAGCGCGCGGTTTCTTTCAGGCCTGCTGCCTGCAACACGTCTCGTAGCCGTACACCGGTCCATTCCGCACAACCGGCGCCGCCGTGATGCCACTGCACCCCCTCCGCCTCGGGCGAGAAGAACGCGCGGCCGTTGCCGCCGCATTCGAGCACCATGCGCTGCGTGACATGCCGGAATTTCGATTTGAGTTCGCCGAGCGAGAGCGCGAGCGCGCTATTCACTTCGCCGTCGATGGAAAGCGTCCAGCGTTCCGGGTCGTCCGCGGCAGGAACGATCCCGCCGTTATTGCGGATAAAGAATTTTTCGGCCGGTGTGGTTTCGTCGTCGAGCGCTTCAGGAAGGGTCTCGGCGACCAGCGGCTTTTCGCCAAGGACGGTCACCCGCCGGTCCTTGCCCGACAATGCCGGGTCTGCACCGGCCGCCGACTGTCCGTCCTTCGGTTCGCATGCCGTCACTCTTTCAGGCCCTCGCCGCAGGGGTTTCCGTCCGAACCTAGGGGCAGCGGGACCTGGGCTCAATCCGTGCGTTTGTGTGGCTTTCAGCCACTAGGCTGAAAGCGGGGTTCCGGCTAGAAGGTTGGCGGATTTGACGTTTCAGTGAGGAAGACATGCGTTTCGCGCCCCTTTTCGCCCTGCTCGCCGGCGTGTCGCTGCTCGGCGCGACCTATGAGGCCGATGCCCAGCAGCTCCGCGAGCGGCAGCCGCGCGTCATCGTGAAGAAGCGCAGCTATCTCGACGCGGGCACCGAGGTGAAGCCGCTCTCGAAGAATTACCACTCGCACATCTTCGACAATAACTGGCAATACTCGACGCTCGGCCCGGACACGCAGGGAGGCGCGCGCATTCCGCTGCCGCGCATGTTCGATCTGCCGAACTTCTGATTTCGTTTCTCACGCAGAAACAAAAAAGCGCCGGGCGATCTGCCCGGCGTTTTTTGTTTCTCGTATCTGTGACGTTTAACCCGCGAGCTTGTCGAGTTCGGCGAGGATGGCGTCGCCCATATCCTGCGTGGATACGATCTTGGTGGCTGAGCCGCGGATATCCGCGGTGCGATGACCCGCTGCCAGCACGTTCGCGATCGCTTCCTCGATCTGGTCGGCGACCTTGCCCATATTGAAGGAGTAGCGCAGCGCCATGCCGAGCGAGCCGATCATCGCGATCGGGTTCGCCATGCCGCGTCCCGCGATATCCGGCGCCGAGCCATGCACCGGCTCGTAGAGCGCGCGGCGCTTTTTGGTTTTCGGATCCACTTCGCCGAGCGAAGCGGACGGCAACATGCCGAGCGAGCCGGTGAGCATCGCCGCCACGTCCGAAAGCATGTCGCCGAACAGGTTATCGGTGACGATCACGTCGAACTGCTTCGGGTTGCGCACGAGCTGCATGCCGAGCGCGTCCGCAAGCTGATGCTCTAACTCGACGTCCTTGTACTCGCGCTGATGCACCTGATTGACGACCTCGTGCCAGAGCACGCCGGACTTCATCACGTTGCGCTTTTCGGAGGAGGTCACCTTGTTCTTGCGGGCTTTTGCAAGATCGAAAGCGACGCGCGCGATGCGCTCGATCTCGTAGGTGTCGTAAACCTGCGTGTCGACCGCGCGCTTCTGGCCGTTGCCGAGATCCGTGATCGTCTTCGGCTCTCCGAAATAAACTCCGCCGGTAAGCTCGCGCACGATCACGATATCGAGGTTCTCGACCAGCTCGCGCTTGAGCGAAGACGCATCGGCGAGCGCCGGATAGCAGATCGCCGGGCGCAGGTTCGCAAACAGCGCGAGGTCCTTGCGCAGACGCAGCAAACCGGCTTCCGGCCGCACGTCGTAAGGCACCTTGTCCCACTTCGGACCGCCAACTGCGCCGAAGATCACGGCGTCGGAGGCCATGGCCTTCTTCATGTCGTCTTCGGAGATTGCCTTGCCATGTGCGTCATAGGCCGCGCCACCGACGAGACCTTCCTCGATGTTGAAGGTGGCGAGCCCGCGCTTGCCGATCCAGTCGATAACGCGGCGCGCCTGCGCCATGACTTCGGGGCCGATGCCGTCGCCCGGCAGCAGAAGAAGATTGAATGTCGGCATGATTTACTCGCTTACAGAATCGGAAACGGGGTTTTGAGGCGCTTACGCCCACGGCCGCGAGACGGCGGCTTTCTTTTCGTAAGTGTCGATGGACGATTTCTTCTCCATCGTGAGCCCGATGCCGTCGAGCCCGTTCAGCATGCAGTGCTTCTTGAACGGATCGAGGTCGAACTTGATCGCGCCGCCATCCGGCCCGCGGATTTCCTGTGCCTCGAGGTCGATGGTCAGCGTCGCGTTCGCGCCGCGCGAGGCGTCGTCGAACAGCTTCTCGAGGTCGTCCTTCGAAACGACGATGGGAAGCAGGCCGTTCTGGAAGCAGTTGTTGTAGAAAATGTCCGCGAACGAGGTCGAGATCACGCAGCGAATGCCGAAATCCATCAGCGCCCACGGTGCATGCTCGCGCGAGGAGCCGCAGCCGAAGTTGTCGCCGGCGACAAGGATCTTCGCGTTTTTGTAAGCGGGCTGGTTCAGCACAAAATCCGGATTGGCCGAACCGTCGTCCTTGTAGCGCATCTCCGAGAACAGGCCCTTACCGAGCCCGGTGCGCTGGATCGTCTTCAGATACTGCTTCGGGATGATCATATCGGTGTCGATATTGATGATCCGGAGGGGTGCTGCGACGCCGGTGAGGGTCGTGAATTTTTCCATGACGGGAAACCTGAGACGCGGTGAGTTCGGCAGTTCCTGTCCCACATCGGCCCCATGACGATCAAGGGCCCCCGGCGCTGCCGCCGGAGGCCCTCGAAATCAGCCTTGAAGGCAGGTCTTAGCGCTTCTTGCGCTTGCCCTTGGCGCTCGACTTGGCGGCCTTGGCAGCACGAGCCGGCGCCGCGCGGCCGGAGAAGTAGGCTGTCCCGCGCAGCTTCAGCAGAAACATCGGCCACAGGATCAGGCCGATGCCGAGCACAACCGCCCAGACCAGATCGTTCTGCGCCATCGTCTGCGTCTTGTAGACGGTCCAGGCGAGCGGGAGGAACAGGAAGAGGCCCGAGATCACGCCGGGGGAGAAACGCCCGCCGTTCGCAAGCATAGGCAGCAGATGGAAGAAGATGACGTTGATGAGCAGCAACGTCGCGAAGGCAACGATGTATGTCGGATTACCGAGTACGGCGGCCACAATGCCGAGAAGAAGGATGGCGGCCTCGGTGATGACGTACTCGTTCCATCCGAGCGAGATGTTCATCGTCTTACGCGCCCAGTCATACCAGCCGAGAATGTGCTCCTCGACGACGTGCAACGCATAGGCCGCTACAGCAAGCCACGCTAATACGGTGAGTGACATGGCGTTCCCCTTTTCGAATCAATTTCGTGACTTCGAATCATAAACGCGCGGAGACGTACCACTTTGGTCTAGTGGGAACCAGCAAACCCGTGCTGCACTGCACTAGGCGGAGCCTTGGTCGGCCAATGCCTCGATGCGCTCCATGTCCTCGTCGGACATCCCGAAATGGTGGCCGATCTCGTGCACCAGCACATGCGTCACTACGCTCCCGAGCGTCTCTTCATGCTCGGCCCAGTAGTCGAGAATGGGTCGCCGGTAGAGATGAACGTGATTTGGTAACCGCCCGGACTCCGCAACCGCCCCGTCCTGCGCAAGTCCGACGCCCGTAAACAGCCCGAGCAGATCGAACGGACCCTCCGCGTTCAACTCTTCGAGCACATCTTCGTCCGGAAAGTCGGCTACGCGGATCACAACATCCCGGCATAGCGCGCGGAACTTGTCTGGCAGCCGCGCGAACGCGGCCTCCGCTAGCAATTCGAACTCCGCGAGCGACGGCGCCGAGAGCGCATCCCAATCCGTAGTTATCCGGTCGTGAACCTTCGACATCCTGGAACTTTCTTTCACGAACGCACGAAGCTCAAGTCTGAAATGTGTCCTGTTGCTGAACCCGCTGTGAATGGCGGTCTCAGTGTCCATTCAGGCCGCAAACGCAATTCTCTTCTCACAGGTCCGCATCCCCTTATCGGGCCAGAAACAACGATCGAGAGGAAGTTCAATGTTGAGAACATTTGTCTTCGCGATTGCCGTCTTGGGCGCGATCGGACTGACGGCTTCATCCACTCCTGCGTCTGCGCGTATCGCAGCGGGAGCGGCAGCACCCATGGTCGAAACCAACAAGGTTGACGTCCGGTGCCATCATCATCGCTATTCGTCGCGCTTTCACTGCCCGAGCCGGCATCCGCATTGGCATCACCGCCACTACTGGCATGCGCAGCCGTTCTACTGGCAGCCGTACTACCACCATCACCGCTGGCACAGCCGCCGTCACTGGCACTGGTGAATGAACGCGCGGGATCGTTCGCGTGGCGTTCGGTCTCGCGTTCATCTTTCTGAACAACCGTTCAAGTTCAGACGGGAGGGATCGCTCTATTCGGCTGAATCGCTTTCGTTCCCGAATATTGGAAACGATCTTCCGCTTGTGCGTTGCCTCCTTATGAGACGAACAAAGGAACCCTGGAAATGAAAAACATCACGCTCGTACTCGCTGCAGTCGGCGCGATTGCACTTTCGGTGCCCGCACCCGCTGCCGCAGCCAGCTTCTCAGGCTTGAAAATTGCGCCGCAAGTCGATGCTGGGCCTGAAGAAGTGCGCCGCCGCTGCTATCATCGCCGGCACAATTCCCGCTGGCGCTGCCACGGCTATCATCGCAGATGGGAGTCTCGCGGCCACTGGCATCGCAGATGGGAGTCGCGCAGGCACTGGCATAGCCGGTGGGAGTCGCGCAGGCACCATCGCGGGCCGGGTCTTTTTTTCGGCTTCGGTCTCTAACCCATTGTCCAGCGATAGAAAAAGGGGCGACCGCACGGCCGCCCCTTTACCATGTGGGCTTACCATGTTCGGCGCTTTCGCTTTCGCTTTCGCCCGTTCGGAGGAATAATGCACGCAAGAATGGTTAACAGGGGAAGGCCGTCCAAATGAGAAAATTTATTCTAGCGATTGCAGCGGTCGGCGCGTTCGGCGCGCCCGCCGAAGCGCGCGTCGCTGCACCCGTGAAGCCGTCGATACAGGAGAACGCGATCTCGGTGGGATGCGGCTATCACGATTGCCGCCGCGTGCACCGGCATCATGGCCACCATCATCACAAACACTACGCGCCGCGTTATCGCTATGTGCGGCACTACCATTACGCTCGCCGCTACGCTGCGCCGCGCCGTCACTACTATGCCCCGCAGCCGCAGTACTACGCATCGCGACCGCAGTATTATGCGGCGCAACCGCAGTACTACGCGGCGCAGCCACAGTATTACGTCGCGCAGCAGCAGAGCTACGCGCAGCCTTACGCTTATGCGGTGACCACCTACTACTACACGCAGCAGCAGCAACAGTATGTGCAGCCGCAGTACAACTACGCTCAGCCGCAATATACCTACGCTCAGCCGCAATACACATACGCCCAGCCTTACTACGCAGAGCAGCCGCAACGCTCGCACCAGCCCTATCTCGGCGTGGACACGCACCTGAGCTTCGGCGTCGGTCTTTCAACGCGTAGGCCTCATCACCACAACTGGTGATCTGAAGCGGACGGCTTGAACCAAGCAACAGGCCGGGGGAAACCCCGGCCTGTTTCGCTTATGGAACCGGTTCGGCATTGAACTCGTGGCGTCGAGAGCGTACGAGCAGGGCATGAAATTTTCCCTGCTTGCGGCCGCCGTATCCGCGCTGTTCTTCGCGGCGTCGCCGGAACCCGCGCACGCCGCATCTGCCCGCTTTGCCACGCCATCAATTCCATCCCTGCGGACCGAAGCGCGAAGCGTTTGTCATCATCTGCGCTGGTCCTCGCAAAGGAAGTGCACGAGCGAGAAGCAGCTTCGCTTCGTCACGCGGCCTCCGCTCTACTATCCTTCGCGCTACTTCGACGACCGTCCGCACTATTACTACGAGCAGCGCCGCTTCAATTACTGGAGCGCTTATCCATGGTACGCGCATCACCGCTGGTACCGCTGGCCGTATCGCCATCCGCATTACTGGTGAAAACAAAAACGGGCTCTCGAAAGAGAGCCCGTTCTGATTTCTGAACCTCTTCGCTCAGTGCTTCGGCCACTCGCGCACGTCCACGAAGTGGCCGGCGATCGCAGCTGCCGCCGCCATCGCGGGCGAGACGAGGTGAGTACGACCCTTGTAGCCCTGACGGCCTTCGAAGTTGCGGTTCGAAGTCGACGCGCAGCGCTCTTCAGGCTTGAGCTTGTCCGGATTCATCGCCAAGCACATTGAGCAGCCCGGCTCGCGCCATTCGAAGCCCGCCGCCTTGAAGATCTTGTCGAGGCCTTCCTGCTCAGCCTGCGCTTTCACGAGGCCCGAGCCCGGCACGATCATCGCGCTCACGGCATCGTGCACCTTCTTGCCGTCGACGATCTTCGCGACCATGCGCAGATCCTCGATGCGGCCATTGGTGCAGGAGCCGATGAAGATTTTATCGAGCTTGATGTCGGTGATCTTCGTCCCGGCTTTCAACCCCATGTAGTCGAGCGCACGCTGCTTCGCGATCCGCTGATTTTCGTCGGACAGCTTCGCCGGGTCCGGTACGATGCCGGAAATCGAAACCACGTCTTCCGGGCTCGTGCCCCAGGAAACGATCGGCGGCAGTGCTGCGCCATCGAGCTTCACTTCCCGGTCGAAATGCGCGTCGTCGTCGGAGTAGAGCGTCTCCCAGTAACGCATGGCCGCGTCCCAGTCGCCGTTTTTCGGCGAACGCGGACGGCCCTTGAGATAGTCGAACGCCTTCTGGTCGGGCGCGATCAGGCCCGCACGCGCACCGCCTTCGATGGTCATGTTGCAGACGGTCATGCGGCCTTCCATTGAAAGCGCACGCATCGAATCTCCTGCGAACTCGATGACGCTGCCCGTGCCGCCGGCGGTGCCGATCTCGCCGATGATCGCGAGGATGATGTCCTTTGCGCCGACGCCTTCAGGCAACTTGCCGTCGACGGTCACGCGCATGTTCTTCGCTTTTTTCTGGATCAGTGTCTGGGTCGCGAGCACGTGCTCGACCTCCGACGTTCCGATGCCGTGTGCGAGTGCGCCGAAGGCGCCGTGCGTCGAGGTGTGACTGTCGCCGCAGACGATCGTGGTGCCCGGCAGCGTGAAGCCCTGCTCCGGGCCGATGATGTGCACGATGCCCTGACGGCGGTCGTGCTCGTCGAAATATTCGATGCCGAATTCTTTTGCGTTGTTCGCGAGCGCTTCTACCTGCGTGCGCGACTCCGGATCGGCGATTCCTTTGGAGCGGTCGGTGGTCTGGATGTTGTGATCCACGACAGCGAGCGTCTTTTCCGGCGCGCGCACCTTGCGCCCCGCCATGCGCAGGCCCTCGAAGGCCTGCGGGCTCGTTACCTCGTGCACGAGGTGGCGGTCGATATAGAGCAGGCAGGTGCCGTCCGGCTGCTGATCGACGAGATGATCGTCCCAGATTTTGTCGTAGAGGGTGCGCGGTTTCATGAGGTTGGCTCTTGGCTAAGTCGGATCGAAGCGGGTGGAAATTACGCGCGAAAGCGCGGCCCGCTTAAAGCGCTGCCTGGACCGAAGCGGTCAGCCGCCCGAAGAAGCGCCCCGGCAGCCGCGCATGATCGCGCAAGACGACAAAGATAAGCCTGCGGGCCGAGCCCGCCTGCGAGCGCTGGTTTTCATGCGTTCTGGTCGGCATGGCCGCTATATAGACCCGCCTTGCAGGGGTCGCAACGAGCAGCGGGAACCCTCAGGTGTCGGCATCCTGGAGCGTAATCAGTGTCCCGCGCTTGAGCTGGGCCGCGACTTTCCGCGCCTCATCCTCGCTGAATTTCGTGCTCGCGCGAATGATGCCGCCGGAGATTTTCTCCACCAACCGCGCCTTCAGAAGGAGCGTGGTGCCCAGACGGATTTCGATGCTGCGGCCGACATTGCGCTCGGTGAAGTTCTCGAACGCGGTCTTCGCTTCCGCGCTCAGCTCGATTGTGACCGCCATTTCGTTGGTGACCTTGTCACGCTCCACGGACGAAGAATGGACTTCGAGACTGATGGCTTCAGCACGGGCAGGAGCACCCAGCGCCATCAGCGCCGAAACAAGAACGAGGATGCGTACGATCGAAGCGGCCATCGCCTGATAACGCCCATGCTGCTGCAAGGTTTCCGGCAAAGAAAAAGGCCGGCGGAAATGCGCCGGCCTTTCTGAATTCACGCGAGCCAAATCCTGGCGTGCAAGCGTTACTTCTTGCCGCCGCCGCCCTTGGCAGCGCGGGTTGCTGCCTGTGCCTTCGGCTTTTCCTTCTTGACCTTTTCGGCCTTCGGCATGGCGGCCTTGATGGCCGCGGCCTCGGCGTCGAGGGCAGCAGCGGCTGCGTCCTGACGCTCGACGATGCGGGCGCGCTTGCCTTCGAGTTCGCGCAGATAATAGAGCTTCGCGCGGCGGACTTTGCCGCGGCGTACGACTTCGATCGATTCGATGTTCGGTGAGTAGAGCGGGAATACGCGCTCGACGCCTTCGCCGTAGGAAATCTTGCGAACGGTGAAGCTTTCCTGGAGGCCGCCGCCGGAACGGGCGATGCACACGCCTTCATAAGCCTGCACGCGCGCACGCTCGCCTTCCTTGATGCGGACGTTCACGATGAGCGTATCGCCCGGCTGGAATTTCGCGATCGGCTTGCCGCCGGTGACGCGGGCGATTTCTTCTTTTTCGATGGTCTGAATGAGGTTCATGACAGTTGCTCCGCGCCAGCGATCCGGCGCCGGGAAGTGAAATCCATAACGGGATGGGCGGGGTCTATAGGGGAAGATTCCGGCCTTGTCATGCCTTTTTGCCCCGCTTTGGGGCCGGCAGGTCCGGCCTGCGGGCCATCGTTAATTTCTCGGCCTCGGCGCGGCGCCAGGCGGCGACTTTGGCGTGGTCCCCGGAGGTCAGGATGTCCGGAATGGCTACCCCCTCGAACTCTTGCGGCCGGGTGTATTGGGGGTACTCGAGGAGCCCGTCGGAGAAGCTTTCCTCGGTCCCGGAAGCCTCGTGGCCCATGACGCCGGGCAGGAGCCTCACACAGGCGTCCAGCAGCACGAGGGCCCCGATCTCGCCCCCTGAAAGCACGTAGTCGCCGACCGAGATTTCTTCGAGGTTACGGGCCGCGATGATGCGCTCGTCCACGCCCTCGAAGCGGCCGCAGACGATCACCACCCCCGGCCCGGCGGAGAGTTCGCGGACGCGCGCCTGCGTAAGCGGCCTTCCCCGCGGGCTCATCAGGAGCCGCGGGCGCGGATCGTCCGTCGGCGACGCCGCATCGATGGCTCTGGCAAGGATGTCGGCCCGCATCACCATGCCCGGCCCTCCGCCCGAAGGCGTGTCGTCGACGGTGCGATGTTTGTCCGTGGCGGAGGCGCGAATGTCCCGCGCCTCCAGCGACCAGGTATCGTTCGCAAGCGCCTTGCCCGCGAGCGAAAACCCGAGCGGCCCCGGAAACATTTCCGGGAAAAGCGTAAGGACCGACGCGCGCCAAGGCTTTGTGTCCATCATTTTGATTTCGCCTTCGGCTCATCGAAGAGCCCCGGCACCGGCTCGATGATCACGCGGCCTGCGTCGAGGTCGACCTCCGGCACGAACTGATCGATGAACGGGATCAGCGTGCCGGATTTGCTCGCAGGCTCCCCGACCTCGATCAGATCGCTGGCGCCGTAATTTCTTACGGCGATGACCACGCCGTAATTCTTGCCGGCTTTGTCTTCCACGCGCAGCCCGATCAGGTCCGCATGGTAGAACGCGCCGTCTTCTTCGACTCTAGGAAGCTTGTCGCGCGAAACGTAAAGCTCGATGTTTGTGAGCGTCTCAGACGCGTTCCGGTCATTTACGCCGTCGAGCTTCGCGACGAAGTGCCCTTTAGCCGGGCGAAGCGAGGCGACACGGAATTTCTTCGTGCCGTCCTCGCTTGTGAGTTCGCTAAACTTGAGAATCGCGCCGGGGTCTTCGGTGAAAACCTGCAATCGCACCTCGCCGCGCAGGCCATGCGCGGCGCCGATCTTTGCGACGCAAACGCGATCCGCCATCTCGTCTTACGCGGCGGGTGCTTCCGCAGCCGGTGCCGCAGCAGCGGGAGCGGCGGCTTCAGCCGGAGCTTCCTTCTTCGGCTTCGCCTTCTGCGGGTTGTTGCGCGGCGTACGCTTCTTCACGCCGGCAGCGTCGAGGAAGCGCATGATGCGATCCGACGGCTGCGCGCCCTTGGACAGCCAGTACTTGATGCGCTCGAGCTCGAGCTTCACGCGCTCCGGAGAATCCTTCGGCTTCTTCGGGTCGTACGTGCCGACGCGCTCGATGAAGCGGCCATCGCGCGGGAAGCGCGAGTCGGCAACCACGAGGCGGTAGAACGGACGCTTCTTCGCGCCCGCGCGGGAAAGACGGATAACGACGGACATTTCAGTTTCCTTTTCTAAGTAGCTACTTTTTCTTGAGTGGGTTCACGCCGCCGAGTCCGGGAAGACCCGGAAACTTCGAAGGCATGTTGGTGAGACCGGGAAATTGCGCGGGCAGTTTTCCTGCATCCGGCATTTTCTCGGCGAGTTTCTGGATCTCTTGGGGCGAAGGCATCTGGCCGCCACCCGGGCCGCCCATGCCGAGCATGTTGCCCAGGCCCGCAAGCATGCCGCCGCCCTTGCCACGGCTCATCGACTTCATCACGTCGGCCATTTGCCGGTGCATTTTCAGGAGCCGATTGATCTCTTCGACCTTTGCGCCGGAGCCTGCGGAAATGCGGCGCTTGCGCGAAGCTTTCAGAATATCGGGGTTGCGGCGCTCTTTCGGCGTCATGGAATCGATGATCGCCTTCTGCCGCTTCAGAAGCCCGTCATCGAGATTCATGTTCGCCATCTGGTTCTTCATCTTGGCGACGCCGGGCATCATCCCCATCAGGCCCGACATGCCGCCGAGCTTCGCCATCTGTTCCAGTTGCTCGCGCAGATCGGAAAGATCGAACGAGCCCTTCCGCATTTTTTCTGCGGTGGCTGCCATCTTGGCGGCGTCGAGATTTTCCGCGGCCTTTTCGACAAGGCCGACGACGTCGCCCATGCCGAGAATACGACCAGCGATTCGCGAGGGATCGAAGTCTTCGAGCGCGTCCAGTTTTTCGCCGACGCCGATCAGCTTAATCGGCTTGCCGGTGACAGCTCGCATGGAAAGTGCCGCGCCGCCGCGGCCATCGCCGTCGACGCGCGTGAGCACGATGCCGGTGACCGCGAGCTTCGTGTCGAACGCGCGCGCGGTGTTGACCGCGTCTTGGCCGGTCAGCGCGTCGGCAACGAGTAGAATTTCGCGGGGCTTTGCGAGGGCGGCTACATCCGCCGCTTCCTGCATCAACTCTTCATCGACGGTGACGCGACCTGCCGAGTCGAGCATCACGACATCGTAACCGCCGCGCCGGGCCTCGAGCATCGCGCGCTTCGTGATTGTGACTGCGTTTTCCCCTTCCACGATGGGAAGCGTATCGACGCTCACCTGCTTGCCGAGGACCGCGAGCTGCTCCTGGGCTGCCGGTCGGCGCACGTCGAGCGACGCCATCAGCACTTTTTTCCTAGAGCGCTCTTTCAAGCGTTTCGCGATTTTTCCGGTGCTCGTGGTTTTGCCCGAACCCTGCAAGCCGACCATCAGAATCGCGACCGGCGGGGTAGCCTGAAGATCGATCGGCTTCGCGTCCGAGCCCAGCACCGCGACGAGTTCGTCGTGGACTATCTTCGCGACCATCTGCCCCGGCGTGATCGAGCGGATGACTTCGGCGCCGATCGCGCGCGCCGTCACCTTCTCGACGAAAGCGCGGGCAACTTCGAGCGAAACGTCGGCTTCAAGAAGCGCCTGACGCACTTCGCGCATGGCTTCGTTCACGTCGCTCTCGGTGAGAGCGCCGCGCCCGCGTAGCCTGTCGAGTACGCCGCCGAGGCGGCCGGTCAGGTTCTCAAACATCCGTCTTCCGTCAGCCCCGGAATGAGGCCGTAAACCCAAACGCCTTTCGCCCCCGAGGGCGCAACGCGCTGTCGGAGGGTGACCTCCGGGCTCATAGTCCCGGTGGGCCGCGAGGAAGGCTCGCGAGGTCGCTTGGTGGCAGGACGACTAGGGGCCGGACCGGAGCAAGTCAAGGAAAACGGGGTTTGCGCGCCCGGATTGGCTTAATCCGGCCGGATCGCCATATATGGCCCCATCATGAGCGCGCTTCTGAACCGCCCCTTCGTCAAGATGAACGGCATCGGCAACGACATCGTCGTTCTCGATCTGCGGGCCGATTCCGCGCCCGTCACCGAGGACGACGCCCGCGCGATCGCGCGAAAAGAGGCCGTACCCTACGACCAGTTGATGGTGCTCTACCCGCCGCGCATGGCAGGCACCGATGCGTATGTGCGCATCTTCAATTCCGACGGCTCGGAGGCGCAGGCCTGCGGCAACGGCATGCGCTGTGTCGTCTCGCGCGAGGTGAAGAAGACCGGCAGGCACGATTTCGTTTACGAGACTCGCGCGGGTCTAATCCCTGCGCACTTCGAGAACGAGAACACCATCACCGTCGACATGGGCAAGCCGCGCTTTGCGTGGAACGAGATTCCGCTCGCCGAGGAGTTCCGCGATACCCGCATGATCGAATTGCAGATCGGTCCAATCGACGCGCCGGTGCTGCATTCGCCTTCGGTTGTCTCGATGGGCAACCCGCACGCCGTGTTTTGGGTGGACGACCCTTACGCCTACGACCTCGAGAGATTCGGCCCGATGCTCGAGAATCACCCGATCTTTCCGGAACGCGCAAACATTTCGCTCGCGCATGTGAAGGATCGCGAACATATCGTGATGCGTACCTGGGAGCGCGGCGCGGGTCTCACCAAGGCCTGCGGTTCGGCTGCCTGCGCCGTCGCCGTTTCCGCCGCGCGCACCAAGCGGACGGGGCGCAAAGTTCATCTCTCGCTTCCCGGCGGAAATCTTTTCATCGAATGGCGCGAGAGCGACGATCACGTCTTGATGACCGGCTCCGCCGAATTCGAATTCGAAGGCGTCTTGGACGCGAAGATTCTGAACACGACGTCGGCTGCGTGATGTCGGTCGAAGTCGTCACTTTTGGCTGCCGGCTCAATATCACCGAGTCGGAAACGATCCGCCGCCATGCGGAAGCTGCGAAACTCGAAAACACCGTCATCATCAATTCCTGCGCCGTCACAGGCGAAGCCGTACGGCAGGCGCGCCAGCAGATCCGGCGCATGAAACGCGAGCGGCCGGAAGCCCGGATTGTCGTGACCGGCTGCGCCGCACAGACCGAAAGCGAAACTTTCGCCGCCATGCCGGAAGTTGCTGCGATCATCGGCAATGCGCGCAAGCTGGATGCCGCGACGTGGGCGGCGCCCTTCGGCTCGCTCGAGAAAGTACAGATCGACGATCTCGATTCGATCCGCGAAACCTCGCTGCATCTCGTGGACGGATTCGAAGGACATACCCGCGCCTTCGTGCAGATCCAGAACGGCTGCGACCACCGCTGCACGTTCTGCATCATTCCCTACGGCCGCGGGCCTTCGCGCTCGGTGGGCGCGGGTGAAGTCATTTCTCAAATTCGTACGCTCGCCGAGCGCGGCTACCGCGAAGTGGTGCTTACCGGCGTCGATCTCACCTCGTGGGGCAACGATCTTCCGGGCGCACCGAAGCTGGGCGCTCTTGTCCGGCAAATTCTCAAGCGCATCCCCGAGTTGCCGCGGCTTCGCATTTCCTCGATCGATTCCATCGAAGTCGACGAAGACTTGATGCGCGCACTCGCAGAAGAACAGCGACTGATGCCGCATCTGCATCTTTCGCTTCAGGCAGGCGACGACCTTATCTTGAAGCGCATGAAACGCCGTCATCTCACGTGCGACGCGATCCGCTTTACCGAGGAAGCGCGGCGACTGCGCCCGGACATCGTCTTCGGCGCCGATTTCATCGCAGGCTTCCCGACCGAAACCGAAGAACACTTTGCCAATACGCTTAGACACGCCGAAGACTGCGGTCTCGCTTTCCTGCACGTCTTCCCGTTCTCGCCGCGCAAAGGCACGCCGGCCGCGCGCATGCCGCAGCTTGGCCGCGAGATTGCGAGGGAACGCGCTGCCCGCCTCCGCGCAAAAGGCGGCGAGCTTCTGCGCCGCCACTTCGAGAACGAAATCGGAAAGTCACGCCGTGTGCTGGTCGAGCAGAGCGGCCTTGAAGGCCGCAGCGAACATTTCTTGCCGGTCAAACTCGCGCGGGCGCTTACCCGCGGCACCATCGCGGAAGTGCGCATCGCCGCGCACGACGAGCGCGGACTGCTCGCAGCATGAGTTTCTGGAAGCGACTCACCGGCGGGCTCTCACGCTCCGCCTCCAAGATCGGCGAAGGGCTCGCGCGCATCGGCATGCGGGGTGCCGATCCGAAGACTTTGCAGGAAGTCGAAGATCTTCTGATCTCGTCCGACATCGGCATCGAGACCGCGACGAAAATCGTGGCTGCATTGAACGACGGCCGTCTCGGCGAGCGCTACGAGGAGGCGGATTTCAAGGCGCTGATCGCCGGCGAAGTCGAGAATGTTCTCGCGAAAGTCGAGCAGCCGCTCGACATTACCTCGCACAAGCCGTTCGTCGTTCTCGCGGTCGGCGTGAACGGCTCCGGCAAAACCACGACGATCGGCAAGCTCGCCGCGAAATTTCACGCCGAAGGGAAAAAGGTGACGCTGGGCGCGGCCGACACCTTCCGTGCTGCCGCCATCGAGCAGCTCAAGCTCTGGGCCGGCCGCACGAACTCGTCCTTCGTCGCGAAGGCACAGGGCGCGGACCCCGCAGGCGTCGCCTTCGACGCGATCAGCAAAGCGCGTGAAGAAGGCGCCGATGTACTGCTCATCGACACCGCGGGCCGCCTTCAGAACAAGGAATCGCTGATGGGCGAACTCGAAAAGATCGTCCGCGTCATCAAGAAAGTCGACGAGAGCGCGCCGCACGCGGTGCTCTTGGTCCTCGACGCCACCGTAGGCCAGAACGCGCTCTCGCAGGTCGAAGCGTTCAAGCAGACCGCGGGCGTCACCGGCCTGGTCGTGACCAAGCTCGACGGCACCGCAAAGGGCGGCATACTGGTCGCACTTTCCGCGCGCCACGGCCTGCCGGTACACTTCATCGGCGTCGGCGAAAGCGTGGACGATCTGGAGGCCTTTTCAGCGAAAGACTTCTCGCGCGCGCTGGTAGGCCTCGAAAAGCCCGCTTGAAACCGCCGCATTCGACAGGCAACAAAATCAGATGACCGACACCGCAGAACCGAAAAAACACATTGCGCCGCTCCCGAAGCTCGCGCTCGATCTCGGGCCCTTGCTCCTGTTCTTCTTCGCCAACTCCTATCGCGGCATCTATTTCGCGACCGGCGCCTTCATGGTCGCAACGATCGTGACGCTCGCAATCAGCTACTATCTGATCCGGCGCTTTCCGGTGATGCCGATCGTGACCGCCGTGATCGTGATGGTGTTCGGCGCGCTCACGCTATGGCTGCACAACGACACCTTCATCAAGCTCAAGCCCACAATCATCTATGTGATGTTCGGCGTGATCCTGATTGCGGGGCTGCTTACCGGGCGCCCGTTGTTCCAGATCGTGCTCGACGGCGCGTTGCACATGACGGAAACGGGCTGGAAGAAACTGACCTTCAACTGGGCGTTGTTTTTCCTCGTGATGGCAGGCGTGAACGAGTTCGTGTGGCGCACCTTCACCACCGACCAGTGGGTCGCGTTCAAGACCTTCGGCTTCCTGCCTCTGACGCTCGTCTTTGCGCTCAGCCAAGCGCCGATCATGGCGAAGTACGCGATTAAAAATCCGGACGCGAAGAACTAGTTCGCGAGCGCCTTGTCGATTTCCGCCAGGAGCCGCGAAAGGTTCTCCGGTGTGATCGGCCCAACCTGCTTGTAGCGGATCATGCCGTCGCGTCCGACGAGAAACGTTTCCGGCACGCCGTAGACACCCCATTCGATCGCGGCACGCCCCGCGGTATCCACGCCGATCGCGGCGAACGGATTGCCGAGCTGGGTCAGAAACTTCAACGCGTTCGCGGGCTGGTCCTTGTAGTTGATTCCCGCAACACGAATGCGCGGGTCTTTCGCCAGCCGTACAAGCAGCGGATGCTCGACACGGCAGGGCGCGCACCAGGACGCCCAGACGTTCACGATTGTCACGTTTCCCTTGAACGATGCCGGATCGAGCGCGGGCCGGTTCGTGCCTTCGAGTGCGGGCAATGAAAGGTGCGGTGCGGGCTTGCCGATCAGTGCCGACGGCACCACGGAATGATCTCCGCCGATGCGAAACAGGAAAACGGCGGCAAGCGCGAGAAAGACCGCAAGCGGAATGAAGACGGCGGCGCGGCGCATCACTTCTTCTCCGCGCGATGCGCCTCGAGCTCGGCAAGTTTCTTCCTTTGCGTGCGATAATCGAGCGCAATCCAGACGATCAGCGCGCAAAGCACGAATGCTGCAAAGCCATAGGCCCATGCAACGAACATGGAATGCAGCGCGGTCATCAACGTGCCTCGCCCGCCGCAAAGATATTCAGCGTTCGTACCCGGCGGCGCAGGACTTCGGTGCGCATCGCGGCGATGATCATGGCTGCCGCGAGAAACGAAAAGCCGAGCGCCGAAATCAGAAGCGGGTGCAGGTAGGAAGCGTGCATCGTCGGTCCGTCGAGCCGGAATACGGAAGCGGGCTGATGCAGCGTGCTCCACCAGTCGACCGAAAACTTCACGATCGGAATGTTAATGAAGCCCACGAGCGTCAGCACGGCGACAGCCTTCGCGGCTGAGAGCGGTTCCTCGAACGCGCGCCACAGCGCGATGATCCCGAGATAGATCAGGAACAGCACGAGCATCGAGGTGAGCCGCCCGTCCCATTCCCAATAGGTGCCCCAGGTCGGCCGTCCCCAGATCGCGCCAGTGACGAGACAGATCAACGCGAAGGCAGCGCCCACGGGCGCGGAAGATTTTTGGGCGACATCGGCAAGCGGGTGCCGCCACACGAGCGTGCCGAGGGCCGCGACCGCCATCGCCGAATAGATGCCGAGCGCAAGCCATGCCGAAGGCACATGCACGAACATGATCCGCGCCGTGATGCCCTGATCGCGTTCCGCCGGGGCCTGAAAGCCGAGATAGAGGCCCCACGCGAGCAGAAGTGCCGCGAGTGCCGCAAACAGCGGAATCATCCACCACGCCATCCGCATGAAGCGGTTCGGGTTCGCCAGTTCGCTGAACTTCATGCGCGGCGTTTTAGGCATGGGGCATTCTCTGGGCAATGCGGCGAAGACGCTTCATGCGCCGCGTCCGATCCTGAGTGCCGCCGCAGCCGCCACCGGCCCGATCACGGCCGAAAAAAGCAGAAGCGCACAAAGGAATTTGAACGCGGTTCCGAAGGGCGATGCCTCCGTTATCGCCGCAGCGGTCGCCGCTGTTCCAAAAATGAGAACCGGGATCGTGAAGGGCACGATCAGCACCGCGATGAGTAACCCCGCACGGGGCAGGCTTGCGGCGAGTGCCGCGCCGATGAGACCGAGAAAGGCGATCGCCGGCGTGCCGATTAGGAGCATCAGCGTTACGGCACCGAGCCCCTTCATCTCGACGCCAAGCAGAAGCCCGAGCAGCGGCGCCACGATCACCAGCGGCAGTCCAGTCGCACACCAGTGCGCGAGCGCCTTCGAGAAGGCAGCGATTTCGAGCGGCAATGGCGAGAGCAGCAGCAAATCGAGGCTGCCGTCTTCGGCATCCGCACCGAAAATGCGTTCCAACCCGAGCAGCGATGCAAGCAGCGCACCTACCCAGAGGATCGCGGGCCCGATCTGCGAAAGCAGTTTCTGGTCCGGCCCGATCGCAAACGGCACGACCATGACGACGCTTAAGAAAAAGATCGCGCCGATTCCCGCGCCACCCCCCGCGCGGAGCGAGATCGCAAGGTCGCGGCGTAAAATGGCAAGGATCGCGCGTGTCATGCAGCTGCGGTTCGCATGACTTCGGCGAGCGAAATTTCCTGCGAAGGCGCGGCATCGAGCGTGCCATGGCTCGCCATGACCACCGTGCCGCCTTGCGCGCGGTGTCCGGCGATGACCCCAACCAGCATCGCGCGGCCTTCGGCATCGAGCGCGGTGTCGGGCTCGTCCAGGAGCCACAGCTTGCGGCGGATTGCGGCAAGGCGCGCGAGCGCAAGCCTGCGCCGTTGCCCCGCCGACAGCACGCGCGCCGAAAGCGAGGCAAGCCGATCGAGCCGGAATTTTTCGAGTACGCCCGCGAGATCCGCGGCATTGCCGCCGTAAAGCTCGACCCAGAACGCAAGATTTTCGGAAACCGTGAGCGCGTCCTTCACCGCCGCGAGATGGCCAACGAAATGCGTCTCCTCCTCGCGCTCGAAGCCTTCGCAGACGATGCTGCCGCTCTCGAGCGGCAGAAGGCCTGCGATCTGGCGCAGAAGCGACGTCTTGCCGGAGCCGTTCGGCCCGGTCAGCAGCATGAGTTCGCCGTCCGAAAGCGCGAAGGACAGCCCGGTAAAGAGCGTCCTGCCGCCGCGCGCACAGGAAATACCGCTTGCCGTCAGCCGCATCGGAATGCCGCGCTCCCCTGTCCGCGATTTCGACGAAGGATCAAAGTGGGCTCCATTGCCCTTGTTCCGAATAGTTCTATAAAGCGCCTTATCAGCCTTGGCACCGGACGAGAAACGCCGCCGGCCGGTACGGGCAGCCACCCTGAACCAGCGGGAAAACGCCGTGACCTCTCTCGACAGCTTTAACTGCCGCCGTAGCCTGAAGGTAGGAGGCAAGTCCTACGACTATTTCGATCTTAAGGTTGCCGAGAAGAACGGCCTCAAGGGCGCCTCCAAGCTCCCCTTCTCGCTGAAGGTACTCCTCGAAAATCTGATCCGTTTCGAAGACGGGCGCACGGTCACGAAGGACGACATTATCGCCCTTTCGAAGTGGACCAAGGCGCGCAAATCGAACCGCGAAATCGCTTTCCGCCCGGCGCGCGTCTTGATGCAGGATTTCACCGGCGTTCCGGCCGTGGTCGATCTCGCGGCCATGCGCGACGCCATGAAGGCGCTCGGCGGCGATCCGAAAAAGATCAACCCGCTCGTTCCGGTCGATCTCGTCATCGACCATTCCGTGATTGTCGATCACTTCGGCACGGCGAAGGCTTTCGCGCAGAACGTCGACCTCGAATACGAGCGCAACGGCGAGCGTTACAAGTTCCTGAAATGGGGTCAGCTCGCCTTCGATAACTTCCGCGTCGTGCCGCCGGGCACCGGCATCTGCCACCAGGTCAACCTCGAGTATCTCGGCCAGACCGTCTGGACCAAGAAAGAAGAAACGGTGGACCTCAAGACCGGGAAGCCGAAGACGGTCGAAGTCGCCTATCCCGACACGCTGGTCGGTACCGACAGCCACACCACGATGGTGAACGGTCTTGCGATTCTCGGCTGGGGCGTCGGCGGCATCGAAGCGGAAGCCGCGATGCTGGGCCAGCCCATCTCGATGCTCATTCCCGAAGTCATCGGCTTTAAGCTGTCGGGTAAACTCAAGAGCGGCGTGACCGCGACCGATCTCGTGCTCACCGTCACCGAGATGCTTCGCAAGAAGGGTGTGGTCGGCAAGTTCGTCGAGTTCTACGGGCCCGGTATTGGTGCGCTCTCGCTCGAAGACCGCGCCACCATCGGCAATATGGCGCCGGAATATGGCGCGACCTGCGGCTTCTTCCCGATCGACGACGAAACCGTGCGCTATCTCTCTGAAACCGCGCGCGACAAAGACCGCGTGAAGCTCGTCGAAGCCTACGCCAAAGCGCAGGGCATGTGGCGGAAGAGCGGCGCGGCCGATCCGGTCTTCACATCGAAGCTCGCGCTCGATCTCTCGAAGGTCGAGCCCTCGCTCGCAGGCCCGAAGCGCCCGCAGGACCGCGTCGCGCTCTCGAAGACCAAAGCAGGCTTCCTCGCGGCACTCGCAGGAGAATTCAAGAAGACCGAGGACGCGACGACGCGCCATCTGGTTGCCGGCAAGAAGTTCGATATGGGCCACGGCGATGTCGTGATCGCCGCGATCACGTCCTGCACCAACACCTCGAACCCCAGCGTGATGATCGGCGCGGGCCTTGTGGCACGCAACGCGGTGAAGCTCGGACTGAAGGTAAAGCCCTGGGTGAAAACGTCGCTGGCGCCGGGTTCTCAGGTGGTCGGCGAATATCTCACCAAGTCAGGCTTGCAGAAGGATCTCGACGCCCTCGGCTTCAATCTCGTCGGCTTTGGCTGCACCACCTGCATTGGCAACTCCGGCCCGCTGCCGGAAGAAATCTCCAAGACCATCAACGACAAGGATCTGGTCGCCGCCGCCGTTCTCTCCGGTAACCGCAACTTTGAAGGCCGTGTGAACCCGGATGTACGCGCGAACTATCTCGCCTCGCCGCCGCTGGTCGTCGCTTACGCGCTCGCAGGTTCGATGCAGATCGACCTCGCGAAAGATCCGATCGGGACCGACAAGAAAGGCAAGAAAGTCTATCTGAAGGACATCTGGCCGAGCCCAAAGGAAATCGCGACCTTCATCCGCCGCTCGATCTCGAAAAAAATCTTCGAGAGAAAATATGGCGACGTCTTCAAGGGCGACAAATACTGGCAGGCAATCAAGGTTGCGCCGTCGGATACTTATGACTGGGACAACAACTCGACCTACGTGCAGAACCCGCCCTACTTCGCGACCATGAAGCGGGCGCCGGAAGCAATCACCGACATCGACAATGCGCGCGTGATCGGACTTTTCCTCGACTCGATCACCACCGACCACATTTCTCCGGCCGGCTCGATCAAAGCGGCGTCTCCAGCGGGCAAGTACCTGACCGACCACGGCGTCGCAGTCGTCGACTTCAACCAGTACGGCACGCGCCGCGGCAATCACGAAATCATGATGCGCGGCACGTTTGCGAACATCCGCATCAAGAACCAGATGGTGCCGGGCGTCGAAGGCGGCGTCACCGTCCATTATCCGTCGGGCGAGCGGCTGCCGATCTACGATGCAGCGATGAAGTACAAGCAGGAGAAGGTCCCGCTCGTCGTTTTCGCCGGCAAAGAGTATGGCACCGGTTCCTCGCGCGACTGGGCGGCAAAGGGCACGGTGTTGCTCGGCATCCGCGCCGTGATCGCGGAAAGCTTCGAACGCATCCATCGCTCGAACCTGATCGGCATGGGCGTGGTTCCGCTGGTTTTCGAGGAGGGAACTTCCTGGAAGACCCTCGGCCTCAAAGGCGACGAGACCGTCACCATCAAGGGCCTTGCCGACGGCCTGAAGCCGCAGGAAACGCTCTCGGTGGCAATCACTTTTGCCGACGGCACGAAGAAGAACGTGCCGCTTCGTTGCGGCATCGATACAGTGGACGAACTCGATTACTTCAAGAACGGCGGCATCCTGCAATACGTGCTGCGCAATCTTGCAGCCTGAAGAATTTCGGGGTTTCCATGCAAAGCCGCCACTCACCCATTAGTGAGTGGCGGCTTTCTGTCATTCGGGCCTATCGTGCCCGCATCAACGCCAAAGGTTCGTGATGCATGGGCTTCGCAGATTTTACGCGATCTCGCTTCTGGCGGTGACGGCGCTTGCCGCGCCTTCGCCGGCGCTCGCGGGCGGCAAGTCCGTGATCGAGCTGTTCACGAGTCAGGGTTGCAGTTCCTGCCCGCCGGCCGACAAGCTGCTCGGAACGCTTGTCAAAGAGCCTAACCTGATCCCGCTCACGCTCGCGGTGGACTACTGGGATTATATCGGCTGGAAGGACACGCTCGCCCTTCATTCGCATACGAAACGCCAGCGCAGCTACGCCAAGATGCGCGGCGACATGAACGTTTATACCCCACAGGCTGTCGTCAACGGCGTGAAGTTCACGGTCGGCAGCGATGCGCGCGGGATCTCGGCGGCCCTTCGCAATCATCCTTCGAACGAGACGGAAATCGCGCTCGCCGTGAAACGCGACGGCGAAAACATCTCCGTCGAGGTCGGCGCGGGTCAGGGCAAGGCGACAGTCTGGATGCTGTCGGTCGCGAGCAAGATCAGCGTGCAGATCGAGAAGGGCGAAAACAAAGGCGCGAATGTCACGTACTTCAATGTCGTGCGCGCTTGGCGCAATCTCGGCGCCTATACCGGCACACCGATCCGGACCTCGGTTCCGGTTTCGGAGCTGGCGCAGAACGGCGCGGATAGCGTCGTAGTCATCGTGCAGAACGGGGGGCCGCATGAGCCGGGTGCGATTCGCAACGCCGAAATTCTTCTCCTGCGCTGAACGAAAACAGCCGCGCAAATAAAAGAAGGGCCTCTCTTTCGAGGGGCCCTTTGAATTTGGGGTTTTGAACCATCGCGGTCTAGCCAGATGGGCCGGCCCGAAAAAGCCCGGGGGCTGGGGGGCTGGGATTGACCGGAACTCCTTCAGAACCGGCCCGGAGGCTACGAGACGGAATCTGGCTTTGGGCTTTGGCGTCCGCTGGGCCGGATTGGGGCGTCTTTATGATTTTTCGAAACGGCACCCCGGCCGGAAACACGAGCAGTTCCAACACGAAACTGGGACTTGCCCGAACCCGAAGGCGGCGCGATCATGACAACGACGCTACACTCAGCAGTGATCAGGAGGCGCCAGCGTTGAGCGATCTCGAGCCGATAGCATTTCCGGGGCGGCCCGCGCAGCGGCCCTCCGCCTCCGCTCCCAAGGACACCACCTTCGACCGGCGCGAGTTGCTGCGGATTCTCGACCTCTATGGCCGCATGGTCGCCGCCGGGGAATGGCGCGATTACGCGATCGCCTTCATGAAAGACCGCGCGGTGTTTTCGATCTTCCGCCGCTCCTCAGAGCAGCCGCTTTACCGGATCGAGAAGAACCCGGCGCTCGCCCGCCGCCAGGGCGAATATGCGGTGGTGAACTCCACCGGCTTTGTGTTGAAGCGCGGCCACGATCTCGGCCGCGTGCTCGCGGTGATCGACAAGCGCCTCAGCGTCGTGAACTGAGCCCCGAAAGCAAAAGGCCCGGCGGTGAGCCGGGCCTTCGCATTTCGGATTTCCGTTCCGCTTATTCGCGGTTGCCGAGCAACTGCAGCATGAACAGGAAGATGTTGAGGAAGTCGAGGTAGAGGCGCAGCGCGCCCATGATCGACTTGCGGCCCGAAACCGTGCCGTCGTCGTTGGCATCGTACATGTTCTTGATGTCCTGCGTGTCGTAGGCGGTGAAGCCCGCGAACACGAGGAGACCGACGATCGAGATGATCCACTGCATCATCGACGATGCCAGCCAGATGTTCACGATCGAGGCGATGATCACGCCGATCAGGCCCATGACCAGGAACGTCGCCATGCCCGAGAGGTCGCGCTTCGTCGTGTAGCCGTAGAGGCTGAGCGCACCGAACGAAGCGGCCGAGATGAAGAACACGCGCGCGATGGACGTGTGCGTATAGACCATCAGGATCGTGGCGAGCGAAACGCCGACCAGCGCCGCATAAATCCAGAAGGTAAGCTGGCCTGCACCGACGCTCATTTTGTCGACGCGGAAGCTCAGGAAGAATACGAGCGCGAGCGGCGCGAGTACGACCACCCACTTCAGCGGAGTCGCGAAGAGCGTGTAGCCGAGCGGAGTGAGGAACTGGCCGCGGGCGATGGCAGCAGCCGCGCCGGATGCCGTCTTCGCGGCGGCCGAAGCGTCTGACGTGATCGAAAGCATGTAGATGCCGAGCGCGAACAGGCCGGTGATCGCAAGGCCGATCGTCATGTAGTTGTAGACCCCGAGCATGTACGAGCGGAGGCCCTGATCGATTTCGGCCGCGGTACGCGTAGCACCGCCGTAGCGGGCAGCAGGATTAGTGTTCAGGTCGGACATCGTGGTCCCTTTCTCCCTAGTGGCAGGACATCGAACGCCGGAAAGATCGTGAAGTTTCCGGCGCTTGCCCTGAATCCGCAGCGAATATGGTGTGCGCCAAATTTCCCCGCAAGTGAATTTACGTCAAGGTTACGTGACGCACTGAAGCACTTGGGATTACTGACAATTTTAGAGATTACGGAGCACGGGCGCTGGCTTCTGCCCAAGCGCACGCCAAGTGCCGAGCAGTCCCAACGCCACTGTCAGAACTACTGCCGTAATAGCCGCGATTCCGGCCGCCGCCGGCTCGAACCGGAAACGGAAGTTCATCACGTTCTCAACGACGAACCAGGCCGCAACGGCGCCCGCAGCCGTGGCAAAGACGGCGGTCGCAAGCCCGAGGATCGCGTATTCCAGGCCATAGGCGAAGAGAAGCCGCATCCGGGTAGCGCCAAGGGTTTTCAGAATCACCGCGTCATAGACGCGATTGTGATGACCGGCGGCAAGCGCGCCCGCGAGCACCAGAATGCTTGCAATCAGCGTCACCGAACTTGCGCCCCGCACCGCGACCGCGATGTCCGCTACCAGGGCGTTGATCGCCTCGAGTGCTTCCTTGACGCGCACGGTCGTTACCGCGGGAAACTCGTTTGCAACCGCGCGCTGCAACTCGATCTCCGCCGCCTTCGAGCCGCCGTTCGGGTAGGTGAGCGTCGCGAGAATCGTGTGCGGCGCGCCGCGAAAGGTGTTCGGAGAGAACAGCATGACGAAATTGATGCCGAGGCTTTCCCATTCGACCGTGCGCAAGTTCGCGATCGTCGCTTCGATGGTACGGCCAAGCACGTTCACGGAGACCTTGTCGCCGACCTTCAGCCCGAGGCCCTCGGCGGCGCGCTTCTCGAACGAAACCAGCGGCGGGCCCGAATAGTCCTTCGGCCACCATTCGCCCGACACCATCGTGGAGCCTTCGGGCAGCACATCGGTAAAGGTTATGCCGCGGTCGGATTGCAGCACCCAGGCCTGCTCCGGATCCGCGACCTTCACCTGATCTGCGGGCACGTCCTTGACGCGGAGAATTCTCCCGCGAAGCATCGGCACTTCCGAAAGCTCGCCGCTGCCGCCGCGCTGCCTGATGAACGCATTGAACTGTTCGACGTCGCTCGATGGAATATCGACGAAGAAGAAACTGGGCGCGCTTTTCGGCAATGACTGCGTGAGTTGCCTGCGCAGGTTGCCGTCGATCAGCGTCAGGGTAATGAGCAAGGACAGGCCGAGGCCGAGCGACAGCACCACCGACGGCGTCAGCGCGCCGGGACGATGGATGTTCGCAAGCGCGAGCCTGAGCGCCGTCGAGCGCGGCCGCGGCAGCTTCGCCGCAATCGTCATCAGCGCGAAGGCAAGCAGCCGAAGCACGACAAAAATTGCAGCAGCGGCAACAATATAGATCAACGCGATGCGGCGGCTCTCGGCGACCAGTAGTGCCAGCGTTGCCAGCGAAATGACCGAAAGCACAACCATCAAAACATAACGTCGGCGCGGCCAGTGGCTGCCCGGGTCGACCGTATCCCGGAACAGCGCGGATACCGGAACGTCATGCGCGCGGCCCAACGGCCATAGCGCGAAGGCCAGCGCGACGAGGATGCCGAAGGCCGTCGCGAGCGCAATCACGCTGAAATGGATTCCCGGCGCTAGCGGCAGCGGAATCAGTTTGCCGAACAGCGACGTGATCACGAACGGCAAACTCGTTCCCACGACAACGCCGAGCGCGATGCCGATCAAGGCGATGAGTCCGATCTCTGCCAGATAGATCGAGAATACCGTGCCGCCGGACGCGCCGACTGCCTTGAACGTCGCGATATCCGAGCGCTTGCGTTCGAGATAATGCATGACGGCGTTGGCAACGCCGACCCCGCCGACCAGGAGCGCGGTAAGGCCGACCAGTGTCAGGAATTCAGCGAGCCGCCGCACATTCTGTTCGAGACGCGGCGACGCGCTCGATCGCGTACGGACTTCCCAGCCCGCATTTGGAAAAAGATCGCGCGCCTGCGCCTGTGCCGCGTTCAGTGCCGCCCCGCTGCCGTCGGCAAGCCTCACCCGATAACTCCAGCGCACGAGGCTTCCTGGCTGCACCAGCCCCGTCGCAAGCAGTCCTTCCTTCGAGATGATCAGGCGCGGGCCGAAGCCGACGCCCGCCGCGACCCGGTCGGGCTCATTCGCGATGGTGGCCGTGATCAGGAACGTCGCGTCGCCGATCTTCACTTCGGTTCCCGGCGTGATACCGAGACGCAGGAGCAGCGTGGGCTCCGCCACCGCACCGAAGCGATTGCCGACGCGCAACAGCGCATTAGGCAAGGATGCCCTTGGATCGAGTTCGATCTTTCCGGTCAGGGGATAGGCGCCATCGACTGCCTTCAATTCAACCAGTGTCGCGGCGCCGCCCGTCGTGCGCGTCATTGCGCGCATTGAGCCGATTTCCGAAACCGCGCCCTGGCTCTTGAAGAAATCCATCTCCGGAGTCGATGCCTGCCGGTGGATCAGCGAGAATGCGATATCGCCGCCGAGAATTCTCGAACCCTCGCGTAGCATGCCATCCGAAAGCGCGCGGGCGAACGAGCCGACGCCCGCGATCGCAGTCACGCCGATCGCAAGACACGCGAGAAACACGCCGAAGCCCCGCACACCGCCGCGCAACTCGCGCAACGCGAGCTTCAACGAAACGACGAACTGCGAGGACGGCGCGTTCTGCGCCGTGACTGCGCTCATGCGCGGGCCTTCGGATTGTCTGCCTGCGCTTCGCCTGAACGCATGCGGATCAGGCGATCGCAGCGATTGCCGAGATTGAGATCGTGGGTCACGACGACGAGCGTTGCGTTCTTTTCCGCCTGCTTCGAAAACAGGAGATCCATGATTTCCTTGCCGGTCTTCTCGTCGAGATTGCCGGTCGGCTCGTCGGCGAAAATGATCGAAGGCTCGGGCGCAAGCGCGCGGGCAAGCGCCACGCGCTGCTGCTCGCCGCCGGAAAGCTGTGCCGGATAATGGTGGATGCGGGCGCCCAAGCCCACGCCTTCAAGCTCGCGCCGCGCACGCTCGAATGCGTCGGTGCGGCCGGAAAGCTCGAGCGGCACCGCTACGTTTTCGATCGCGGTCATGGTCGGAATGAGGTGAAAGGACTGAAACACGATTCCGACGGCTTGCCCGCGGAATTTCGCAAGCTGGTCTTCAGACAGCCGGGAAAGCTCCTGTCCTGCGACCTGAACCGAACCGCTGTCAGTACGTTCCAGCCCGGCCATCACCATTAAAAGCGTCGACTTGCCGGAGCCGGACGGACCGATCAGCGCGACCGCCTCACCTTGGCCAATTTGGAGCGACACTTTCTTCAGGATATGAACGCGCGCGGCGCCCGAACCGAGCGCGAGATCGACTTCGGCAAGCCGGATCGCGGGTTCTGGATTTCCCGGTATCGGCGTGGAGATGTTCATGCGGATCAATTTTCTCCGGCGCTCATCCTGCGCCAAGCGTCCCCCGGATGATATCCGCGAACCGCCGGCGCGGCATCCTATGCGCCTCTATGGCGCAATCATTATGGCTTTCTTGGTAGCGCTCGTCGCCGCGCCGGTGAACGCCCAGCCGATCAAAATCGTGGCATTTGGCGACAGCCTGATCGCCGGGTTCGGCCTAAAGGCGAACGAATCCTTTCCCGCGCAGCTGGAAACTGCGCTCAGGAAAAAGGGTCACAATGTCGAAATCGTCAATGCAGGGGTATCCGGCGACACGACTTCCGGCGGCCTGAGCCGTCTCGACTGGTCCGTTCAGGACGGCACGGACGCCGTGATCGTCGTGCTCGGGGCAAACGACATGTTGCGGGGCATGGAGCCGGAGATCGCCCGCAAGAACCTCGAGCAGATCGTGAGCCGTCTCAAGGCGCGCAAGATCGAGGTTATCCTCGGCGGCATGCGCGCGGCGCCTAATCTAGGCGCGGACTATGCCAAAAAATTCGACTCCATCTATGCCGATCTAGCCAAAGAACATGACATTTCAATCTATCCGTTCTTTCTGGACGGCGTCGCCGGCCAGCGCGACCTCAACCTGAGCGACGGGATTCATCCGACGCCGAAGGGTGTATCTCTCGTGGTTGAGCGTATATTGCCTACGGTCGAATCGCTGATCGAGCGAGTTAAAAAACACCGCGGGTAAAACCATGCCGCGCCTGTTTACTGCGATCGAAGTGCCGAGAGACATCGGCGCGATGCTGTCGTCCCTGCGGGGCGGCATTCCCGGCGCGCGCTGGATTCACCCTGAAAATTATCACCTGACCCTTCGCTTTATCGGCGACATCGACGAGCGCACCGCGAACGAGATCGCGGGCATCCTCGATTTCGTCGAACGCCCCGCTTTCAACGTGACGCTCACCGGCCTCGACCAGTTCGGCGGCAAGAAACCGCGCGCGATCTTCGCAAGCCTCCAGCCGTCGGCCGCGCTGATCGAGTTGCAGGCCGAGCATGAGCGCATGATGCAGCGGATCGGCTTGCCGGCCGAAGGCCGCCGTTTCACGCCGCACGTCACGCTTGCGCGGCTTCGCGACGTTTCTGCGCTCGAAGTGGCGGAGTATCTCGCGACGCGCGGCGGGTTCCGGCCGATGAGCTTTCCGGTCAATCGCTTCGTGCTCTATTCCTCGCGCGCTTCGCAGGGCGGAGGGCCTTATATCGTCGAGGCGGACTATCCGCTGCGTGGCCGTCGCGGTCTTGAAACCCGCTACGCCAGAGCCATGTAAGCTCTTTGGCGGGCAGCTCCGCCGGTCTTGGGATGAGCGATGGCAGTTTTCGGCGCAGGCACTTTCTTCGGCAGGTTCCGGGCCCGCAAGGGCGACGCGGCGCGCGTGCGCGACGAGTTCTGGCCCAAGATGAAAGCTGTGGCTGCGAAAATCCCCTTCGCGGAAGACGCGGTCGCCGCCTACTACTGTACGCTCGACCGCGAGACGCCGCTGCGGGTGCGCGGCACGCTGCTCGCGGCGCTCGCCTACTTCGTCATGCCGCTCGATCTGCTGCCGGACATCATGCCTGCGCTCGGCTTCACCGACGACGCGGCCGTGCTGATGGCTGCGCTCCAGATGATTTCAGCGCACATCAAGCCCGAGCATCGCCAGGCGGCACGGACAGCGCTGAGCGATCTGAAAACAGAAAAGAAATAAGCATCGTCATGCCCGGCCTTGTGCCGGGCATCTCGCTTAACAAGGCACGACTCCGGAAATCGAGATCGCCGGGACAAGCCCGGCGATGACAGTCTGGTCTAGGGCACCAGGACGATCTTCCCCTTCACCTTCCGCTGCGCGATGGCGTGGAAGGCTTCGACCGCATTGTCGAACTTGTAGCGCGCGTCGAGATGTGCGGAGAGCTTGCCCTCGGCGGCAAGTTTTACGATCTCGTCGAGGTGCTTCTTGTTCGCCTCGGGATTCCGGCGCGCATAGTCGCCCCAAAACACGCCGACGATGTCGCAGCCCTTGAGCAACGCGAGATTGAGCGGAATCTTCGGAATGTCTCCGGCGGCAAAGCCGATCACGAGATAGCGGCCTTCCCATGCGATCGAGCGCAGCGCAGGCTCGGCGTAAGGCCCGCCGACCGGATCGTAGATCACGTCCACACCCTTGCCGCCGGTCAGCTCTTTCAACCGCTCCTTCAGGTCTTCTTTCGAGTAGTCGATGACTTCGTCGGCGCCATGTTTCTTTGCGAAGTCTAGCTTGTCGGGCGAAGACGCCGCGGCGATCACCTTCGCGCCTATCACCTTCCCGAGTTCGATCGCGGCAAGACCGACGCCGCCTGACGCACCGAGCACGGCAAGCGTTTCGCCGACTTTCAGCTTCGCGCGATCTTTCAGCGCGTGAATGGTCGTGCCGTAGGTGATGATAAGGCCGGCCGCCTTCTCGAGTTCCAATGCCTGCGGCACATGGATGAGCGCCCGCGCAGGAACCGCGATCTTCTCGCGCGCGGCTCCCGTCGGCAGGTTCCCGCAAACGCGGTCGCCCGGCTTAAAGCCGCTGACGCCTTCGCCGACGGAATCCACCGTGCCCGAGAACTCCGCGCAGGGACTGAACGGCAATTCGGGCTTGTATTGATACTTGTTCTGGATGATGAGCGTGTCGAAGAAGTTGAGCGACGCTGCGGCGACTTTCACAACCACTTCGCCTTTGCCCGCGGCCGGCTCCGGAATATCCTTGATCTCAAGGGCTTCAGGCCCGCCGTGACGCACGCAAAGTACCGCTTTCATCGCATTCTCCATCCCTGAACTGCGCGTTGCCGCGCCATGTTTTCGTCAGCGTCCGTTCCTACATAACGCCGCATTGAAAGGCCGCTTTTCCTTTTGTTGGCAGCGGGCCCGAAAGGCGGCTATTTCTAGATCGTGCGGCGGCGTTTGTCGCGGGGGCTGGTGCAGCCTGCCGGGCAAAAGAGGAATTCTCGGATGAAGTTTCGTCTCGTCATGGTTGCGCTGGTTAGCGCCGTTCTGGCTTCTGCCGGAGCGCCGCATTCCGCTGCGCAGGACGGTGAGAAAAAAGCACCCGCAAAAACGGCCCCGAAGAAGGCGAGCGAAAAGAAGGAGCCCCAGAAAAAGGAAGCGCAGAAAAAAGAAGCGCCGAAGACGGAGCAGGAACAGAAGAAAGCCGAGCCGAAAAAGACGCCCGGCACGCCGGCCCTGATCGCGCAGTTCGGCGACTGGGGCGTCTATGTGAACAAGACCGCGAAAATATGCTTCGCGCTGACCCAGCCGAAATCGCGGGAGCCTGCGAACGTCAAACGCGACCCGGCCTATTTCTACATCACCACGCGGCCCGGCGAGAAACTCACGAATGTGGTGAGCATCGCGGCCGGCTTCCCGCTCAACGAAAGCACCGAGGTCGTGCTGCGCGCTGCCGGCGCGAACTATCCGCTATTCGCGAAAGGCCACGGCCTCTGGATCAAGAACGCGGACGACGAGCGCAAACTCGTGGAAGCGCTCCGGAAAGAGGACGAGATCGTTCTGAAACTTGCTCCTGTGAAGGGATCGGTTACGACGGACGTCTATTCGCTCACCGGCGTCACGCAGGCGCTTGAGCGCGTCGCAAAGGAATGTCCGTGAAACGTTCGCTGGCAGGGCTCGACCGCATACAGCTCGCAGAAGCGCTCGGCGAGATCGGCATTCCCGAGCGCGAGCGGCGCATGCGCGTCTCGCAACTATGGAACTGGATCTATTTTCGCGGCACGCGCGACTTCGATACGATGACGAACATCTCGAAGGATGTGCGCGCCAAGCTTGCGGAGCATTTCACGCTGGAGCGCCCCGAAGTCGTGGTCGAGCAGGTCTCCTCCGACGGCACCCGCAAATGGCTGATCCGCCTGCCCGCCGATACGCCCGGCGAGAAGCCGCACGACATCGAGGCGGTTTACATTCCCGAGAGCGACCGCGGCACGCTCTGCATCTCATCCCAGGTCGGCTGCACGTTGAACTGCACGTTCTGCCACACCGGCACGCAGCGGCTGGTCCGCAATCTGCACGCCTCCGAAATCGTGGCGCAGGTGATGATCGCGCGCGACCGCCTCGGGGAGTGGCCCGGCATGACGCGCGCCGAAGGCACGGCATCCGAGCAGGACGCGCCGCGGCTCGTCACCAACCTCGTCTTCATGGGCATGGGCGAGCCGCTCTACAATTTCGACAGCGTCAAGAACGCGATCGCGATCATCTCCGACGATCAGGGCATTTCCATCGGCAAGCGCCGCATCACAGTTTCGACCTCCGGCGTGGTGCCGGAGATCGGGCATCTCGGCAACGATGTCGGTGCGATGCTCGCGATCTCGCTGCATGCGACGCGCGACGAACTGCGCGACGAGCTCGTGCCGCTCAACAAGAAGTATCCGATCAAGGAACTGCTCGACGCCTGCCGTGCCTATCCCGGCGCATCGAACTCGCGCCGCATCACCTTCGAATACGTGATGTTGAAAGGCGTGAACGACTCGCCCGCCGAGGCGAAGGAACTGGTGCGGCTCTTGAAGGGCATCCCCGCCAAGATCAATCTGATCCCTTTCAATCCCTGGCCCGGCACCAAGTACGAATGCTCGGACTGGGAAACGATCGAGACGTTCTCCGACATCGTTTTCAACGCGGGCTATGCGAGCCCCGTGCGCACGCCACGCGGCCGCGACATCCTCGCGGCCTGCGGACAACTCAAGTCGGAGACGCAAAAGCTCTCCGCGCGCGAGCGCATGGCGCTCCGTGCGATGGCGATGACGGACTGAACGATGGCGCTGTTCCTTCGTTCGTTCGTGATCGCTTTCGCCTTTCTCGTTTCCTGCATGGCCGCCGCATTCGTCGTCGCCTACGGACTGATTGCGCCGGAACTCTCGCAGTTCAGTAACAATCCCGAGTTCTTTCTATTTTTTCTGTTTCTCGGAAGCGCGGCCGGGGTCGTCACGCCGTTCTATGTGTTCGCGCCTTCGTTCATTGCGATCCTGATTGCGGAAATGTTTTCGCTCCGCGCGGTGCTTTACTATGCGCTCGCGGGCGGCGTGATCGGCGCGCTCGCCTATTTCATGACGGATGTCGCGGCACGCACGAAAGGTGCGGGAACGGTCGCGCCGCTGATGCAGGAATTGCAGTGGCTCGCCGCCGCGGGCATCGTTGCGGGTTTCGTCTATTGGCTGATTGCTGGCCGCAACGCGGGCAAGTGGAAGGTACTGCCATGAAAATTCTCGAGCATGCCGGAAGAATTCTCCTCGGCTATCTCGCCGCGACTTTTGTTGCTTTGCTCGTCGGCATGGTCGTGCCGCTGCTGCAGCCTTCGCGGAACCTCAGCGAACCGCTATTCACGCTGATGGAATCGATCGTAGTTGCGGGATTGTACTGGCTGATTCTTGCTGCCTTCGCGATTGCGCCCGTCATGATCGCCGTGGTGCTCGCCGAGACGATAAAGCTGCGCTCCTTGCTCGCGCACGTTGTGATCGGCGGCGTGATCGGTTTTCTGTTTACCGGCCACACAAAGAAGATTTCGCCCTGGCTCGATCTTGCCGGCGGGCCCGTGCAGGACATGGCCGCAAGCATTGTCATGGTCCTTGCGGGCGCACTCGGCGCGCTCGCCTATTGGCAGATAGCCGGGAAGCATGCCGGCAAATGGCGCGAGTCTTAGCGGACCGCCCACTCCAGCGCCGCCTCCAGACGATCGTTACCCCAGAACAGTTCGCCGTCGTCAGTGACAAAAGCAGGCGCGCCGAAGATCTTCAGCTTCTGCGCCGCCTCGGTTTCCGCACGCAACGCGTCCTTGATCGGTTGCGTGTTCACTTTCTCGAAAATTTTCGCGGCGTCCTCGCCGAGTCCTTTCAGGACTTTCTCGATGACCTTGGTGTCGGAAATATCCGCGCCGTGCGCGAACTCGGCGTTGTACGTTTCGCGCGTGAACGCCGCGCGCATCTCGCCTTTCAGACAGAGCGCCACCCGCGACGGTAAGATCGAATGCACCGGAAACGTCTTCGGCAGCTTGAATTTCGGCAGCCCTTGTTCGTCGCATAACCGCTCAAGATCGCGGACCATGTAGCGGCCTTTGTCGGGATAGACGTTGAAGGGCGAGGTATCCCAGCCCTGCGCCTTGAAGATCGGCCCAAGAAGAAACGGACGCCAGCTCACATCAACGTCGTAGTCGAGCGCGAGATCGTCGATCCGCATCGCGGAGAGATACGAATAGGTCGAGGCGAATTCGTAGAAGAAGTCGAGTTTTGCCACGGCTGAGGTCCGATTCTGTTCGGAAGAATAGCGCGAGACGCGGCTTTCGCGAGGCTTAAGGCGACAGCTTGCGAAGGCTTACAGGCCGCCTATAACCTCCGCAAAATCCCTACCAAGAGCGTTACATGACGAAGAGCGTAAAGAAGGTGGTGCTCGCCTATTCCGGCGGCCTCGACACCTCGATCATCCTGAAATGGCTGCAGACGACCTATAACTGCGAGGTCGTCACCTTCACCGCCGATCTCGGCCAGGGCGGCGAGCTTGCGCCCGCGCGCGAAAAAGCGCTGCGCGCCGGCATCAAGGAAGAAAACATCTTCATCGAGGACGTGCGCGAGGAGTTCGTGCGCGATTACGTCTTCCCGATGTTCCGCGCCAACGCGCAATACGAGGGCCTTTATCTTCTCGGCACCTCGATCGCGCGGCCGTTGATCGCAAAGAAGCAGATCGAGATCGCGCGCAAAACCGGCGCGGATGCGGTGTCGCATGGCGCCACCGGCAAGGGCAACGATCAGGTGCGCTTCGAGCTCGGCTATTACGCGCTCGAGCCCGGCATCAAGATCATCGCGCCGTGGCGCGAATGGGAATTCAAGGGCCGCGAAGACCTGCTCGCATTTGCGCGCAATCACCAGATCACGATTACCAAGGATAAGGAAGGCGAAGCGCCGTTCTCGGTCGATGCGAACCTCCTGCACTCTTCGTCCGAAGGAAAAGTGCTCGAAGATCCGAACGTCGAAGCGCCGAATATCGTCTATCAGCGCACCATCTCGCCGATGGAAGCGCCGGACAAACCGACGACCGTGAAGATCGGTTTCGAAAAGGGCGATGCCATCTCCGTCGACGGCAACAAGCTTTCGCCCGCGGCGTTGCTCACGAAGCTCAACGAACTCGGCCACGACAACGGCATCGGCCGTCTCGATCTGGTCGAAAACCGTTTCGTCGGCATGAAATCGCGCGGCGTTTACGAAACGCCGGGCGGCACGATCCTGCTCGCCGCGCACCGTGCGATCGAATCGATCACGCTCGACCGGGGTGCAGCGCATCTCAAGGACGAGATTATGCCGCGCTATGCGGAGCTGATCTACAACGGCTTCTGGTTCTCGCCCGAGCGCGAGATGTTGCAGGCATTGATCGACAAGAGCCAGGAACATGTCGAAGGCGAAGTGACCCTGAAACTCTACAAGGGCAACGTCCTGATGGCCGGCCGCACCTCGCCGAAGTCGCTCTATTCCTCGACCCTCGTCACCTTCGAGGACGACAAGGGTGCTTACGACCAGAAGGATGCCGAAGGCTTCATCAAGCTGAACGCGCTTCGCCTGCGCACGCTGGCGAGCCGCAACCGGAAAAAATAGATGGCACGCAAGATCATCGGCCTTCTCGTTTGCCTGATCGGCATTCTGTTCGGTGCTGCGCTCAGCGGCACAATGCTGCTTCTGTTCTTCGCCTATTACGGCGCCCCCGAGAATCCGGGCAGCGAAGGCAACGTCGTGCTGGGACTTGGCGCCGGCCTCGGCGTGCTGCTCGGCTACGGCATCTACAAGTTCGGCCGCAAGATCGCAGGCTGATTGCAAGCGGCCCGGGACGCCCTATCTTAAGCGAAGTGAGAGAAGGACTTCGCCATGCTCTGGTCGCTGACCGTCGCCCGCGTTGCCGGTACTGCCGTCCGCATTCACGTCACTTTTCTTCTGTTCCTGGTCTGGATCTGGTTCGCCTACTACCGCGAGGGTGGCGCGCCAGCCGCGACCGAAGGCGTGCTCTTCATCTCGCTCCTGTTCTTCTGCGTGCTGCTGCATGAGTTCGGTCATGTATTCGCTGCGCGCTGGTTCGGCATCAAGACACCGGACATCACGCTCTGGCCTTTCGGCGGCATCGCCTCGCTGGAACGCATTCCGGAAAAGCCGGGCCAGGAATTTGTCGTCGCCATTGCGGGCCCGCTCGTGAACGTAGCGATCGCCGCCGCGCTCATCCTTTATCTCGGCACGACCAATATCGACATGCAGGCGCTGACCAAAATCGAGGACCCGGCAACGTCGATGATTGTGAAACTCGCGGGTGCGAATATCTTTCTCGTTCTGTTCAACCTGATCCCGGCGTTTCCGATGGACGGCGGGCGCGTGCTGCGCGCGCTGCTGGCAACCCGCTATTCCTTCGGCCGCGCGACCGAACTTGCCGCGATGGTGGGGCAGGGCTTCGCGGTCCTGTTCGGCATCCTCGGCATTTTCACGAACCCGATGCTGATCGTCATCGCGGTCTTCGTGTTTCTCGCAGCCTCTGCCGAAGCCGGGCACGCGCAGTTGCGCGACGTTTCGCGCGGCGCACTCGTTTCCGATGCGATGATCACGCAGTTCCGCGCGCTCAACACGCAATCCACCGTGGACGAGGCCGCAACTGCGCTGATCCAGACCACGCAGAAGGAGTTCCCGATCGTCGACGGCGCTGGAAAGCTGCGCGGCGTGCTCACCCGCGACGCCATGATCAAGGCGCTCAAGGAAAAGGGCCCGCAATGTCCGGTCATGGAAGCGACCGACGCGGACATTCCGACCGTGTCCGCCCGCGCCACGCTGGAGAGCGCGATCAAGGTCCTGCAGGAAAGCCGCGCACCGGCCATCGGCGCGACCGATAGCTACGACCGCCTGATCGGGCTCCTCACCGCCGAGAACCTCGGCGAGATGATGATGGTCCGCGCAGCCCGGCCCAAGGATTACGAAGGCCCCTGGCGGCGGCGTCTGGGTTAAAGCCCGGCAGGTTGCCAAGGCCGGGCTCGCCCCTATATACGGGCCGCGAATCCGCGGGCCATTTGGGCCCGCGACGCATTTCCGGACCTTAAAATGAAACTCCGCAATATCGCGATTATCGCGCACGTCGACCATGGCAAAACGACTCTGGTCGACCGCCTTCTCCAGCAGGCGGGCACCTTCCGTTCGAACGAAAAGGTCGCCGAGCGCGCGATGGACAGCAACGACCTCGAGCGCGAACGCGGCATCACCATTCTCGCCAAGGCTACCTCGATCCTCTGGAACGACATCCGCATCAACATCGTCGATACACCGGGCCACGCCGATTTCGGCGGCGAGGTCGAGCGCATCCTGAACATGGTCGACGGCGTGATCGTGCTCGTGGACGCCGCCGAAGGCCCGCTGCCGCAGACCAAGTTCGTGGTCTCGAAGGCCTTGAAGATGGGTCTTCGCCCGATCGTGGCGATCAACAAGGTCGATCGTCCGGACGCGCGCGCGAGCGTCGTCGCATCCGAAGTGTTCGATCTCTTCGCGGCGTTAGATGCCACCGAGGAGCAGCTCGATTTTCCGATCCTCTACGGCTCGGCGAAAGAAGGCTGGATGGCCTCGTCGCTCGAAGGTCCGAAGGAGTCGATGACGCCGCTGTTCGAACTCGTCGTGAAGCATGTGCCGGAGCCGAAGGTCGAGGAAGGCGAGTTCAAGATGCTCGCGACCATTCTCGAAGCGAACCCCTATCTCGGCCGCATCCTGACCGGCCGCATCACCGCAGGCACCGTAAAGCCGAACCAGAACGTGAGGGTGCTGGCGCGCGACGGCAAGGTTCTGGAAAACGGCCGCATCACCAAGGTACTTGCATTCCGCGGCCTCGAGCGTCAGCCGGTCGATGAGGCGAGCGCCGGAGACATCGTGGCAATCGCCGGCCTTACGCAGGCGAACGTCGCCGACACCATCTGCCACCCGGAAATATCGACGCCGATTCCGGCGCAGCCGATCGATCCGCCGACGCTGGCCATGACCTTCCGCGTGAACGATTCGCCGCTCGCGGGCACCGAAGGCGACAAGGTGACGAGCCGCATGATCCGCGACCGTCTGTTCCGCGAGGCCGAAGGCAACATCGCGCTGAAGATTTCCGAAAGCTCCGGCAAAGACTCTTACGAGGTCGCGGGCCGCGGCGAATTGCAGCTCGGCATCCTCATCGAAACCATGCGCCGCGAAGGCTTCGAGCTATCCGTCGCGCGTCCGAAGGTCGTGATGTCGCGTGACGAAAAGACCGGCGAGATGATGGAGCCGATCGAGGAAGTCGTCATCGACGTCGACGAGGAGCACTCCGGCGTCGTCGTGCAGAAGTTGTCCGAGCGCCGCGGCGACATGATGGACATGCGCCCCTCGGGCGGCAACCGTCTGCGTCTCGTGTTTCATGTGCCGACGCGCGGGCTGCTCGGCTATCAGAACGAGCTGCTCACCGACACGCGCGGCACCGCCGTGTTGAACCGCATCTTCCACGCCTACGCGCCTTACAAGGGCGACATTCCGGGCCGCCGCAACGGCGTGCTGATTTCGAACGATCAGGGCGAAGCGGTCGCCTATGCACTCTGGAATCTCGAGGACCGCGGACCGATGATGATCGAGCCGGGCTGGAAGGTTTACCGCGGCATGATCGTCGGCGAGCACACGCGCGACAACGATCTCGAAGTGAACGTCTTGAAGGGCAAGAAGCTCACCAACATCCGCACGCAGTCGAAGGACGAGGCCGTGCGCTTGACCCCGCCCATCAGAATGACTCTCGAAAAGGCGCTCGCCTATATCGGCGAGGACGAACTGGTCGAGGTCACGCCGAAGTCCATCAGGCTGCGGAAGATCATGCTCGATCCGAACGACCGCAAGCGCGAGGAACGCAAACGCGAGGCCGAGAACGCCGCCTGATTCATTTTGGGACAGGAACGGATTTCCGGAGGGGCAAGTGTGGCCATTCGGTCGCGCTTTAGCGGATAAGTTAACCTCCTATTAACGAAATACTTGAAACGAGACCGGAGCCCTGTTTCGATTGGGGTCATGAGTACGGTCCTGATCGAACTCCGCCGTGCGCGCTCCGAAGATGCGGTAGCGCTGGCGGAAGCGCATGATGAAGCCTGGACGGCGGCCTACCGGGGCATCATCCCGGGGCCGGAACTCGACAAGCTCGTGCAGCGCCGCGGCCCCACCTGGTGGGATGCGGCAATCCGGCGCGGCTCCCGCGTGATTCTGCTGAACTTCGGCGAAGAGATCGCGGGCTACGCGAATTACGGCCGCAACCGCGCGAAAAGCCTGCCCTACACCGGCGAGGTCTATGAGCTGTACCTGAAGCCCGAATATCAGGGCCTCGGTTTCGGCAGCCGCCTGTTTGCGACCGCCAAGCGCGACCTCGTCCAGTCGGGCCAGTCGAGCCTCGTAGTATGGGCGCTATCCGACAACGAGCCGGCGATGAATTTTTATCGTTCGCTCGGCGGCAAACCGATCGCGCGTTCCACCGAACGCTTCGGCAACAAGGTGCTCGATAAAGTCGCCTTCGGCTGGGCGCGATAAATTTTCTCTCTCCGTCACTGCGACCTAACCCGTCATCGCCCGGCTCGGCCGGGCGATCCAGTAATCGCAGTCCAAAATCATGATCCAGAGGTTACTGGATGCCCCGCTTTCGCGGGGCATGACGCTGAGAATTAAACTACTGGCGCCTCAATTCCCGCTCTTGCCGCTGCCGCGCGCAACGTATTCACCAAGAGGCACGCCACCGTCATGCGCCCGACGCCGCCGGGAACGGGCGTGATCCATCCTGCGACTTTTGAAACTTCCTCGTAAGCGACGTCACCGACGAGTTTGTTTTTTCCATCCGCGCCCGGCACGCGATTGATGCCGACGTCGATCACGGTCGCGCCCGGCTTGATCCAATCGGCTTTGACGAACTCGGGCTTGCCGATGGCAACACAAAGCAGATCGGCGCGGCGGCAAACTTCCTTCAGGTCTTTCGTCTTCGAATGCGCGACCGTCACCGTCGCGCTCTCCGCGATCAGCAATTGCGCGAGCGGCTTGCCGACGATGTTGGAGCGCCCGACAACAACGGCATCGAGTCCGCTAAGCGAGCCGTGCGCCTTCTTCGCCATGATGATGCAGCCAAGCGGCGTGCCGGGAACTAGCGACGGCAGCCCGGTCGCAAGCTTGCCCGCGTTCATGGGATGAAAGCCGTCGACATCCTTCGCGGGATCGACCGCCTCGATCACGCGCGCGGTGTCGATCTGCTTCGGCAGCGGAAGCTGGACAAGAATGCCATCGACATTGTTGTCCGCGTTCAACTTCGCGACCAGCGCGAGCAGATCCCTCTTGGACGTGTTTTCCGGCAGACGATGCTCGAACGAGACCATGCCCGCTTCGACGGTCGCCTTGCCCTTGCTCTTTACATAAGCCTGGCTCGCGGCATCGTCGCCGACGAGAACAGCGGCGAGCCCTGGCTTGCGGCCGAGCTTTGCTGAAATCTTCGCGGCCTCCGCCGCGACTCTCGCGCGCAGATCGTCCGCAATCGTCTTGCCGTCGAGAATTTTCGCGCTCACGTTTCCGCTCTCGTAATTTCTTCCAGCGCCGAAGCGATCGCTTTCGCGTCTCCAGCAATCCGGAGCGTTTTAACACGCGAGGTGCCGCCTCGCTCAAGCGATACGTTCGATTTCGGGAGCTTCAGCGCCTTGGCGACAAGATCCACGACTGCTTCATTCGCCTCGCCGTCGGTGGGCAGCGCGCGCACGCGCACTTTCAGAACCGCTTGCCCACTCGCGAGTTGCTCGATGCCTTCAATGGCATCGCGCCCACTCCTGGCCGTGACGCGGATATCCAGAAGAATGCCACCCGCAACCGAACGCCACGGCTGCGCAGTCAAAGGTCGCGCAGGCCCTATCGCGTGAACAGCCAGAACACGGTCTGGCGGATGAACATCAGAACCAGGATCAGGATGACCGGAGAAATATCGAGGCCGCCGAGATTCGGAAGCACGTTCCGGATCGGCCGCAGCAGCGGCTCGGTCAGTTGATAAAGCGTACCGGAGATCGCGCGAACCACGTTGTTGTACGGGTTCACCACGTTAAAGGCGACAAGCCACGACAACACCGCGGATGCGATCAGCACCCAGATGTAGAGCGTGATGACGGTGTCCAGAAGCCAAAGAAACGGGTTCATTCGGAATGCTCCGCGCCAAATCCGGCCACTAGATAGCCGCGACCGGCGCTGAAAGGAAGGCGTAGGAACCCCGCATGATGAACCGGTTCTTGACACCCCTCGGAGGCCCGCCCTAGATGCCGCCTCGCCGGATCGGGGCCGTAGCTCAGTTGGGAGAGCGCTGCAATCGCACTGCAGAGGTCAGGGGTTCAACTCCCCTCGGCTCCACCAGCCTTCGCGCCGGAGTGCAGCGAAGGCCGACAACACCTCATCTGAATGACCCGTCTCCGCGCCGATCTCCTGCTCTTCGCCTGCGCCGCGATCTGGGGATTCGCTTTCCTGTTTCAGAAGTCGGCCATGGACCACATCGGTCCATTTACGTTCGTTGGCACGCGGGCCCTGCTTGCGACACTCGTGCTCGCCCCGCTGGCCTGGCTCGAACACCGCCGCTCCCCTGCGCCCATTGACGGCGCGTATCTGCGAACCGGGGTCCTCGCGGGACTGGCCTTCGTCACCGCCGCAGTGCTGCAACAGGCCGGCCTGATAACGGCGTCGGTGACGAACACGGCCTTTCTGACCGCGCTATACGTGGTGATCACGCCCTTCATCAGCTTTGCGCTGATCGGAAGACCGATTGCGCCGCTGATCTGGCTCGCGGTCGCACTTTCCTTCGTCGGCACATGGCTCTTGGGTGGCGGCACTCTCACGGGCTTCGGCTTCGGCGACATGCTCGTCGCGCTGTCAGCTGGATTCTGGGCGCTGCATATGGTGATCGCGGGCATTGCGGCGCCCATGGGCCGCTCGGTGCTTTTTTCGGTGGTGCAGTTTTCGGTGGTGTCTGCGTCGGCGCTGACAGGCGCAATACTCTTCGAAACCATCACGCTTGATTCATTGCGCGCGGCTGCGCCGAGCATTCTTTATGTCGGCCTGCTTTCGACTGCGATGAGCTTCACGATCCTGACGTTCGCGCTACGCGCGACTTCGCCGTCGGAAGCGGCGATCATCATCATGACCGAAACGCTGTTCGCGGCCTTCGGCGCCTGGCTCGTCTTTAACGAAGGGTTAACCGCCATCGGCGCGCTGGGCGCCGCTGCAATCCTTTCCGCGGCGATCCTCGTGCAGTTGCAGCAGGTACGAAGCGCGGGCCGGAGATGAGAGAGAGGCGGCAGCTGGGGTCTTAGCTGCCGCCCCCTTAGGTCACGATGAGGCCGGCGACGCATTACCTGATGCCGGCTGACATTCCTTCAGCAACGGCCTTGCCAGAATTTCCGGCGCGCGGACCACACAAGATGCGGGTGCGCGGATGCCGCCGACTCAATAGATTGATGTTCTTGCCGCGGACGCCTATCGCGGGCTTTCGCAATTTGCGGTGCTTTTTGCATTTTGCGAAGCTTCGCCCGGCAAATTCATCAGCCCGGTCCAGTGATCGAGAAAGCGATCGAGCCATTCGCGGACCTTCGGATCGTGCTGATAGCGCCCGTCGAAGTGCTCGGCGCGGCTTTTCGCGCCAGGAAGTGCGAGCCGGTGCGCGGCAAGCGTGGTCCAGCGGCACATCATCTGGTGCGTCACTTCCGGGTGAAACTGTACGCCATAAACCGCGCGCCCGAAGCGGAACGCCTGATTCTCGAAGGTGTCGCTTTCCGCGAGTTTCACCGCGCCGGAGGGCATCGTGAAGCCCTCCCGGTGCCACTGATAGATGTGGTCGGGCCAGTCGAGGATTTCCTTGCCCGCTGCGGTCGCGCGCAGCGGATAGTAGCCGATCTCGGTCAGGCCCTTTTCGTGATAGTCGACCGTCGCGCCGAGTTGCTTCGCCATGATCTGCGCGCCGAGACAGATGCCGAAGAACGGCTTGTCCTCTTTCAACGGCACTTTGCACCAGTCGATCTCGCGCTTGATGCCGTCGTGATCGTCGTTCGCCGACATCGGCCCGCCGAAGATCATCGCGCCGGCATGGTCCTCCATCGTAGAAGGCAATTCGTCGCCGAGACAGGGCTTGCGGATATCGAGCGTGAAGCCGCGCTCGACGAGCAGCCGCCCGACCCTGCCCGGGGTCGAGCGTTCCTGATGCAGGATCGTGAGAATCTTTCTCGTCATCGCGCGAAGGCTATTCGGTCGCACGGAACGAGGAGGCATTCAACCGGCGGAACGGGATGGCAGCCCGGCGCCAGTGATCCGGATCCGCCATTCGCGCGTCCTGTCCGAATTAGCGCGAAAGGCGCGAGGCGATCCACAGCAACAACGCTTTCGGCGTAAGCGGCGCGAGCAGTGCTGCAATCTCGTTCATGACACCGGGAACCACGACGCGCTGGCCCCGCTGAAAGCGCTCCCAGCCGCGCGACGCGACGAATTCCGCCGAGGTCATCGACAGCCTCATGAGCCGCAATTTTCGGCCCTTGTTGGCCCGCGCAGAAAAGCCGGTCGGCACCGGCCCAGGGCAAAGACAGGTCACACGCGCCCGGCCACGCAATTCAAACCAGATCGCTTCGGAGAACGAGAGCACATAGGCCTTGCTCGCGTAATAAACCGCCATGTTGGGGCCGGGCTGGAATGCCGCGGTCGAGGCGACGTTTAGTACCCCGCCTTTGCTTTCGATGATTTCCGGAAGAAAGCGCAGCGTCAGATCGGTGAGGGCCCGCACATTGACATCGACAATGCCGACCTGATCCGCGGCATCAAGCGCTTCGACCGGCCCTGCGAGCCCGTAACCCGCATTGTTCACGAGTTCGAAGACCTTGAGATTTTTCTGCCTGAGCGTTTGCGCGAGCGTCGGGCCGGACTTTGGATCGGAAAGATCGAGCGCAACGATCTCCGGCTCCGGCGCTCCGAGGGCCGTGATTTTCTCCGCAACCGCCTTCATCTTGTCGGCGGAGCGCGCGACCAGCACGAGCTTGCGGCCCGCTTTCGCCGCGCAATATGCGAGCGCCTCGCCGATGCCGCCTGACGCGCCGGTGATGACGGTGACGGGGCTCACCCGCGGTCTCCGATGCTCGCACGAATGCGGCGGCGGATCTCCGTGCGGTCCTGTGCGGATACATGCATCAATTCGGAGGCGCGCCAGACGATGTTGTTCTCGAACTCGGTCAGTTTGCCGTCGGCGTAGCCGATGAGAAACAGGACCTCGACGAGCTTTCTCTTGCCTTCGTCGTCCAGCGCGCGGTTCACAAGGCTCGTGAACTGATAAAGATCGATCGCTTCGCGGTCGGCGGAGACGGCCGCCTCGATCAGCGCATTAGCCTCTCCCGGATCGACGTCGAAGCGTTGCGTCAGCGCGTCCAGGAGAACGCCGCGCTCGGCTTCGTCGAAGCTGTCGTCGGAAGCCGCGACATGGACGAGCAGCGCTGCCGCCGCAAGCCGGTAGTCGCTCTCATCGAACGGCTTCGCCCCATCCTCGCCGGAGATCGACGCGATAAAATCGGTGAGAGACTGGAGCATGGCCGGAGGTGTCCATTGGAAACGCAGCGAATGGGCAATAGCATGGGCGCCCCGCGTTCCGAAGCATCCCCGCAAGAAGGTGACACGCATGCTCGTTACACTGGCTCTGGGCGGCATGATGACCATTGTCGCCATCGTCGTGCACCTCGCAGGCATTCTTCTTCTGCTGCATCTCTTGCGGCGGAACGCGCACCAGGCAACGGCTGCAAAAAACGGCCGCGATCTTGCGCGGCAGCTTGCGCTGATCGTCGCCGTTACGCTCGGCATCTTCATCGTGCATGGCGTGGAGATCTGGCTCTATGCCTTCGCTTACGTGCTCTCGGGCGCGTTGCCCGATCTGCCGACTGCCGTCTACTTCTCTGCGGTGTCGTATTCGACGCTCGGTTTCGGCGACATCGTACTCGGGCCGGAGTGGCGCATTTTCGGCGCCTTCGAGGGCGTCACCGGACTGATCCTGATCGGCTGGTCGAGCGCGTTTCTGCTCTCGGTGACGAGCCGCCTGCGGATGCTCGAACACGACTGGGAAGCTTACGCAAAACGCGCGCAGCCCAAACGAAAACGGCAGTAGCGTTTCGGGAGAAGTGGTGCCGCAAACAGGATTCGAACCTGTGACCCCGTCATTACGAATGACGTGCTCTACCAGCTGAGCTATTGCGGCTTTGCCTTGATCGGCTGGGCGCCCTGATAGCGGCAGGGGCCGGTCATTTCAAGCGGAACGCCCGAACCACCGTCCGATCACGGATTTCGAGGCTTCCACGTCCTCGTCGTTCTCCGGTTCGGGCCCCGGATCGTCCGGAAGCGGCGGCTCTGCGATCACTGGCGCGATCGCAGGCTTCGGAACGGGACGCGGACGCGCATCTTCCGGAACCAGCAGAATGTCCTGCGAAGGCTTCGAGGCGACCGAAGGCGCCGCAGATTGCGCAGGCACAGGTGCCGCCGCAGCTTCGGGCTTTGCAAACCCCTGCTCGACGACGTGCTCGAGAATCGGGCCTGCGGGCGCGACCGGCGGCTCCTTCCACTCGAACGCGTCGAGCCTGCCGGTAAGCGGCGAGGCGGGAAGCCAGCGCTCCGAAGTATATCCATCCGCGACCCAGGCGAGATCGCGCTTGGCGCGAACCGCGCGCGAAGTCCATTCCCGCGCCTTGCCGTGGTCTCCGTGCTCGAGCGATTCGATCTCGGCCATCATCAGGCACATCGTCTGCGTCGGCGCGGCGGAGAACGAAGACAGCGCCTCGCGCGCTGCAGCGAATTCGCGCGCATCGATCGCCGCACGCGCGACCGCAATGGCAGCTTCGGCATGTTCGGGATTCTTGCGCGCAAGCGATTGAACGCGAGAGAGCCGCTCCTTCGGGGTATCCTGCAAGCGCAGGCCTGCATAAGAGTCGGCGAGTTCGGGATGCGGCGCCATCGCCCAGGATTTTTCGATCACGCGTTGCGCGCGCCGCAGCGATCCGGCTTTCGCTTCCAGCCTTCCTGCAAGTGCGGCGGCAGGCGCAAGCGAAGGCGCGAGCTTCGCCGCTTCGCGCGCGAGCACGATCGCTTTCCCCGGATCGCCGTGTTCGATCATCAGGCCTTGTGCCGCGAGCAGCACCGCGCGCCGCCGCTTCGCCGTGGGCTTGTCGATGGTTCCGGCCTTGGCTTCGCGCGCGACGGTCGCGAGCGCTTCGTCCCAATCGCCGCGGATACTCTGATATTCAAGCAGCGCTTCCGAGGCCCAGAAGATGCTGGCATCGGACTTCGAAGCTTCCTCGGCGGCATCGCGTGCGCCCGCATGATCGTTGCGGCGCCGCGCCTCGAGATAGAGACCGCGCAAGCCAAGGAGCCGCGTTTCGGAGGAAGCCAGCATCGCGCGGAATTCCGCTTCCGCACGGGCTGCATCGCCGTCGAGTTGCGCGGCTTGCGCCGACAGGAGCATCGCAAGCGGCTCATTCCCTAAAATTTTCTGCGCTTCGTTTGCCGAACTGCGCGCGAGCGAAAGATTCCCGGCGCCGGCTGCGATCATGCCGCGCGAGAGCGCACGCCAACCCCTCTCTTCGCGCCGCGCCCGGAGAAATACCGATAGATTTCCCGGGGCGGTTACGAAGAAGCGGAAAATCGACCAGGTGACAATCGTCGTCACAAGCAAAGCCGCGAGCGCGACCAGCGCAACCGTCACGCTCGTTGAAATGCGCCAGCCCTGCCACGTGAGTACGATCTCGCCGGGGCGCTCGACAATCCACATCGCGCCGATCGCCAGCACCGTCACCGCAAGCAGGAAAAAGACGATGCGGATCACTGCTTCGGGGACTCCGTGGAAATCGCGGCAAGCGCTGCGTTGATCAGAGACTTGATTGCAGCATCGGCATCGCGCCGCTGTTCGGCGGCCTCGAACCAGTCCTTTGCCTGTTCGCGCGCGGACCGCGGCAAGGCTTTCGACTCTTCGAGCGCGCCCGAAAGATCGCCGCGCGCGAGTTTCGCTTCCATGCGGGCGACGACGGCGCCCGTGCTGGATCCCTTCGGCTCGCCGACGGGGCGCACCTCGACAAGCTTGCCCGCATTGTTCCAGAGCCGCGTGAACACGCCGCTTTCGGGGTCGGGTTGTGTGCCGCTTGCGAGTTTCGAAGCGAGCGGCTCGAAGCGGACGGCAAGTGCCGCAACCGTCGGCAAGCCTTCCTTCGCAAACTTATCGAGCGGCGCGAGCGATGCCGCGCGATCCTTGAGAAGCGCACGAACCGCGCTCAGCTCGCCAACGAACGGTTCGCCCGTTGCCACAACGTCGCGCAACGCGCTGAGCGCGATCACCTCGGAAGGCTGCGGGCCACCCTTCGGTTCGGCTTTCGAAAGTGCCGCAAGGGTGCCGACCTTTTCCTCGATCTGCGCGAGCCTGCGGTTCACCGCATTCAGTTCGGCGGCCGTCGGTGCGTTAGCCTGCGCATCGACCCGCTTCTTCACTTCCGCAAGCTCGCCGCGCAATTCTCCGGTTGCGGTTTCGAGCTTTGCGCTCCGTTCGTTGAGCGGGGTCAGGTCGGGCGGCGGCGCCGTCTTCGTTTCCTGTTGCGTCAGCCGCGAGGACAGCTGCGCGATCGAATTGTTGATCGCGGAACTATCGGCAGACTGCGGAGAGGCAGCCGAGAACAGCCAGGCACCGAACAGACCCGCCGAGACGCCCGACAGCGCGGCAACCGCGATCATCGGAACCCCGATTCGCCAGTCGAACGAACCCCGGGCCGCAGGCGAAAGCTTTGGCTGCACGTCCGGTTTTGCATCCGGCTGCTTCGCTGACGCGGATTCCGCGGCAGCGCTCTCGTTCGCGGAGGGAATCTCTTTCGCTTCGCCTTCGATCACGGTCGCGCGTTTACGCGACCTTGCCGCACCCGTCTCGATCTTGCTTTCAGAATCGTCTGTCATCGGCGTCCCGGTGATGCGCCCCGCCACAGCATAAACCTCATTCGCACATCAGGCACGACAGGTCGATGATCCTGCCGCCGCATGACGCTGCGCCCTTCCAACAAGCGCTAAATCTCCGTAAGAGAGCGCCACCCGGAAACCGCCGGAGCGGGTCCGGCTGGGGCACCATGCAGAAATACCTTTTGCCGATTCTGCGGCGAATTTTCGAACGCAAACCGCTCAAGCTCCTGAGCTTCCTTTCGTTCGGACGGTTTCCAATCCGTAAAGTGATCCATGTCGGTGCGCATCTCGGGCAGGAGCGGCGGCGCTACCGGAAAATGGGCGTCCGCGAAGTGCTCTGGATCGAAGGCTCGCCCTCCATCCACGCGCAGCTGCTGGCGTCGCTCGATGCGGATCGCGCCGCGGGGAAACTTGCGGGCAGGCACGTCGCGGTGAATGCCCTGCTCACTGACAAATCCGGCGCGAATGTCGTTCTGCACGGCTTCTCGAACGCCGGCGCCTCCAACTCGATCTTCCCGATGACGGAGAAGCTGCGCGAGACCTGGCCGTCGGTGCGGCAAACCGGCGAGGACGAAACGGTGGTTTCCTCGACGCTCGACGAGATCGCCGCGCGCGAAGGCTTCGAAAATCCCGATCTCGTCGTGGTCGATGTGCAGGGCGCGGAACTCCTCGTGCTTCGCGGCGGAACGCGAACGCTTGCCTCGGCAAAAGCCGTCGTCAGCGAGGTATCGACGGTCCCCTATTATGAAGGGGGCGTGCTGTTCGGTGAGCTAAACGCATTTCTCGAAACGCAGGATTTCGCCGCAGCCGAGGCACCGAGCGCGCATGGAGACATTCTTTATCTGCGCAAGGAATTGCTCTGAGCGCGGGAGGAACCCGCGCTAGCGTTCGAGAAGATCGAGTAGCGCGGCTTCTGACGGCGCGGTCGCAGCCGTTACCTGCGCACCGAGAGAGGCGAGCGGCGAAGCAGCCGCAGGCGAGATGCAGTAGTGGCGGGTCTTGCGTGCAAATTCAGATAGCGCTGCCTTCTCGACGAGTCTCACGAAGTTCGCGGCACTTCGTTCCGAATAATGCAACACCGCGCCGATCCGGCCCGCTTTGAGCGCGCCGACGGTTTCCGGCCGCAGATTCTCGGAAGCGCGTGCGCGGTAAATTATTCTGGTTTCAACCACGATTCCATTTCGGGACAAGAAATTCGGCAAATCTCCCGCGCGGTCCTCGCCCGCGAGATGCAGCGCTTGCTGCCCCGGCGGCAACTTCGCCGCGATCAGTTCGCCGAGCGAGCTCACGTCGCCTGCGGCAACCCCGGCAATCGCAAAACCTGACTCTCCCGCAACCTCCGCCGTGCGCTCGCCGACCGCAAAGACCGGAACTTGCTTCAGCGTGCCCTGCGCGGCCGCAACGCGAACGGCATTCGCGCTGGTAAAGACGAGCGCCGAAACTCCCGAAACGGCGGCATCGAACGGCAGCGGCTCGATCTCGATGACGGGATCGATCAGCGCTTCATGTCCGAGCGCGGCGAGCTTTTCCGCCGTGCGCGCGGCATCGAAACGCGGGCGAGTGACGAGCACGCGCAACTTCGCCTACCCCGAAAGCGCGCCGGCTGGTGCGCGCGGAAGCAGATATTCGCCGGCTTCCCGGCCGATCTTTTCCGCATCGCGCGGGTCGCCTTCATGCGAGACGCCCGCGAAGCTGCGGCCGTCCTGCGTGATCACGAGACCCGTGAATTGCAGCCGGCCTCGTTCGATCTTTGCGTGACCCGCAATCGGCGCGCGGCAGGAGCCGTCGAGCACGAGCAGGAACGCGCGCTCCGCAAGCAACGCCGCGTGGCTTTCGGCGTGATCGATCTTCGCGAGGATCGCATGCATCGCGCGGTCGCCGTGGCGCGTCTCGATTGCGATGATGCCCTGCGCCACCGCGGGCGGATATTTCATGGGGTCCAGCACTTGCGTGGCGTGTCCGGTCAGCCCGAGCCGCTGCAATCCGGCAAAAGCGAGAATGGTCGCGTCGCACGCGCCAGCCTTCATCTTGTCCATCCGCGTCTGCACGTTGCCACGCAAAAGCGAGATATCGAGATCGGGGCGGATGCGCAGCGCGAGCGCCTGCCGCCGCACCGACGCCGTGCCAAGCTTCGCGCCTCGCGGCAGCGATTCCAGCGAATTTGCCCTCACGCTCAGAAACGCATCGCGCGGATCGGCACGCGGCGGAGTTGCTGAAATTGCGAGCCCCTGTGGCAGGATCGTCTGCACGTCTTTTGCCGAATGCACGGCGAGATCCACGCGGCCCGAAAGCAGCGCCTCGTCGATTTCCTTCGTGAAGATGCCCTTGCCTCCGGACTCGGCAAACGAGCGGTCGCGCTCGATGTCGCCCGTGGTCTTGAGCACGACGAGTTCGATCTCCTCCGGGTCCAGCCGCTCGGCAATCGCGATCGCCGCGCGCACGGCCGTCGCCTGGGCGAGCGCCAGCGGGCTTCCGCGCGTCCCGATCCGTATTCTCGTCATTGCGCCCTGTCTTCGATGCTTCGTGGCAAGCGGGATAGCACTATGGGCGGCCTCACGAAATCCTGCTATCTGCGCCTGATGCTCGTGCTCGGCATTGAGACCACCTGCGACGAAACCGCAGCTGCCGTCGTCCACCGCGGCGCGGATGGCACCGGCGATATCCGCTCCAATGTCGTGTATTCGCAGATCGCCGAGCACAAGGAATTTGGCGGTGTGGTGCCGGAGATCGCTGCCCGCGCGCATGTCGAAGTGCTTGATCGGGTGATCATGAAGGCGCTCGCCGATGCGCAGGCCCGCATTTCCGATTGCGACGCCATCGCTGCCGCCGCCGGCCCCGGCCTGATCGGCGGCGTCATCGTCGGACTTACCGAAGCCAAAGCAATCGCGCTCGCGGCGAAGAAGAAGTTCGTCGCGGTCAACCATCTCGAGGCGCACGCGCTTTCCGTGCGCCTGACCGGCCGTGTGGACTTTCCGTATCTGCTGCTGCTCGCCTCCGGCGGACATACTCAGCTCGTACTGGTCGAGGATGTCGGCCGTTACCGCAAGATCGGCGGCACGGTCGACGACGCGATCGGCGAAGCCTTCGACAAGGCCGGCAAGATGCTCGGCCTCGGCTATCCGGGCGGGCCTGCGGTCGAGGAGCATGCGCTTGCGGGCGACCCGCAACGCTTCGAGTTGCCGCGCCCGATGTTCGGCCGGGCCGAGCCGGACTTCTCGCTTTCTGGACTGAAGACTGCGCTTCGGATTGAGGCCGAGGCCATCGCGCCGCTTTCCGAGCAGGACGTGAACGATCTCTGCGCGAGTTTCCAGGCCGCCGTGATCGATGTCATTGCAGACCGCACGCGCGTTGCACTCCGCAAGCTTCGCGATACCGTATTCAAACCGACGGCTTTTGTCGTTGCGGGTGGCGTCGCCGCAAACAAGGCGATCCGCGCGGCGCTCGAGAGCGAAACGGCGCGGCTCGACACGCCGTTGATCATACCGCCGCAGGCACTCTGCACCGACAACGGCGCCATGATCGCGTGGGCCGCGGCCGAGCGGCTTGCCCGCGGAATGGAAGACAAGCTTGACGCAGCCCCGCGTGCACGCTGGCCGCTCGCGGAAGAAAAGCTCATCGCATGAAGCAGATCGGCGTCATCGGCGCGGGCGCCTGGGGCACTGCGCTCGCAAATGCCGCGGCGAAGGCCGGACGCGATGTCATCCTGCATGGCCGCGATCCGGCGCTGATCGATGCGATCGAGCAGACCCGTTCGAACGAGAAATATCTTCCCGGTATCCGTCTCGACGACAGGGTCTCCGCGACCACGGATCTCTCGCGCGTAGCCGCCGCAAACGCGATCCTGCTGGTAACGCCTACGCAGTCACTTCGCGAAACCGCAAAGTCCCTTGCGCCGATCTTGCGCGCAGGAACGCCCATGGTCGCCTGCGCGAAGGGAATCGAGATCGGAACGAAGAAATTCGTGACCGAAGTGATTGCCGAAACGCTGCCTGACGCGCGCCCCGCGATCCTTTCCGGTCCCGGCTTTGCCGAAGATGTTGCCGCAGGTTTACCGACCGCGGTGACGCTCGCGGCGCAGGACGAGCCCCTCGCGCTTGCGCTCGCCACCGCGCTCAGTTCCCAGAACTTCCGGCTCTATCACACGACTGACGTCCGCGGCGTCGAGATCGGGGGCGCTGCGAAAAACGTGCTCGCAATCGCGGCCGGCATCGTCGCCGGAAGGGAACTCGGCGCGAGCGCGCAGGCTGCACTGACGACACGCGGCTTCGCGGAACTCGTGCGCTTCGCACGCGCCTATGGCGCGAAGCCCGAAACGCTCACCGGCCTGTCCGGTCTCGGCGATCTCATCCTTACCTGCTCTTCGCCGCGGTCACGGAATTTCGCTTTCGGGGTTTCGCTCGGCGGCTCCACTTCCGTTGACGTTCGCGGAAAGAAGCTCACTGAGGGAATGTATACAGCACCTGTTCTGGTCGAAGCCGCGCACGCAATGAACGTGGAAATGCCCATTGCAGAGGCCGTAGCCGCGATTCTCGCCGGGAAAATCGGCATCGACGAAGCGATCGCCGGCTTGCTCTCCCGCCCGTTACGTCAGGAAGACTGAACCTTTCACCCGTTAAGCGGTGGTGAAAGGTTTGAAGCGATGATAGAGGGCCCTCGCATTTTGGGAACGGTCATGCATTTCGTCGCAATTTGCCTCGACAAACCGAACAGTCTCGATTTGCGGCTTTCCAACCGGGCCGCGCATCTCGAATACTTGCGCGCGCATGCAAGCACGATCAGGACTTGCGGTCCCCTGCTCCACGACGACGGGGAGACGATGATCGGCTCGATGCTGATCCTCGATGCGCCGACGCGCGAGGCCGCGGAGGCAATTCTGGCGAAAGACCCCTACAAGCAGGCGAACCTCTTCGCGAAAGTCGAACTGCGGCCCTGGCGCTGGGTGATCGGAACGCCGAACTGAGATGGCGTACTGGCTGATCAAGAGCGAGCCCGACACCTGGTCGTGGGACGAACAGGTCAAGGCCGGCGCCAAAGGCACTGCGTGGACCGGCGTTCGCAATCACGCTGCCAAGCTCAACCTCATGCGCATGAAGAAGGGCGACCGCTGCTTCTTCTATCACTCGAACGAAGGCAAAGAGATCGTCGGCATCGCCGAAGTGATTAAAGAGCACTACATCGATCCGACCGACAAGACAGAAAAGTTTGTCTGCGTCGATGTGAAAGCCAAAGAGCCGCTCAAAGCGCCCGTGACACTCGCGCAGGTGAAACTTGAGCCGAAGCTCAAGAACATGGCGTTGATAAAACTCTCGCGTCTCTCCGTGCAGCCTGTTACCGACGCGGAATGGACCACGATCTGCAAACTGGGCGGCGTGAAGCCCTAGCGCTGTCGAACGCGGAAGCCTTCATCCGCGCGAACACGCGCCTTCGTCCGGTCCCGCACGTCCCCGAAATTTCGCTCTACGTCGCCGACGAAGCAGTTCCGCTCTGGCAAAAAACCGAAGAAGAACTCGGCGAGATGGGATTGCCGCCGCCGTTCTGGGCGTTCGCCTGGGCCGGGGGTCAGGCGCTCGCGCGCTACATTCTCGATCACCCGGAAATCGTGCGCGGCAAGCGCGTGCTCGATCTCGCCTGCGGCTCCGGGCTCGTCGCCATCGCGGCAATGAAAGCAGGAGCCGCGTCTGCCGTCGCGAACGACATTGATCGCTTCGCAATTCCGGCTGTTGCGCTGAACACGGCCGCGAACGGCGTGGACGTCGAAACCGAAACCAGCGATCGCCTCGATCCCGCAATCGCGCTTGAATCATTCGGGACCGTGCTCGCAGGCGACATCTTCTACGAGCGCGACACCGCCGCTCGCGCGCACGCATTCCTGGAACGAATGAGAGCGCAAGGCGCGACGGTGCTCGTCGGCGACCCGGGCCGCTCCTACCTGCCGAAAGACAGGATGGCCGCGCTTGCCGAATACGAGGTTCCGGTGATCCGCGATCTCGAAGACGCCGAGATCAAGCGCACGCGAGTCTGGGCGCTGGCAGACTGACGCGTATCCGGCGCCAAAGCGCGCGTTTCGCTCCGATTCCTGCCGTTTTCGGAAGCTGCCCTGACCAAAGTCGGTACTGCCGCGCCTTGAAGCGCGCGTTCCGCCCGGCGCATAATGTGGCCAACTAAGAGGCGGGAGAAAAGCCCGTCCGCGTAAGGGGTAAGGGAGGAGTACGATGTCCGACAAGATTTATGCCGTTTCTCCGGAATGGAAGAAACGCGCCTGGCTGGACGAAGCCAAATACAAGGAAATGTATGCCGCCTCGATCAAGGACCCGGAGAAATTCTGGGGCGAGCAGGCGAAGCGCATTCACTGGATGAAGCCCTTCACGAAAGTGAAGAACACGTCCTTCGACCGCGACGTCTCGATCAAGTGGTTCGAGGATGGCAAGACCAACATCTGCTACAACGCCGTCGATCGTCATCTCGACAAGCGCGGCGATCAGGTTGCGATCATCTGGGAAGGCGACGAGCCGACCGACGACAAGAAGATTACCTATAAAGAGCTTCACGCCGAAGTTTGCCGCTGGGCAAACGTCCTGAAGAAGCAGGGCGCCAAGAAGGGCGACCGCGTCACGATTTATCTTCCGATGATTCCGGAAGCGGCTTACGCGATGCTCGCCTGCGCACGCATCGGCGCAATTCATTCCGTCGTGTTCGGCGGCTTCTCTCCGGACAGTCTTGCGGGCCGTATCGAAGACTGCAAATCGAACATCGTGGTGACGGCGGATGAAGGCCTTCGCGGCGGCCGCAAGATTCCGCTGAAAGCCAACACGGATGCCGCCTGCGACAAGGCCGGCGGCGTTTCTTCCGTGATCGTCGTCAAGCGCACCAAAGCAGCGGTCGACATGAAGTCGGGCCGCGACGTCTATTACGACGACATCGCGAAGAGCGTTACCGCCGACTGCCCCTGTGAGGAAATGAACGCGGAGGACCCGCTGTTCATTCTCTACACTTCGGGCTCGACCGGAAAACCGAAGGGCGTGCTGCACACCACCGGCGGCTATTCGGTGTTCACTTCGATGACGCACCAGTATGTCTTCGACTATCACGACGGCGATATTTATTGGTGCACGGCCGATGTCGGCTGGGTCACCGGCCACAGCTACATCGTTTACGGTCCGCTCCAGAACGGCGCGGTGACATTGATGTTCGAAGGCGTGCCCAACTACCCGACGAACGCGCGCTTCTGGGAAGTGATCGACAAGCACAAGGTCAACATCTTCTACACCGCACCGACCGCGATCCGCGCGCTGATGCAGGCGGGCGACGACCCGGTGAAGAAGACCTCGCGCAAGTCGCTGCGTCTCCTCGGTTCGGTCGGCGAGCCGATCAATCCGGAAGCCTGGGAGTGGTATTACCGCGTGGTCGGCGACAGCCGCTGCCCGATCGTCGACACCTGGTGGCAGACCGAAACCGGCGGCATTCTGATTACGCCGCTTCCCGGCGCGATCGCACAGAAGCCGGGCTCGGCGACGCTGCCGTTCTTCGGCGTCCAGCCGCAGCTCGTCGATGCCGACGGCAAGGTGCTCGAAGGCGCCGCCTCCGGAAACCTCTGCATCACCGATAGCTGGCCGGGCCAGATGCGCACGGTCTACGGCGATCACGAACGCTTCGTGCAGACGTACTTCTCGACCTACAAGGGCAAGTACTTCACCGGCGACGGCTGCCGCCGCGACGAGGACGGCTACTACTGGATCACCGGCCGCGTCGACGACGTCATCAACGTCTCCGGTCACCGCATGGGCACCGCTGAAGTCGAAAGCGCGCTCGTCGCGCATCCGAAAGTTTCGGAAGCCGCGGTCGTGGGCTACCCGCACAACATCAAGGGTCAGGGTATCTATGCCTACGTCACCCTGATGGCGGGCGAGAACGGCTCGGAGGAGTTGCGGAAAGAACTGGTCAACTGGGTACGCAAGGAAATCGGGCCGATCGCATCGCCCGATCTCATCCAGTTCGCGCCGGGCCTGCCGAAGACGCGCTCCGGCAAGATCATGCGTCGTATTCTTCGCAAGATCGCCGAGGACGAATACCAGAGCCTCGGCGATACCTCGACGCTTGCGGATCCCGCGGTGGTCGACGATCTGGTGAACAACCGCCAGAACAAGAAGAGCGCGTGAATTAACTACTGAAAAGACAAGCAGGCGCGGGCGAAAGCCCGCGCTTTACTTTTGCGTTCACGATAAAAGGTTAATTTCCACCGCGCACGCGGACCGGCGGCTACAACCGCGGTCATGCAGAAACTGAAAGTCGCGCTCGTTCTGGTCTTCCTCTTCGGTATCGTATTCGCGGCGAAAGCCCGCGAGGTCGTGCCGTTCGAGAACGCGCCTGCCGGCATCATCGTGATCGTGCACAGCGAACGCGCGTTGTACCTCACGCTCGGCAACGGCCGCGCGCTCCGCTATCCGGTCGCGGTCGCCAAGCGCGGCAAGCAATGGTTCGGCACACGCCATATTGACGGGAAATATGTGAACCCCGCATGGTCGCCGCCGCCGGAAGTGCGCCGCGATCATCCGTACATGCGGGCGGTCTACGAAGGCGGCGCTCCCGACAATCCGATGGGCGTCCGCGCGCTTACGCTGACGGGCGGAGAATTCGCGATCCACGGCACCAACCGTCCGAGCTCGGTCGGCCGCTTCGCGTCCTATGGCTGCTTCCGGATGTACAACGAAGACATCGTCGATCTGTACGAGCGCGTCGGTGTCGGCACGCCGGTAATCGTGACACGATAAAAGTAACGCGCATCCGCCAAGTCAGAAATCGCTGGCGATGCCCTTCTTCTCCCAGTCGCCGTAACGAGAGGGTTCTTTCTCGCGCTTCGCGCCTTTCTCAGGCGGAAGTGCCGCGGCAGCCGCATCGATCTCCCTGCGCCGGGCTTCGGCTTCGGCGAGCGCTCGTTTCGCGGCTTCGGTCTGCGGTCTTTTCTCAGTCATGGCGTTCAGGAACAACCTCCGGACGCGAGCGTCAAGCTCCCCGCAGAAACCCCGCCCTTGCGAAGGCGGTTCCGGCACCCCATTGTTTTCAGCCGGACGAAGGCGGCGCTTTTTCGCGCCAGAAAGGGAAATCCTTCCATGAACTACATGAAAACCGCGATTTTGCTGGCCGGCATGACCGCGCTCTTCATGGGGATCGGCGCGCTGATCGGCGGCCAGCAGGGCATGCTGATCGCGTTCGTGATCGCAGCCGGCATGAACGTCTTCAGCTACTGGAATTCCGACAAGATGGTCCTGTCGATGCACGGCGCACAGGAGGTCGACGAGCAGTCCGCGCCCGAGCTGGTGCGGATGGTGCGGGAGCTCTCGAGCCGCGCGGGCCTGCCGATGCCGAAGGTCTATCTCATGGACAACCCGCAGCCGAACGCATTCGCGACCGGCCGCAATCCTGAGAACGCGGCGGTCGCCGCGACCACCGGCCTGATGCAGATGCTGAACAAGGACGAGATCGCGGGCGTCATGGCGCACGAGCTCGCGCACATCAAGAACCGCGACACGCTGATCATGACCGTCACCGCGACCTTCGCAGGTGCCATCTCCATGCTCACGAATTTCGGCATGATGTTCGGCGGCAACCGCAACAACAACGGCATCGGCATGATCGGCACCATTGCGATGATGATTCTCGCGCCGCTTGCCGCCATGGTCGTGCAGATGGCGATCTCGCGCACGCGTGAATATGCCGCTGACCGCATGGGTTCGGAAATCTCCGGCCAGCCGATGGCGCTCGCCTCGGCGCTCAATAAGATATCGGGCGCGGCACATGAAATCCCGAACATGGATGCTGAGCGCAATCCGGCGACCGCGCACATGTTCATCATCAACCCGCTGTCCGGCGAGCGCATGGACAATCTGTTCTCAACCCATCCGGCGGTCGAGAACCGGATCGCGCAGCTAGAACAAATCGCATCCGAGATGGGCGCCGTATCGAACCTCACCTCTTCCGCCTCGCGCGTTTCCGGCGTAACAGGACCGAAAGCACGTCCGCGCGGTCCTTGGGGATAAATGGCGAAACGCCAGCACAAACCGATCAAGAGCGACGCGCCGGGCCTCACCGCCCGGCGCTTTGCTGCGGATGCCCTGCTCGCGATCCTGCATGGGCGCCGCGCGCTCGAAGACGTGTTCGAGCATGGCGAGACCGGCGTGCAGTTTCGCGCGCTGGACGAGCGCAACCGCGCGCTCGCACGCATGATCGTTGCGACCGCGTTGCGCCGCGCGGGCAGCCTGCAAGCCGTGCTCGAACGTTTCCTGAGCGAAGGCTGGCCGGAGGACGTGCGCGTACACGCGGTGTTGCTCTCGGCAAGCGCGCAGATTCTTTTGCTTGAAGTCGCCAATCACGCCGCCGTCGATCTCTCGGTCGATCTCGCGAATGAGTTTCGCAACAAACGCTATGCGGGACTTGTCAATGCAGTGCTGCGCAAGGTCGTCGCCGAAGGCCGTTCGGTTCTCGATGCATTGCCGCCGGAGGCCGATACGCCGGAATGGATGCGCGAACGCTGGCGCAACACCTACGGCGCGGAAACGCTGCGTGAAATCTGTCTCGCGCATCGCATCGAGCCTGCGCTCGATATCACGCCGAAGCAGGATCCTTCGGCGCTAGCGAAACAGCTCGAAGGGATCGTGCTGCCCACCGGCAGCGTTCGCATCACCGGCAAAGGCGCAGTTACGCAACTTCCCGGCTACGACGAAGGCGAGTGGTGGGTACAGGACGCAGCCGCCGCGATCCCCGCGAAGCTCATGGGCGACATTCGCGGGCTTCGTGTCGCCGATCTTTGCGCGGCTCCGGGCGGCAAGACGCTGCAACTCGCAAACGCTGGCGCGCGTGTAACCGCGGTCGACCGCTCGACCCCCCGGCTCAAGCGGCTCAAGCAGAACCTCGAGCGCACGAACCTGAAAGCCGAAACCGTCGCCGCCGATGCGGCGGCGTGGGAAGCCGAACCCTTCGACGCGATTCTGCTGGACGCACCCTGCTCCGCCACCGGAACCATCCGGCGGCACCCGGACATTCTGTGGCAGAAGCAACCGGAAGATCTCGAGCAGGTCACGAAGCTGCAGGCGCGGCTGCTCCACAACGCGGTGAAGCTGCTAAATCCCCGCGGCCTGCTCGTCTATTCCACCTGCTCGCTGGAGCCGGAGGAAGGCGAGATGCAGATCAATGCGCTGCTCGCGCGAAACAAAGATCTGGAGCGCGTGCCGATCGGCCCCGACGAAGCGGGTGATTCGCGCGCCGTGACCGCCGACGGCGATCTGCGGACACTTCCCTTTCATCTTCCGCATAGCGACCCGCGGCTTTCGGGTTGCGACGGATTCTTCGCAAGCCGCCTGCGCCGCAAATCCTGATCTCCATTCAGTAGACAGAAGGATCGTCTTGGCTATCTTGGCCGCGGGATCTGGGGAGTTTGCAGAAGCCGGTCGCGAACCGGCGAAGCGGAAGGCGACAACATCCGATGGCGGAGCGGCGGCGGCCTGCGCTGGGTGGTGGCGGATTGCGGGGCTGGTGGGCGCGGATCACCGCGAACCCGGCCTATCGCTGGCGTATCGGAGTGCCGATTCCGGAACGGCTCCTGATCGCGCCGCAAGACCTTCGCACCGGCGATCCGACGATTGCGACCGAGATTTATGGCGGCGTATTCGGCTTCGCCGGCAAGACGGTATCGGCAGAAGGCCGCTCGCCGTTCGAAATCCTGCCGCCCTCGCGCGAATGGTCTGAGGAACTGCTCGGTTTCAGCTGGCTCCGGCATCTGCGCTCCGCCGGCCTCACGCTGTCGAGCCAGAATGCCCGCGCGCTCGTTTCCGACTGGATCGCGCTGCACGGAGGCGCACATCCCGTTTCCTGGGAGCCCGCAATCACCGCGCGGCGCGCGATCGCGTGGCTCACGCATTCGCCGCTCATCCTTCAGGATTCGGATCACGGATTTTATCGTTCCTATATGCGTTCACTGTCGCGGCAGGTTCGCTTTCTGAACAAGATCTATCCCGTTGCAGAAGACGGCTATCCGCGCTTACTCGTGACGGTTGCGCTCACATTTGCCGGACTCTGCATGGCCGGAGAGCAACGCCTGTTCCAGCAGTCGGCGAAGCGGCTCATTCACGAATTGCGGCGGCAAATACTCCCGGACGGCGGACACATAAGCCGCAATCCCCGGACGATCATCGAAATCCTGATCGATCTCCTGCCGCTCCGGCAGGCGTTCGACGCGCGCAACATACCCGTGCCCGCCGCACTCGAGACATCGATCACCCGCATGCTCCCGATGTTGCGGTTGCTGCGTCTCGGTGATGGCTCGATCGCGCAGTTCAACGGCATGGGCGCCACTCCCGCCGACATGCTCGCGGCCGTGCTTGCCTATGACGACATGCGCACACAGCCGCTGTTCGACGCACACCACTCCGGGTTTCAGCGGCTGGAGAGCGGCGGCAGCGTGGTCGTGGCCGATACCGGCGCGCCGCCGCCAGAGAACTTCAGCAACGAGGCTCATGCCGGCTGTCTTTCGTTCGAGTTCTCCGTGAAGCGGCATCGCGTCGTCATCAATTGCGGAGTGCCTTCGCAGAACCGCGCCGGCTGGAGCGAGGCCGCTCGTGCGACCGCCGCGCATTCGACTGTCACCTGGCATGACACCTCTTCGTGCCGTTTCTGCGAAACGCGAGACGGCACGATCCGGATTGCGCAGGGGCCGCTGGATGTGAAGATCGCACGTGCAGGACGGGATGAGGCCGCCGTCATACGCGCCTCCCATGACGGATATGAGCGGCAGTTCGGCATCATCCATCAGCGCTCGTGGCTGCTGTCTCCGGATGGCGACCGGCTCGATGGCGAGGACGTGTTCTCGGCACCATCCGGCCGCCGCCTTCCGCCGGACCTTCCCGACGATTACACCATCCGCTTTCACCTGCATCCTTCCGTGAAGGCGAGCCGTGTGAAAGACGGACGCACGGTGCTTCTGATTCTGCCGGGACGCGAAAGCTGGCTGTTCACGGCGCCGAGCATGCTGGTCGAGCTTGAGGAAAGCATCTACCTTTCGGCAAGCGAGGGACCCCGGCGCACCAGCCAGATCGTGATTGCCGATAGTGCGCGCTCGTTCCCGCGCGTGGTGTGGACCTTCGCGCGCGCCGACACCCCCGGACAGCCGCGCCGCGAAACGGAGCCCGACCCGCTGCTTCCGATCTAGCCGAAGGTTGTGCTGGAAAAAGCGGGCCTGCGCTTTTTTGAGGATAGGCCGCGTGCTATCGGCCTTTTCATGTCTGACCAGATCCGTCCCGTCCGCCGCGCGCTGCTGTCGGTTTCCGACAAAAGCGGGCTCGTCGATTTCGCCAAGGCGCTGGAAAAGCAAGGCGCCGAACTCGTTTCCACCGGCGGCACCAAGCGCACACTCGCGGATGCGGGGCTGACGGTCGCGGACATTTCCGACCTCACCGGATTTCCGGAGATGATGGATGGCCGCGTGAAGACTCTGCACCCGAAAGTGCATGGCGGCATTCTCGCGATCCGCGACAACGCGGAGCATGCCGCCTCGATGAAGGCGCATGCGATCCAGCCGATCGATCTCGTCGCGGTCAATCTCTACCCGTTCGAGGAAACCGTCGCGAAAGGCGCGGGCTACGACGACTGCGTCGAGAACATCGACATCGGCGGTCCTGCGATGGTGCGCGCGGCCGCGAAGAACCACGGCGATGTCGCGATCGTCGTCGATCCCGCGGACTACGCCGAGCTTCTGAAAGAGATTGCCGCGCACGGCGGCACTACGCTTTCATTCCGCAAGCGGCTCGCCGCGAAGGCATTCGCGCGAACGGCAGCTTACGACTCCGCGATCTCGAACTGGTTTGCAAACGAATTGAAAGACGATGCCCCGGTGTTTCGCTCGTTCGGCGGCAGGCTTATCGAAAAGCTCCGCTACGGCGAGAACCCGCACCAGCATGCTGCATCCTATAAAGGCGGCGAACCGCGCGCCGGCGTTCTCTCGGCGAAGCAGTTGCAGGGCAAGGAACTCTCCTACAACAACCTCAACGACACCGACGCCGCTTACGAATGCGTCGCCGAATTCGATGCGAAACGGACTGCCGCGGTCGTGATCGTGAAGCACGCGAACCCCTGCGGCGTCGCGGAGGGCGAGACGCTCATCGACGCCTACCAGAAGGCGCTCGCCTGCGATCCGGTTTCCGCTTTCGGCGGCATTATCGCGACCAACCGTCCGCTCGACGCTGACGCGGCGAAAGCCATGGTCGAAATCTTTACCGAGGTCATCATCGCGCCGGGCGCGAGCGAAGAGGCGATCAAGATCGTCGGCGCGAAGAAGAACCTTCGCCTGCTCTTGACTGACGCGCTGCCCGACCCGCGCGCGAAGGGCCTCACCTTCAAGTCGATCGCGGGCGGCATGCTCGTGCAGTCGCGCGACAACGCAGTCGCCGACGATCTCGATCTGAAAGTCGTCACCAAGCGCGCGCCCACCAGGCAGGAACTCGACGACCTGCGCTTCGCCTTCCGGGTCGCGAAGCACGTGAAATCGAATACGATCATCTACGCCATGGACCGCGCCACCGTCGGCATCGGCGCGGGGCAGATGAGCCGTGTCGATAGCGCCCGCATCGCCGCGCGCAAGGCGGAGGATGCCGCGAAGACCGCAGGCATCGACACGCCGCTCACCAGGGGTTCGGTCGTGGCGTCGGACGCCTTCTTCCCGTTCGCGGACGGATTGCTATCGGCGATCGAGGCCGGCGCGACCGCCGTGATTCAGCCGGGCGGCTCCATTCGCGACGATGAAGTGATCGAAGCCGCCGACAAGGCCGGCATCGCGATGGTTTTTACCGGCGTGCGCCACTTCCGGCACTAAGTCTTCCGTGCGGGCGCGACGCGCAGTAGCAGCAGCCCGCCGGCCACGAAGAACAGCACCAGCACCGAGACGCCGGCCTTCTGGTTCAGCGTGAGCGCGGTCACTGTCGCGACCAGAAACGGTCCCATGAACGAAGTCAGCTTTCCGGAGAGCGCGAACAAGCCGAAGAACTGCGCGAGCTGTTCGCGCGGCGCCAGGCGAACCAGAAGCGCGCGCGATGCGGCCTGCAGCGGCCCCGCCGCTATTCCGATGAAGAGGCCGATCGCGACATAGAGTTTTTCCGGAATGCTCGCGAACAGTCCTGCATGCGGGTCCGCGGGTGTCACGGGAAAGAAAAAGAAAATCCGGTCGCGGTCGATGGAGAGGATCGCAATGACTGAAACGATCAGGATCACGAGCGAGCCCAGAATAACCGGCTTCGCGCCGAGTTTGTCATCCAGCCTGCCGCCCGCGAGCGCGCCTAGCGTGCCGGTGATCGTGAGCAGGATCCCGAAGATGCCGAGCTGGATCGCGCCCCAGCCGAAGGTGCCCGCCGCATAGATCCCGCCGAACGCAAACAGCGCAACCAGACCGTCGGCATAGACCATATTCGCAAGCAGAAACGTGCCGATGTTTTTGTGCTTCCTCGCTTCGCGGACGGTGTCGAGCGTCGTTCTGAAGCCGTGCCGGACCGCCGGGCCGAGTTTCATCGCCTTTGCCTTGTCCGGCACGAACAGGAACATCGGTATGACGAACACGATGAACCAGATCGCGGTAAGCGGACCGATGAAACGGTCGCCCTCGCGCGCCGTGGCGTCCAACCCGAAGGCCGGCGGCGTCCCGATCAGCGTCAATCCCGTTTTCGGATTGGTCGAGAGAAATAAAAGAGCGAAGGCGAGCGACACGAGTCCGCCGAGATAGCCGGTCGCCCAGCCGAGCCCCGAAAGCCAGCCGATCTTGTTCGGCGGCACCAGCGAGGGCATCATCGCGTTGTTGAACACGGTCGCGAATTCCATGCCGATGGTCAGCACGGCAAAACAGACCAGCACGAAGAGGATCGTGCTCTGGTCGCCGGGCTTGCCGAACCAGAGCCCGATCGAGCCGAACACGAGCAGCACGCCGAACGCCGCGATCCACGGCTTACGCGGACCCGTTGCATCCGCGATCGCACCGATGAACGGCGAGGTCAGCGCGATCGCGATTCCCGCCGCCGCCGCCGCAAACCCCCACAGCGCCTGCCCTTCCGCCGGACTATTTGCGACGGCGGAAGCAAAATATGGTGCGTAGATGAATGTTGTGACGAGAGTTGCAACCGGCTGGCATGCCCAGTCGAACAGAACCCAGCCGAAGATCGCCCGGCGCGGTGCTTGCTGCATGAAAATCCTAGGATGCCAATTCGCTGATCAAATTCGCGGCCACCGCAAGTTTCGACAGGGTAAGCCCCGACTCCGCAATTTCCTGCACGCCGCGCCGTGCGCGGTCAACATTGCCGCCGTCCGCCGCAACCCAGGCCTCCACGGCCGCTTTGCCGCATTTGCCGGTCGCAAGTGCCGCCGCCACGATCCGGCGCTGGCTCGCCGAAATACGAGCGAGCGCAAGATCGAAGGCGAGCCGGTCGAAGTGGTCGGCTAGCTTGATGCTGCCGCCCGCCGCAAGCACACCGTCGATACGGAAATAGTCCTGTGCCGCGAAGTAAGTTTCCGCGACCGCAAGCGTCGGCTGGCCGCTTTGGCCCGCGACGAGAACGATGTCGCTTGCCGTAGTCAGATCCGGAAGCAGCGCGATCTTCGCTGCAAGCGCTTGCGGCACCTGCTTTTCCGCGATTGCCGCGGCACGGGTCTGCAAGCGCTGGGTTCTCTCCGCGGGCAGAAGCCGCCCGATATTCTGTTCGACCGCATCGATCCCGTCGCGATAATGCGCGACAACCTCTGCCAGTCCGGGCGATAAGTCCGCGTTGCGGACGAACCAGACCACGCGATCGAGCAGCAGACTTTTCACCCCATCGTAGAGCGCGAGCTGCACCGCGCCCGGAATTTTGTTGTCCAGCGCGTCGATCTCGCGGTTGAGCTCGATCATCCGGTAACTGTCGCGAACGGCGGCATAGGCTTTTGCAATCACCGCAACCGAAGCGCCGGTCTCCTCGGCGATGCGCACGACAAAGGCCGGTCCGCCGCGATTGATCATCGAATTGCCGAGCCGGGTTGCGACGATCTCGCGCCGCAGGCGATGCGCCTCCACTGCTTCCGGAAAGCGCTCCGGCACCGCGTCGGGAAAATAGCGCAGCAGTTCTTCCCGGAAATAGTCGTCGTCCGGAACATCCGATGCGATCAGGTCGTCGAACAGCGTAAGCTTCGCATAGGCGAGCGTGACCGCAAGTTCGGGCCGCGTCAGCCCCTGCCCCTTCGATTGGCGTTCGACGATCGTCATGTCGGACGGAAGATACTCGACGCTGCGGTCCAGGAGCCCTCGCCGTTCCAGATTGCGCATGAGCTGCATCTCGAAGCCAGCGTCGTTCGCTCCCTCGCGTTCGACGAGCGAGATCGCAAGCGTCTGCAGGTAGTTGTTGCGCAACACCAGCGAAGCGACACCGGGCGTCATTTCGGCAAGCAGCTTGTTCCGGTCGTCGAGCGAAAGCCGGCCGGCGCGCACCGGCATCGAGAGCGCGATCTTGAGATTCACTTCGACGTCGGAAGAATTGACACCCGCGGAATTGTCGATGGCGTCGGTGTTCAGCCGCACGCCGCGCTGTGCGGCTTCGATCCGGCCGCGCTGGGTCATGCCGAGGTTTGCGCCCTCGCCCACAACCTTCGCCGCGATTTCACTTCCCGTAATACGAATCGCGTCGTTCGCGCGGTCCCCGGCCATCGCATCGTTCTCCGCGGACGAGCGGACATAAGTACCGATGCCTCCGAACCAGAGAAGATCGACCGGACTTTTCAGGATCGCATTCATGACCTCTGCCGGCGGCGCTTCATCCTTTGAAAGAGACAGCAGCGCCTGAATTTCCGGCGAGAGCGGAATGCTTTTCGCGCTGCGCGGAAAAACCCCGCCGCCTATCGAGATTTTTGATTTGTCGTAGTCCTGCCAGCTCGAGCGTGGCAGTTCGAACACGCGCTTGCGCTCGGTGAAACTCGTCTCCGGTTCTGGAGACGGATCGATGAAGATGTCGCGATGATCGAACGCCGCGACGAGCCTGATCGTGCGCTCAAGCAGCATGCCGTTGCCGAACACGTCGCCCGACATGTCGCCGACGCCCGCAACCGTGAATGGTGTGTTCGAAATATCGATGTCCATCTCGCGGAAGTGGCGCTTCACCGCCTCCCACGCGCCGCGCGCGGTGATGCCCATCTTTTTGTGATCGTAACCCGCGGAGCCGCCGCTCGCGAAAGCGTCGCCGAGCCAGAAGCCGTGTTCGACCGCGAGCGCGTTCGCGGTGTCGGAAAACGTCGCGGTGCCTTTGTCGGCGGCAACCACGAGATAAGGATCGTCGGCGTCATGCCGCACCGTATTCTCGGGAGGAACGACGTCACCTTCTGCCGAGAGATTGTCGGTGATCTCGAGTAACGAGCGGATGAAGACCTTGTAGCAGTCCGTTCCCTCCGCCATCACGATTTCGCGCGAGGCGCCCGAAGGCATCAGCTTCGGCACGAAACCGCCTTTCGCGCCCACCGGCACGATCACGGCATTCTTCACCTGCTGCGCTTTCACGAGGCCGAGTACTTCGGTGCGGAAATCCTGCGGCCGGTCGGACCAGCGGATACCGCCGCGCGCGACCTTGCCGAACCTGAGATGCACGCCTTCGACGCGCGGCGAATAGACGAAGATCTCGAACAGAGGCCGCGGCAGCGGCAGTTCGTCGATCTTCCGGCTTTCGAACTTGATCGAGATCGTCGGGCGCGGGCCCCCGTCCTTTGCGATCTGATAGAAGTTGGTGCGCACCGCGGCAGCAATCAGATTGGCCAATCGTCTTAAGATTCGGTCTTCATCGAGGCTTTGCACCGAGGCGAGAGCGGCTTCGATTCGTGCGCGAATTTCCTTCACTTTCGCTTCGCGCGCCGGCCCGCTATCGCGCGGATCGAAGCGCGCATGAAACAGCGAAACGAGATCGCGCGCGATCTCCGGATGCCGATTCGCGGTCGTCCACAGATAATCCTGGCTGTAGGGGATCGCCGCCTGCCGCAGATAGCGCGCGAGCGTGCGCACGAGCGTCACATCACGCCACGGCAGGCCTGCGTTCAGCACGAGTGCGTTGAAGCCATCGTTCTCGGCGCGGCCCTGCAAGACTGCCATCATCGCGGCCTCCAGCCGCGCGTCGAGAGCCTCTGACTCGATCGCGCGGCCGTCCGCGCGGGCGAGCGTCATGTCGTGCAGCCAGACCGTGCCGCCTGCAAGCACATCGCGCTCGATGACATAGGTGCGCTCGTCGATCACGGAAAAGCCCATGTTCTCCAGAAGCGGCACGCGCTCGGACAGCGGCAATGGCCGCTCGCAATTCCAGACCTTCAGATTGATCGAGCTGTTGTCGGCATCCTCCACGCGATAGAAGTTGATCGCGAGCGGCTTTTCCTTGGAGAGATTCTCGATCACCCGAATGTCGGCGACTGCAGTCTTCGCGGAGAACGCCTCGCGGTAGGCGGCCGATAGCGCGCCGCTGTAGTTCTCGGAAATTTCCCGCGCCCGCACCGGATCGAATGCCGACGGAAGCTCCTGCACGAACTCGTCCTGCCAGCTTCGGATGATCGCGCTAACGCCGGCTTCGAGTTCCGTACGCGGCGGGCTTGGCGTTTCGCCGGAGTCCCGCCCGATGATGAAATGCACGCGCGTAAGCGGACCGTCGGGGAAATAAGGATAGAATGCCGACAGGCGCCCCTGATAGATTTCAGCAAGATATGCGCCGATCCTGGCGCGGATCGTGCTGTCGTAGCGCTCGCGCGGCACGAAGACGATCACGGACACGAAGCGGTTGAAGCGGTCGGGGCGCGACAGCACGCGCACGCGCGGCCTTTCCTCGAGTTGCAGGATCGAAAGCGAAAACTGCAACAGCGTCTCGCGGCTCACCTGAAACAGGTCGTCGCGAGGATAGGTTTCGAGCACGTTCGCGAGCGCCTTGCCGGAATGGCTCTCCGGCGGAAAGCCCGCGTGATCGAGCACGAAGGCCGCCTTGCGCCTGAGATACGGAATCTTGAACACCGACTCGCGATAGACCGGCGACGTGAACAACCCGACGATGCGCCGCTCGCCGACCAATTTGCCGCTTTTGTCGAAGCGCTTGATGCCGACGTAGTCCATGTGCGCGCGCCGGTGCACGCGCGAGCGCAGGTTGGCCTTGGTGACGATCAGAGGCCGCGGAAGATTCATGAACTCGCGCAATTCGGCGCTGGCCGCGACCGGCTCGCCGGCGCGGCTCAAGACGCGGATGCCGCGGCTGCGGAGAATGCCAAGGCCGGTCTCGTATTGCGGCTCCAGCGTGAAGTTTTCGCCGCTGCCCATCACGATGTTGTCGCGGCAGCCGAGCAACGTGAACTGCCCGTCGCGAAGCCACTTCATGAAGGCGATGGCTTCTTCGAGTTCCTCTTCTCCAAGCGGGTGTGATTTCTTCTGCAGCCCGTCGATGACCTCGTCGACATACTCCAGCATCGCCGGCCAATCGGCAACGCAGACGCGCACGTCTTCGAGCGTCTCCCGCAGTGCATCAGCGATCTTTGCGTGACGCGACTCGTCGATGCGCTCGACATGAATGTGAATGAAGCTTTCGCGGCGCTTCTTCTTCCCGTCTTTTGCGAGCCCGCGCCATTCCTCGAGCGCTCCATTGTCATTGCGCTCGATGGAAAAGATCGGATGGACGGCAAGGCGGATCGAAAGCCCTTGCGCACCAAGTTCGCCCGCGACCGAGTCGAGCAGGAACGGCATGTCGTCGTTCTCGATCTCGATCACCGTGATCGCGCCAAGTCCGCGGCCGCTTCTCGCGGATGCCGGATTGTAAATCTGGATGTCCGCCTTTCCGGGCGGCCGCTTTGCGAGATGCGCGAAGCTCTGCTTGGCGAGGGCGGCGATCTCCTCTGGGCTGTAGAGTGCGAGATCCTCGGGCGAGGCCGCGCCGAACAATGCTGCGACAAAATCCTGCGGCAGCTTCGCGGCGGCCGCAATCTTCGCCGCCGCCCCGATCGCGGCTTCGGCGGCCGCATCGTCGCTTCCCGGAATCTTTTCAGCGATGTTCATGCTGCCGCCCTCCCTGCTTCCCCCCGCAGGACCGGCCGGTCTTTTTCTGCGATTCGCAGCGCCGGTTTCATTCAGTCTCCGCCTCCGTCCATCCGCTGTCGAGACCGATGTTTCGGCCACGGTCTCCGGCTGTTAAGCTTTCCCTACACGCCAAAAAGGACACGACCATGAAGGCCGCAAACAATCCCTCGCCCGCCGCGCGCCATGAAGAAAAGGTGATGGCGCTTGACCTATCCCCTGTCGAACTCGACGAGGCGATGAAAGCGTACTTCGCGAAGTGCCAGGAGAAGCTCGGCTTCATTCCGAACGTGCTGAAGGCCTATTCGTTCGATCTCGCGAAGCTGAAAGCGTTTATCGCAATGTCGGACGACCTGATGCTCGGGAAATCAGGCCTCTCGAAGATCGAACGGGAGATGATCGCGGTCGTGGTTTCCTGTGCCAACCATTGCCATTACTGCCTGGTCGCGCACGGCGCGGTGCTGCGGAAGCTTACCGGGGATCCGATGCTTGCAGAGACGATGGTCGCGAACTATCGCGCTGCCGGTCTCGACGCACGCACGCGCGCGATGCTCGATTTTTGCTGGAAGCTTACCGAAACGCCATGGGAAGTCGGCGAAGAGGACCGCGCAAGCCTTCGCGGCGCAGGATTCTCGGATCGCGATATCTGGGACATCTCCGCGGTCGCGGGCTTCTTCAACATGTCGAACCGCATGGCGACGGCTTCCGGCAACGAACCGAACCCGGAATACTATTCGATGGCGCGCTAACTACAGAAGGACGAGTTTGTTCGGCAGTTCGTCCTTGTTCACCGCGCCTGGCGGAAAGTGTTCGGCAAGGACCTTGCCGCAAATACCGATCGCCTCGATGAAGCCGTTGCCGAGTTCGTCACGCTTGATCGCATCAAGCAGCGCCGTGACGGCTTCACGCCATACCTCGTCCGCTACCTTCTCGCTGATCCCGGTGTCGGCGACCACTTCGACATAGCGCTCGGCAAGCGACACGAAAATCAGCACGCCGGTACGGTTCTGCGTCTGGTGCAGTCCGTGGGCCGCGAACTGGTTTTGCGCCTCGGCATGCGCCCGATCGTGTTTCACGCGCTTCGGCACGATGCCGAAGCGAAACGCGCGGTGATTGAAGACGAGCGCGAGCACGAGCGCCGTTCCGAGCTGCGCGGAGTAGATCGCAATCGCGCTCGTGAACGTCAGGTAGAGTAGCGGCAGCGGCACCAGAAGCGCGAGCAGGAATGCGATGACCAGCGGATAGGCGCGATAGCTGCCCGAAGCGCGGGCAAGAACGCAGAAGACTTCGCCCGAGGTCGCGGTTTCCGTGCGCCGGATCGCTTCCGCGATTCTGTCCATGTCGCCTTGATCGAAGTGCAGACGCATCACCAGTTCCCCGAACTCCCGCCGCCGCCATACGAACCGCCGCCGCCCTTGCCCGTGCCCCGCGAACCTGAATCCGTGCCGCGCGTGACACGGACCCCGGAGACGACTCGGGAAAGCCAGAACATCACACTCCGGATTCTTCCCTTCTCCGGCACCAGCCCGATCACGATCAGAATCTGGCACAGCACCGAGATCACGATCAGCGCCGCGAGCAGGAGGAAGCCGAGCATGACGAGCGATGCGCCGAGCGAAATCTGCTCGATGGGCGGCTCGGCGGTCTGCGCCGCTGCGGGCGCCGGCAAGAGCATGATCGCAGCGAATACAATCCTTCGCATCACCAGCTTCCCGACGAGCCGCCGCCGCCAAACGAACCGCCGCCTCCGGAAAAGCCGCCCGAGTCAGAAGACGACCATGACGAAGAGGAGGATGATGAACTCCAGGATGACGACCCTGAACTCGACCCGCTGTTCACCCGTTCCCAGAAGGTCTGCTGCTTCTTGCCCTTCTGTTTCTGGCCGTGGATCGTGCTGCGTGTGATCGAGCGCACCGTGAGCCACGTAATCAGGACCGCGAGAAAGATCGGGCCGAACGTAAAGAGAAGAACCAGAAGGACGATCACCCAGTCCGGGATTTGCTGTCCTTGCTGCGGCGGGCGCTTCCACTCCTCGCCACCGCCGGACAGCACCTTGATGATCTCGTCCGCGCCCGCAACGATCCCGCCCGCGTAGTCGTTCGCGCGAAATTTCGGAATAATGACGCGCTGGATGATGAGCGACGACACCGCATCCGGCAGTATGCCCTCCGCGCCGTAACCGACTTCGATCCGTACCTTGCGCTCGTTCGGCGCGACGATCAGCAACACGCCGTTATTCGTCGTCTTCTGCCCGATGCCCCAGCGCCGGCCGAGCTGGTATCCGTACTCCTCGATGGTGCGGCCGGAAAGCGAAGTGAGCGTCACGACGACAAACTGCGCGGTGGTTTTGGTCTCGAGGTCCTCGAGCTTCCGGGAAAGTTCCTTGCGTTGGGCGTCGCTGAGTAGCGACGCGCGGTCGACGATGCGGCCCGTCAGTTCCGGAAACTGGAGCGGCTCCGAAGTCTGGGCAAAGGCGGCAAGCGGCGCGAGAAGAAGCGCGAGCGCGATGAGCGCCCGCGACAAGCTTTTCCCCGCCGCGGCGAAGCGCATGGAATTTACTTCGTGAACTTCACGTTCGGAACGCGCATCTGCTCTTCGGGAATTGTGAAGGTCGCCATCGGCTTGGCGTCGCGATAGAGCGTGGAGGCCCAGAGAATGCCCGGGAAGGTACGAAGCTCGGTGTTATAGATGCGCACCGCTTCGATGTAGTCGCGGCGCGCGACCGCGATCCGGTTTTCGGTGCCCTCGAGCTGCGCCTGCAAGGTGAGGAAGTTCTGGCTCGACTTCAGGTCGGGATAGGCTTCGGCGACCGCGAGCAGGCGTCCGATCGCGCCGGAAAGCTGCTGCTGCGCGTCCTGAAATCGCTTCAGCGCTTCGGCGTCCGTGATCTGGCTCGCGTCGATCCTGATTTGCGTCGCCTTCGCGCGCGCTTCGACCACGGCCGTCAGCACATCTCTTTCCTGCTGCGCAAAGCCCTTCACGGTCTCCACGAGATTAGGAATGAGATCGGAGCGGCGCTGATACTGGTTCTGCACCTCGCCCCATTTCGCCTTGGCCTGCTCCTCATAGGTCGGAATCGCGTTGACGCCGCAGCCTGCGGTAAATAGCGCGAGCAGTGCGACAATCCCCAGCGAGCGAATGCGTACTGCGTTTGCAAAAAAGAAATTTGCGGCATTGGCGGCCATTATTCTGCTCCCGTTTCGAAGAGACGCTTGAGGTAAAACCTCGCCGGAACTCGCGTCAAGCGGGGACAAGCTGCTAATAAGGCTTCGTCATGAACGCGATCTCTTCCCTCGCATCCAGCCGTCTGCCGATTGTCCTTGTGCTCCTCGTCGCGCTCGGCTCGCAGGCGATCCCGCAACCCGCAAGCGACATCGTCCTGCTTGCAAAGACGGCGAAGCCCGTCGTCGCGAAACACGGCATGGTGACGACACAGGACGCCATCGCGACAAAGATCGGTGTGGAGGTTCTCAAGAAAGGCGGCAACGCCATCGACGCCGCTGTGGCGGTCGGTTTCGCGCTCGCGGTTACCCATCCCCGCGCGGGGAATCTCGGCGGCGGCGGCTTCTTCGTGATCTGGCTTGCGGAGAAGAAGCACGCCGTTGCGCTCGACTTCCGCGAAATCGCCCCGGCCGCGATCAACGAAAAGAGCTTTCTCGACGGGAACGGCAAACCGGATATCGCGAAGACGCTTCGCACCGGGCTCGGCGTGGGCGTTCCCGGCAGCGTCTCCGGTCTTGCCACCGCGCTCGAGAAATTCGGCTCCGGCAGGTTTTCGCTTGCCGATTTGATCGCTCCCGCGATCCGTCTCGCGCGCGACGGCGTCCCGATCGAAAGCGATCTCAAAACTTCGCTCGCATTCTTTCAGAATACGCTCCTGCGCTGGCCTTCGTCGGCAAAAATTTTCGCGCGTGACGGCAAGATTCTACAAGACGGCGCGCTCGTACAGCGCGATCTCGCCGACACGCTCGAAGCCATCGCGAAGAATGGGCCAAGCGCCTTTTACAAGGGAGAGATCGCGGAGAAGATCGCGCTTGCCGTCCGTGAGGCCGGCGGCGTCATGACCGCGGACGATCTCGCGCGGTACAAGACCGAAATGCTCGAAGTCGTGCGCGGCAGCTACCGCGGCTACGACGTACTCTCGATGCCGCCGCCTTCGTCGGGCGGCGCGCTTCTGATTCAGATCCTGAACATTCTCGAGGGCTATGAACTCATCGGCGGGCCGAACGCGCCGCATACGCTGCATCTGATGGTCGAGGCGATGAAGCGCGCCTATGCCGACCGCGCCGAGTTCTTCGGCGACCCGGCTTTCGTCAAGGTTCCGCTCACGCACCTGATCTCGAAGGATTACGCCGCGCGGATCCGCAAAAGCATCGACGAAACCAGGGCCATTCCTTCCGCCTTCATCAAGGCGGGGATCACACCGAAGAAGGAAGGCGAGAACACTACGCATTATTCGATCGTCGACCGGCACGGCAACGCGGTCGCGGCCACCGTCACGCTCAATCTCAATTTCGGCCTCGGTCTGGTCGCCGAGAGCACCGGCGTTTTGCTCAATAACGAACTCGACGACTTCGCGCTCGCGCCTGGCGTGCCGAATGCTTACGGCCTCGTGGGAGGTGCCGCCAATGCACCGGGGCCGAACAAGAAGCCGCTGTCCTCGATGTCGCCAACAATCCTCTTGAAAGACGGCAAGGTATTCCTCGTCACAGGTTCACCGGGGGGCTCAACCATCATCACGACCGTGCTGCGCGTGATTTCCGGTGTGATCGACCACCGGCTCGACATCGCGCAGGCGGTTCTGCTTCCGCGCATCCATCATCAATGGATGCCGGACGAAGTGCGGCCCGAACGCGCGATGGAGCGCGTGATGCCGCCCGCGCAATGGATCGCTTTTGAGACCTATGGGCACAAGGTGCGGTTTTTTCCGTTCAATCTCGGCGCGGCAAATTCGATTCTGGTGACGCCGAATGGCATCACCGGGATTTCCGATCCACGCTATCTCGGAACGCTGGCGGCAGGACACTAACATGCGGCAGGCAACGCACGCCCTCACCATGCAGACCAAGGGCCGCGGACTCTACGAATTCACGCACGAAATGTTGCGCTGGCTGGCTGCGGAAAAATTTTCGACCGGGCTGCTCACGGTCTATTGCCGCCATACGTCGGCATCGCTTCTGATTCAGGAGAACGCCGATCCCGACGTGCAGACGGATTTGCAGAATTACTTCGAAGCGATCGCGCCGGAGTCGGACCGCTACATTCATTCCGCCGAAGGCCCGGACGACATGCCCGCGCACCTGCGCGCGGCACTCACGCAGACGAGCCTCTCGATCCCCATCGTCGATGGCCGCCTCGTTCTCGGCACCTGGCAGGGCATTTATCTGTTCGAGCACCGCACGCGCCCGCACGACCGCGAGATCGTGCTGCACGTGCTGGGCGATTGATTCTTCGAGAAAACTGGAGCGGGCGAAGGGATTCGAACCCTCGACCCCGACCTTGGCAAGGTCGTGCTCTACCCCTGAGCTACACCCGCGTCCGTGTGGCGTCCCCTTGGGGGCGCCGGGTAGAGCGGGGTTCTAGGCAAAAGCCTTCGCGCGCGCAACACCTTCGATAAGGCTAGCCTTAACGCGGCTTTTGGCGCCTCCAGAGCCCTCCCGGATTTGCTTTCGGGGGCTCCGGACCCCATTTATGGTCCGGAACCAAGCCCAATCGGGACTTTCGGAGCAGGAATATGGACTTGAATCCGGGAAACGGCGCACGACCGGCCAATACAGGCGACGTGATTTCCGACACCACGACACAGACCTTCATGAAGGACGTGATCGAGGAATCGAAGAAGCGTCCGGTGCTCGTCGATTTCTGGGCGGAGTGGTGCGGCCCCTGCAAGGCGCTGACGCCCGTTCTGGAAAAAGCGGTGCGCGCGGCCGGCGGCGCGGTGAAGCTCGTCAAAATGAACATCGACCAGCATCCGCAGATCGCGGGCCAGCTCGGCATCCAGTCGATCCCCGCCGTGTTCGCATTCGACAAGGGCCAGCCGGTCGATGGCTTTGTCGGCGCGCTACCCGAAGGTCAGGTCACCGCCTTCATCGAGCGGCTCACCGGCAAGGCCAATCCCGCGACCGAACAGCTCAACGAAGCTGAAGCGAAACTCGCGGCAAACGATTTCGACGAAGCGACTTCGCTTTTCGCGGAGGTGCTGACCGAAGATCCGGCAAATGCCCGCGCGCTCGCGGGGCTCGTGCGTTGTCACATTGCGGCCGGCGATCTCGAACAGGCGAAGGAAACCTTCGCGATGATTCCGGCGGATGCATCGAAGGATAAAACCGCGGCGCCTGCGATTACGGCCGCCAAGGCTGCGCTCGATCTCGCCGAGCAAGCCGGCAAGGTGAGCGGCGAAGCCCGCGATCTCGAAGCGAAGGTAAACGCCGATCCGAACGACCACCAGTCGCGCCTCGATCTTGCAATCGCGCTCAGCGCCAAGGGCGACAAGGCGAGCGCCGCCGAGCATCTGCTTGCGATCATCAGAAAGGATCGCAAATGGAACGACGAGGCCGCGCGCAAGCAGCTGCTGCAATTCTTCGAGGCCTGGGGCCCGATGGACGAAGCAACCATCGACGCGCGCAAGAAGCTTTCGATCATCCTCTTCTCGTAAACCCGGAGGCCAGCGAAGCAGCCAATGGCGATCAATGTGCCCTATCGAACGCCGAAGGATGTTCCAGCCGTCATTCCGGTCTTCCCGCTGCCGCGCGCATTGCTGCTTCCGCGCACCGAGCTGCCGCTCAACATTTTTGAGCCGCGCTATCTCCAGATGATCGAAGACGTGATCCGCGGCGATCGCGTGATCGGCATGATCCAGCCCAACGAGCCGGAAGAAAACGCGAGCAAGGTCCCGCCGCTTTACGCGGTCGGTTGCGCGGGACGGCTTACCAACTTCGCCGAGTCCGGCGACGGCCGTTATCAGGTCGTGCTCACCGGGATCGCACGCTTTCGCATCGTCGAGGAAGTGAACGTCTCGACGCCCTACCGCCAGTGCAGGGTGGATTACGCCCCGTACGCCGAAGATCTCGTGCAGGGCGTTGGCGAAGACGAGGTCGATCGCGATGCGCTTCTGAAGACGCTTGCGAACTATCTTGCCGCCAATTCCATCGAGGCGGATTGGTCCGGTATCACGCAGGCCCCCACCGAAGCGCTCGTGAACGGGCTTTCCCTGATGTCGCCGTTCGGTGTACGGGAAAAGCAGGCGCTGCTCGAAGCGCCCGACCTAAAAAGCCGCGCGGAGCTTCTCGTCGCAGCAACGGAAATATCGCTGGCGGCGGGCGAGCGCGACGAGAACGGAACTTTACAATAGGCTTGGCGTTGCAGCCGCCACCCTCCCAGCATGGAGAACCCGATGAACACCGGACGGCACACCGTCGACCCCAAGCTTCTGGAAATTCTGGTCTGCCCCGTGACCAAGGGGCCGCTCGAATACGACGCGGAAAAACAGGTTCTGGTCTCGCGCGCCGCCAAGCTCGTCTATCCGATCCGCGACGGCATCCCGATCATGCTGCCTGAGGAAGCGCGCCCGCTCGCGGACTAAAGCGTCACCCCGAAAATGGGAACGGCTTTCGGAAAAGATCACGCTCCGACTTATCCGACTTAGATGTACTCGCCCCGAAGCAATTTCGGCACATTGCCCGTGAGGCCCGCCGCCTCGCGGGCAAAGAATTTTTTCAAGGCAGGCGCGCGGTCGACAATGCCAAGGCCGAGATCGCGCAGATATTTGAGCGCCGTCGAATCGTTTGAAAATAGCCGGTTGATGCCGTCCGTGACGATGCCCATCGTCATGGTGTCCGCACGCCGCCAGCGCTGGTAGCGGGCCAATACCTCCGGCGCACCGGGATCGAGGCCCAGCCGCGCATTGTCTGCGATGCATTCCGCAAGCGCCGCCACATCGCGAAGCCCCATGTTCAGGCCTTGTCCTGCCAGAGGATGGATAACGTGCGCGGCGTCACCCACGAGCGCGAGCCGCTCGGCAATGAATGAGCGCGCAATCGAAAGCCTCAGTGGATAGGCCCGCGCAGGCGAGAGCAATTCGAGTTCGCCGAGCCGCAACCCGAAGCGCAATTCCAGTTCCGAAAGAAACGCGGATGGCGAAAGCGCAGTGATGCGCCCGGCTTCCGCCGTGCGTTCGGTCCAGACGATCGACGAGCGGTTCCCCGTAAGTGGCAGAAACGCGAACGATCCGCCGGGCAGGAAATGCTGCACGGCCTTGCCGTCATGCGCGCGGGCATGCCCGATGGTCGCGACGATGCCGGACTGATCGTAGTCATGCGAGATCGATTTAATTTTCGCGAGCGTTCGCAGCTTCGATTGCGCACCGTCCGCCGCGGCGAGCAACCTTGCGCGATATTCTTTCCCGCCTGCGTCAAACAGCGCAGAGCTTTCATCGGCTGCGTAGCTGTCGATGCTCGCGGAAGTCAGCCCGACTTCCGCTTCCTCCGCGGCATCGCGCAGGGCCGCGATCAGGGCGCGGTTCTCCACCATGTGCCCGAGCGGCTCGCCCTCTTCGTCTTCGGAAAACTCGAGAAAGGTTTGCCGCACGGCGTCGTGCAGCTTGGAGTCCGTGATTTCCATGGCGCGGATCGGCTGCGCGTCCGCGATCCGTTCCCACACGCCGATGGCTTCGAACAGCCGCCGCGCGCCGCCTGCGATGGCGACCACACGGTCGTCCTTTGCCGGTTCGCGTGAAAGCACCGGGTCGAAGACGGTGACGGAAAATCCTCCGCCCAGGCTCTGCTTGAGCGCAATCGCAAGCGCCGGCCCCGCGACTCCGGCTCCCGCGATGGCGACGTCCAGTGCCTTGCCCTGCGTTTGCTTGTCCATGGCGGCAAGATATGTAGGTTACGCCTTTCCCGGCAACCAGCCAGATCAACAAAGGTTTTCCGATGGCCAAAGCGGTCGAAACGCTGCTCGACATCCTCGATCTTGAAACGCTCGAAGTGAATCTGTTTCGCGGTCACTCGCCAAAGGACAGTTTCATCCGCGTATTCGGGGGACAAGTGATCGGGCAAGCGCTGGTCTCGGCTTACCGCACGGTGCCGGAACGGGCGTGCCATTCGCTGCACGCTTACTTTCTTCTCGGAGGCGATCCGAAGGTGCCGATTATTTACGAAGTCGACCGCATCCGCGACGGCGGCTCTTTCACGACCCGCTGGGTGAAGGCGATCCAGCACGGCGAAGCGATCTTCTCCATGGGCGTTTCATTTCAGAAAGAAGAAGACGGCCACGAGCATCAGGCGGAGATGCCCAAAGTGCCGATGCCCGAAGAACTGATGAGCGAAAAGGACATCCGCGAAAAAGTGATGCCCATGCTGCCCGAGGCCGTGCGTAAGTATTACGAGCGTGAACGGCCGATCGAGCTGAGGCCCGTCGAATACATGCGCTACCTCTCGAAGGATTACCGCGCGCCGAAATTCAATGTCTGGATGAAGTGCTCGGCACCCTTGCCCGACGATCCGGTGATTCACCGCTGCGTGCTGGCCTATGCGTCCGACATGGGGCTACTCGATGCCTCGCTCATCCCGCACGGCCGATCGGTGTTTTCCCGCTCGATCCAGGCCGCCAGCCTCGACCACGCGCTCTGGTTTCACCGGCCGTTCCGCGCCGACGACTGGATTCTCTATTCACAGGATTCGCCGAATGCGAACGGCGCCCGGGGTTTCTCCCGCGGTCAGTTTTTCACGCGAGACGGCACTTTGGTCGCTTCCGTCGCCCAGGAAGGGCTAATTCGGAAGAAAGACCCGAACTTCGAGAAGAAAAAACCCTAAAAGCCGGCGAAAAACCCAAAAAACCATTGGCTGACGCTGCCGCCGAAAAAGCGGCGCGCTTCCCGCCTGCCCGCTTAAAATTCCGGCTGAACGCCGATAATCTGTGCACACCATGCCGCCCTTGTTTTATGGGCGGGCCGCACTGCCGGGCGGTCATTCTTCAAAAACAAACCGTCAGCAGGGGAGGCGCATATGAAGCTCATTATTGCTGTCATCAAGCCGTTCAAGCTCGAGGAAGTCCGCGACGCGCTCGCCGGCGTCGGTGTGCAGGGCATCACGGTATCCGAGGTGAAGGGCTACGGCCGCCAGAAAGGCCACACCGAAATTTATCGAGGCGCCGAATACGCGATCCACTTTCTCCCGAAGGTGCGCCTCGAAATCGCGGTGAGCACGGAGAACGCCGACCGCGCCGTCGATGCGATCGTGAAGGCGGCGAAGACCGGACAGATCGGCGACGGGAAAATCTTCGTGACCTCAATCGAGCGCGCGATCCGCATCCGTACCGGCGAGACCGACAACAACGCGCTCTGACGCATGATCCGAAAAGGGGGACACCGGTTTTCGGATCATACGCAAAAAGTCGGCGCGACAATAAATTCTAGGGGGCTTTGATGAAACGCTTTTGGACTCTTCTTGCAGCCGCTTGCGCGACCGGCGCGGCATCGCCGTCGTTCGCTCAGACAAGCACGATCAACGCAGCCGACACCGCGTGGGTGATCGCAGCGACCGCGCTCGTGCTGATGATGACGATACCGGGTCTCGCGCTGCTTTACGCGGGCCTGGTCCGCAAGAAGAACCTGCTCTCCACCATGGCGCAGTGTTTCGCGGGCGTGATGTTCGTATCGCTGCTGTGGTTCGTGGCCGGCTACTCGCTGACCTTCTCCGGCGACGGCCCGTATATCGGCAACCTCGACAAGTTTTTCATGACGGGAATGACCCTCGACTCGGTGAACCCGCTTGCGACGAATCTTCCGGAATCGCTGTTTGCGACCTATCAGATGACCTTCGCGGTGATTACCTGCGCGCTGATCGCGGGCTCGGTCGCCGACCGCATGCGCTTCTCGGCCTTCATCCTGTTCATGATCGGCTGGTTCTTTCTGGTTTACGTTCCGAGCGCGCACTGGGTCTGGGGCGGCGGCTTCCTGCAGACCATGGGCGTGATGGATTTCGCGGGCGGCATCGTCGTGCATCTGAATGCAGGCGTCGCCGGTCTCGTCGCTGCCTATGTGCTCGGCTCGCGCCGCGGCTATGGCGCCGAAAACCTCGCGCCCTACGATCTCACCATGGCGGCGGTCGGCACCGGTCTCTTGTGGGTCGGCTGGTTCGGCTTCAACGGCGGTTCGGCGCTATCTGCAACGCCGCGCGCTTCGATGGCCATTCTCGCGACCCATCTTGCCGCATGCGCCGGCGCCATGGCGTGGATGATGATGGAGTGGTGGACGCGCAGAAAGCCCTCGATGCTCGGCATCGTCTCCGGCGCCATTGCCGGTCTTGGTACGATCACGCCCGCTTCCGGTTTCGTGCTGCCGTGGCACGGCGTTGTGATCGGCCTTGCAGCCGGCGTGCTCTGCTTCTGGGCCTGTACCTGGCTGAAGGAGCGTTTGCGCTACGACGACTCGCTCGACGTGTTCGGCATTCACGGCATCGGCGGCATCTTCGGGACGATCGCAGTAGGCGTTTTCGCCGTCGGCGCATTCACGGTCACGAAGGACCTGCCGCAGGGCCAGCAGGGATTGCTCGAAGGCAACGCTGGGCAAGTGGTGACCCAGATCATCGGCGTCAGCATATCTCTCGTTTGGTGTGCCGTGGTGACGTGGGTGATCCTGAAAGTCGTCGATGCCATGGTCGGTCTGCGCGTTACGCTCGATCAGGAGCGCATGGGCCTCGACATCACGCAGCACGGGGAGTCGGTGCACACCTGATCGAGCCGTTCCCAGCCAAATCGGAGCAGCGCGCAGCCCTTCGGCTGCGCGTTTTGCTTTGTGTGACGCTTTCTCATGCACCCTGGTCGCGGCTGCCTAAAAACTAGGCGACTTCAAGCGAAATTGCGGCATTCCCTAGACCCTCGGGTTCTGCTGCCCATTTCTGAGTCAGCCAAGCCATTGCGACTCCAGCGATTCCGGCGCGCCGCCTGAGTCTGGCACGGCCCTTGATTAAAGAGCCTTCGACTCGTGTGCGGGAGCGATTTCCCGTGGGCGGAGTCCGATCAGAACGTCCGGTGGCAGCAGTTGTCTCCGGCACCACTGGGGGACAGGAACCAAATGAAGATCGTCATGGCCATCATCAAGCCGTTCAAGCTGGAGGAGGTGCGCGATGCCCTCACCGCGATCGGCGTACACGGACTGACCGTTACCGAGGTCAAGGGCTACGGAAGGCAGAAGGGTCACACCGAAATTTACCGCGGCGCTGAATACGCGGTGAACTTCCTGCCGAAGCTTAAGGTCGAGGTCGCGATTGCTACCGACCAAGTCAAGAAGGTGATCGACGCGATCACCGGGGCCGCCAAGACCGGCCAGATCGGCGACGGAAAGATTTTCGTCTTCTCGATCGATCAAGCGGTGCGGATCCGCACCGGCGAACAGAACGCCGATGCGCTCTGATCCCCGTAACTCTCATAGATATGTGATGGAGAATTCTCCCATGACGCTTAAGAACATTTTCCGGGCGGCCTTCGCCGCGCTGGTAGTGGCGATAATCGCCATCGATCCGGCGCTCGCGCAGGAAGCCAAAATCGACAAGGGCGACACCACATGGATGATGACCGCTACGGTCCTCGTTCTGGTGATGACGGTCCCTGGCCTCGCATTGTTCTACGGCGGTCTCGTCCGCTCGAAGAACATGCTCTCGATGCTGATGCAGGTCGGCTACACGGTCTGTATCGTTATCCTGATCTGGGTGATCTACGGCTATTCGGTCGCTTTCACCGGCGGCAACGACTTCTTTGGCGGCTTCGACAAGGCCTTCCTTGCCGGCATCGCCAACGACACCAAGGGCGTGACCTTCTCCGATCGCGTCGCGTTGCAGGAACTGGTCTTCGTGATGTTCCAGGCAACCTTCGCCGCCATCACCGCTTCGCTGCTCCTCGGCTCGGTCGCCGAGCGCATGAAGTTTTCTGCGGTCGCGCTCTTCATTCCGCTCTGGGTCACCTTTGTGTATTTCCCGGTCGCCCACATGGTCTGGTACTGGGCGGGCCCGGACGCGACCATCGATGCGGCCAAGGCTGTTGCGGCCGCGACAGGCGATGCCAAGGCGAAGGCCGAAGCAGCGCTTGCCGCACTGCAGGCTGACGCAGGCTATCTCTTCAAGCTCGGCGCCCTCGACTTCGCCGGCGGCACCGTCGTGCACATCAACTCCGGTATCGCCGGCCTTGTCGGTGCGATCATCGTCGGCAAGCGTATCGGCTACGGCAAGGAATTGATGCCTCCGCACTCTCTGGTCATGACCTATATCGGAGCCATGTTGCTCTGGTTCGGCTGGTTCGGCTTCAACGCCGGCTCAAACCTGGAAGCGACCGGCTCGGCCGTGACGGCCTTCGTCAACACCTTCGTTGCGACGGCGGCGGCTGCGATCGGTTGGATCGTGATCGAGTGGCTGACCAAGGGCAAGCCGAGCCTCCTCGGCCTCGTCTCGGGCATCGTCGCAGGTCTCGTCGCGATCACCCCGGCTTCCGGCTTCGCCGGTCCGATGGGCGGTCTCGTACTCGGCCTCGTCGCCGGTGTGGTCTGCTTCTTCTTCTGCACGGTTGTGAAGAACATGTTCAAGTACGACGACGCACTTGACGTGTTCGGAATCCATGCGGTCGGCGGCATCATCGGCGCGATCGGCACCGGCATCGTGGCCGCTCCGTTGCTCGGCGGCGTCGGCATCACCGACTACACGGGCCCGATCCTGAAGGTGGAATCTCCGGCCTACGACATCATGGGCCAGGTTCTCATCCAGGCGCAGGCCGTCGGCATCACGATCCTCTGGTCGGGTATCCTGTCGGCGATCCTCTTCTACATTGTGAAGCTGATCGTTGGCCTCCGTCCGACTCCGGACCAGGAGCGCGAGGGTCTCGACATCACCGATCACGGCGAACGCGCCTACAACTAAGAGGTTGGCCGGGAGCAATCCCGGCCTTCCTTACAAAAGTAAGGAAACCCCGGCTCTCCGAGCCGGGGTTTTTCTTTGCCGTCCTTTCAGGCGATCCCGATGGTTAAACGGGCCTTAACCGCCGATTCTTAATGTCGGAGCCTGCAATCCGAGGGTTCTGAGGCGGGCATGACAGCAAGCGGTCTGGCCGGGCGGCAATCACATGCAAACGTGCGGTCGCCGTTCGTGCGCCTCACGGAGCTGCTCGCCGGGCTTGAGCCCGGCAAGCCGCTCATCAATCTTTCCGTTGGCGAGCCGCGCCACCCGGTGCCGAGCTTCGTTGCGCCCGTCATCGCTTCGAACATCGCAGGCTTCGGCAAATACCCGATGCTACGCGGCACCGATCGGTTTCGCTCGGCTGCCGCGAACTGGCTCGGGCGCCGCTATCGGCTCCCCCGCGCGATCGACCCCTCGAAGGAAGTGCTGGTACTGAACGGCAGCCGCGAAGGCCTGTTTCTCGCAGGCATTACCGCGAAGCGAATGCTCGGCGAGCGTGGCGGCAAGCCCGCGATCATCGTACCCAATCCATTTTATCCGGCTTACGGCGCCGGTGCGGAAGTTACCGGCTGCGAACTCGTGGCGCTGCCTGCCTGGCGCGAGAACCACTTCATTCCCGATTACGACGCCGTACCGGACGCGTTGTTCGGGCGCACGATCGCGGTCTATCTGTGTTCGCCCGCGAACCCGCAGGGCTCGGTGCTGCCGCGTGAGACGCTCGAGAGAGTGATCGCGCGTGCGCGCAAGCACGGCGCATTCGTCTTCGCGGACGAGTGCTATTCGGAGATCTGGCTCGGCGATAAGAAGCCCGTAGGCGCGCTCGAAGCCTGCGGATCGAACTACGACAATGTCGTCGTTTTCAACTCGCTCTCGAAGCGCTCGAATCTCCCGGGCATCCGCTGCGGCTTCGCCGCCGGAGACGAAAAGTTCATCTCGGCATTCTCCGAACTTCGCAACGTATCCGCGCCGCAGGTGCCTGAGCCATTGCAGGAAGTCGCGGTGGCCGCCTATTCCGACGAGCACCACGTCGAAGCAACGCGCCGGCTTTATCGCGAGAAATTCGACCTCGCGGACAACCTTCTCGGCAAGCGCTTCAACCACCGGCGCCCCGAAGGCGGCTTCTTCCTGTGGCTCGACGTCACCGAACTCGGCGGCGACGAAGCAGCAGCGAAATCCCTGTTCAAGGATGCAGGTCTTCGGGTCGTGCCGGGCAGCTATCTCGCACGCGCCGACAAAGACGGAAAAAATCCGGGCGCGGGCTACATCCGCGTCGCGCTCGTCGACGACATAAAAACTACGGAAGAGGCGCTCACGCGCCTCGCGTCCTTCGGCAAGTAACTGGATCACATGATGCGTCAGTCCTCCGCCCGACACGCCAGCCTGTTTCCGGAAGAAGTGGTGAGCGCGTTTCACCGCCGCCTTGCGGAGTTGCGCGGCTTCGCAATGATCGCTTTCGCCGCCATCTGTCTTGTCGCGCTCGGAACCTGGGCTGCGACCGATCCGAATTATGCCTATGCTACCGACGGCGCCGTGAAGAACCTGATGGGCCGCGCGGGCGCCGCGTTCTCCGATTTCATGATGCAGGTGTTCGGCCTCGGCTCGCTTGCAGTGGTGCTCCCGCTCGCGGTTTGGGGCTGGCTCGTGATGACCCATCGCGGGCCGCCGCGCTGGAAAATCAGAATCCTGTTCTGGCTTGCCGGTGCATTGCTCGCCTGCGGCTTCGCGGCGTGTTTCCGCTCGCCGGCCGGCTGGCCGCTGCCTACGGGTTTGGGCGGAGCGATCGGCGATTCACTGATCTTCGTGCCGTCGCTGCTTCTGGGCTCCACCGCCAATGCGAGCCGCATCCTGATGGGGCTTCTGTTTGGCATGCCGATGCTGTTTGCGGCCGGGATCGCGCTCGGCGCAGGCTTCCGCAACGAATCGCCGCCGCAGAACGATTTCGAAGATTTCGATCCGGAGACCGGCGAGGTCCGCGAACGTATCGGATTCTTTACACGCGTGTCCGCCTTCTTCGGCGGCGTTTTCCATTTCTTCTACATGGTGCGCACGCGGCTTGCCGGCCGGCGCCCGCCGAAGGTGAAGCGCACGCTCCGCGAACGCCTCGCCTCGCTGTTCGCGCGCAGCCCGGAACTGCCGCCGGTATCAAACATCCGCCGCGAGCCGACGCTGGTCCCGGGTAAGGGCGCGAATGCCGGCTACGACGAAGCGTACGACGAAGAATACGAAGAGGAATACGAGGAAGAGGAAGAAGCGTACGAGCCGCGCCGGAAGCCCGCCGCCTCGCGTGAAAAGAAGCGCCGCCGCGGCGGCACCTACAAGCTTCCGCCGTTCGATCTGCTCGCTGCGGTAAGCGGCTCGCGGACTCCGGCTCTGTCCGTCAAGGCGCTCGAAGAAAATTCCCGCATGCTGGAAAGCGTGCTCGACGACTTCGGCGTGAAGGGCCAGGTCGTGAACGCAAGTCCCGGCCCGGTCGTGACCCTCTACGAACTCGAACCTGCTCCCGGCATCAAGTCTTCGCGCGTGATCGGCCTTGCCGACGACATCGCGCGCTCGATGAGCGCGGTCTCTGCGCGCGTCGCCGTAATCCCCGGCAAGAATGCGATCGGCATCGAACTGCCGAACGCGAAGCGCGAGAAGGTCGTGCTGCGCGAGCAATTAGAGTCGAAGGATTTCCGCGACACACCCTCGAACCTGCCGCTCTGTCTCGGCAAAACCATCGGCGGCGAACCGGTGATCGCCGATCTCGCCCGCATGCCGCATTTGCTGATCGCGGGCACCACCGGCTCCGGCAAATCGGTCGCGATCAACACGATGATCCTATCGCTGCTCTATCGTCTCTCGCCCGAGCAGTGTCGCCTCATTCTCATCGACCCGAAAATGCTCGAACTTTCCGTCTATGACGGCATCCCGCATCTGCTCTCGCCGGTCGTCACCGACCCACGCAAGGCCGTGATCGCGCTCAAGTGGGCGGTGCGCGAAATGGAAGAGCGCTACAAGAAGATGTCGAAGCTCGGCGTCCGCAACATCGCCAACTTCAACGAAGCGGTGGTGGAGGCCGCGGCCAAGGGCCGTTCAATCAAGCGCACGGTGCAGACCGGCTTCGACCGCGAGACCGGCGAGGCAATCTACGAATCCGAGGAGATGGATCTCGAGCCGCTGCCCTTCATCGTCGTCGTGGTCGACGAAATGGCCGACCTCATGATGGTCGCGGGCAAGGACATCGAAGGCGCGATCCAGCGCCTGGCACAAATGGCACGCGCGGCCGGCATTCACCTCTTGATGGCAACGCAGCGTCCGTCGGTTGACGTCATTACCGGCACCATCAAGGCGAACTTCCCGACCCGCATCTCGTTCCAGGTCTCGTCGAAGATCGACTCGCGCACGATCTTGAACGAGCAGGGCGCGGAACAGCTCCTCGGCCAGGGCGACATGCTCTACATGGCGGGCGGCTCGCGCATTTCCCGCGTGCACGGCCCGTTCGTATCCGACGCCGAGGTCGAACGCATCGTGCGCTACCTGAAAGAGCAGGGCGTGCCCGAGTATCTCGAGGAAATCACCGCCGAGCCGGAAGCAGGTGAGGACGGTGCTGTCTTCGACAAGAGCGGCATGGGCGAAGAGGGCGGCGATCTTTACGAGCGCGCGGTCGCGATCGTGCTGCGCGACAAGAAGGCCTCCACGTCCTACGTGCAGCGGCGCTTGCAGATCGGCTACAACCGCGCCGCGACGATCATCGAGCGGATGGAGATGGAAGGCATCATTTCCGCACCGAACCATCAGGGAAAACGCGAGATTCTTGCCGGCGGTGGCGCGGATTGACCTCCGAATCGTCGCCAAATCGCCATAGCGCATTCCTAGAACCGCAGTCCGAGGGCGCTGTTCACGCCGCGCCGCGAACCGCTACATTCTCGCCCTTCCCGGTACTATGTATCGGGCAAGAGAGCCCCTGATTCGGCAATCCTGAAGGACCCGCCAAGGAACGCACGATGGATCGGCTGACCAAGACTTCGGCACTTCTTATTTTCAGCGCGGCGATATTTGCGGCGCCTGCGCTCGCGCAGAATGCTCCCAAGCAGCAGCCGAAAGCGCAGACGCAGCCGCAGACCAAGCAGGGCCCCATCGTCGCGACGACTAAATCCGGTCTCGAACTCGACCAGAAGCAACTCAATTCGCTTGAGCGCGTCACGAAGTTTTTCAATTCCACCGCGACGCTGGTCGGCAAGTTCCACCAGATCGGCCCCGACGGTTCCAAGACCGAAGGCGTGTTCTACATGCAGCGGCCCGGCCGGGTACGCTTCGAGTATGAGGAGCCGAGTCCGATTGAGCTGATCGCCGACGGCTCTTCGGTCGCGGTGCGCAACCGCACGCTGGCGACCCAGGATATCTATCCGCTCTCGCAAACGCCACTTCGTTTCCTGCTCGCCGAGAAAATCGATCTTCTCAAGGACAGCAACGTCACCTCGGTATTTCAGGACGACCTGTTCGTCACCATAGTAATCGAGGAGAAGTCGCAGATCGCAGGCACGCATCGTTTGCGCATGTTGTTCGGCGCAAAGGACAACCAGCTCAAGCAGTGGACCATCACCGATCCGCAGGGCTTCGACACCACCGTTTCGGTTTACGATCTCGATGCGAAGACGCGCCCCGATCCCGGTCTCTTCAAGATCGACTTCACGCGCTATCAACAGTAGGCGCGTGTTCGTGAAAAACGGAAGCCGGCTTTCGGCCGTACCGCGCTAAAGTAAAAGATGCCGTTCTCCGTTGCGACCTGGAACATCAATTCCGTCCGCCTGCGCTTCCCGCAAGTCAAACGTTTCCTCGCGCGCTTCCAGCCGGACGTGCTTTGCCTGCAAGAAACGAAATGTCCCGACGATAAGTTTCCGCTGAATGATTTTGCTAAGCTTGGCTACGGGTACGTCGCGTTGCACGGGCAAAAGGGCTATCACGGCGTCGCCGTGATCTCGCGGCATCCGTTCGAAGACCAAAGCAAAAACTTCTTCTGCGGAAAGAACGACGCGCGGCATATTTCAGCGACATTCGAGGTGAAGGCAAACCTCGCAAAACCCGTCACCGTCCATAATTTTTATGTGCCCGCCGGCGGCGACATTCCCGATCCCGCTCTCAACGAAAAATTCGGGCACAAGCTGCAGTTCCTGGACGAGCTTTCGTCATGCTCGATGACGGAAGAAGCGAGAAAGGGTACGCGCTCCATTCTGGTCGGCGACCTGAACGTCGCCCCGCGCGAGCACGACGTCTGGAGCCACAAGCAGATGTTGAAGGTGGTGAGCCACACGCCGGTCGAGATCGAGAAGTTCGAACGCGCCCGCAACGCAGGCCGCTGGATCGACGTGATGCGCGGCTTCGTGCCGGACGATCAGAAACTTTATACGTGGTGGAGTTACCGCGCAGCCGAGAACTGGAAAGCTGCCGACCGTGGCCGCAGGCTCGATCATGTCTGGGCCGGTCCCGCGCTCGAAGGCGCGGCACGGTCCATGAGCGTCTTCAAGCCTTCGCGCGGCTGGCAGCAGCCGTCGGACCATGTGCCGGTGATCGTCGAGTTCGCGCTCTAAGCAGGAATCCTCAGACCTTCTGTCCGAAGCGCGGCAGCACCGTATCGAGATCGTCAAGTGCCGCATTGACCCTGCGCGAGATCATCTCCCGCAATCCCACCGCGGCCTCGACGTCGCTCTCGAGCATACGCATGAACATGCCGCGCGGAATTTTGTAGAGCGTGGAAGGCTCCATCGCGATCGCCGATGCGGGCCGGTCTGTCTCGATCAGAAGTGCGCTTTCGCCGATCAGCGCTCCCGCCCTGATCAGGGTGGGTTCGTCGAGCGCCTTCTCCGTCGCGCGCCGCAGCCGGATCACACCGGCCTCGATTGCATAGCCGCAATCCGCAGGCTCGCCTTCCTCGAACAGAATATCGCCGGCGCGGAGGTGAAGCTTCTCGACGCCGATTGCGAGCACGCGCAGCGCGTCGGGGCCCAATACGCGGAACGTCGCGATCTTGCGCAGGAAGAGAATGTCGTCTTCGAGCGCCATCCAGATCTCAGGGAACGAGTTTATAGCCGCCGCCCTCGGTGACGAGGAGGCTGGCGTTGGAAGGATCTTTTTCGATCTTCTGGCGCAGACGATAGATGTGGGTTTCCAGCGTGTGTGTTGTGACGCCGGAATTGTAACCCCAGACTTCGGTGAGCAACTGGTCGCGCGGCACCGGCGCTTTTCCGGCGCGGTAGAGATAGCGCAGGATCGCGGTTTCCTTCTCCGTGAGCCGCGTCTTTTTGCCTTTGTCGTCAACGAGGAGCTTCGCGCCCGGACGGAAAGAATAGTGCCCGACCGGAAAGATCGCGTCCTCGCTCGCTTCGTGGCTACGCAGCTGCGCGCGGATGCGCGCCAAGAGCACCGCGAACTTGAAGGGCTTGGTGACGTAGTCGTTCGCGCCGGCCTCTAAGCCCAGCACAGTGTCGGAGTCCGTGTCGTGACCCGTGAGCATGATGACCGGCGACTTGAACCCGTTCTTGCGCATGACGCGCACGGCTTCGCGGCCGTCCATGTCGGGCAGACCGACATCCATAATCAGGAGATCGATGTGACCCAGTTTCGCGCGCTCGATCGCGGCTTGCGCGTTGTCGGCAGATTCCGTCGCGAATTCCTGATGCAAGGCGAGCTGTTCGATCAGTGTGTCGCGCAGTTCCGCATCGTCATCGACGACGACAATCGTGCGAGCATTGGCCATGGGGAGCTTCTAAACCCGTTCTCTGTTTCGTGGCCGGGGGAGTAGCCAAACCGGTCTTGGCAAGCAAGAGTTTGAGTTTACACGCTTTTGTGTGCGGGCGGAACGAGACTGAAAAGGCAGTGAAGGGCAGAGGTTTAAGCCTGATTCGGGTTTCGGCGGCGGCAGGATGCCCAACGCGCGGGCATCTGATCGCCGGAAGCCGCGTTTTTCCAGTTGCCCTGGGCCGCGGCGGCATCCGCGTGAACAAGCGCGAAGGCGACGGCGGCTCTCCGCGCGGGAAGTTCAGGCTCTTGCGGATCTGGTGGCGGTCGGATCGCCTCCCCCGTCCGCAAACGAAACTGCCGCTACGCAAAATCACTAGGGGCGACGGCTGGTGCGAGGACCCGAAGGATAAAAACTACAACCGCCCCGTAAAGCTTTCGCCCTCAACCAGCGCCGACCGTCTCTGGCGAGACGATCATCTCTACGACCTCATCGTCGAACTCGATCACAACACGCGGCCGCGCATTCCCTATCGCGGCAGCGCAGTCTTCATTCACTTCGCGCGAAAAGATTTTACACCGACGGCTGGTTGCGTCGCGCTGAAACGCGGCGATTTGCAGAAATTATTGTCGTTGCTTGCAAGAGATTGCTGGATCGAGATTCGCTAGTTGCAGGGCAGGCAGGAAAATTTATGTCATCGCTGCGAAAGCGGAAATCCATGATCCCCGTACTCGCGGCTCCGCTCTACCGTCTGAAGAAGTAATTTCTAATCGTGATGATGGGTCTTCGCATTCGCGAGCGCGACAGATCAAACGATCTTCGGTCTCGTCCCGAAAATCGCGCTCCCTACCCGCACATGCGTCGCGCCGAGATTGATCGCGGTTTCGAAATCCGCGCTCATACCCATCGACAGGAGCTTCAGTCCGTTTCGTTCCGCGATCTTTCGGGTCAACGCAAAATGCGGCGCGGGCGCTTCATCGGCAGGCGGAATGCACATGAGGCCCTCGATCACGAGCCCGTGCTGCGCCCGGCAGGCGTGGATGAACTGATCCGCGTCTCCGGGTGCAATGCCCGCCTTCTGCGGTTCTTCGCCGGTGTTGATTTGCACGAAGAAGCGCGGAAGTTTTCTTCCTCCGGTTTTCGCGATCACCTTGGCAAGCTCGGATGCGAGCGACATGCGATCCACCGTCTGAATCACGTCGAAAAGCTCGATCGCGTCCTTTACCTTGTTGGTTTGCAGCGGCCCGACGAGATGCAGTTCGATGTCGGGATACTCCGCGCGCAATTCCGGCCACTTGGCCTTGGCTTCCTGCACCCGGTTTTCCCCGAACAGCCGCTGGCCGGCCTCGATCACCGGCAAGATTTCGTCCGCCCCGAAGGTCTTTGCAATCGCGACGAGCTGGACCGAAGAAGGCTCGCGCCGCGCCTCGCGGGCTGCCTTTTCGATCTGTCCGCGCACATAGGCGAGGTTTTCAGCCGCGTTTTCGCTCATGTTCGCTTGTCTCGCGCGTCCGGTTCACCCTGACAAGCCTGAAACCATTGCCTGCAATAGCGATTCGTGGTCCAAACCGCCCGTTTTCAAAGCCCCGAAAGACCTATGAAAAACGAGCGTTACAACGCCCGCGAGGCCGAGCCCCGCTGGCAGAAAATCTGGGACCAGCGCGAAATCTTCAAGACGAAGAACGACGACCCGCGCCCCAAATATTATGTGCTCGAGATGTTTCCCTATCCGTCGGGACGCATCCACATGGGGCATGTGCGCAACTACACCATGGGCGATGTGGTCGCGCGCTATATGCGCGCCAAGGGCAAGAACGTGCTGCATCCGATGGGCTGGGACGCCTTCGGCATGCCCGCCGAGAACGCGGCGATGCAGAACAAGGTCCACCCGAAGAAGTGGACCTACGAAAACATCGACACGATGAAGAAGCAGCTGAAGTCCATGGGCTTGTCTTTGGACTGGAGCCGTGAAGTCGCGACCTGCGATCCAAGCTACTACCGCCACCAGCAGAAAATGTTTCTGGATTTCTGGAAGGCGGGACTTGTCGAGCGCAAGGTTTCGAAGGTGAACTGGGATCCGGTCGATATGACCGTCCTTGCCAACGAACAAGTGATCGACGGCAAAGGTTGGCGCTCCGGCGCGGAGGTCGAGCAGCGCGAGCTGACGCAGTGGTTCTTCAAGATCACCGACTACTCGCAGGAATTATTGGACGCGCTCGATACGCTCGACCGCTGGCCGGAAAAAGTCCGGCTGATGCAGAAGAACTGGATCGGCCGCTCCGAAGGCCTTCTCTGCCGTTTCATGCTGGCGAAGCCGGAAGGCGAGTTTTCGGAAGTAGAAGTCTTCACTACGCGCCACGACACGCTGTTCGGCGCGAGCTTTCTCGCGATCTCGCCGGATCATCCGATTGCGAAAGCGGCTGCGGCAAAGAACCCGAAAGCTGCTTCGTTCATCGAGGAGTGCAAGAAGATCGGCACCGCACAGGAAGCCATCGACAAGGCCGAGAAGCTCGGCTTCGACACCGGGCTCCGCGCGAAGCATCCGTTTGATGAGAAGTGGGAGCTTCCGGTCTACATCGCGAACTTCGTGCTGATGGACTACGGCACCGGCGCGATCTTCGGCTGTCCTGCGCACGACCAGCGCGACCTCGACTTCGCGCACAAGTACAAACTTCCCGTTCGTCCGGTCGTCGTTCCCGAAGGCGTTGACTCTTCAACATTCGACGTCGGTAACGAGGCTTATGTCGAGGACGGCAAGCTCGCGAACTCGCGCTTCCTCGACGGCATGAGCGTCGAAGCCGCGAAAGAAGAAGTCGCAAAAAGGCTTGAAAAACAAAGCATTGGCAACCGCCCCGTGGCCCAGCGCCGGGTGCAGTTCCGCCTTCGCGACTGGGGCATTTCGCGCCAGCGCTACTGGGGCTGCCCGATCCCCGTGATCCACTGCGAGAAGTGCGGCGTGGTTCCCGAGAAGGACGAAAACCTTCCGGTCGAACTTCCCGATGACATCGAGTTCGATCGCCCCGGCAATCCGCTCGACCGTCACCCGACATGGACCAAAGTGTCGTGCCCGAAATGCGGGGCGCCCGCGCGGCGCGAGACCGACACGATGGATACCTTCGTCGACTCGTCCTGGTACTTCCTGCGCTTCACCGCACCGGATGCAAGCACGCCGACCGATCTCAAGGCCGCGCAATACTGGATGCCGGTCGACCAATATATCGGCGGCGTCGAGCACGCGATCTTGCATCTCCTCTACTCGCGCTTCTTCACGCGCGCGATGAAGAAGACCGGTCACGCGAACATCGACGAGCCGTTCAAGGGCCTGTTCACGCAGGGCATGGTCGTCCACGAAACCTACCAGAAGAAGGACGGCACCTTCGCTTCGCCGACCGAAATCAAGATCGAGCTCGACGGCGAAAAGCGAAGCGCGACACTCCTTTCGAGCGGCGAGCCGATCTCGATCGGGCCAATCGAAAAGATGTCGAAATCGAAGCGCAACACCGTCGATCCCGACGACATCATGGAAACCTACGGCGCGGACGTCGCGCGCTGGTTCATGCTTTCCGACAGTCCGCCCGAGCGCGACGTCGAGTGGACCGAAGACCGCGTGCAGGGCGCCTCGCGCTTCGTGCAGCGCCTTTACAGAATCGCGAACGAGCTTGCCGAGACCGGCGCAAAGCCCGGGACGGCAAAACCCGCGGAATTTTCGGAAGCCGCAACCGCGGTCCGCAAGGCCGCGCACACCGCGCTCGCCCATGTCGGCGAGGACATCGAGAAGCTGCGCTTCAATCGCTGCGTCGCGCACATCTATGAAGCGGCGAATGCGATCGGCGCAGCCGCCGAGGCGAACAAGAAGCCCTCGCCCGATCTGGCCTGGGCCTTCCGCGAGGCCGCGGAAATTTTGGTCCGCATCGCCGCGCCGATGATGCCGCACCTCGCCGAGGAGTGTTGGGCCACGCTCGGCCATAAGAAGTTAATCGCCGAAGAGCCCTGGCCTGCGGTCGAAGCCGCCCTCCTTGTGGAAGACACAATTACCCTGCCTGTTCAGATTAACGGGAAGAAGCGGGCGGATGTCACGGTTTCGCGGGAAGCTCCTCCTTCGGAGGTTGAAAAGGCCGTGTTAGCTTTGGATGCGGTACAACAGGCCCTGGGCGGCAAAGCGCCCAAACGGATCGTGGTCGTACCCCAGAGAATCGTGAATGTGGTTGCGTAACGCAATGATTTCAAAGGCTTGTAGAAGCCTCGCCGTGCTCGCACTTGCGGGCACGCTGGGCGGCTGCTTCCAGCCGATGTACGGCCAGTCAACCCTGTTCGGCGCCGGCGCGAAGCTTCGCGACGAGATGCGCCAGGTCGAGGTCCTCGAAATCCAGGGCCGCGTCGGTCAGGAAATCCGCAACGACCTGATTTTTGAACTGACCGGCGGCCAGGGCAATCCGGTCGGCGCGCCGTACAAGCTTGCGATGACCATCACCTCCGGTTCGCAAACGCCGCTCGTCGACGTCACCTCCGGCCGCGCTACTTCGGAAACCGTCGTGCTCGACGTCACCTACCGCGTGCTCGATGTCGCGAACGACCGCGTCGTGCTGACGGAAAAAGCGCTCGCGCGCATTTCGCTGGACCGCTCGCAGCAGCGTTACGCCGCGATCCGCGCCGTGCGCGACGCACAGAACCGCGCAGCCAAGCTCGTCGCCCAGCAGATCCGCTCACGTCTGGCATCGTATTTCCTGACCCGCACCTAAAGCGCGAGATGATGGTCGCGATTCCCCGCAGCGACTACGACAGCTTCTGCGAAGATCCGGATCCGCGCTATCCGATCGTCTTGATCTACGGACCCAACCGCGGCCTGGTCAGCGAACGCATCGATAAACTGCTGAAAAACGTGCGCGGCAAGTCCGCCGACGATTTCACCGTCGTTACCCTCGACGGCGACGCGCTCGCATCCGACCCGGGAAGAATCTCCGACGAAGCGAATACCATCGGATTGTTCGGCGGCAGGCGCGTCCTGCATATCCGTGCTGGTAGCCGCTCGTTCGCCGACGGATTGAAGCCGCTGCTTACCGGTCCCACGCCCGAAGCCTTCATCGCCATCGAAGCGGGCGACCTCGCGAAAAACTCACCGCTACGAACGGTCTGCGAGGCGGCGAAATCCGCGGCGGTAATTCCCTGTTACGACGACGACGCCAGAACCATCGCCGCACTCATCGACAGTTCTCTTCTTCGTGCCGGGATCGCAATGGACCGGGACGCGAAAGAGACGCTCGTCTCGCTGGTCGGCTCCGACCGGCTGTCCACGCGAGCCGAAATCGAAAAGCTCGTCTTCTATGCGGGCGAGACCAAACGCATCACGCTTCCTGATGTCCGCGCCGTCGTCGCCGATGCGTCAGGCCTTGCCATCGACGATGTGCTCGATGCGGCATCCGCAGGTGACTCGAAGGCTGCGCTTCGGGCGCTCGCCGCCGCGCGCGCGGAGGGGACTTCACCTGCTAGCATTCTCAACGCGGCGATCCGCCATCTCTCTTCGTTGCATCGCATGAGCCTTCAGGTCGAAGCGGGCGAGGACACGGAAAGCGTTTTGAAAAGAAACCGCGTGTTCTGGCGGCGGATGGACGATCACAAGCGCGCCTTGCGCCGTCTCGGTTCACGCTCACTTGAAAATGCGCTGATCGCGCTCGGAGAAGCAGAGCTGGAATCGCGGCGCTCGTCAGCGCTCGCCGACGCGATTGCGGAACGCGCGATCCTGTCGCTCGCCGAACGCGGCAAGCGAAAAGCCTCCTGAATCAAGGGCTTCTCAGTACCTTACGCCGAGCTTGCGGCAGAGCGCATCGAGCTGCTCGAGCGATTTGTATTTGACCTTCAACTCGCCCTTAGAGCCGCGGTTGCTGATCGAGACCGCCATGCCGAGCTGATCGACCAGCTTTTTTTCGAGCGAGCGCACATCGGCCGATTTCGCAGGCTTTGTCTTTGCACCCGCTTTTCCCTTCGCCGGCTTACGCTCGTTCGGCGTCAGCGCCTCGACTTCGCGGACGTTCATGCCGCCACCGTCGACGATCGCCTTTGCCAGCTTCTCCGGATCGTCATGTGTGAGCAGCGCGCGCGCGTGACCGGCGGTGAGTTTCCCTTCCGAAAGATATTTCTTCACCGAGTTCGGCAGCTTCAGAAGACGCAGCGTGTTCGCGATATGGCTGCGGCTTTTTCCGACGACTTTGGCGAGATCGTTCTGGCTGTAGCTGAACTGCTCGATCAGGCTTTCGTAACCCGCCGCTTCTTCCAGCGGATTGAGATCGGAACGCTGGACGTTCTCGACGATCGCGATCTCGAGCGCTTCCTTGTCGTTGATCTCAAGGAGCGTGATCGGGACATCGTGCATGCCCGCACGTTGCGCCGCGCGCCAGCGGCGCTCGCCGGCGATGATCTCATACTGATCCTTCTTGCCGCCGACCGGACGAACCAGGATCGGTTGCAGAATTCCCTTCTCGCGGATCGATGCGGACAGATTGTCGAGTTCTTCCGAATCGAAAACCTTGCGCGGGTTTTTCGGATTGGCCTTCAGGAACTCGATCGGCACGCGCCTCTGGCCGCGCGCCCGCTCGACGGCGGCAGACTCGTCGCCAACATCGCCGATCAGCGCCGCCAGTCCGCGTCCCAGTCGTGAGCGTTCTTCCGCCATCGCCATTACCGCTCTCTCCGCGCCGCCCGCGCTTACGCGGCCGCGAGTGCGCGTTCGCGCTGCACGATTTCAGATGCGAGCTTCAGGTACGCCTGGCTGCCGACGCACTTGAGATCGTAGAGCAGCACGGGCTTGCCGTAGGACGGCGCCTCCGAAACACGGACGTTGCGCGGGATGATCGTGTCGAAGACTTTCTTGCCCATGAACTGGCGCACGTCGGCGACAACCTGATCGGAAAGGTTGTTGCGCGCGTCGTACATGGTGAGAACGATGCCGTGGATCGTAAGCGATGGATTCAGGTTGACCTTCACCTGCTCGACCGTCTTCAGAAGTTGCGAGAGACCTTCGAGTGCGAAGAACTCGCATTGCAGCGGGACGAGCACGGCGTCGGAAGCTGCCATCGCATTCACGGTGAGAAGATTCAGCGACGGCGGACAATCGACCAATACATAAGTGTAGCCGTCGCCGGCGAACTGCCCGTCCGCCTGCCGGTCCGGACGGGAAAGTTTTCCTATCGCGTCGCGGAGCCGGTAGGCGCGATCCTTCTCATGCGCGAGCGAAAGTTCGAGACCCGAGAGGTCGAGGGTCGAGGGAGCGATGTGCAGGTTCGGAACCGCCGTGTGGCGAATCGTCGCCTGGAGGTCCGAGTCGCCGACCAGCACGTCGAAGGTCGAGCGGTCGCGGTCCTTGCGGTCGATGCCGAGGCCGGTCGATGCGTTGCCCTGCGGATCGAGATCGACGATCAGCACCCGCTCGCCAATGGCCGCGAGCGCGGTTCCGAGATTAATCGCAGTCGTCGTCTTGCCGACCCCGCCCTTTTGGTTGGCGAGGGAAAGTGTCCGGGGACGAAGTGTGCTTGTCATGGTCCGCATCCAGATTGCGATTAACGCCGCTCAGCTTTTTCGATCAGCAGGATTCTACCACGCGGGTCGGTCAGGCTGTTCCTTACTTGATAGTTAACGTTCCAAGATTTAGCGGCTGTAGTCAATTCGTCATCTATATCTTGAGACTTAAGAAACACCCCCCTCGCGCCGCGTTCGAAGAATGGTCTAGCGAGTTCTAGCAACTTCGGGAGCGGTGCGAACGCACGAGCGGTGACCATGTGAATCGGTGTGGCAATCCGTTTCGCCGCCGACTCGACCCTTTCTGCGTAAACTTCGGAACGTGCATCGGTGACACGCACAGCCTCGCGAAGAAACGACGCCTTGCGTGTGTCGCTCTCGACGAGATGAAATTTTTTCTCCTCTGAAGCGATCGCAAGCACGAGTCCCGGGAAGCCGCCGCCGCTTCCGACATCCACAACTTCTTTTGCGCCATCCAGGTCAGGAAGCAGTTGTAGGCTGTCCGCGATGTGCCGCGTCCAGAGCGTGTTCAGCGTCGAAGGCGCTGCGAGCTGCACGACGCGCTGCCATTTCAAAAAATGCTCAACGAGTAGATCGAGCCGCTTCGCTGTTTCACGTGAAACGGGCGTGATTCTGAGCGCCGCCTCACGGTCTTTTGCAAGAAGATCCCGGTCGATCATCCGGCCTTGCGGCGCGCATGCAGCGCGAGAAGTCCGAGCGCTGCCGGCGTCATGCCTTCGATACGGTTCGCGTGCCCAAGCGTCTGCGGCCGCACCGTCGCAAGCTTCGCGCGAAGCTCGTTCGAGAGGCCGGGAATGGCGTCGAAATCCATCGTCGAAGGTAGCGCCATCGCCTCATCGCGGCGGAAGCGTTCGGCGTCTTCGCGCTGGCGGTCGAGATACACCGAATATTTCGCGTCGATCTCCAACTGCTCCGCGATCGCGGGCTCCAGCGCGGAGTGGCCGGGCCACAGCTGCGCGACCTGTTCGGTCGAGACGTGCGAGTAGGACAGCAAATCGAAAGCCGTGCGCCGTTGTCCGTCGCGGTTCAGAACGATGCCGAATCGATTGGCCTCATTCGGCGTCACCGAGATCGACTTCGCTTCAGCTCGCGCCGCATCGAGCGCCGAGAGCTTGCGCTCGAAAGCGCCCGCGCGAACCGAGCCAACACAGCCCAGCGATACACCCTTCGCCGTCAGCCGCTGGTCCGCGTTGTCGGCGCGGAGCGCCAGACGATACTCCGCGCGCGACGTGAACATTCGATACGGCTCCGTGACTCCCCGCGTAATCAGGTCGTCGATCATCACCCCGAGATAGGCTTCGGTACGGTCGAGAAGGATTGCATCGCCGCCGCCTGCGCGCCGCGCTGCATTGAGCCCCGCGAGCAGCCCCTGCGCCGCCGCCTCCTCGTAGCCGGTCGTGCCGTTGATCTGACCCGCCAGGAAAAGCCCGGGGATCTTCTTCGTCTCGAGCGAGGCAAGAAGTTCGCGCGGATCGACGTGGTCGTATTCGATCGCGTAGCCGCAGCGCTTCATCACGACATTCTCGAGACCCGGAATCGTCTTCAGCAAAGCGATCTGAACGTCTTCCGGCAGAGAAGTGGAAATGCCGTTCGGATACACCGTGTCGTCGTCGAGCCCTTCGGGCTCGAGGAAAATCTGGTGTCCATCGCGCTCGCCGAAACGCACGATCTTGTCCTCGATCGAGGGGCAGTAGCGCGGGCCGCGGCTTTCGATACGACCGGAATACATCGCCGAGCGATGGATGTTGTCGCGGATGACCTGATGCGTGGCTTCGGTCGTGCGCGTGATCCCGCATTCGACCTGACGGTTCCCGATCTTCGAAGTCAGCATCGAGAACGGCTCCGGCGGATTGTCGCCGGGCTGCATGTCGAGCGACTTCCAGTCGATGGTTCTACCGTCGAGGCGCGGCGGCGTGCCGGTCTTGAGCCGCGCGAGTGTGATGTTGAAGGCCGCAAGCGTCTTTGAAAGGCCTAGCGCGGGCGCTTCGCCAGCGCGTCCCGCGGGGATCTGCTGCTCGCCGATATGAATCAAACCGCGCAGGAACGTGCCGGTCGTAAGCACGACCGCGCCGCAGGCAAACTCGCGGCCGTCGGCGAGCCGCACGCCTGCGATCTTTCCATCAACGAGAACAAGATCGTCGGCCTCGCCTTCGACGATCGTGAGATTTTCCTGCGCGATAAGCTCGCGCTGCATCGCCGCCGCATACAGCTTGCGATCCGCTTGCGCGCGGGGCCCGCGCACTGCCGGGCCCTTGCGCTTGTTCAGCACGCGAAACTGGATGCCGGCGGCATCTGCCACGCGCCCCATCAGCCCATCGAGCGCATCCACCTCGCGCACGAGATGCCCTTTGCCGAGGCCCCCGATCGCGGGATTGCACGACATCGCACCGATGGTCGCAAACTTGTGCGTGACGAGCGCCGTGTTCGCGCCCATGCGTGCGGACGCCGCCGCGGCTTCTGAGCCGGCGTGTCCACCGCCTACAACGATGACGTCGAATGTCTGCATGGCGCGAGTCCTCTAGCGCGGATCTAGGACTCGTCAAAGGCGTGTTTCACGTGAAACACCCGCCATCCGCGCGTTAACCTTTCATTTACCAATACAGAAAGAACTGAAAATCTTGTCGAGGACCTCTTCGACATCGACGCGGCCCGTGACGCGGCCGAGCGCGCGGGCCGCGAGACGGAGCTCTTCCGCGAACAGTTCTTCCAGGCCCGGCTTTGAAAGCGTGAGCGCAGATGAAATTCGCTCCGCCGCCTCGCGCAGAGCCACGCGCTGACGCTCACGCGTCACCAATGCGGGCTCTCCTGCGAAGCGCTCCGCCTCTTTCGAAAGGCGCTTGAGCAGCTCGTCGATCCCCGCGCCGGTCTTTGCCGAGATCGAAAGTGGATCGTTCTGACCCCTGGATTGTTTCGAGTCTGAATCGAGCAAATCCACCTTCGTAAGAATGCGCCATGCGGTCTGATCGTCTCGGATCGAGAGCGAGACCGCACCGCCATCCGCGGCTTCCAGCATCAGTACGAGATCGGCGGCTTCCGCACGGGCCAATGCGCGGCGAACGCCTTCCTGCTCGACCGGATCGTTCGTCTCCCGAATGCCGGCCGTATCGATCAACACGACGGGAACGCCGTTGAGATCGAGCGCGACCTCGATCACATCGCGCGTGGTGCCAGGAATATCGGAGACGATGGCAACGTCCCGCTGCGCGAGGGCGTTCAGCAGCGTGGACTTGCCCGCATTCGGGGCGCCCGCGATCGCCACGGAGAATCCTTCCCGGAGCCGCTCGCCGCGCCTTGCATCACCAAGCACGACTTCGATCTCCGCGAGCATTTCGCTTGCGGCACGAGCCGCCGGTGCCAAGAGATTCTCCGGCACATCGGCTTCGTCGGCGAAGTCGAGATTGGCCTCGATCAGCGCCATGGCCTCGATCAGCTTAGAGCGCCATCCCTCGACCTTCTTCGAAAGCGCGCCCTGATACTGATGCATCGCTTGCCGGCGTTGTGTTTCCGTCTCGGCAAATACGAGATCGCCGAGGCCCTCTGCATGCGAGATATCCATCTTCCCGTTCAGGACCGCACGCTTCGTAAATTCACCGGCCTCGGCCGGCCGGAAGCCAGGGATCCGCCCGAGCACCGAGAACACGCGGGCGAGGATCGCCCTCCCACCATGCAGATGCAGCTCGACCATGTCCTCGCCGGTCTCGCTCTTCGGCCCCTGAAACCAGAGCGCGAGCGCATCGTCGATTGTTTCACGTGAATCAGGGTCGATGAGTTGCGCACGCGCAGCCCGCCGCGGCTCCGGCAACTTCACGCCGAATGTTTCGAGTCCGAGTCGAGCGTTAATTCCACTAATTCTTACAACCGCAATCGCGGCAGGGAGGCGCCCGCTGGAGAGCGCAAAGATCGTGTCGCCGCTCATACGAACGCTCCTGCCGCCGTCGTGTTAGAAAACCGCATGTCCGAAAATCGCCTCGCCCAAAACCGTCTGGCCAACGAGACCAGCCCGTATCTCATCCAGCACAAGGATAATCCGGTTCACTGGTGGCCGTGGTCGCCGGAAGCTTTCGCGGAAGCCGCGCGGACAAACAAGCCCGTTCTGCTCTCCATAGGCTATGCGGCTTGTCACTGGTGCCACGTCATGGCGCACGAGAGTTTCGAGGACGGGGCGACCGCCGCCGTGATGAACGAGCTCTTCGTAAACATCAAAGTCGATCGCGAGGAGCGGCCTGAAGTCGACGAGATCTACATGTCCGCGCTCCATCACCTTGGAGAGCAGGGCGGCTGGCCGCTGACGATGTTTCTGGACGCCGACGGAAAGCCGTTCTGGGGCGGGACCTATTTTCCGAAGACCGCGCAATACGGCCGCCCGGGTTTTCAGGACGTGCTCCGGCACATCGCGCGCGTCTATCGCGAGGAGCCGGAGAAGATCGGCAAGAATCGCGAAGCGCTCGTGAAAGCGCTCCACGAGAAAGCCCGGCCTGCCGGCAAGGTTGTTATCGGGATCGAAGAACTGAACGGACTCGCAGAACAGTTTCTCCGTCTCATCGACACGGAAAAGGGCGGCATCCGCGGCGCGCCGAAATTTCCGCAATGCGCGATCCTCGAATTCCTCTGGCGCGCAGGCGAAAGAACCGGCTCCGAATCTTTCTTCGACGCCGCGATCGTCTCGCTCCGGAACATGTGCGAGGGCGGCATCTACGATCATCTCGGCGGCGGCTTCGCACGCTACTCGGTGGATGACCGCTGGCTCGTGCCGCATTTCGAGAAGATGCTCTACGACAACGCGCAGCTCCTCGAGCTGCTCGCGCTCGCCTGGAAGAAGACGGGAGACGATCTCTTCCGCCGCCGCGCCGTTGAAACGGTCGAGTGGCTCAAGCGCGAGATGATCGTCGAGGGCGGCGGCTTCGCCTCCAGTCTCGATGCCGACTCCGAAGGCGAGGAGGGCAAGTTCTATGTCTGGTCGTTTGCCGAGGTAGAGCGTGTGCTCGGCGTGGAGGACGCCGCCTTCTTTGCGAAGGCCTATGACATCACCCGCGAAGGAAACTTCGAAGGCCACAACATTGCAAACCGGCTTCTGTCCGGCAGCGCATCGCCGGAAGAGGAAGCGCGGCTCGGCCCGCTCCGCGCGAAACTTTTAGATGCTCGCGCAAACCGAGTCAGGCCCGGTCTGGACGATAAGGTGCTCGCGGACTGGAACGGACTGATGTGTGCCGCGCTCGCAAACACCGGCGCGACGTTCGACGAGCCTTCGTGGATCGAACTGGGCGCGACAGCTTTCCGCATCGTCTCGGACAACATGACCCGCGAGGGCCGCCTCGGACATTCCTGGCGCGAAGGCAGGCTGCTTTTTCCCGGACTGTCGTCCGACTACGGCTCGATGATCCGCGCGGCGCTGGCGCTGCATCGCGCGACAGGAGAGCAGAGCTATCTCGATCGCGCCGTCGCGTGGGAGGCGCTTCTTGAGAAGCATCACGCCTCGCTGGAGACCGGCGGATATTTTCTGACCGCTGATGACGGCGGCGAACTGATCTTGCGGCCGAACTCGACGCGCGACGACGCGATTCCGAACCCGCACGCCTGGATGGCGCAGAACCTCGTACGGCTCGCAACCATTACAGGAGTATATTCCTATCGCGTGAAAGTCGACCGGCTGTTTGCGGGCGTACTCCCGCTCGCCGCCGTAAACCTCTTCGGACACGCGGCCCTGCTCGCAGCACTCGATACGCGGCTCAGGCTCGCAGAGATCGTCGTCACCGGAACCCGCGCAGAGGAATTTGCCAAGGCCGCGCTCGAGCAGTCCTTCCTCGCATCGGCGCTGCTTCGCGCGCCGGACGAGTCTGCACTCCCCACCAATCATCCCGCGCGGGAAAAAGTCGCCGCTGCAAAAGGCGAGGGCGCCGCCTTCGTCTGCCGGGGCGAAACATGCTCGCTGCCGATCACCGATCCGGCAAAACTCGAGATCGCTCTTTCGGGACCTGCCGAACATTCAGGATATAGCCCGTCATGATCACACGCATTGCGTTGCTGTGGACCAGACTTCAAAACAGTCTATGGGGGCTTCCCATTGCTCTTTGCCTCGCTGGGGCCGCACTCGCAATTGTTGCGCTCCGTGTTCGACTCCGTGCGGGCGGTGATCCGGTCTGGTGGCTTTACAGCGGCGATGCTGCGGACGCCTCGGTGTTCATTTCAAATCTGCTGGGCGCCATGATTACTATGGCGACGCTCGCGATTTCGATCACCATGGTTGTGCTTGCGCTTGCCGCCCAGTCGCTCGGCCCCCGGCTGATACCCATCTTCATGAGTGACAACCGCACCAAGCTCTCGCTGGGTCTATTTCTTGGCACAGTCGTCTATCTGCTGCTGGCGTTGCGAAGTGTCGTTGGCGATGCCGACGCGGTTTCAAACCTAGCCGTAACGATCTCGGTCCTGCTGGTGCTGATCAGCGTGATCGTGCTTCTCTTCTTTGTTCACCATCTTGCACGCTCCATCGTAGCCGACACCGTGATTGAACGCGTCGGCCAAGCCCTCGATGGTCAGGTTCGCGACTTGCTCACAGGGGAAAGCGGCAAACACAAAAGTCTTACTCCGGCCGCGCGAAAATCATTTCAGAAAGAGGGCGAGGCGATTGCATCGCCGGCTGCGGGCTACATCCAGGCAATCGATTACCCGGCGATAGGCCATGCCGCTGCCGATAGGAACGCCGTCGTATTGCTTGCCGTCAGGCCCGGCCACCATGTCCTCGCCGGAGAACTGATCGGCTGGATCAAACCAAGGCGCGCTGGCAATGAGGTATTGTCGAAGGCCGTTCAAAAGAGCTTTATCCTTGGCCGCGACCGCACATCGACCCAAGACCTTGAATATTCGATCCGACAGCTGGTCGAGATTGCCTTGCGTGCGCTGTCGCCTGGGATAAACGACCCTCATACAGCGACTGCCGTTATCGACAGGCTTTCGACTTCGATCGCGCTGATCATGAATCGCGCAGATGATCCGGGCATCTGGTGTGACGACGAAGGCACCGTGCGCATTCATCATCCAAGTGCATCCTTCGCGGCCCTGCTCGATAGCGCGTTCTCCGAAATCCGCCACGCCGGGTCGAGCAACCCCGAGATTATGATCGCCTTGGCCAAGCGCAGCGCGCAGCTTTACCGCCTAGCCCCGCAACACCATCGCAAGGCCATTGCCGGACAGCTTACGCGTCTTCGCAAGACCGGTCTGCGAACCCTTAAGGATCCGATGGACCGGCAACTTCTGCTGACCTCGCTGAATGTGGCGCGCGCCTAGACTATTCGCGCGCTCCGGATTGCGCGCCATCCGCGCTTTCCATAGCTTGTAGACAACAAGCAAATTCGCGGGGGCGAACCACCATGCAAGCATCCATCCTGACCGACCTTCTGCTGCCGCTGTCCATCGGCATCATCATGTTCGGGCTGGGCCTCAGTCTCACCTGGGACGACTTCAAGCGCGTCGCCCGCTATCCGCTCGCCGTCGGCTTCGGACTTTTCCTACAGGTGATTCTGCTGCCCTTCGCTGCACTGCTGATCGCGATCTGGCTCAAGCTTTCGCCCAACCACGCGCTCGGCCTGATGCTGGTCGCGGCGGCGCCCGGCGGCGCCACCGCGAACATCTACAGCCACCTCGCCAAGGGCGATGTCGCGCTGAACATCACCCTGACCGCCGTGAACAGCATCCTTGCGCTGCTCACCCTCCCGATCGTGATCAATCTCTCGCTGGAATACTTCTTTGGTGCGGGCCAGTACGTGCCGCCACCGCACCGCAAGGTCATCGAGGTCGCGGCGATCATCCTGGTCCCGGTCGTAATCGGCATGCTGGTCCGCGCCCGCGCGCCGGAATTCGCGAAGCGCATGGAAAAGCCGATCAAGCTTTTTTCCATCGTCGTACTCGCGATCCTGATCTTCGCCGCGATCTATATCGAGCGCGCGAAGTTGCTCGACAGCATCATCGCAGTCGGTCTCGCCTGCCTGCTCTTCAATGTCGTGAGCATGCTGACCGGCTATCTCGCGCCGCTCGCACTGAAGCTGCCCGAGCGGCAGGCCATCGCCATCACCATGGAGATCGGCATCCACAACACCGCGCTTGCGATCTATGTCGCACTGAACGTGTTGAACAATCCAGCCGCCTCTCTCGTGCCGGGCATCTACACGCTCTGCATGTATCTGACGGCGACGCTGTTCGCGATCTACGTTTCCAAACGAAACCTCGCGCCGGCGTAAGACCTGCTCAAGCCAACAAAAAAGCCCGGCATCGCTGCCGGGCTCTTTCTTCGGATAGCGAGAGCCTCAGGTATTCATGCTCTCGAAGAAATCGCCGTTGTTCTTGGTCTGCTTGAGCTTGTCGATGAGGAATTCGATCGCATCGACCGTGCCCATCGGATTGAGGATGCGGCGGAGCACGTACATCTTCTTGAGCTGATCCGGCGGGACCAGGAGCTCTTCCTTGCGTGTGCCAGAGCGGGTGATGTCCATCGCCGGGAACACGCGCTTGTCCGAGACCTTGCGGTCGAGGATGATTTCCGAGTTACCGGTGCCCTTGAATTCTTCGAAGATGACTTCGTCCATGCGCGAGCCGGTATCGATCAGCGCGGTCGCGATGATGGTGAGCGAGCCGCCTTCCTCGATGTTACGCGCGGCGCCGAAGAAGCGCTTCGGACGCTGCAGCGCGTTCGCGTCGACGCCGCCCGTAAGCACCTTGCCCGAGCTTGGCACCACGGTGTTGTAGGCGCGGCCGAGACGGGTGATCGAGTCGAGCAGGATCACGACATCGCGGCCGTGTTCCACGAGACGTTTGGCCTTCTCGATTACCATTTCAGCGACCGCAACGTGGCGTGACGCCGGCTCGTCGAAGGTCGAGGAAACGACCTCGCCCTTCACCGAGCGCTGCATGTCGGTGACTTCTTCCGGCCGCTCATCGATCAGGAGAACGATCAGGTAGCACTCCGGATGATTGGCCGTGATCGAGTGCGCGATGTTCTGGAGAAGAACCGTTTTACCGGTACGCGGCGGCGCGACGATCAGGCCGCGTTGGCCTTTGCCGAGCGGCGCCACGATGTCGATGATGCGCGAGGAATTGTCCTTCCGTGTCGGGTCCTCGATTTCCATCTTGATCCGCTCGTCCGGATAGAGCGGCGTCAGGTTGTCGAAGTGGACCTTGTGCTTGATCTTCTCGGGGTCCTCGAAATTGATCGTGTTGACCTTGAGCAGCGCGAAGTAGCGCTCGCCCTCTTTCGGCGAACGGATGTGCCCTTCGACCGTATCGCCGGTACGAAGAGAAAAGCGCCGGATCTGCGAAGGCGAAATGTAGATGTCGTCCGGGCCCGCGAGGTAGTTCGCGTCCGGCGAGCGCAGGAAGCCAAAGCCGTCCGGCAGAACTTCCACGACGCCTTCGCCGACGATGTCGACTTCTTTCGAGGCGTACTGCTTGAGGATGGCAAACATCAATTCCTGTTTGCGCATCGTGCTTGCGTTTTCGACCAGAAGTTCCTCCGCCACCGCAAGCAGCTCGACGGGGGATTTTTGTTTGAGTTCAGTAAGTTTGATTTCCCGCATTGGGGATCGTCCTTGTCTTGACGGAATTTCCTGGAGAAATTTCCGGCGGAATCCGCCGCCACGGATGTTGCAGTTCTGGGAGGAGCAGGTCTTTCGGGCTTGAAGGAGGGTCTGGAGCCCGGCGCCGCTGCCGATACGAAAACGCTTTCGGCTAACCGCGGACGACGCCTGCACTTGAGGAAGGCACGGAGAAAATAGGGAAAACGGGCCGGGGAGGCAACCCCGGCTGGAGCCCTACAAGATTAAAACGGCTTAACCACCGCCAGGATCACGATTCCGATCATCAGGACGGTCGGAACTTCGTTCATAAGCCGATAGAAGCGCTCCTGGCGCTGATTGGCATCGGCCGCAAACTCCCGAACCCATCTGGCCTGCATGCCGTGTGCCGCGGATAGCGCGAGCACCAGCACGAACTTCGCGTGCAGCCAGCCTGAACGCCATGCGCCGGTCTCATAAACGAGCCAGAGGCCCGCGAGCCAGGTCACGATCATCGCCGGAAGCGCAATCGCTTTGAGCAGACGCCGCTCCATGATTTTGAAGGTTTCCGACTGGATCGAGCCCTTCACCGCCGAGCAGTGATAGACCATGAGCCGCGGCAGATAGAGCAGCGCCGCCATCCAGGAGATGAAGGCAAGGATGTGCAGCGTCTTGATCCAGAGATACATCGCTCAGCGTCTCACTCTTGCGATCATCCGCTCGACGTTTTCGATCGGTGTCTCCTTGCGGATGCCGTGACCGAGATTGAAAATATGCCGTACACCGCGCAATTCACCGAGCACGTTATCGACAGCCTTATCCAAAGCTTCTCCCCCGGCGATAAGCGCCAAAGGATCGAGATTTCCCTGGATTGCAACGTTATCCCCGAATCTCACAGCACATTCCTTACGGTTCGTAATCCAGTCGATGCCCGCAGCATTGGCGCTCGATTGTTTCGCTACCGCGTCAATTCCATTGAGTGAAGCGCCCTTCGGAAACACGATGATGCGCGCATCCGGTATCGCGGCACGGACCTTTGCAGCAATTGCCGCAACCGGCTTCACGCACCAGCGCTCGAAGGATTGCGGATCCAGAACTCCCGACCAGGTATCGAAAATCTGGACCGCGTCTGCCCCCGCTTTGATCTGTCCGATCAGGTGTTCGGCCGACGTCTCAACCAGCCGGTCGATGATCTTCTGGAATAGCGCTGGCTCCTGCATGGCAAGCAATCGCGCAGGAGCCTGATCTCCAGTGCCTCTTCCGGCCACCAGATAGGTCGCAACCGTCCAGGGCGCCCCACAGAAGCCGATCAGGCTCGTTTCCTTCGGCAAGGCCGCCCGGGTCTGTACCAGCGCCTCGTAGACCCGCTCCGTGATTTTACGATCCGGCTGATCAGCAAGTTTTCCGAAGCTCGCTTGATCCGTGACCGGCTCAAGACGCGGACCTTCGCCTTCCTCAAACCAGAGTTTTGCTCCGAGCGCGTAAGGAACGATCAGAATATCCGAGAAGATAATCGCCGCATCGAACCCGAACCGGCGGATCGGCTGCAAGGTGACTTCGGATGCAAGATCTGGATTCAGACACAGATCGACGAAACCGCCTGCCTTCGCACGCGTTTCCCGGTACTCGGGGAGATAGCGCCCTGCCTGCCGCATCATCCAGACCGGCGGCACCTCGAACTTCTCGCCATCGAGAACACGCAGGAACTTTCCGCTCACGCCGTACTTATCCTTCCCTACTAACTATTTTCTAGAATCTTTAGTTAGAGTCTATTTGATGGGTCGAGTCCGGGGACAAGTTTTATCCCAGTCAGCCACTCCACTACCCAAACCATTCCCAAAAATCACAGCCAGCCTGAAGCGTTGATTTTATTCGCTTCGCCGACTTCTTCCCATAAGTCACAGACATTCTCCAGATTCGATCCCGAGCAATTGAATCTGGACGATTCCGCGCGTTATCCCGGGCGACCCTTGCGCTGGCCGATTCTCCATGGCCTTCTCCCCAGCAATTCACAGTTCCATGGATGTTCCGGCCTTGCCCAAGACGGAAAGCTATTTCCATCTTCATCTCGTATCGGATGCAACCGGCGAAACGCTTCTGGCGGTCGGGCGCGCCGCCTGCGCGCAATACTCCACCGTTTCGCCGATCGAGCATGTGTACCCGCTGATCCGGAATGTGAAACAGCTCGAGCCTGTGCTGTCCGATATCGACGCCAATCCCGGGATCGTTCTTTATACTCTGGTCGATCCGGTCCTCACGAGCCGGCTCGAAGATCATTGTAAGGAAAAAGGCATCCCGTGCCTTTCAATCCTGAGCCCGGTCCTCGGCCTGTTCGCTTCCTATCTCGGCACCGAGACGACGCCTCGCGTCGGCGGCCAGCACACCCTCAACGCGGAATATTTCCGCCGCATCGATGCGCTGAATTACACGCTGATGCACGACGACGGCCAGCATCCGGAGAATCTCGACGAAGCGGATGTCGTGCTCGTCGGCATCTCGCGCACCTCAAAAACTCCGACCAGCATTTATCTCGCCAACCGCGGCATCAAGACCGCGAACGTGCCGCTGGTTCCCGGCATCGATCCTCCAGGCCAGCTCGAACTCGTTTCGAAGCCGTTGGTTGTCGGTCTCATCGCCAGCCCGGAGCGGATCGTGCAGATCCGCCAGAACCGTCTTCTCGGCTTGAACGCGAACCAGTCGGACTCGCATTACGTCGACCGTCATTCGGTCAGCGACGAGATCGCGAACTCGAAGAAACTTTGTTCGCGTCATAACTGGCCGATCATCGACGTGACGCGGCGCTCGATCGAGGAAACCGCCGCAGCCGTGATCGCACTGTTGCAGGAACGCCGCCGGGACGCGGCGAACGTTCAATGACGCTCTGGCAGGCTCAGCCGCTCGTACTCGCGTCGAAAAGTGCGCCGCGCCGCGCGCTTTTGGAAGCGGCCGGCGTTCCGCTCGAGATCGATCCCGCCGACATCGACGAGCGCGCGGCGGAAGCCGCCTCCCCAAAAGAAGCGGCGACACCGGATGGCGCGGCACTTCTGCTCGCACGCGCGAAAGCATTCGAAACCGCAAAACGAAACAAAGGCAAAACCGTACTCGGCGCGGATCAAACGCTCGCGCTTGGCAACGAGCGCTTCTCGAAACCGAAATCCATCGAAGCCGCCCGCGCGCAGCTTCGAAAATTCTCCGGCAAGACTCACGCGCTGCATTCCGGAATCGCCCTCGTTCGTGATGGCACCGTGCTGTTCGAAACCGTATCGAGCGCGCACCTGACGATGCACAAGTTCAGCGACGCATTCCTCGACGCCTATCTCGATGACGCAGGCGACCGCGTGATGCAGAGCGTCGGCGCCTATCAGCTCGAAAGCGTCGGCGTGAACCTCTTCGAGAAAATCGAAGGCGATCACTTCACGATCCTCGGCATGCCGCTGATGCCTTTGCTCGCCTACTTCCGCAAATCAGGGATGATGGTGCCGTGACGAAACGCGCCTGCGTTATCGGCTATCCCGTCGCGCATTCGCGCTCTCCGCTCATTCACGGCTACTGGCTGCGCGAACATGAGATCGACGGCGAGTATGTGCGGCGCGAGGTGAAGCCCGAAGACATCGATCAATTCCTTCAAAATTTTTCGAAGCAGAACCTCGCCGGCTGCAATGTAACGCTGCCCCATAAGGAAGCCGCCGCTCGAAACGTTGGCGCTGCGACGCCTGTGGTTCGTGCGCTCGGTGTGGCGAATACGCTGTGGCTGCAAGACGGAATCCTGCACGGTGACAACACCGATGTTGCCGGGTTTCTGGCGCATCTCGACGATACGGCTCCCGGCTGGGACAAGAAGGCCGCTCACGCGGTCGTTCTTGGCGCCGGCGGTGCCGCGCGCTCGATCGTCTACGCACTTCACGAGCGTGGCGTGAAAAAACTTTCGATCGTGAATCGCTCGCGCGAACGCGCTGAGCAACTGGTAAACGAAATAAAAATCGAATCGAACATCGCGAGCTTTGAACAGGTTGGATCGCTGATTTCGTCCGCGGACTTGCTCGTGAATACCACCTCGCTCGGGATGAAAGGCCAGCCGCCGCTCGAAATCGAACTGAACAGTCTGAAGCCGGGCGCCGCCGTCTGCGATATCGTTTACGTGCCACTGGAAACGGACTTGCTTCGCAAGGCGCGCGCACGCGGCCACGCCGCGATCGACGGCCTCGGTATGCTGCTGCATCAGGCCGTGCCGGGCTTCGAGCGCTGGTTCGGCGTGAAACCAAAAGTGACGAAAGCGCTGCGAGACCTGATCGTGGCCGACCTCATGAAGGACGCAGCCAGGTGATTGTCCTCGGCCTCACCGGATCTGTGGGCATGGGCAAGAGCACGACTGCGCAGATGTTCGTTGCCGAAGGCGTGCCGATGTTCGATGCCGACGCCGCCGTACATCGACTTTATGCGGGCGAGGCTGCGCCGCTGATCGAGCGTGAATTTCCGGGAACGACAAGTAACGGTGCCGTGGACCGGGAGAAACTTTCCGCGCACGTCGTCGGCAAACCCGAAGCGCTCGCGCGGCTTGAGAAACTCGTCCATCCGTTGGTCGGAAAACTGCGCGCGGAATTCATGCATGAGGCTCAGCAGTCGGGCGCAAAAGCGGTGCTGCTCGATATCCCGCTTTTGTTCGAGACCGGCGATCCCTCGAAGTTCGACGCGGTGATCGTCGTGAGCGCCCCTCCGGAAGTTCAGCGGGAGCGGGTGCTTGCGCGGCCGGGCATGACGGCGGAAAAATTCGAGGCCATTCTGAAGCGGCAACTGCCTGATTCGGAGAAGCGCGCCCGCGCCGATTTCGTCATCGATACCGGCCAGGGACTCGAATTCGCCCGGAAGCAAGTAAAGGAAGTGCTGGCCGCAGTGACGACGCCTGGCTGGGCCCGCAGAAAGAGCTGAAATGCGCGAGATCGTATTCGACACCGAAACCACCGGTTTCGATCCGGCGACCGGCGACCGCATCGTCGAGATCGGCTGCATTGAACTCCTGAACCGGATTCCGACCGGCGCCACGTTTCACACCTACATCAATCCCGAACGCGACATGCCGCCATCGGCCGAAGCCGTACATGGATTGAGCGAGGAATTTCTCGCGGACAAACCCTTATTCGCCGAAGTTGCTGAGAAGTTTCTCGAATTCATCGGCACGGATTCGAAGCTCGTTGCGCACAATGCCGGCTTCGACATGACCTTCATCGATTTCGAACTGAAGAAGTGCGGCCTCGTGCCGCCGACGCGCGACCGCGTGATCGACACGCTGACGCTCGCGCGGCGCAAGCATCCGGGCGGCGGCAATAAGCTCGACGACCTTTGCGTCCGCTACGGCATCGATAATTCGCGCCGCACGAAACACGGCGCACTGCTCGACGCGGAATTGCTGGCGGAAGTTTATGCGGAACTTGCCGGCGGCCGACAGGCCAATCTCGGTCTTGTTGCCGCCGTGCGCGAGGAATTTTCAGTGACGACAGTCGTCACCTTCTCGCGCGAAGTCCGGCAGGCGTCGCTCCTGACCGATGCGGAGCGCGAGGCGCATCGCAAGTTCGTGGCGACCCTCGGCGAAAATGCGGTCTGGCTCGAATACCTCGAGGGCGAAAAGCTTCCGGCTGCCGAATAGCGTCAGGATTTCGTTGCGGCGGCGCTTTCGGCGCGTGCGCGATAAAGCGCCGCGAAGTCCACCGGCTGCAACATGATCGGCGGAAATCCGCCCTCGCTGATGGCGTCGGCGGCGATCCGCCGCACGAAGGGGAACAGAAGCCGCGGGCATTCGATCAGGACCAGCGGCTGCACGCTTTCCTTCGGGACATTGGTGATCCGGAACACGCCGGCATAGGTCACGTCGAGCAGGAAAAGCATGCGCTTCGCCCTCTTGTCTTCGGCCTTTACTTCCACCTTCAGCTCGACTTCGTAGTCGGTCTCCGACATCGGCTTCGCGTTCACGTTGATTTGAACATCGACCGCCGGGGACTGCTCGGGCTGCGCCATGAGCGACTGCGGCGCATTCGGGTTCTCGAAGGAGAGGTCCTTCACGTACTGGCCGAGAATGCCGAGACCGGGGGCATTCGCGTCGGGGTTATTGCCGTTCTGGGTGTTCATGCTTTCGCTCCCGGCCGGAGAAAGGCCCTGCGTGAGCGGCTGCTGCCGCGAGATCGCGGGGTCGCTACCATGAGGCCATGAGGGGCACAAGAAAGCCCGTTTTCGCGGCTATTTGCGACAGTGGCCATGCGAAACGGGATCGTTTAACCTTCCTGTGAGTTAATGCCGTGCGGAAAAGCTTGCACGCGGCTTGGAAGAAGTCGCAAAAGCCCCATATGAACGGATAGACTCCGCTCAACCCCGCTCTTGCTTCCTTCCGGGCCGGAACGACAGACGATGAACGCCGTGTTCGACATTTACACGATCATATTTCTCGCCCTCGCAGTCTTCATTTTCGCGAAGCTGCGGAGCGTGCTCGGAACCCGCACGGGTCACGAGCGGCCGCCGTTCGACCCCTACGCGGGCAAGGAGCCCAAGCCCGCGACGCTTCCGGACAAGCCCGCGATTCCGAATCGTGCGGATGAGACGCAGATCGCCCGCGAAGCCGATCGCGACATTCCGGCAGCCGACCGCTGGGCCGGCATTGCCGCGCCGGGAAGCGCGGTCGCAGCCGGTCTCGATGCCATCGCAAATGCGGACCGCAGTTTCGATGCGCGCTCGTTCCTTGAAGGCGCGAAGGCCGCCTACGAAATGATCGTGACGGCTTTCGCCGAGGGCGATCGCAAGACGCTGCGCAGCATGCTGGGCAAGGAGCTGTACGAAGAATTCGCGGCAGCGATCAACGAGCGAGAAGCCAAGGGCCTCGTGATGGAGTCGCGCTTCGTCTCGCTCGACAAGGCCGAGATCAAGCACGCCGAACTTTCCGGCAACGAGGCGCGGGTCACCATCGACTTCGTGTCGCAGCTGGTCTCGGCTACCCGCGACAAGAACGGCAACTTCGTCGAAGGCAGCGCCGAAGCGCTTACCGAAGTCGAGGATCTCTGGATGTTCGCGCGCGACGTGAAGTCCTCGGACCCGAACTGGAAACTCGTCGAGAACAACGAAGCGGCCTGACGCCGATGCCGCATCTTCGCCACGCGAAATTATACCTCGCGTGTTGCTCGATGCTTCTTTCGGGCGGCATCGCTTCGGCGAATGTCGGCTCGCTCAATTTTTCCGACGCGCAATACGAATTCGTTTCCTTCGCCGATCTCGCCGGCTGGAACGAAGACAAACAAGGGGAAGTATTCGCAGGCTTTCGCAGAAGCTGCGAAGTTCTGCTGAGGCGCAAAGACGCGGCCTCCGTCCGCCCGATGGAAAGCGCGCTGCGCGAGGTTTGTCCGCGGGCGCTTGCCCTGCCCGAAAAGACCGACGACGCGGCGGCGAAGAAATTCTTTGAGACCAATTTCCGGCCGGTCAGAATCTCCAAACTCGGCGAGACTACCGGCCTGCTCACGGGCTACTACGAGCCCGAGGTCGAAGGCAGCCTCACGCTCACCGAAGGTTTTACCGTTCCGCTCTATCGACGGCCGCCCGAACTGATTTCGAAAGCGCGGCTCGGCAAGCGTTACCTGCGCGCAGGTTTCCCGAGCACCGGCGGCGCGGGGCATCGCGTGAACGGCAAGCTTGTCGAATATCACGACAGAGCCGCGATCGAAGACGGCGCGCTCGCGAATCGCGGGCTCGAAATCGTCTGGTTGCGTGACAAGGCGGACGCCTTCTTCATTCAGATCCAGGGCTCGGCGCGGATTCTGCTGCCCGACGGGAAACTCGTCCGCGTGAATTACGCCGCGCACAACGGCCACAACTTCACGCCGATCGGCCGCAACCTGATCGAGACCGGAATCGTGCCGCGCGACGAAATGTCGATGGAAAATATCCGCATGTTCATCGCGGAGATGCCGGACGAAGGCCGCGAGCTGATGCGCAAGAACCGCGCCTTCACGTTCTTCCGGATTGTCGACAATCTGCCGCCGGACTCCGAGGCCGTCGGCGCGCAGGGCATTTCGCTCGTGAAGGACCGCTCGCTCGCGGTGGACAACAAGCTTCACGTCTACTGCTCGCTGTTCTGGATCGAAGCAAAGCTGCAACTGCAGAACACGCGCGACGGCCAGACGTTCAATCGTCTGATGGTCGCGCAGGATACCGGGTCTGCGATCGTCGGCATCGCGCGCGGCGACATCTATTTCGGCGGCGGGCCGGAAGCGGGCGCGGTTGCCGGTCGCATCCGCAATCCCGGCGCGTTCTTCATGCTGGTGCCGAACGAAATCGATCCGGTGAGGATTGCGGCTGAACAGAACGTGCCAAACCCCGAGTATCGGCCCGAAGCCGAGAAGAAAGAACCGCCGAAAGCCGAAGCGAAGCCGGCGGAAGAGTCCAAGAATGACGAAGGCAAAAAAGACGAGCCCAAAAAATGACGGGCGGCGGTGGGAGCAAAAAGCGCGGATTGACCGGCGAAGACAGCGCGCTATGGGACGAGATCGCAAAATCCATCCGTCCGCTTCCGGGCCGGCGAACGAGAATCGGAAGCGAACCGGCAGCACTTTCGATCGAAGAGCAAACCTCGAAAGGCACGGAAAAACGAAACCGCCCGGTTGCCCCGGCGCCGGCAAAGCGCCGCGATCCACCCGCACCCCCGCTTGCGCCCATCGACCGCAAGCTGAAGACGAAACTGTCGCGCGGAAGCATGGAGATCGACGCGCGTCTCGATCTGCACGGCCATACGCAGGCCGAAGCGAAATCCCGTCTTCTGCGCTTCCTCGAAACCGCGCAGGCGAGCGGGCATTCGCTCGTGCTTGTGATTACCGGTAAAGGAAAACGAAGCGACGACAGCTGGTCGAACGAAGGCGGCGTCTTGAAACGCCAGGTGCCGCTGTGGCTTTCGCTACCCGAGTTCCGCGCGCTCGTGATTGGTTTTGAAGAAGCGGGGATACGCCACGGCGGCGCGGGCGCGCTCTATATTCGCGTGCGCAGGCGCCGCTAGTTTCTAAAGAATATAGCGCGAAAGATCTGCATCCTTCGCGAGATCGGCAACGCGCTTCTTCACATAGTCTCCGTCAATTGTGACCTTCTCTCCGGACTTGTCCGGCGCGGTGAAGCTGATTTCATCCAGCACCCGCTCGATCACGGTCTGCAGGCGGCGTGCACCGATATTCTCGAGCCGCGCATTCACTTCAACCGCAATATCGGCGATCGCGTCGATCGCGTCATCGGTGAACACGAGTTCGACTTCCTCGGTCTTCATCAGCGCGACCGACTGCTTGATCAAGCTCGCCTCGGTTTCGGTTAGAATGCGATGAAAGTCATCGCGTGTAAGCGCGTTCAGTTCGACGCGAATGGGAAGGCGGCCCTGCAATTCGGGTAATAAGTCCGAAGGCTTCGCCACATGAAACGCGCCGGAGGCGATGAAGAGAATATGGTCCGATTTCACCGGCCCATGTTTCGTGTTGACCGTCGTCCCCTCGATCAGCGGCAAGAGATCGCGCTGCACACCTTCGCGCGAAACGTCACCGCCGCGCAGGCCTTCGCGCGCGCAGATCTTGTCGATCTCGTCCAAAAACACGATGCCGCTGTTCTCGACCACGCGGATCGCTTCCTGTGTCAGCTGCTCCTGATCGAGCAACTTGTCGGACTCCTCCGCGAGCAATAGCGGGTGTGCATCCTTCACGTTCACACGCCGCGACTTCGGCCTGCCTCCAAACGCTTTCCCGAAGATATCGCCGATATTGATCGCGCCCATCTGTGCGCCCGGCATGCCGGGAATATCGATCATCGGCATCTGCGGATTGCCGGAGGAGAAAAGCTCGACTTCAATCTCCTTGTCATCGAGTTCGCCTGCGCGCAGCCGCTTGCGGAAGCTCTCGCGCGTGGCGGGGCTTGCCGCGGGACCGACCAGCGCGTCGAGCACGCGCTCCTCGGCTGCGACATGCGCGCGAGCCTGCACGTCGCGGCGTTTGCTCTCGCGCGTGAGCGCAATGCCGATCTCGACAAGGTCTCGCACGATCTGCTCGACGTCGCGGCCGACATAGCCGACCTCGGTGAACTTCGTCGCCTCGACCTTCAGGAACGGCGCGTTCGCGAGCTTGGCGAGCCTCCGCGAAATCTCGGTCTTGCCGACGCCGGTCGGCCCGATCATCAGGATATTTTTCGGCAGCACTTCCTCGCGCAGCTTGTCGTCGAGCTGCAGGCGCCGCCAGCGATTGCGGAGTGCGATGGCGACCGCACGCTTCGCGTCGTGCTGGCCGACGATGAAGCGGTCGAGTTCGGAGACGATTTCGCGCGGCGAGAAGTCGGACATGCGTACTCTTGCGTTACTGGCCGATGGCGGTCTGCCAAGCCTTGATGGATTCGAAGGGGTAGATGAACATCATGATGTTCAGGATGAGGTTGTCGCGGATTACATAGGCGGCGAGGGCCTCCATCGCCAGTGCAAGGAATACGGTGAATAGCACCGGCGCGCGCCACGCGACCAGAAAGCCGAGCGACATCCAGACCGTATCCATCAGCGAATTGATGATGCTGTCGCCGTAGTAATTCAGCGAGACCGTATTGCCGCGATAGTATTCGATGATCCAACTCGTGTTCTCGACGACTTCCCACGCCGCTTCGATGAAAACCGCGACGGCGAAGCGCCATGCGATGGACGATTTTTTGAAAACCGCCCAGGCGAACAAATAAAAAATAAACCCGTGAACGACGTGGGACGGGGTGTACCAGTCGGACAGGTGCTGCGAGTTGCCCGGGCCGAAGGCGTTGCCCTCCCAGAGCTTCACGTAGCCGCAGGTGCAGATCGGCGTGCGGCCCATCGCGTAAAGGCTGATTGCTTGCGCAACAAAGATTGCAAGGGCGATCAACAAGGCGAGTTGGACAGAGCGTTGCGATAAGGCGCGCCGATCTGATGGGCTGGCTGCGGGATTCACGCGGTCTCCATATTCGCTTGTTGCATGATCAGCGCATCACCGCTTCGGCCGATGAGCGAAGGCACAGGGCGGAATCCGGCTTTCGCGTAAGCGCGAACAGCGCGCACGTTGTCGGGGTCCGGATCGATAATGATAGTCTGATGGCCTTCTGATCTCAGCATAGCAACGAATGAGATAAGCGCCTCCGAACCGAGACCCCGCGATATATGGTCCGGCTCTCCGATAGAGAGATCAACTCCGATTGCGTCACGCGGTAATTCCGCGAGCCATGGATGATCTTTCAACCAGTCCTGATTTTGATGGTCCCCAACAAACCAGTATTGGATGTAGCCGACCGGCACACCTGCCGACAGAATGAGAAAGGGGCGAGTCGAATCACGCCCTTCGACCATGTCGCGAATGTAGCCAAGCTCTGTGTCGGGATCGCCCCACCATTCCTGTATATGCGGTTTCGCAAGCCATGTCCGCAGCAACGCGTAGTGTTCTGACGCTACGGGCGCAAAGCTGATCTGATGATCAGCCGTCATCCGATGGTCTCGATGGTGACGTTGCGGTTCGTGTAGATGCAAATGTCGGCGGCGATATCGAGCGCGCGCCGCGCGATTTCCTCGGCGTCGTGAGAGCTGTCGGCAAGCGCACGCGCTGCAGCGAGCGCGAACGATCCACCGGAGCCGATCCCGGCGATGCCGTTCTCGGGCTCGAGCACGTCGCCGGTGCCTGCCATGAGAAGCGTGATGTCCTTGTCGGCAACGAGCATCATGGCTTCTAACCGCCGCAGATAGCGGTCGGTGCGCCAGTCCTTGGCAAGCTCGACGCAGGCCCGCGCGAGCTGTCCCTTATGCTGCTCGAGCTTGGCTTCGAGCCGGTCGAACAGGGTCAGCGCGTCCGCGGTGGCGCCCGCGAAGCCGCCGATCACGTTGCCGCCGGTCAGCCGCCGGACCTTCTTCGCGTTCGACTTCATCACGGTATTGCCGAAGGAGACCTGACCGTCGCCTGCGATCGCGACCTTGCCGGCCTTGCGGACTGCGACGATGGTCGTCCCGTAGAATGTATCGGGTTTGTGGGGGGTGCTCATGGATGAAGGGGCCTCCGGCTCCCTTATTTAGGGGCCCCGGCGCGATCCGCAAACCATACGGAAAGGGTATGTCTGCATGGTGTGGCGGCGGGTAGCCGAGGCTGCTATGGACCCGCCTTCCGAGGAGCCACTCCAATGCGTACCGGCGAAATCGCCCGCAAAACCAAGGAAACCGAGATCTCGGTGAAGGTGAATCTCGATGGCAAGGGCCAGAACGAGATTGCGACCGGCATCGGCTTTTTCGACCACATGCTCGATCTGCTTTCGCGTCACGCGCGAATCGACATGACGGTGAAGGCCAAGGGCGATCTGCACATCGACCAGCACCACACCACGGAAGATGTAGGCATCGTGCTCGGCCAGGCGGTAAAACAGGCGCTCGGCGACATGCGAGGGATCGCTCGCTACGCGAGTCTTTACATGCCGATGGACGAGACCCTGACGCGGGTCGCCATCGACGTCTCCGGCCGTCCGGTGCTCGTGTTCAAGGTCGACTTTCCGCGCGATAAAATCGGCGACTTCGACTGCGATCTCGTGCGCGAATTCTTCCAGGCGTTCGCCATGAATGCGGGGATCACGCTGCACGTCGAGACGCTCTACGGCGAGAACGCGCATCACGTCGCGGAGAGCTGCTTCAAGGGTCTCGCCCGCGCGCTCCGGATCGCGTTTTCCATCGATCCCGCGGCCGCCACGGAAATTCCATCGACCAAGGGCAGTCTGGGCGCCTGATCCGATTTGCGCGTGCGCACGGCCTTCGGCCTGCGCGTCATGAAATGAAACCGAAACAGGCAGAGCGTTAGAGAAGTGCCGACCTATCAAGTTTTCGAGCCCGATGACGGAACGCGCACGCAGGCCAACGCGGAGCGCGTCGTATTCCTGCGCGAAAAATTTTCGATCTGGGCCTTCATCTTCACGCCGTTCTGGCTGCTTCGTCATCGCCTGTGGCTTGGCTTCGTCGCATGGCTCGTTGCCTTCATGGCGATCACCCTGATCGGGGTAGCGCTCGGTTTCGGTCCCTATGCCGGTATGGCGGCTTCGATCTTCCCGTCGCTGTTTTTCGGTCTGGAAGCGGTCAGCATGCGCGGCAGAAAGCTGCTGCGCAGCGGCTATCGCGATGCCGGCGTCGTGATTGCGGAAGATCTGGAAACCGCGGAGCGCCGCTTTTTCGATACGTGGAAGCTCGCGCCAGTGAAGAGTGACCATCCTTACGCGCCCGGCGCGGCACCAACCGCCTATCCCGATACGAAACTCGCGGCCGCAGAGCAGCAAGTGATCGGCATGTTTCCGACGCCGGGGCAGCGATGACCGTCGCAGTAATCGATTACGGCTCGGGCAACCTTCACTCCGCCGCGAAGGCGCTGGAGCGCGCATCGCGCGAAAGCGGTGTCAACGCGAAGATCGTCGTAACCAGTGATCCGGACGATGTGCGCCGCGCCGAGCGGATCGTGCTTCCGGGCGTCGGCGCCTTTGCCGACTGCAAGCGCGGGCTGGATGCGGTGAGCGGCATGGTGGCTGCACTCAACGAAGCTACGCTGAAAAAGGGCAAGCCGTTTTTCGGTATCTGCGTCGGCATGCAGCTCTTGGCCGAGCGCGGTCTCGAACACGGCGTTTATAATGGGTTCGGCTGGCTGCGCGGCGAAGTGGACCGCATTGCTCCCAGCGATCCTTCGCTCAAGATTCCGCACATGGGCTGGAACACGCTGCGCGTGAAGCGCAAGCACGCACTGTTCGACGGAATCTCGCTCGGCGACCGCGGCCAGCACGCCTATTTCGTCCACTCCTATCACCTGAAGCCAGTGGACGATTCCGATCTGATCGCGCAGGCCGAGTACGGCGGGCCGATCACCGCTTTCGTCGCGCGCAACAACATTGCGGGCTCGCAGTTTCACCCCGAGAAAAGCCAGAAGCTCGGACTTGCTTTGCTCGCCAACTTTCTCAAGTGGAAGCCGTGATTCTATTCCCCGCCATCGACCTCAAGAACGGCGAGGCCGTGCGCCTGCAACAGGGCGACATGGCGCGCGCAACCGTGTTCAATTCTGAGCCCGCGAAGCAGGCGAAGCAGTTCGAAGACCAAGGCTTCGAGTGGCTGCATCTCGTCGATCTCGATGGTGCGTTTGCGGGCAAGCCGGTGAACGCGCTCGCGGTGGCTTCGATCCTGAAGGCCGTGAAAATCCCGGTGCAGCTCGGCGGCGGCATCCGCAACATCGCGACCGTGGAATCCTGGCTCTCGGAAGGCATTTCGCGCGTCATCATCGGCACCGCGGCCGTGCGGGAGCCCGCTTTCGTGAAGGAGGCCGCACGCAAGTTTCCGGGCAAAGTTGCAATCGGCATCGATGCTCGCGGCGGCAAGGTCGCGATTTCGGGCTGGGCCGAGGAAACGCAGCTTGAGGCTGCCGAGGTCGCGAAGCTTTTTGAAGGCGCGGGTGTCGCCGCGCTTATTTATACCGACGTCGAACGCGACGGCATGTTGCAGGGACTGAATCTCGACAGCACGATCGCGCTTAGCGAATCCGTTTCGATCCCGGTGATCGCCTCGGGCGGCTTCGCATCGATCAACGACGTGAAGGCGCTCTTGCAGCCGCGCGCAAAAAAGCTCGAGGGCGCGATCGCGGGCCGCGCGCTCTATGACGGCCGCATCGACCCGGCGGAAGCGCTGAAGCTTTTGAAGGGCGCCTAGATGTTCAAAGTCCGCGTGATCCCCTGTCTCGATGTGAAAGACGGCCGCGTCGTCAAAGGCGTGAAGTTCGTGAACCTGCGCGACGCCGGCGATCCGGTGGAAGCCGCGAAGGCCTATGACGCCGCGGGCGCGGACGAGCTTTGCTTTCTCGACATTACCGCAAGCCATGAAGAGCGCGGAACGCTGCTTGAGATCGTACGCCGCACGGCGGAAGCCTGCTTCATGCCGCTCACGGTCGGCGGCGGCGTACGCACCGTCGAAGACGTGCGCGCGCTTCTTTCGTCGGGCGCGGACAAGGTTTCGATCAATACTGCTGCCGTAACCCGCCGCGCTTTTGTGAAAGAGGCTGCGGAGAAGTTCGGCGAGCAATGCATCGTGGTCGCGATCGACGCGAAGAAAGTCTCGGGCGAAGGCGAAGCTGCGCGCTGGGAAATCTTCACCCACGGTGGCCGCAATCCGACCGGGCTGGATGCCGTCGATTACGCACGCGAAGTGGTTTCGCTGGGCGCGGGCGAAATCCTGCTCACCTCGATGGATCGCGACGGCACCAAGATCGGCTATGACGTGGCACTTACCCGCGCCATTGCCGATGCGGTGCCGGTGCCGGTGATCGCCTCGGGCGGCGTCGGCAAGCTCGATCATCTGGTCGAAGGCATCCGCGACGGACACGCGACCGCGGCTCTCGCCGCCTCGATTTTCCACTTCGGCGAATTCACCATCCGCGAAGCGAAAGAACACATGGCCAAGGCCGGCCTTCCCGTGCGGCTGGACGCCTGATAAAGCCGCGCCATGGCAAACTTCACGCTTGCGGACCTGGAGAAGATCATCGCCTCCCGCGCGCTCGAAAGCGCGGAGAAGTCCTATACGCGCAAGTTGCTCGACGCCGGTATCGAGAAAAGCGCGAAAAAGTTGGGCGAGGAAGCGACCGAAACCGTGATCGCAGCCACCATTGGCACCAAAGAACAGGTCGTCGCAGAAAGCGCAGACTTGCTCTACCATCTTCTGGTGGTGATGAAGGCGCGCGGGGTTGATCTTCGCGAGGTCTATGAGGAACTGGCGAAGCGCACCGCGCAGTCCGGCATCGAAGAAAAAGCCTCGCGCAAGTAAGTCCGTTTTTTAGTTCAAGAGTAAAGCTGAGCCGTCATGGAACAGCGCGTCGAAACCGAAATCTCTCCCTACCGCGTCTTCTCGCGCGAGGAATGGGCCGCACGGCGCGAAAACACGCCGATGACGCTGACGCACGGCGAGATCGTCCATCTCCAGGCGTTGAACGACAAACTTTCGATGAAAGAGGTCGAGGAGATCTATCTCCCGATCTCGCGCCTGCTCGCATTCTATGTCGAGGCGGCGCAGAAGCTGTTCGGCGGCTTGCAGGAATTCCTGAGCGTCCGCGACGGCAAGATGCCCTACATCATCGGCGTCGCGGGTTCGGTCGCAGTCGGCAAATCCACCACGGCGCGCGTGTTGCAGGCCTTGCTCGCGCGCTGGACGAACACGCCGAAGGTCGAGCTCGTCACCACCGACGGCTTTCTCTTTCCGAACGCGGTGCTGGAAAGAGAAAAACTGATGGAGAAGAAGGGCTTTCCCGAAAGCTACGATCTTCCGGCGCTGCTTCGCTTCCTGCACGACGTGAAGGCGGGCCAGCGTAAAGTGAAGGCGCCGGTCTACAGCCACGTTTCCTATGACGTGATCCCGGGCGAGACCATCGAGGTGGATCAGCCGGACATTCTGATCGTCGAAGGCCTGAATGTGTTGCAGACGGGCCGTCCGCCGAAGGACGGCAAAGCGATTCCCTACGTCTCCGATTTCTTCGACTTCTCGGTCTATATCGACGCCTCGGAGGACGTGCTCGAGCGCTGGTACGTCGAGCGCTTCCGCGCGCTGCGCTCGACCGCGTTCCGCGATCCGCTGTCCTATTTCCACCGCTACTCTCAGGTGACGGACAAGGAAGCGCAGGATATCGCGCGTTCGATCTGGTCGCGGATCAACCTGCAGAACCTGCGCGAGAACATCCTGCCGACGCGCCAGCGCGCGAGCCTGATTCTGCGCAAAGGCGAGGATCACTCGATCCAGTCGGTGGCACTCAGAAAGCTCTGAGAGAGTTTTTTACGCCGCGATCTTCTGCTCTTCCGTCCCACCGACGAACTTGTCGCGGTAGCGCGCGGTGATGTTCTGCATCGGCAGCACGATCAGGACGTCGGTGGTGCCGAACTGATGATCCACCACCGCACCGTCGCCGATATAGGCGCCGAGCCGCAGATAGCCCTTCACGAGCGGCGGCAGTTCGCGAAGCGCGAGCTTGGCGTCGATCGCGTCCTTCGGCATGCGGTTCATTTCGACGTATCGCGACGGCAGCGCGGAAGCGCGCCACTGCTCCGGCGCCCGCGCGAAATGATGCAGGAACGAAAGCTGGGTTGCGAGTTTGTCCGGGTTGGTGCCTTCGAGCGAAGCGCAGCCGATCAGCACGTCGAGCCGGTGCTGCGCGACGTAGTTCGAGATCCCGTGCCACAGCAACTCGACCGTGCGCTTGTTACGGTACGGCGGCAGCACGCAGGAACGGCCGAGTTCGAGAAAGCGCAACTGCGGGTGGCGCGCAATCAGCGCGGCGATATCGAATTCGGATTGGGTGTAGAAGCCGCCGTGCTCGGCGGCGATTTCCTGCCGCAGCAGGCGATAGGTGCCGACCACGCGCGGGCGCGTAAGCCCGAACACGATCCGCGGCCAATCGTGATCGACGACGTTCAGGTGATCGCAGATCGTGTCGAAAGCATCGACGTCGCGCCGCGCAATCAGGGTCGCGGCGGCGGGGATCGCCGACATTTCCTTGTAGAAGACGTTGTAGCGAAGCCGCTGGGCGCTGCGCACTTCATGCGCTTTCCGCGCGACCTTAACTTCGAGCGAGCCGCTGCGGCCGAGGGTCTGGGCAAAATCGCTTTTCGCCGCCGGCAGGCGCAGCCCGCTGTAGGCGCGCAGCTTAGGCAGAAGGTTCGCGACCGTTCCGCGCGAGACGAGGTGGTTCATGGCGTGTGCGATTCCCTCAGGGGATGCGGACTTCAAAAACGCGATCAGGCAAACTGATTCGTAGGTCCGTCTCTCTCTATGGAACATAGGTATTGAACGGGATCATGACAACGGTGCGGCAGGCCGGGCACGTTCTAAGACATTGCAATCAAATGGAAAACCGCTAGGCGGCGCTGCCTAGGGCCTTCACCGGCTGCTTTCCGCGGGCGTCCGCGAGCGCGGCCTCGAGGCGCTTGCGGTCGACGGGCTTGGTGACGAAGCCGTTCATTCCCGCCGCCCGGCAGTTTGCGCGGTCCTCCGGGAAGGCGTTCGCGGTCAGCGCGATCACGGGAATCCTGCCGGCGGCTCCACCGAGGGAGCGGATGCGGCGTGTGGCTTCCAGGCCGTCCATCCCCGGCAAATGCAGGTCCATGAGCACGGCGTCATAGGGCGCGCCGACCGTTTGCGCGCTTGCGACCGCATTCACGGCGACCGCTCCGTCCGCGACCACGGTAACGCGATGTCCCATCCGCGCGAGCAGCGCCTGCACCAGAAGCGCATTGATGTCGTTGTCTTCCGCGACCAGGATCGAAAGCGAGTCTCCCGCCGAAGTATTCACGTACGTACCGGGTTCATGCTCGGAGCTCGAAGCGTCTGCGGAAGGATCGGAAAGACGCGCCGCGAGCGACTGCGCGCGCACGGGTTTAATGAGATAACTCGCAAGGCCGCTTTCGCTCATGCGCGGCAACTCGCGCCGCTCGGAAGGCGTCAGCAGCACGTGGCAATGCGCTGCGTTTTGCTTCGCCATTTCATGGAGCGCGAGACACTCGTCGAGGCCGAAAGCGCGGTCGATGATGCAGTGGCTCCAATGACGCTCGGGCAGAAGCGTGTCGGCAAGCGCGCGGCTGTCGGCGACGGCCACGCGCGCTCCCCACTGTTCGAGCTGATTTGCGATGAGGGGACCTGCGATCGGAGACGGCGACAGCACCAGCACATCGGTATCCGAGAAGTCCGGCGACGCGAGCTCGGAACCGTCGATAGCGTCGAGCTTGATCGCGAAGCGAAAAATGGTGCCGCCGCCGCTATCGCTGGAAAGCGCGATCTCGCCGCCCATCCGCTCGACGATGCGTGACGCGATCGCGAGCCCGAGGCCGGTGCCGCCGTGCTTGCGGGCGAGCGTGCCGTCGCCCTGCTCGAACTCCTCGAAGATGCGCGCCTGCGCATCGGCGTCGATGCCGGGGCCGGTATCGCGCACGGTGAATCTGATTTTGCCCTGGGCGCGTTCCACCAAAACCGCGACACCACCGCGATCGGTGAACTTGACCGCGTTGCCGGCGAGATTGAGCAGAACCTGCCGCAGCCGTAAGGCGTCGCCGGAAACCGTCCGGGGCAGATCGGCGGAAAACTGCGCGGCGATGTCGATTCCCTTTGCCTGTGCGCGTGGGGCCAGAAGCTCGACGACTTCGGTGACGAGTTCGGCGGCATCGAACGGCGCCTCCTCGAGTTCGATGCGCCCGGCCTCGATTTTGGAGAAATCGAGAATCTCCTCGATCAATCCGAGCAACGCCTCGCCGGAGGATTTTACGGCGCGGGCATAGGCCTGCTGCTCCTGGCTGAGCGGCGTCTCCAACAGAAGCTGCGTCATGCCGAGAATGCCGTTCATCGGCGTGCGCACTTCGTGGCTCACCACCGCGAGGAAGCGCGACTTCGCGCGGCTCGCCGCTTCCGCCTGCTCACGCGCTTCGCCGAGCGCGCGCTCGGTGGCAACGCGCGATGTGATGTCGCGGCCGGTACGCTGAATTTCGATGATCTCGCCGTCCGTGCCGCGGACGGCCGCTTCTTTCCACGCGATCCAGCGCGGGCCGCTGGGCGTCGCGATCTCCTGATCATAGCTGCGCGTGCCGTCCTGCATCTGCGTACGGGCTCCGGCATGCAGTACGTCGAACTTCATGGGCTTGCCGAGAACCTCTTTCAGTTCCTTGCCGGCGAGCGTGCAGACTGCGGCGCTCGCATGCGTGATGCGGCCATGCGCGTCTTCGCGCAGCACGAGGTCGTCCTGGCCATCCACGAGCGCGGTGAGATGCGCGAGACGCTCTTCGAGCGCCCAGATCTTGTCGTCGCGTTCCTCGACCTCGTTCTCGATACGCCGCATCTTCTCACGCAGCGCGAGCGCGCGGCGGTTCAGAATGCCGAACACGATTCCGATCGCGCAGGCGATCATCCCGCCAAGGCCGATCCAACCGAGATCGGGGCCGTCGGAAATCAGCTCCTGCGCATGCGCGAGCGCGGGCGCGAGTACGGCGGAGCCGGAGAGAACCGGAAGCGTGAACTGGCGACGAATGGCTTTCGTCATGAGGAACCTTCGGGAACGCGGAACAGAGCAGTCTTCGCGAATGGCCAAGGCCCTAGGACCAAGTGCCGAGCGCCCCCCGAGGATGACACTCCGGCGCTTAATGCGGAGAAATCGGGACCCGCACAGGCTCCGAAAATGCGCCGGTGGTTAAGAGAGAGTAAACGTCACGCCGCGAGCGCCACACGATCCTGCGCCGCGCGGTAGGCAAGAGCCTCCGCAAGATGCGCACGGCCGACCGAGGCGGCGCCATCTAGGTCAGCGATGGTGCGGGCGACCTTCAGCACGCGGTGGTAGCCGCGGGCGGACAATTTCATCGCGTCGGCGGCGTCCCGCAGCAACGCGAGGCCCGGGGCGTCGGGGGCCGCGAGATGTTCGATCAGCTTGGCGTCGGCCTCTGCGTTGGTCCGCAAATCCTCGCGCCCGAGCGACTTGAAACGGGCAACCGCAATCTCTCTCGCCGCGGCGACACGCGCTGCCACTTCGCGGCTGCCCTCCGCAGGAGCGGGTAGCACGAGGTCCGCGGCGGATACCGCCGGCACTTCGATGTGGAGATCGATGCGGTCCATCAGCGGCCCGGATACGCGCGACTGATAGTCAGCAGCGCAACGCGCGTTCGCTGCGCGCTTGCAGGTAAAGCCGAGTTCGGTGGCCCGTCCGCAGCGGCAGGGGTTCATCGCGGCGACGAGCTGGAAGCGCGCAGGATAGGTCACACGGTGGTTGGCACGCGCGATCACGGCTTCACCGCTCTCGAGCGGCTGGCGCAGCGAATCGAGTACCTGCGGCGAGAACTCCGGGAACTCGTCGAGAAAAAGCACACCGAGATGCGCAAGCGAAACTTCGCCCGGCTTCGCACGCAATCCTCCGCCCACCATCGCCGCCATACTCGCGGAGTGGTGCGGATTGCGGAACGGACGCTTGTTCGTGAGCGCGCCGCCTTCGATTGCGCCCGCGACCGACTGGATCATCGAAACTTCCAGCAACTCCGATGGCGAAAGTGGCGGCAGGATCGTCGGCAGGCGGGCAGCGAGCATCGACTTGCCCGAGCCTGGCGGCCCCGCCATCAGGAGATTGTGTCCGCCGGCAGCCGCGATCTCCAGCGCGCGTTTTGCACTTTCCTGTCCCTTGATGTCCTTCAGGTCGAGCGGGCTCTCGGCGAACTCGCGGACCTTCGGCGATGGCCGCATCAAAACCTGCGTGCCGCGCATGTGGTTCACGAGTTGCAGGAGTGAGCGGGGCGCCACGATATTCATTTCAGGCGAAGCCCAGGCTGCTTCCGCGCCGCACGGCGCAGGACAGATCAATCCCTGTTCCCGTCCGTTTGCCGCGACCGCCGCCGGAAGCACGCCGGAGACCGGCGCGAGCGATCCATCGAGGCCGAGTTCCCCCACCACCATGAAACCTTCCGCGGCATCGGAAGGAATCGCGCCGATCGCGGCCATCAAGCCGAGCGCGATCGGCAGGTCGTAATGACTGCCTTCCTTAGGCAAATCCGCAGGCGCGAGATTGATGGTGATGCGTTTGGCGGGAAGCGCGAGGCCTGATGCGATCAGCGCCGCGCGGACGCGCTCTTTCGCTTCGGATACGGCCTTGTCGGGGAGACCCACGATGTTGAAGGCGGGAAGTCCGGGCGCGACCTGCACCTGCACGTCGATCGGCCGCGCTTCCACGCCTTCGAATGCGACGGTTGAAACGTGCTGCACCATGGCAGCGGCTCTCCCCCAGGTTCGGGCGAGGCTAACGGAACTCCGTTCGTGCCGTCAAGAACAGAAAGGGAACAAAATAGCGACGCTATTTCAACAGCGTACGCAGATTCGGGAGGCCTTTGATCGGGTTCGGCGCACCGCCTGATTTCATGATGCCGCTCGCGCGCACCGACGGCGCGCCGTTTGACGTCACGATGCACTGGCAGAAAACGAAGTTCCGCGTCGAGCGCAAAAGATCGGTACGTCCTTCGACCCAGGCACCGAGCGGCGCGGGCGCGAGAAAGTCCGCGGTCATCGAGACCGTCGGCATGAAACCGAAGTCCTCCTCCGAATCGAATCGCGCGCCTAAGCCCAGCTGCATGTCGGCGAACGTCATCAGCATGCCGCCGTGACAGATGCCGCCGACGTTGCAATGGCGCTTCTCCACCCGGAAGCCGAGCACAAGCTTGTCTTTCTCGCGCTTGCCCCAGAGCGGGCCGGTAAGGGAGAGAAAATGCTCGCCGCCGGAGAACGGCAACTCGATGAAGCCCGCAGGCACGGCGTCAGTCTGTACGTTCATTTGCGCTTCTTCTCGATGGCGTCCCAGATCATGGCGGCGACATCCGGCCCGCCGAGATTCTTGATCGCGCGGATTCCGGTGGGTGAAGTCACGTTGATCTCCGTGAGCCAGCCCGCGATTACGTCGATGCCGGTAAAAAGAAGTCCGCGCTTCTTCAATTCAGGCCCGAGCCGGTCGCAGATTTCGCGCTCGCGCGCGGAGAGGTCGGTTTTCTTCGGCGAGCCGCCGCGCACCATGTTCGAGCGGAGATCCCCTTCCGCGGGCACGCGGTTCACCGCGCCCGCGAATTCACCATCGACGAGAATGATGCGCTTATCGCCGTCCTTCACCTCCGGCAGAAATTTCTGCACGACCCAGGCCTCGCGGAAGGTGACCGAGAACAGATCGTAAAGCGATCCGAAGTTGAGATCGCCGGGCGCCACGCGGAAAACACTCTCGCCGCCCTTGCCGTACAAGGGCTTCATCACGATGTCCGTGTGAACCGCGCGGAACGCCTTGATCTCGTCGAGGTCGCGCGTGATCAAGGTCGGCGGCATCAGGTCGCCGAATTCCATCACGAACATCTTCTCCGGCGCGTTTCGCACCGAGCGCGGATTGTTGACGATGATCGTCTTCGGATCGAGCTTCTCGAGAAGATGCGTTGTCGTAATGTAATGCATGTCGAACGGCGGGTCCTGCCGAAGCAGGATCACGTCGAACGAGGAGAGATCGGTGCGTTTCGCTTTGCCGAGCGTGAAGTGGTCGCCGGCCTTGTCGCGCACTTCGAGCGCCTGCACGCTTGCGTAGAGCCTGCCTTCGGAAAGCGAAAGCTTGTCAGGCGTGTAATAGGAGAGCCGATAGCTGCGGCGTTGCGCTTCGAGCAGCAGCGCGAAGGTAGAATCGCCCGCGATCTTGATCCGCTCGATCGGATCCATCTGGACTGCGATATTCAGGGCCAAGGCTCGTCTCCGGGCTCAATATTCGGCGTCGAACGCCGCCTCGATATGGCGCGGAAGGCGTTTTGGCGCAATCAGCACGGCGTCGAAACGCAGGTCATGGCTCGTATGCTCCGGATGCGCCGCAAGCCAAGCTTCCGCCGCGGCAGTGATCCGTCTTCTCTGGCGCGGCAGCACCGACTCCGCCGCCGCGTCGAAATCCGCACGCGCTTTCACCTCGACGAATACGACGAGATTGCCGCGCTTCACCACCAGATCGATTTCGCCGGCTCTGCTTCTCCAGCGCTTCGCGAGCGTGCGGTAGCCTTTCGCCGCGAGATAAAGCGAAGCGCGGCCTTCCGCGGACACGCCGCGCAGGAAGGCGTCCTTGCGTTTGGGGTCCGCGTTCCGCTTCGCGGTAGTCTTGGCACCCGTTTTGGCGGTCATTTCTTTTTCTCGGCGAGCGCAAGCGCGCGGGCGTAAATCTCCTTGCGCGGCAAACCGGTCTCAGAAGCGATCGCGGCCGAGGCATCTTTCAGCGAAAGTTTTTTCAATGCCGCTTCGATCCTGGCATCGATATCCGCATCGTCGAGCGGCGCTTCGTCGCCGGGAGGCGATACCACGATAACGATCTCGCCTTTCGGTGCGCCGGTTTCTTGGTAATGCGTGGCAAGTCCGGCAAGCGAGCCGCGCCGCACTTCCTCGAAGGCTTTCGTGAGCTCCCGGCAGACGGCGGCGTTTCGGTCGCCGAGCGTCGCCGCCATGTCGGCAAGCGACTCGCTTAAGCGCGGCCCGCTTTCATAAAAGATCATCGTGGCCGGGATTGTGCGCAGTTCCGAGAGCCTCGTCTTCCGCGCGGCACTTTTCGGCGGCAGGAATCCCTCGAAGAAAAAGCGATCCGACGGCAAGCCAGCAGAAACGAGCGCCGCAAGTGCTGCCGACGCGCCCGGAATCGGGAACACGCGATGCCCCGACTCGATCGCAGCCTCCACGAGCTTGAAACCCGGATCAGAAACGAGTGGGGTGCCTGCATCGGAGACCAGCGCGACCGCGGAACCTTTGTCCAGTTCTGCGAGCACACGCGGCCGCACGCTCGCCGCGTTGTGGTCGTGGTAGGCGAGGAGCTTCGGCGAGAGATGGTGCCGGTCGAGAAGCTTCTTTGTGACGCGCGTGTCTTCGCACAGCACGAGCCCGGCGGAGCCGAGGACTTCGAGCGCGCGCAGCGTGATGTCACGCATATTTCCGATCGGCGTCGCGACGACATAGAGACCCGGTGCGAGTCGCGCGGGTTCCGCCGCTGCGTTGCGTCTCACTTCCGCCGTTTTGGGGCCGCGTCTGTCGTGCATCTCGCTATGGTGCATGATTTCTTAATGCGCTTCGCGGAGAATCTCCGGGCTTGCGGCCAAAAAAGGCGCAAAGCGTAGAATTATCAAGGCGAAGCCCGTTTTTGACAGCGGCGCTACGCGCCTCCAAAGTCATCGGGGGCGGGCGTAAAGGTAAGTAAGGCGTGCGGAAACGAACCTCTCGAGGCGGAAATCGCGGCGACGAGACGCGGTTGTGGACGCGCCGTGCTGCGCTGACGCTTCCGTTCGGCTTCGCGCTATCGGCCTGTTCGTCTTCGCTGCCGAGCTTCATGAACGACCAGCCGCCCGGCCCGCAGCAGGGCCCGGCCGCGAACAACCAGATTGAAACGCAGCCGCTGAACAATATCGGTTCCGGGAACGTCCGCGTCGGGTTGGTTCTGTCGTTGAGCGGTTCCGGCAATGCGGGCATCGCCGCGCAGTCGATGCGCAATGCCGCCGAACTGGCGCTCTCCGAATTCAACACCCCAAACATCCAGCTCATCGTAAAAGATGACGGCGGCACCGCGCAGGGCGCGCGGGCTGCCGTGGAACAGGCAATCGCCGAAGGTGCCGAAATCATTCTCGGCCCGCTCTTCAGTCACGCCGTCGCCGCAGCAGGCCAGGTGACGCGAATGCGTTCTGTTCCGATGATCGCCTTCTCAACCGACTCCAACGTCGCCGCGCGCGGAATCTATCTGCTCAGCTTCCAGCCGGAAAACGACATCGACCGCGTGATTACCTTTGCCGCGCAACGCGGAAAAAGGTCGATCACCGGCTTCGTACCGGACAACGCCTACGGCAACGTCGTCGAAGCCGCGATCAAGCAATATGCGTCTTCGCGCGGGGCCAAGGTGAATGCGGTCGAGCGCTACGGGACCGGGCAAAGCGATCCGCTCTCCGCGGTGCGCCGCGCACAGGCTGCGTTCCGCGTGACCGATCTCATCATCATCGCCGACGGCGCAGACGCGACGCCGCGCGTACTGCAAGCGCTGAATTCGGTCGGCGTCACGCCGAAGCGCATGCAATTCGCAGGCACGGGCTTATGGGAAGACCAGAATGTCTATGCGAACCGCGAGATGGACGGGGCGTGGTTCGCCGCTCCCGACAACGCAGGCTTTACGGGCTTTTCGCAGCGCTACGGTACACGTTTCGGCGCGCAGCCCGCGCGTACTGCGAGCCTTGCCTATGACGCAGTGTCGCTGGTCGCGCAGCTTGTGAAGACACAGGGTGCGCGCCGTTTCACGGAAGAGGTGCTGACGAACCGCTCCGGCTTCGCGGGCGTCGACGGCGTGTTCCGCTTCCGGAACGACGGCACTTGCGAGCGCACGCTTGCGATCCACGAAATCCGGAATGGCGGCTCGCGCGTGATTCAGCCGGCGCCGAACAACTTCAACGCGCCGCAGGCAGCGAACAACTGATCCTTACGCCGCGAGATCCGCGACGATCGCATCCAGCACCGGAAAGCCCGAAGGCGTCACGCGCAGCCGCGAATTTTCCGCACGCTCCACGAGCCCCTCGCTCTCCAGAAACGAAACGCGCTCGGGGTCGAGCGTTACCCCGGTGAGCCGCTCGAAGCGCGCGACATCGATACCTTCCGCGAGCCGGAGGCCCATGACCAGCATCTCGTCGGCCTGCTCGAGCTGCGAAAGTTTTTCTTCCTCGACGAGGCCGTGGCCCCGCTCCTCGATGAGCGCGAGCCAACGCTCCGGATTTTTCTCGGTCGAGGTCGCGATCCGCGCGCCATCCGCGCCGATCCTGCCGTGCGCACCGGGACCGGCGCCCGCATATTCCTGATAGCGCCAGTAGACGAGGTTGTGCCGCGATTCCGCGCCAGCCAGGGCGTGGTTGGAAATTTCGTAAGCGGGCATATTGCGCGCACTGCAAAGTTCCTGGGTCACATCCCACAATGCGCGCGACGTATCCTCGTCCGGCGTGATCAATTTTCCTGCGCGGTGAAGCATCTCGAACGTCGTGCCGGGTTCGATCGTAAGCTGATAGAGCGAAAGATGCTCGGGCGCGAAAACGAGCGCCTTTGAGAGCTCATCGCGCCAGGCCTGCGGCGACTGATCGGGCCGCGCGTAGATCAGATCGAAGGAAATGCGTGGAAAATTTTCGCGCGCGACTTCGACGGCTGCAAGCGCTTCTTCCGCCGTATGCATACGCCCGAGATTCTTCAAAGAAACATCGTCGAGCGCCTGCACGCCGAGCGAGACACGATTGACGCCTGCCGCGCGATAGCCGCGGAACCGTTCCGCCTCAACGCTCGTCGGGTTGGCTTCGAGCGTGATCTCTGCGTCCTTCGAGACGGTCCACTGCTTCGTGATCTCGTCGAGCACGCTTTGCACGGTCGAAGGCTGCATCAAGGACGGCGTGCCGCCGCCGAAAAAAATGCTCGTGACTTCGCGAGAGGCGGTGAGCGGCTTCAGATACGAAAGTTCCCGCGCGATCGCGCGCGCATAGCGCGCCTCATCCGGCTTCCCGTGCCGGACATGCGAATTGAAATCGCAATAGGGGCATTTCGCGAGACAGAACGGCCAGTGCACGTAAACGCCGAAAGCGTCAGCCAAGACACGCCTCCGCGAGTTTCAGGAACGCCCGCGCCCGGTGTGAAAGTCCCTCGCCATGCGGCGGCAAGCCATGCTTTTCGTCGGCGGTCATCTCGCCGAAGGTTTTGGTCTTTCCGTCAGGAAGAAACATCGGATCGTAGCCGAAACCGGCCGTACCGCGCGGGGGCCAAACCAGCGTGCCCTCCACGCGGCCTTCGAAGGAGAGGGTTTCGCCGTCCGGCCATGCGACACAGAGCGCGGAAATGAAGGCGGCTCTGCGTTGTGCGGGCGTTTTCGCGTTCGCTTCGTGCAGTTTTTCTTCGACGATCCGCATGGCCTGCGCGAAGTTTTTCGACGCCCCCGCCCAGCGCGCCGAATAGATGCCGGGCGCTCCGTTCAGGGCTTCCACGGACAATCCGGAATCGTCGGCGAATGCGGGAAGGTTCGAGGCTCTTGCGGCGGCCTCCGCCTTGATCTTCGCATTGGCCTCGAAGGTGGTTCCGTTTTCTTCCGGCTCGGGCA